>Ga0209422_1000305_pt1 | contig 12116 bp, 13 predicted proteins | sample BlaSpr_A8_OM2_M3_FD_187983 | JGI IMG/M metagenome (GOLD analysis project Ga0209422, IMG submission 187983) | Forest soil microbial communities from Thunder Bay, Ontario, Canada - Black Spruce, Ontario site 2_A8_OM2_M3 (SPAdes) (version 2) | ecosystem: Environmental > Terrestrial > Soil > Boreal... | reverse complement strand
TAAACTGCGCACGCGCCTGCAACACGGCCTCGAGCGAGCCGCCGTATTTCTTCTTCAGCCGCTCGAGCAGATCCAACCGCTCGCCGACCGTCTCGAATTCATTCGCGTCGAACTCGGTCGCTTCGGCGGCGCGCGAGATGGCGAGCGCGGCGTCCGTCGCGTCGCTCTGCAGCGCGGCCACCGCCTCTGCCAAGCGCGTCAACTCGTCGCCGTATCGCGCAACGCCGGTGAGCGCCCTCGCCGCCGCACCGAGCCCCTCGCCTGCGCTGAGAGCCTCATGCGCTTGCGCTAGAGCACCCGCGATGCGCTCCGCGTTCGCTAGGAAATCACGCCGCTCTCGTAAGCGAACGTCTTCGCCGGGTTCCAACTTCGCGTCGTCGATCTCGGCGAGCGCGAAGCGCGCGAATTCCACGTCGCTCAATCCGCGTCCGGCCCACTCGCGCAGCTCGGCGAGTTCGCGAGCGAGCGTCCCGGCGCGCGCGTACGCGGCGCCGAGCGCGGCCCGCTCGCCGCCCGCGGCGTCTCCGGCGAAGCGATCCAGCAACTCCAATTGGTAGCCGTGCGCGAGCAGCCGCTGCTGTTCGTGCTGGCCGACCAGATCGACGAAGTACTCTCCGGCTTCGCGCAATTGGGCCGCGGTCGCCGGCCGTCCGTTGATGCGCCCGGAAGATTTTCCGCTCGCCTGCACCTCGCGCACGAAGATCGCCGGCTCGCCCGGTTCCGATTCGAATCCCTCCGAGGCGAGACGTTCGCGCAGCGCGTCGTCGGCGTCGATTTCGAGCGTGACGCGCGCGCGGGCGGCGCCGCCCCGCACGACGTCGGGCGAGGAACGCTCGCCGAGGACGAACGCGAGCGCACCCACGAGCATCGTTTTCCCCGACCCCGTCTCTCCGGTAAACGACGTGAGCCCTTCAGCGAATTCGACCGATGCGCGCGCGATCAACCCGAAATCTTCGATCTCGAGCCGCCCGAGCCTCACGTCCCCTCGCGATCCTTGATCGGTGCGTTCCAGCGCAACTTGTCTTCGAGCAGCGAGAAGAAATCGAGCGGCTTACGACGCGCAAAGCAGACCGGACGCGAGTAGCGCGTTACGGTAACCTGGTCGCCGCCGTGGAGTCGATCGACGGTGCGCCCGTCCGCCTCGAGCGCGACGCCCTGAACTTCCGAGTCGCACGTTAAGGTGATCGTCGACGAGTCCGGCACGACCAGTGGTCGCGTGAAGAGCGTATGCGGTAGGATCGCGATCACGCCGAAGGCGGCGACGTCGGGCGCCAGAATCGGTCCGCCCGACGAGAGCAGATATGCGGTCGAGCCGGTCGGCGTCGCGACGATCACGCCGTCGGCGGGGACCTGCGCCGCCTGCGATCCGTCGACATAGATTCCGAACGGCGTCATGTGAGCGTCAGTTCGGCGCACGACGATATCGTTGAGCGCCAGATACGCTCGCCCGTGGACGCGGGCTTCGAGGGCGCTGCGCTTGTCGACGATGAAGCCGTCGCGCAACATCGCGGGGATCTCGGGAACCGCACCGGCTCGCCAGTCGATCTCGGTCAAGAAGCCGAGTCGCCCGGTGTTGACGCCGAACAGCGGGATGCCGCGCGGTACGGCGATCTGCGCCGCGCGCAGGAGCGTGCCGTCGCCTCCGATCGTCACCAGCAGCACGGCTTCGTCGACGGTCGCACCATCGGAGGCGAGCGCGAGCGAAGCGTTTTGGTCGTCGCAGAGCGCGATCTTATAGCCGGATGCGAGCAGCGCTTGGGCGACCGCGCCGGCGGCGGTACGCGCGCGATCGCGCTCCAGGTCGACGTAGAGCGCGATCGTCCCGACCTTGGGACGAACCAGTTCGGCGCTCATTCGGAGGCTCCGGCGATCGACACGAGGGTCGCGTCGTCGACGGGCTTCCCCGTGCGTTCGATACGGAAAAACACCTCGACGTTGCCGGCCGGACCGCGCAGCGACGAGCGCACCGCGCCGATAACGACCAAATCGAGCTTCGCAATCGCGTCGCGGACTTCGCGCACGATCGTGGCGCGCACCGCTGGATCGCGCACCACGCCGCCGCCGCCCAGCCGCGCGGGACCGGCTTCGAATTGCGGCTTGACGAGCGCGACGATCGCGCCGCCCGGCGCGAGAAACGCCTGCGCGCGCGCGATCATCGTCGCGACCGAGATGAACGACGCGTCGATCGTTACGAGATCGAAAGGCGGCGCGAGCGCGTCATCGGGCAAAAGGCGAAAGTTCGTGCGCTCGAGGACGGCGACGCGCGGATCGTCGCGCAACTGGAGCGCGAGTTGACCGTAGCCGACGTCGACCGCCGTAACGTGGGCCGCGCCGCGCGCGAGTAAACAATCGGTGAAGCCGCCGGTGGACGCGCCGACGTCGAGCGCCCGCACGCCGGCCACGTCCAGGGCAAACGCATCGAGCGCGCCTTCCAGTTTCTCGCCGCCGCGACTGACATACGGGCGGGGCCGCTCGACATCGAGGCCGGCGTCGCGGGCAACGCTGGCACCGGGCTTGGTCATCGGCCGGCCGTCGACGCGGACGCGACCGGCGATGATGAGCGAACGGGCCCGCGAACGCGTGACGCCGGCGCGTTCGGCGACCGCTTCATCCAAGCGTTGCGCTCGCGCGCTCATTGGGGCTCGGCGGCGGCCGCCTCGATCGATGTCTGCGCGGCTTTGAGCAGTGTTTCGCATTTGCGCGCGAGCTGTTTCCCCTCGTTGAATAACGCGACCGATTCGTCGAGGCCGACGGTCTCGCGCTCGAGTTTGGTCACGATCTCTTCGAGACGGCCGAGTGCCTTCTCGAACTCACCGGATGGGTTGGTCATTGGTTTTCTTCGATTCGACGCGAGCCGAGAGCGTTCCGCGCGCAACCCTCGCGTCGATTCTCGCGCCGATGGGGACTTCGTCGGGTTCGCGGACGATGCGACCCTCGAGTGTTACGATCGCATAACCTTTTTGCAGAATTGCTTCTGGATCGTTACCTCCCAACATCGCGGCCGCCGTTTTCAAACGAAGCTCCGACTTCCTCAACCGCTCGCGGACGGCGCGTTCGAGCCTGGCGTTCGTCTCGCCGAGGCGGCGCCCCCGATTCGCGAGCGCGACGCGCGGGTCGAATTGCCCCAGGCGCTCCCTCAAGCGGCCGAGCCGCTCGCGCCGCCCGCGCAGATATTGCGCCACGCCGGAGGTCAGCCGTTCCTCACCGTCCTCGAGCCGCTGCTGCTGCGGCAATAGGAAGAGCCTGACGTCGTCGAGTTTCGAGCGGGTTAACGCGCGCGCCAACCGGTTCACTAGACGCTCGACGTTCCGTGCAGCGGCGGCCTCCCCGCGCTTGCCGCGTTCGTCGATCCGCTCGCGCAAGGCTCGCGTCTCCGGGCCCACGCGCTCGGCCGCCGCCGACGGCGTCGCGGCGTGCAAGTCCGCCGCGAAGTCGGCGAGCTGCTGATTGACGGTGTGGCCGACGGCGCAGAGCACGGGATGCCGCGCGCGGGCGATTGCGCGGACGACGTTTTCGTCGCTGAAAGTAAAAAGATCTTCGAACGACCCGCCGCCGCGCGTCACCACGATCAGGTCGACGTCGAGCAATGAAGCGCGACCGATCGCGCCGACGATCTCGGCGGGCGCGCTCGGCCCCTGCACGGAGGTTTCGCACCACGTGATTCGGACGTGCGGGCGGCGATCGCGCATGCGCGTCACGAAATCGACCCCGCCCTCGGCCCGCTTCGACGAGACGACGGCGACGCGAAACGGATAGAGCGGCAACGGCCGCTTGCGCGCCGGATCGAACAGGCCTTCCGCCGTAAGCCGCTGCTTACGTTCCTCGAAGAGCTGATGGACGTCGCCGAAGCCCTCGAGTCGCACGCGCTTGACGACCAACTGATAACGGCTGCGCTGAACATACGTGCTGACCGAACCGAGCGCGACGATTTTCGCCCCGTTCTTGAATTCGGGGAAGGTGAGAAAGTCGCTTTCCCAAGCAAAGCATTGTAACAACGCGCTGTTTTCGGTCAGATCGAAGTTGAGATGACCTCGCGCCGACACTTTGTGATTGCTGACTTCGCCGCGAATCGCGATCGAACGCAGGAGCGGATCGCCCTGCACCTTGTCGCGCAAATATTCGGAGAGCCAGGCGACGCCGCGAACGTCGTCGTTCGGTACGCTCGGCGCCGGTGAAACGCTCATCGCGGCCCCGGCCCCGGATACGGCGGCGGGTTCAACGAGGGTAGCGGCGACGGCGGTGGCGGAGGAGGCGCTTCGATGACGCTCTGGTGCGGCCCGGCCGTCGCCGAATCGGCGGCCGACGTGGGCGGCGCCGAGGCCGGCGTCAAGATCGACTGAACGTTAGCGGGGCTCGGGGCGATGCGTGGCACCGCTCCGCCCGCGATCTCACCCGCGCTCGCACGTTCGGTTCGCGTCGCGGACGCGGTCCGGACGGCAACCGGCTGCGCCCCACCCGCGTCGGTGCGACGCCGCGAATAATAGCTGCCGCTGGCGCACGAGCCCGTCGGAGTGCTCGCCAAGAAATATTCGTAGCGTCCGGGCTGACCGCAGTATGCGAGCTTCTTCACCTCGCTCGCCGGATAGCTGAAGTCGTGCTTGGGCACCTTGGCCAGTGCCCTCTTCATGAAGCGCGCCCACGTGCGCGCCGGGATGTTTCCGCCATAGGATTCGTTCATTCGCTCGTAATTGTCGTTGCCGAGCCATACGGCGGTGACCAGATCCGGCGTAAAGCCGACGAACCAAGCGTCGCGGTAATCTGAGGTCGTCCCCGTCTTTCCCGCCGCCGGCCGGCCGATGTCCGCATTCGGGTAGCCCGTGCCCTCGGTAATCACGCTCTTCATCATCGATGTCACCACGTAGGCGGTCCCCGCGCTGAAAACCTCGGTTTCTTGCGGGAAACGATGGTCGAGGATGACCGATCCGAGCGAGTCTTTCACCAAGCGGATCGGCGTCGGCTCGATGTGGATGCCTTGGTCGGCGATGGTTGCAAAACCCGAAGCCATATCGAGCGGGGAGACGACGGAGCTGCCGAGCGCGAGCGAGAGGTTGGGGTCGAGGGTGGCCCGCACGCCCATGCGGTGGGCGTACTCGATCACGCGATCGACGCCGACCATCTGCGCGAGCTTGACGGCGACGATGTTGCGCGACTGCGCGAGGGCGGTGCGCAGCGTGATGGAGCCCATGTAGCGCAGGTCGTCATCCTGGGGTCGCCACCACGTCCCGTCGCCCATCGGATATTGAACGGGCGCGTCGTCGACGAGCGTCGTCGGCGGCATTCCGGTGTCGATCGCCGCGGTATAAACGAAGGGCTTGAACGCAGAACCCGGTTGCCGTTGCGCCTGCCAGGCGCGATTGTATTGATTCTTCAGCGAAAAGCCGGCGCCGCCGACCATCGCCAAGATCTCGCCCGTCGACGGGCGGATCGCGACCAGCGCCGCTTGATGGGCGTTGATCCCCTCCATCCGCGCCGAAGCGACGCTCCAGTTGACGGCTTCTTCGGCGATCTTCTGTAAACGGGGATCGAGCGTCGTGTTGACCTCGAGACCGGCTTCGTAAGTCGCTTGCGTTCCGAACTGGCGCTCGAGTATGAGGTTCACATACGTCGTGAAGTACGGATATCGGAACGAAAGCAACCCCCCGGGACGCTCGCCGATGAGGCGTAGCGGCGCGTTTGCCGTCGCTTCCGCTTCCCCGCGTGAGACGTAGCCGCTCGAGACCATCCGATCCAGTACGTGTCGTTGCCGCTCTTGCGCGCGGCCCAGGCTCACGTAGGGCGAGTAGTCCGAGGGTGCTGCCAGCATCCCGGCGAGCATCGCCGCCTGGCCGAGCATGAGGTGCCGAACGTCGGTGCCAAAGTACGTGTGCGCGGCCGCCTGGATGCCGTACGCACCCGACCCGAAGTACATCAAGTTCAGGTAGCGTTCGAGAATCTCGTCTTTGGTGTAGTAGCGCTCGATCTCGATCGCCAGGAGCGCTTCTTGGATCTTGCGCGAGAGCGAAACTTCGTTGGAAAGAAAGAGTTTGCGCGCCAATTGTTGGGTGATCGTCGACGCGCCTTGGAATTGGTCGTGATGATAGTCGGCCCACGCGGCGCGAATGATGCCGTACACGTCGATCCCTCGGTGACGGTAGTAATTCCGATCTTCGGTCGCGACGAAACTGTCGCGCACGATCTGCGGCACCTGCGAAATCGGCACCCATACCCGATTCTCTCGATAAAGCGTGGCCAGCAACGTCGCGTCACGCGCATAGACGCGGGTGGAGCGAGAGGGCTGGAAATCGGCCATCTTGTTGATGTCGGGGAGATTACGTGAGTACGTGTAGACCAAACCCGCGACCGTCCCGGCGGCGCACAAGATCGCGACGAAGATCGTCGCGAAGACTCCGAAGACGACGCGCCCGAAGAGCCGCCAGCGTTTCTGCCGGCGGCGGCGCGCGGTGACCGTTTTCATGCGGCGGCCCCCACGTTAGAGAGCACGCCGTTGACGAAGCGGCCGGAATCTTCGGTTGAGAACTTCTTCGCGAGCTCGATCGCTTCATTGATCGCGACGACGCGCGGCGTCTCGGGGCAATGTTGCATCTCGTACACCGCCATGCGCAGGATCAGACGATCGACGGTCGGGATGCGATCGAGGGTCCAGTCGTGCAAGAGCGGCGTGACGATCTCATCGGACTGCGCAGCATGATCGAGCGTCCCCAGGACGAGATCTCGTACGAACGCGCGCTCGTCGCCGGCTCCCGGACGCGTCAGCGCGTCGTCGAGCGCCGCTTGCGAGTCGTGCTTTCCGATGTCGATGCTGAACAACGTCTGCAGTGCGAGTTCGCGCGCCTGGCGCCGGGTCACAATCCGAGCGGCGCCGGTGCCGCAAGATTCGGCAGGAAGTCGGTCGAGACGCCCCCGGTCAGGAAGCGCTCGTCGCGCATGATCGAGCGACAAATGTCCAGCGTGGTGTTGACGCCCTCGATGCGGGTCTCCGCCAGCGCACACGCCATGCGCGCGATCGTCTCTTCGCGCGTCGCTCCGTAGGCGATCACCTTTGCGAGCAACGAGTCGTAGTACGGTGAAATCTGCAGACCGGTGTACACGTGCGAATCGACCCGGATGCCGAAGCCGCCGGGAAGGGCCACGTGCGAGAGCGTCCCTGCCGCAGGCGCGAAGTTTTGGCTCGGGTCTTCGGCGTTGATGCGGCATTCGATCGCGTGACCACGCGGCGAGAGATCCTTCTGCGAGAACGCGAGCCGTTCGCCGGAGGCGACGCGAATCTGTTCGCGCACCAAGTCGACGCCGTAGACGACCTCGCTGATCGGATGCTCGACCTGAATGCGCGTGTTCATCTCCATGAAGAAGACGTCGTCGCCGGAAACCAGGAATTCGAGGGTGCCCGCGCTGGTGTAGTGCACCGCACGCGCGGCGGCTAGCGCAACCTCGTGCAGCCGCTCGCGAGTCGCCCGCGAAAGCCTCGGTGCCGGCGCCTCCTCAACCAGCTTTTGGTGCGACGGTTTCTGCACCGAACAGTCACGTTCGCCCAGGTGGACGACGTTGCCGAACGTGTCGCCGAGCACTTGCACCTCGATGTGCCGGGGCCGTTCGATCAACTTTTCCAAATAGAGCCGGCCGTCTTTGAAGTTGGCTTCGGCCTCGGCCTGCGCCGTCGCAAAGGCGTGGTCGATTTCGGTCGCGTCGCGGACGACGCGCATCCCCTTCCCGCCGCCGCCGGCAGTCGCTTTGATCAAGACCGGGTATTTCAATTTGCGAGCGGCCTGAACCGCAGCCGCCGCGTCGGCTAAGATCCCGGTGCCCGGCGTCGTCGGAATCCTCGCGTCGTGCATCAGCGCTCTTGCGGTCGCTTTGTCTCCCATCTTTGCGATAACGTCCGGCGTGGGACCGATGAACGTCAATCCATGGTCGGCGCAAATCTCGGCAAAGCGCGCATTTTCGGCGAGAAAGCCGTAGCCGGGATGGATCGCGTCGGCGCCCGAGATCAGCGCCGCGGAGACGATGTTCGGAATGTTCAGATAGGAGCGCGCCACGGGCCCTGGCCCGACACAAAAGGCCTCGTCGGCGTAGCGCACGTGCAGCGATCCACGATCCGCTTCCGAGAAGATCGCGACCGTCTCGATTCCGAGCTCGTGCGCCGCGCGATTGACGCGCAGCGCGATCTCGCCGCGATTCGCGATCAGGATCTTACGCAACATCATGCAGATTCGATGGAAAACAGGGGCTGCCCGAACTCGACCGGCTGGCCGTCGGTCACATGGACGGCGACGACACGGCCCGGACCGCTCGACCGAATCGGGTTGCGAATGCCGAGCGACTCGACGTAGGCGAGTTCGCGGTCGCCGGCAACGACGGTCCCTTCTGCGACGGCGGGTCGAGCCAGCCGCACGATGCCGACGAACTCGGCCTTCACGAGGGCGGGGGCCCGAGTCTCGGGAGACGGAACGCCGTTCAGCGAGGGCACCGCGCTCGACTCAGCGGCGGGAACGGCCGTCGACGGACGTACGGGGCGAGGGCTGCGCCGCACCTCGATCTCGATTCCGTCCTCCTCGACGCGAAAGCGCGCCAGGCCGGCGGCTGCGCAAAATTCAGCGGCGCGCCGCGCGCGCTCGAGGGTCAGTTCCCAGTCCACAGCTTCTTGCCGTTCGAGCCGCCGGGGACCCTATCCGCCCCCGATGCCTCGCACGCTCGCGCGGGCCTCCGCCGGCAAGCGATCGTACGCCGCCTGAAAGGCGGGATCGATTTCGGCGAGCGGCGCGAGCGCGAAGGCGCGTTCGAACAGCCGCTCGTGCGGAATCGTCAGCCCCGGCTCGCGCATCTCCAAGTCGTCGTACGTGAGGATGTCGAGGTCGATGACGCGCGGTCCCCAGTGCTGGGTCTCGACTCGTCCCATGACGTGCTCGATCGCTTTGAGCCCGGCGAGCAGCGCTCGCGGGTCGAGCGCCGTTTCGAGAAGCGCCGCAGCGTTCACGAAATCGGGTTGGTCCGGCCCGCCCCGGGGTTCGCTCCGATACAGGCTGGAACGCGCCGCGACCGTGCCGAGCGCGGCCAGCTCGTCGATCGCCCGCCGAACGTTCGCGGCGGCATCGCCGACGTTCGAACCGACACCGACGCGCGCGAGCGCCATGCGTTTAGTCGCGCTTGCCGCGCAGGGTAACGGAGGGAGTCGCTCCGGAGAGCAGATTCGGTTTCGAGATCGTGACGCTGGCCGAGCGGACGCGCTTGTCGGCGAGGAGCACCCGAACGATTTCATCGCCGAGGCGTTCGAGCAAGACAAACGAATGATCGCGCACGATACCGGTCACCGTCTCGTGCACCTTGCCGTAGTCGAGCGTATCGGCGAGCGCGTCGCTCGCACGCGGTCGCGACAGATCGATCTCGATCTCGAGGTCGATGTCGAGCGGCTGTGCCGTCTCCCGTTCGCCGGGGACCGCTCCGTGGCGGCCGTAGGCGCGGATGCCGTGCAGCGAGATGCGGTCGCTGCTCACAGACGCTCGCTCCAATCCGAGGGCCGCCAACCGCGCACGAGGGCGTCGGCGACCGCGACGACGTCGCGCATCTCGGCGACGTCGTGCACTCTCACGATGTCGATGCCCGCCGCGACGGCCAACGCAATCGTCGCCGCCGTGCCGAAGGCGCGTTGCTCGATGGGTTTGCCCGTCAGTTTGCCGATCGTCGATTTTCGCGACGTCCCGAGCAGCGTTGGAAAGCCAAGCCCGACCACGCGGCCGAGCGCCCCGAGCACGGCCAGATTGTGTTCGGGAAGTTTTCCGAATCCGATTCCGGGATCGAGGATCACGCGTTCCGGGCGGATGCCGGCTCGCACGGCCTGCTGCGCTTGATCGTCGAGGTAGCGGAGAACCTCGTCGACCACGTCGTCTTCGTAGATGGCGACGCGTTTGTTGTGCATGATCGCGACCGGGGTATCGCATTCCACGACCGCCGCCAGCAGTGCATCGTCGAGTCCCCAAATCGAGTTGAGCATGTCTCCGCCGGCACGAACTGCGGCGCGAAAAACGTCGGCTTTGAACGTGTCGACGGAGATCGCCGCGCCTGGCGCGCGTTCGCGCACCGCCCGCACGACCGGAATCAGACGCCGCAGCTCTTCTTCGCGGTCGATCGGTTCGTGTCCGGGACGCGTCGACTCCGCCCCGATGTCGAGCATGTCGGCGCCCGCCGCCCGCTGCTGGAGCGCGTGCGCGACCGCGTCCTCGCTCCGCGGTTTCCCGTCACCGGAAAACGAGTCGGGCGTCGCGTTGATGATGCCCATGAGATACGTGCGCTCGCCCCAGACGAAGCGCGCATCGCGAATCTCGAGCGGGCTAACTCCGCGAACGCTCGCCGACATTGGTCAACCACCAGTCGCGCAGCGTCGCGACCACGAAGGTCGAGCCCGTCACGACGACGACGTGCGAAGCGTCGGCGTTACGCCGCGCGACGCCCAAGGCCTCGACCGGATCGGCGATCGCCCGCGCCGAGATCCCTTCCTGCTGCGCGATGTTGAGCATCTCGCTGATCGCAATGGGCGACGCCCCGCAGCCCGGTCTGACCAGCGAACAACAACATGCGGTGGGCATAGTGGTCGCGCATCCTCTCACTGCGAAGGCGCCGGAGCGCATCGAGGCGTTGGGTCTGGTGCTCGATGCGACGACGCTCGTTTCCGATCTGGGTGAATCGACCGCGGCTGCCGCCGCAGAGCGCTCCGCCTCGACGGAGCTCGCTCGATTACATGCGCTCTACGATGGCGGCGCCGGAGCTTCGCTCAAAATGCTCGAAGCGGCGCAGGCGGAGCATGCGAAGGCGCAGGCGCAGGCGGACTTGTCCGCGGCGCGGTTCGCGTTGCATTGGAGCCCGTTGGCCGCACTGCCGGCCGGCGCACGCCAGAGAGTGATCGAGGCAGCGGCGAACGGACACAGTCTGCTGCTGCGCGCGGATCTGCCGGGCCGGCATACGCTCGGCGCCAATCCAGGCAAAGCCGTATTGGACGTGGACGGCATTCAGGTGCCGGGCCGTGTGCTGGGAGCCCTGCGGCAAACCACGGATTTGCAGAGCGTCGGTCTGTTGATCGAAGTGCCGGACGCCCCTGCAGGCTTGGGTCCGGGCGCGCGCATACGGGTTGCCCTGTTGACGGGAGAGCGTGCAGGAATGCTGCTGCCGCGCGACGCGCTGCTGTACGACGAAAACGGCGCCTACGTTTACAAGCAGCTGACGAAAAAGACCGACGCGGAAAAGGCGCGCTATGCACCGGTGAAAGTCAAGTTGCTGCTTCCGTACGGAGATGGTTGGCTGGTCGAAGGCGTCGATGACGATGACAACATCGTCGTGCGCGGGGCGGGCGTTCTGTGGTCGCTGCAGGGAGTGGGCGCCCGGCAGAACGATGCTGACGACGACTAGCAATGCTGGCCGCCATCGTTCGCGCCTCTCTGCGCAATCCGCGCATTGTCACGGCACTTGCTTGCCTGATCGCAGCGCTTGGCCTCGCCGCGGTGTTTGCGGCGCGGTTCGACGTGTTTCCGGATTTCGCGCCTCCGCACGTGCTGCTGCAGACCGAGGCCCCGGGTCTCGACGCGACCCAGGTTGAGGCGCTGGTCACGAGGCCCTTGGAAGCGCTGCTGGCGGGCACCGCGAATGTAAAGACACTGCGCTCGACGTCGAGTCAAGGCCTCTCGGCGATCCAAGTGGTGTTCGATCGCGGCGGCGATCCCTTTCGACAGCGTCAAGTCGTGACCGAGCGCCTGGCTGAGTTCGCCGGCGTGCTTCCGCAGGGAGTCGGAGCTCCGCTGTTATCGCCGCTCAGCTCCTCGATGGAATACCTCGTGCATTTCGGCTACACCAGCGATCGGCTTTCGCCGGTGGAACTGCGCGATGTGGTGCAATGGATAGTCAAGCCGCAGATACTCGCAGTGCCCGGGGTCGCGCAGGCGCAGATTTTCGGCGGCGCGGTGCGCGAGCGGCAGATTGAAATCGATCCGGCACGACTGGCCGCGGCCGGTCTCGTTCTCGAGGACGTTTTGGCCACCGCCAAGCGCGCGACCGCCCTGATCGGCGGCGGCTATCTCGAAACGCCGTCGCAGCGCATCGTGATCCAGGCGCAGGCGCCGGGCGCCACGGTTGCG
>Ga0209422_1000304_pt1 | contig 12213 bp, 6 predicted proteins | sample BlaSpr_A8_OM2_M3_FD_187983 | JGI IMG/M metagenome (GOLD analysis project Ga0209422, IMG submission 187983) | Forest soil microbial communities from Thunder Bay, Ontario, Canada - Black Spruce, Ontario site 2_A8_OM2_M3 (SPAdes) (version 2) | ecosystem: Environmental > Terrestrial > Soil > Boreal... | reverse complement strand
GTCGCCAGAAGAATGTTACGCCGCGGATTCTCGGCTTCCTCCGAGAGCGTCGAGATGCCGTCAAACCCAATATAGGTGAGCACCGCGATCGAGGTGCCGCCCAGCACAGCTTTCGCATTCCACAAATCCGGATCGCAAAAAGGACGCGTGAAGAAGCCCGGATCGTTGTGAGGATGCCCGAAAATGTAATGCGCCGCAGCCAGGAAAAATAGAACAATCACCGCGCCCATGCCCGCTGCCAGTCCCGTGTTTACGCGCGCCGATGTTTTCACTCCCTGGATGTTCAGCGCTGTAAAACATCCCGCAAAGAAAATCGCCCATCCCCAATACGGAAGACTTTCGATCACCGGCGTTCCGCGCGCGAAGTCACGTGCAATCTGGCTGCACCAGATGATGCAGATCATCGGATTGAGCATGTAATCCATCACCATGCTCCATCCCGTCACGTAGCCAAGGGCAGGATTAATTTCCTGCCCAACGTAAGTAAACGCAGAACCAGCGCTGGGATATGCTCGCGCCATTTTGCCGTAACTGATCGCCGTGAACAGCATCGCCACCATGGCGATCAGAATGGTCGTGACCACGTGCCCGCGTCCGCGATCGCTCAGCACCCCGAACACCGACATCGGCGCAACCGGCTGAATAACGATCACGCCATAAAGAATCAGATCCCAAAGTGTGAGGGAGCGGCGCAGCCGCGGAGCGGAAGGGGCAACGGAAATGGTTTCCATGAATCCGCCTATTGGATTATGCGGAGGCAAGAAATGTCAATATTAAAACGATTCTATAAGGTCCCTCGCCTTTACTTCGCTCCGTAGTCGAACCAATATCCTCGCTGTTCGTTTCCCGACACATGCCGCGTGTTGTATTCCAGAAGATAGTTTACGTGTGCATCATCGAGCGGGAACGATTTGTCGAGCGCATAAGGGTAATCGCCCATGCGCAGAAACGGCAGCGGCGCAACATAGTTGCCTTCCGCCGCGTAGAAGTCCATGTCTTTCTCATAGCCGTTGGCGGCAAAGAAATAATCCCGCACCCAGCCTCGCGGCAGCGCCGGCAATTTCGACGGATCAAAATCGAGCCTCACCTCATCGCCCGAGCCGAATACAACCAGCCGATCGTCGACCGCCGTCAGCAGCGGCAAGACATCGCCGTAGCGCGTGTATGTTCCCGCCGGACGCGTGTACGGCCCAGTCGCGCTCGTCTTCTCATAGATGTATTGCACATTGCCCGGCGGTGTGCCTTCGATCTTCAGCGGAAATCCGTGCGGCGCAAGGTCGGCACGAATTAAGGGAACAGGCGTAAGCCTCCACTGATCGGGGTCATCCCGAAGCCCCGCGGTTTCCCCAGCGGGGCGAGGGATCCCCGGTGCTGCAGCAATGTCGCGCGGGCTCTGTGGCGTCCGGTCCACCAGTATGCTGTCCCAATACACCTGCAGATTGGTCGTAATGCGAATCTTCCGAGTGCCCAAAGGGAGTTTGCCGCTCAGGTCGGCGGTCATCGTGCGCGGCCCGCCCGCGGGAAATCCCATATCGTCAATTACGCGAACCCATTTGCCGTTTTCGGACAGCGCCTCGACATAGGGCGAGACTGCCTGCACGCCCGCCTGCGACGCCGCATACATGCTGTTCGCCGAAAAATATTCAACTTCACCATGCAACAGCAGCCACAGCGGCCCGCCGCGATACGCTTCGCCCAAATCGAGCACCAAGCTGTGCGATTTGGCGAAGCCTTGAAATTGAGTAAGCGCAAAGTCGCCGAAGTAGCGATGCGCTAGCAGATCCGGCAATACATTGTGGCCATGCTCATCCCACGCGCCCGCCGGTGGACGCGCGTCGCGGCTCACCACTACCTTGAACTCAGGATACGGCGGGTTAGAGGCAAAATATTCATTCGGATAAACATCCAGATCCGCCGGGTGATCGACTGCCAGAACTCGCGCCTGGTCAAGGTAAACTGCTTCCTCCAGCGGTTCCATGAAGCGGAAACTGAGCTTGCCATCTTTCTCTCGAATGGCGTTGCGGTCGATCTTGATGTACTCGACCGGCCGCGGAACATCGCGTTGCCCGGGCCCAATCCAGTGCCCTACCACTCCTGCACCCAGCATGTCCGCGACAAATTCATAACGCTCGCCGTTCCACACAAATAAAGTAGGACAGGAACTTCCGCGCCGATCAATCTCCATAAAATTCTGCTGCTTATCGCCGGCAACATTGATTTCATCTTGAAGCACGCCAGTGGGCCACAGCATGCGCACAATGTCAGCCTCTTTCGCATCGCCAAGCCCGACCACGATGTCGGTGGAGTTCTGTCCCAGATATCCGTTCGACCCGGCAATTTCAAATTTCTGGCGATTGCCTCCAGCGAACACTTCCACCTTGGTTCCGATGGCGCTTTTGTTGTCGGCCAGCCCCCTGAGCGAGAGCCGCAGCCAGTGATTCTGATTGCCACCTTCATTGCGCAGCAACACGGCAGGCCCATGATTCTGTGTGATGAGCAAATCAGTCGCGCCGTCGCCATCGTAATCGCCAGTAATGATGGCGCGTGGCTCTTTGAGTTGAATCTTATCGAGACCAACGTCGGCAGTGACGTCTTTGAAACCATCAGCGCCGAGATTGCGGAACAGGCGCACCTCGCTTTTGCCTTCTTTCGTTTCGCCGACGGCGACCAGATCGACCCAGCCGTCGTTGTCGTAGTCGAAGGCGGCGACACCGTAGGCGCGGACCCAGTTGGTCTCGGGCAGTTCTACCCGATCGAAACTCTTACCATGATTGTTTCGCCAGAGTGTGATTCCGGGCGTAGCCAGGTGCGTGAAGGCCAGGTCCATCCACCCATCGTGGTCGAAATCCAGCGCGGTTACTCCCGCCGTTTCTGGGAAACGAAAAGATGTCCCGGAAGCTAGAGCGGCAGGCCAAATGGGTAACGAGGATGACCAAAAGGCGCGTCTGACAAATCTGCCCTCGCGCGGATTTTCGTAAATGAGTGTCCCCGTGTAGCCTTCGGGCTTCGCGTTACCGGAGCCGTCACCCATTCCAGTAGTGGTGATGTCGACGGCACGATCATTGTTGTAATCGGTACCGATAGCCGAAAGGTTGGGCGTCCTACCCTGGAGTCCCAGGGATTCGGTGACGTCTGTGAACGTGCCGTTGCCGTTGTTACGCCACATCACGTTCGCCCCGACCAGATTTCGCGAGACAGCGAAAGGCTTATCGGCGTTGCCGGTCAGGAACAAATCGATATCCCCGTCGTGGTCGTAATCGATGAACGTGAGACTCATGTCTCTAGATTCACTCTTTACACCAGCCATTGCCGTTACATCCTTGAACATACCGTTCTTCTCGTTATGCAGCAGGAGCACACGACCGTCAAGGCTGACCGCAAAGTCTGTGAAACCGTCATTGTCGTAATCCCCAGCGGCGCATCCAACGCCGTGGAGGCTCGGGTCAAGGCCCGCCTTCACCGTCACATCTTCGAACCTGCCGCCGAGATTGTGGTAAAGCGAAATGCCCCCTCCTCCGCCATTGTCGGCCAGAAAGATGTCGGGACGGCCATCGCTGTCGTAGTCGAAGAAGCAAGCGCCTGGGGCGAAGAAGGATCTCAAGCCATCGCGCCTTGATGGCGCACTGCTCGGGACCAGTCCCGTCCGCGCCGTCACATCCACAAACTGCACCTTAATCTGCGCGGGCGCTTTCAGCACCGCCGACGGCGACTCCACCGCCCGCGAATACTTCCCTTGTTCGCCATACGCCAGGCTCACAGGCGCGCCGAGTTTATTTTGCGTAATGTATTGGAATTTCTTCAGATGCTCGCGCGCATGATCGAGATCAGTCGATTGTTGGTAAGCGCGCGACAATCCAAACTCGGCGGAGGCATGCAGTGGGTTGAGTTGCAACGCGTGCTGGAAAGCTTCAATCGCCTGCGGAAACTGCCTGGCCTGCACGTACGATGCCCCAAGAAAATACCATGTGTCAGCATCGTTCGCATCGATTTCAATTACATGCTTAAACGCATCAATCGCCGCCTGCGCATCGCCAGTATTTTTTGCCAACAGCCCAAGGTTGTACCATGCGTTAGGAATCTTTGCATCCTGCTTGATCGAATCTTCGAGTGCAGCTTTGGCCTCATCGATTTTCTGCAGATTCAAAAGCGCGATGCCTTCGTTCAAGCGCGCCATCGTCAGCTTCGGATCAAGCTCCGCCGCTTGGCGAAAGGATTTGAGTCCCTTCTCGAACAGTTGCTGGTTCATGTAGGCCGCGCCCAGATTGTTCATCCGCGCGGCTTCGACGGGATTCGCCTTCAGTGGAGTCTGCGGCGCGGTGGCAAAAAAACCAAATGCGGCGAGCAGCACGCCAGCAAAAGCAACTGAAATACGAGAGGTCATTCGATCACTGATTTAACCACAAAGGACACGCTGGGACACAAAACGCCGAAGATCCCTATTGGCTTTCCTTTGTGTTACTTCGTGTCCTTGGTGGTCGGGTCCTATTTTGCAGCGCTGCGGTACACGCGATTCGCAATCACGCCCTTCTCTTCTTGGATCGTGACCGTCTGTCCTGTGGCGATGTTTGATAGCCTATCCACCTGCCCGCTGGGCCATTGAATTTCAACGCTGTCCGCTTTAGTCTGCGCACCCAGGCCGAACGTTAGCACTAACTCGCTCTGCGAAAGATAACTCGAACCCGAGCGCAGCATCTTCCACTGTTTATCGCTTCCCGAGGTCACGCGCACAACCGTGCCAATGCCATCGCGGTTAGACTTTGTTCCAACCAACTTCACACGGAAGCTGTTGTTCGTCCCACCCTCGTTATGAAACAGAAAGGCGGGGCCAGAATTAGTAGTGACTAGAACATCAAGAAAGCCGTCATTATCGATATCGGCGTACGCCGCGCCCCGTGCGACTCTCGGCGCAGCAAACGCCCGCCCCATCTGCGCCGTCACTTCCTGGAACTTGCCGCCGCCAAGGTTGCGAAAAAGGTGCGAGGGCTCGGCATAACTCACGCGCTTCTGCACGCGCTCGATCTGATCTTCGATATGCCCGTCGGCGACAAAAATATCGGGCCATCCGTCGTTGTCGTAATCGAAGAAGAAACAGCCAAATCCCAGCGTCACTAGCGTCGCGCGCCCAAGTTCCGATTGGGGAGCTTCGTCCACGAACAGCCCGTTTCCTTCATTGTGATAGAGCGAGACCATTTGATTGGCAAAGTTGCTGATAATCACGCTGGCGTGGCCACTGCGGTCGTAGTCGGCTGCGTCAGCGCCCATGCCCGCACGCGCCACACCATCTTCACTGAAAGCTATGCCTGAGGGAACCCCTCGCTCTTCGAAGGTACCGTCTTTCTTATTCAAATAAAGTTTATTAGGCTGAGTGTCGTTGGCAATCAAAATGTCAGGCCAGCCATCCGCGTTGTAATCGAGAATCGCGACGCCGAGACTTTTCGAAGTAGGATCGCCAAGGCCGGCCTTCTGCGTGGCATCTTCAAACTTCCCGCCGCCCAGGTTATGCCACAAACGTACCGACGTTCCTTTATAGGATTCGGGCGTGCAATAAGACTTGTGCGCGCCATCCAGCGTGCAGTAAAGATCACTCTGCTCGCTCCAGCGCACGTAGTTCGCGACGACAAGGTCCAGTTTGCCGTCGCGATCATAATCGACCCACGCAGCGCTGGTGGAAAACTCATTCGGCCCCAACATTCCAGCGATTTTGGTGACTTCGGTAAATGTGCCGTTGCCGTTGTTGTGAAAAAGATGGCTCTGTCCCAACGCAGTGATGAATATGTCATCGAAACCGTCATTGTCGTAATCACCGATCGCCGCTCCCATACCGAACATCGGTATTGCCAACCCTGCCTGCCGGGTCACGTCGGTAAAAGTTCCATTGCGATTGTTATGGTATAGGTTTGGGGTCGTGGCTCCCGCGTGAGGGTGCCCGGGCCAGTCCTCGCCATTCACCAGCAGAATGTCAGGGTACCCGTCATTGTCGTAATCAATAAACGCGCAGCCTGGCCCCATGGTTTCAGGCAGCCACTTCTTTCCGAAGGCGCCATTGTTGTGCGTGAAATGGATCCCGGCTTGCGCGGTAACGTCGCGGAAAGTTTGTTGCGCGTGTGCGGGGATCGCCAAAAACAAAATCCAACCCAGAGACACGAAGACACAGAGGAGCCCAGAACGGCAACGCTGCGCCTTTCCTGTCTGACTCTGTGACTCTGTGGTGAAATGCACTTTTGCGGCCTTCACTACTATCTTGAGCCCCCGGCAAGCACAGTCGAGGCACCCTCGCCTATGCGTTTCGGATGCAGCAGCGGCAGCGGCACCGATACATGTTCGTGAATCGCCTGCCGCTCATTGTTATCTTCCGGATGCTTCTGCCGATAAGGCCCCGTAACCGACTGCGAGGATTCATCCGCCTTAAATCGCACGTAGCGCGCCTCGTGTTCTTTCGCCAGCTTTTCGTTCCCCAGGCCGCTGTAACACAGCATCAAATTGTAGTGCGCCTGCAGGTCTTCGGGATCAATCGCCAAAACAGATTGCAAAATCTTCACCGCTTCAGAATATTTGCGCTGCATAAACAAGATGCGGCCCAAGTCGTTGAGCGCGACGCGGTCACGCGGATATTGTGCCAGAACGATCCGCAAACGCGCCGCCGCGCCCTCATAGTTTCCATCTGAGCGCAGTACACGAGCGTAAAAATAATTGGTCCGAGCCAAACTCGGAGACAATGCCAAAGCTTTTTCGAGGACAGTTCGAGCCCGCTCCATATCGCCTTCCTGCACCGCGCAGCGGCCCATGTTTACCCAGCCATCTGGATTAGTAGGATCTGCCTCTGTCACTTTCTGAAACGCAGCCGCTGCCGCCTTCAGGTCACCTTGCAGAAATAGCCCAATGCCGTAGTCGTTCCAGCGTTGCCACTCATCTTTGCGCGTGGTCGTTCTTACCTGCGCTGCAGCCGCACTGTGCCCCACTACCGGAAGCGTGACCTCATCCTCGGCAACCGTCACAATTGGCACATCTGGAATCTGTTCTTCCTTGGCCGACACCCCCTTGATCGACTTCGTGAAAATGAAAGGACGGTCGTCGTACTCGGGTGTGACCTCGCGGCCTGCCTTCTCATCCGGCTCGCCCACGAAAGAAAACTGCGTCCCCCACCATGAGAATTTCCGGTAGCAGAGCCGAAGGTGCAGCGTAATTTTGTTGCTCGCATTTTCAGGAATCGAGATGCGGTAATGCACCGTATCGGCCGCCCCCGGCGGTATCAACCGCACATAGACAACGGCTCGCGTCGCCCAGGCATTGCGCTTGTTGATCGGATTCCCGTGCGCGTCAATCTGCAATGAGCGATAGAAGTGCGCGCCCTTCTCCACCGGACCTTTGCCCCCGCCCTCGACCATGCCACTCCAGAAAATCGTCTGGCCTTTATCGTCAATCGCTTTCAACTCAAGCCAAGTGTCATATGCGTCGACTGTACCGCCCGGAAAAAAATGCCCAACCTTCTTCGTGCGCACGACGACATCCACGCGAACGGTGTCGCCCCGGCGCAGCGCGGGTTGCACCCGATTCAACGGAGCAGTGACAGGCGCCACTTCCCCTTCCGCGCCGGGAGTAATTTTAGTTTCAGCCTCTTCGCCGACTGCAAACGTGGTAGCTAAATCTGTTTTCGTACTCGGCCCTGACTTCAGCGGCGCAGACGCAGGAGACAAAGCAAAAATATCTACGGTAAGAGCGCCGCTTTTTAGAAAGCCCTCGGTAAGTTTCAGCTGCGCCTCGTCCCCGTTGGCCGTTGGGACCGCTGTGTTCGCTCCGGGAAAACGATGGGAGTGTACAAAGCCATTGACGTTACCGGCGTCGTGCGACGACTCCGCCGGCATGTGACAATCGGCGCACTGCTGCGGCTTCGGCGGATAATAAAACGATCGCGCGCCCTGCCCTGACACACCACTCGCCTGCCAGTTGTCGTACTCGTTGAATCCGCGAAACCAGCGGTAATGGTTCACCGGCACATCAAGATGAACCTTGTGACAGGAAGAACAGAACTCGGCGGTTTGCGTCTTCATGAACGGTTTCAAGAAGACGCGCCGATGGGGCTCCGGATTTAGCCGAATTAAAAAATCATGCAACGCGCGCGCCACCGGATTCTGCGTGGCCGCGAGCTCGTGCAGCTTTGGATACTCCAGATAAAAGTCTCCCTGACCCATCGTGCTTTTCACATTTGCAATGGAGTGGCACATCATGCAGCCAAGCCCGGCCTGCGATTCGGGCCGGTGCACAATCTGCTTGATCGGTGTATCCATCAGGCCACTGTATAGCACAGCTGGATCGTGGCAGCCGCCGCACCACTTCGAGGGCTTGGTGCCAACCGTGTCCTGCATGTATTCGATCGACTTGCGGTACCACTGATTGTTGAATGAAGAAAAATGGTGCGCTGAACTGAACCACTGGTTGTAGATATCTTCATGGCAGCGCTTGCAGGAATCAGATTCCATGAAGAACTTGCTGGGAATTTTTCGCTTGCCGTACACCTGCGCGGAGCTGGGGAAAAAAGATCCCTCCGGACCGTCGCCTTCGCCGTTCATATTGTCGGGCGGCATGGCGGGATTCTGAATTCGCGAGCGCGTCTGCCAACTCTCGCGAATATAGCGCGCTCCATAGCTAATGCCGGCTAGCATCACCAAACAGATTGCAGTGCGCAAGAGCCACGCGGCCGTGTTCGAAGGTAGATGTTCTCGCTTTTGCCCCAGCTTCTCGGAGATCAAAAAACCTACACCGATCAGCGACACGAGAATGTGAAGATAAAGCCATCTCCATTCCGACCGCGGAGTGCCGATCTTGATAAGAATGAGTCCAAGGACGGCGCCCGCGGCCACGAGCGTCCAACCCGTGCGCGCAAGAAAGCTTCCATTCCTAAGGAAGCGAAAAATGGCCGGAACCAACAGAATCGCGGTGAGCACTCCGGTTAAAGCGTGCAGTAGAACGATCCCTGCATAGAAGACATTCGCCTGCGGAAGCGTGTAGAGGTAAACCGCCGAGATAACGAGAAAAGTCAGCAGCCAGGGCAAAGCCCGGCCCGCAAATCCATAAGAGGATGAGTTATCTCGCATTGGACGACGCCAGAAACTAGAAGTCAGAAACTAAGGATGAGTCCCACAGTGACTGAAATCTCATGCGGATCAAGTTACTTACACATCGAGCATTGCGGAAATAGTCTAAACATATTACTGCACCGTTGAAGCCTCTACATATTTTGCGGGATCTTCCAGGCGCCGCACTCTCTTTCGAGCGCGGCCGCGACGGCCAGGACTTGCTCTTCTTCCCACGGCCTGCCGACGATCTGCACTCCGATGGGCGAACCTTCGGAGGAGCGACCTACGGGGACCACCCCCGCCGGATTGCCTAACAGATTGAAGAACTCCGTGTAACTCCACGCGTCTAGATATTGGACGGTTTTGCCCTCAACTTGCCAGCTGCGCTCGCGGTGCCGAAATGCGGGAATCGCTGCCGCTGGACACAAGAGAATTGGATACCGTTGCATCTGCGCAAAAAACCGAGCGCGAAGCAAATCGCGATTGATCCAGGCATCAAGCAAGGTATTAGCTGTGAGCGCTGGTTCTGTAGATGACTGTTGCAGAAAATCCTTCAGCGTCGGGCTTAGGTCGGATTCCCTTCCCTCAAACATCGGCCGCAAAAGCATTCCCCCTGCCACCACGAAATACGTCAGCCAAAGCTGTCGCGCTTCTTCCAGACCTTCGGGACGAAATCGTTTAACCTGAAATCCGGCGCTCCGCAAGGCTTCCGCGGCGATGCGAACGGCGGCGCGCGTCTCTGCCGTGACTGGCGTACGGCCATCGTCCTCGAAGTAACCAATCGTGAGGTTTCTGGTTTCTCCTTCACTCGGCCAGCGTAGTGGAACCGGCGCGGCGCAAGTATCGCCCACATCTGGTCCTTGCATCACTTCGAATAGAACTTTCAGATCAGCAACGGTACGGGCCATCGGCCCCACCACACCGATCGATGCAAACGGTCCCGCGGATACAGGAAAGTGTCCAGTCGCCGGTATTCGGCCTGACGTCGGCTTCAGGCCGCAGATGCCGCTGAAGTGGGCGGGGACGCGAATCGAACCACCGCCGTCGCTGCCCACGCCGCCCGCGGACATTCCTGCCGCGATCGCCGCTGCTTCTCCTCCACTGGATCCGCCGGCAGTTCGATCCAAATCCCAGGGATTGTTGGTTCGGCCGTAGAGCAGATTATCGGTTTCCCAAGCCATCAGAAGTTCGGGGGTGTTGGTCACGCCCAGCACGATCGCACCCGCAGCCCGCAAACGCGCCACCAACGGAGCATCTTTGGTCGCAACCTTTCCCGCCCGCAAGCGAGTGCCGGACTCGCAACGCAGGTGGGCGACTTCGAGAGAACTCTTGATGCTGACAGGAACACCGTGCAATGGGGCGAGCGTCTTTCCTTGCAGGACGGCGGTCTCCGCCTCCCTCGCAGCTCGGCGCGCGCGCTGCGCATCGAGATGCACAAATGCGTTTAGCCTGGGATTAAGTTTTTCAATCTGCTCTAGATGAGCCTCGACAAGTTCCACCGGCGAGATGCTTTTCGTCTGGATGCATTGGGCCATCTCCACTGCGGGAAGAAAAATTATTTTGTTCATCTCATCTTTCATCTCGTCTCGCCACGCATAACTACATCGAGCCTCCGTTTTTCATCGGCAGTCAGGGCACGGTGTGCGCCCTTCGCCAGATCCCCCAATTGCAGAGGTCCAATCGCCACTCGCACCAATCGCAAGACTTCGACCCCCAGCGCCTCCATCATGCGCCGGATTTGGCGATTCTTGCCTTCGTCTAGGACAATTTCGAGCCAGCAGTTTTTCTGCCCCGCCCTCAGGTCGCGAACACGTTTGGCGCTCAGTACTTCTCCCGCTTTTGTCGTCACTCCACTCATCAGCACCTGTACCAATTTCTCATCCGCGACTGTTCCGATCTGCACATGATAGGTCTTTTCCAAATGCGTTTCTGGCGCGGTGATGCGGGCGCCCCACTCAGAGTCGTTCGTCATCAACAGCAATCCTTCGCTCGCCTGGTCCAGGCGGCCAACCGGCGCAACCCACGCCAGATCGCTTCCCGGCTCGGCCTTCTTGGCTATCTGACCCTGGTTTAATAGACCCTTGTTCAGCACTGTGTACACAGTTGGTCGCCCCTTCTCGTCGGCGGCGGTAGTTACCACGCCGCGAGGCTTGTTCATCATGAGATAGATCTTTCCCCGTTCCTGAATCACTTCGCTATCAACTGCAACCTGATCTTGTTTTTCGAGGACCGGCCTTTCTGGATCGCGATTGATCTTCCCATTCACGCTCACGCGTCCGGCGCGCACCAATTCGGCTGCCTGCGAGCGCGAGCAGTAGCCGAGTTTCGATAGCACTCGCGCCAATCCGATCTTGCGTCTCACCCCCGTCTTCGTCATCCGCTTCATGCTAAATGAGAAATGACAACCATGAAGAAGACGGTAATCCCCTCGATAAGTCCTTCGTGCAACTTCGTGTCCTTTGTGGTTCACTAGCACTTGATACAATTTCCATCGCCGCCGAACAGTCAAAAGGAGAATCTCATGGCCCCGCAACATCCTCCTCGCTTTCTGAAGATCGTGAACGACGCGAAAACGCGCGTGCGCGAAACCACCGTGGATGACGTCAAAAAGAAGATGGATGGCGGGAGCAAGTTCACGCTGGTCGATGTCCGCGAAGAAAGTGAATTCGCCAAAGATCATCTTCCGGGCGCGATTCATCTGGGCAAAGGCATTATCGAGCGCGACGTTGAAGCGCGCGTACCCAATCTCGATGCGGAACTCATTCTCTACTGCGGCGGCGGATTCCGTTCCGCCCTCGCCGCCGACAATCTGCAGAAGATGGGCTACAAGAACGTAATCTCGATGGATGGCGGAATCCGCGACTGGCGGGAAAAAGGATATCCGCTGACCAAGGGCAGCTAACTCTCAGTTCTCAAATGCAGCGCATGAAAAAGAGTGAATTGCAGCAGTTTTCGTAAGCATTTGCCTCTATCCACTTATGAATGCTCGCATCTTCTTCTGGTCGCTCACATCGGCGCTTGCCGGATTTCTCTTCGGTTTTGACACGGTTGTTATTTCCGGCGCAGAAAAAACAATTCAAGCCCTCTGGGGCCTTAGTCCCGGACTGCACGGCATTGCCATGGCCTCCGCGCTCTACGG
>Ga0209422_1000303_pt1 | contig 12217 bp, 12 predicted proteins | sample BlaSpr_A8_OM2_M3_FD_187983 | JGI IMG/M metagenome (GOLD analysis project Ga0209422, IMG submission 187983) | Forest soil microbial communities from Thunder Bay, Ontario, Canada - Black Spruce, Ontario site 2_A8_OM2_M3 (SPAdes) (version 2) | ecosystem: Environmental > Terrestrial > Soil > Boreal... | reverse complement strand
CTCGTTCCATCCGTGGAACTCGTGCCGCCTCGTGAACTGCTCCGGCGCCTCGCATCACGGCTCGGCTTGTCGCAGGCGCCCGGCTCGGCAACGTCGCCGCGCCTCGCGCCCTAACAGTTGCTGGCGACGACCTCCGCCTTCGTAGTAGCTGCACTCTCCGCGTCGCCGATGCGATCGCGTTGCGTCTGCATTCGCAGATAGCTGCGGATGTCACGCCGTTCGGCGGGATCCGTATCGATGTAGTTGATGTCGCTCGGCGCGCCGGCCATGGGCGGCCCCGGCGAGGCCAGCGTCGGCGTGGAGACGGCCAGCATCTGCGTGAACGAGTCCGGCCCGGTGTTCTTAGTCGAGGCCATCTCCATCATCACGTGGATCACGGAAAGCGTGTCCAGCTCGATCTGGTGCTGCCGGTCGTAACTCTTCTGCAGCTGCGCCGCGACCTCGCGGGTTTGCTTCGCTTCTTCCGGGTCTTTGGTCAGTTCGGCGGCTCGGCGCAATTGGTTGATCTGCTCCTGGAGTTGCGGCAGCTGCTGTTGCAAGGCTCTCACGTAAGCCATCAATTTGACGCGATCGTCGGAGAGCACCAAGTCGCCGCCGACCTGCTGCTTGAAGTGCCTTTCGAGGTTGCCCAGGGTGAAGTCGACGTACGAGATCTCCGCGTCGTTGGCGAGCATGATCTTCGCCGAGTTGTTGAAGCGCGTGATGAACGCCTTACAGAAACTGGTGATCGCCCGGACGCGGCCGATCTCGCGCAGCGGCTCCTTCGGCGTCGCCGTCGGGAGCGGCGTCGCACTCGTTTGAGCTGCCGTAGGGCTCGGAGCCGGTCCGGGCTGTTCGATCACGCCGAGCATCAACGCGCCGGCGACCGCCAACTCCCGCAGCATCGCTACTCCGAAGACCAGTAATCCTTGAGGGCCTTCCCTCGCGAGGGATGCCGCAACTTGCGCAACGCTTTCGCTTCGATCTGGCGAATGCGTTCGCGCGTTACGCCGAACTCCTGGCCGACTTCCTCGAGCGTGCGCTGATGGCCGTCCTCGAGTCCGAAGCGCAAGACCAAGACCTTCCGTTCGCGCTCGGTCAGGTTCTTGAGAACGTCGGCCATCTTCTCCTTGAGAAGCATGACCGAAGCCGCTTCAGCCGGCGCGACGGCTTCCTGATCCTCGATGAAGTCGCCGAGATGGGAGTCTTCTTCTTCCCCGATCGGCGTCTCGAGGGAGATCGGCTCTTGCGAGATCTTGATGACCTCGCGGACTTTTTCCGGCGTGAGACCCATCTCGCCCGCGATTTCCTCGACCGTCGGATCGCGACCGAGCTCTTGCAGCAATTGGCGTGAGACTTTGATCAGCCGATTGATCGTCTCAACCATGTGGACCGGGATGCGGATCGTCCGCGCCTGATCGGCCAGCGCGCGCGTGATCGCTTGACGAATCCACCACGTGGCGTAGGTCGAGAACTTGTAGCCCTTGCGATAGTCGAATTTCTCGACGGCCCTGATCAAGCCGAGGTTGCCTTCTTGGATGAGATCCAAGAACAGCATGCCGCGGCCGACGTACTTCTTCGCAATCGATACCACGAGCCGAAGATTCGCTTCCGTCAGCTTGCGCTTGGCCTCGAAGCCGCCTTCGATCGTCTCGTTGCTCGCACTGCCGTTCTTCTGCGCCTCGAGTTCGCCGGCTTCAATCGCCATCGCCAACGTTTTCTCTTCTTGCATCGAGAGCAGGGGCACGCGTCCGATCTCCTTGAGATACATCCGGACCGGATCGTCGAGCGAAAGGCCGGCAGGCAACGCGCCGGCATCGTCGCCGTCGGACGCGGGCTTCTCTTCCTTCTGCTCGTCGACGACCTCGATGCCGCGACCAGCCAAATCTTCGAAGAGCTCGTCGATGCGCTCGGGATTGACGTCCTCGACGTTTTCGAAGACGGCATTGATTTCTTCATACGTAAGCGACTTGAGCCGCTGTCCGCGGTCGATCAGCTTCTTGATCGCTTCTTCGAGCGTCGTCGGAGCGGACGCCTCAGCCGTAGCCGTCTGTCCTGCGCTATTGGTTTTCTTGCGTGCCATATTCTTGGATCTCACCTCCTTTCGGTTTAAATGCGGCACACGTTGCGTGCCGCTTGGCGCTACGTGACGCTTCGCGAACACTCGCGACGATGCCGCTCGCACTCGCTCGCGTCACTGCGCGCCCCCACACCACTTCGCGGCGTGGGCCCCCATCACTTTGTGGCTCACTTTGTTCCGAGTCGCTTGCCGGCGGAGCGGTCGAGTCTCTGGACCAGGCTCTGGTACTCATCCCAGTCTTCCTGCGGAAGGGGCCGGCCCGCTTCCAGCAACCGGTCGATCCGCTCCGAAAGTTCCTGTTTGCGGCGGTAAAGCTCAGTTTCTTCGAGTCGCTCCACGAGCGCATCGAGATGAGCTCGCCGCGCCGCCGTATCGGGGAAACGCACCTCCGCCGAACGCTGGAGGTTTTGCAGCGCGACCGCGGTTTCGGCAGATTCGCGATCGTCGCCGAACGCGGCCAGCGCGTCGGTGGCCGTCGTCAGGTGGTCGGCGGCGTCGAGCAGCCGGCGATAGATGCCGGCATAACGCTCGTCGCGGAATGTCGCCGGCGGGATTCGGGATGCGTACTCGGCGACCAGCGCCGGCTCGTCGAGGAGCGTGCAGAGGATGTCGCGTTCGACGCGCGGGGGTTCGGCGGCGGGCGCGATGTGGCGCACGAAATTCGGTCCGGCCTGACGCGGCCCGAAGTTCGCCGCATTATCGACGAAGCGGCTCTTGCGCAAGTCGTCGACCGCCAGACCGAGCCGGCCGGCGGCGTAAACGCGCCAACGATCCCATTCTTCCCGCGGAAGCGCGCGAACGAGCGACTCGGCGGTGCGCGCAGCATGCGCCCCCGGAAGACGTTTGGCCACGATCGCCTCGATCTCGCGATCGAGTTTGAACTGAATCCAGGGGAGCGCCGCATCGAGCCGAGCCTGGAACTCGGCCGCGCCGTACGTACGAATGAAGGTGTCAGGGTCCTCGCCGGGAGGCAGCTGCACGATGAAAGCCGCGCAGCCCGCAGCAATCAACACGTCGATCGACTTGGCGGTTGCAGCCGTGCCGGCCGAGTCGGCGTCGAAGCAGACGAAGACGCGCTCCGCGTACTTGCGCAACTCGCTCGCCTGCTCGGCGGTGAACGACGTGCCGAGCGAGGCGACCGCATGGTGAAACCCCGCTTGGTGCAACGCGATGCAATCCAGATAGCCCTCGACCACGACGAACGCGTCTTTCTCCGCGGCGGCGCGCCGCGCGCGCTCGAGCGCGAACAGAGCGCGCCCTTTGGTATAGACCGGCGTCGTCGTGGTGTTGAGATACTTTGGTTCCGAATCGTCGAGCGCACGTCCGCCGAACGCCACGACTTCGCCGGTCGTCGCATAGGTCGGAATCATGAGCCGGCCGCGATAGAAATCGTAGTGGCCGCGCTGTCCCGTCTTGACGAGGCCGGCCTTTTCGGCGATCCGCAGGTCGATGCCGGCGGAGTTCAAGCGTCCGACCAGCGCGTCCCAGCGAACCGGTGCGTAGCCGAGGCGGAACGAGTCGACCGTCGTCTCGCTCAAGCCCCGTCCCGCGCAATAGTTCCGCGCGATCTCACCCTCGGACCCCAGTTTCAGGGTCTCGTGAAAGAACGCGGCGGCCGCTTCGTTGGCGGCGTAGATCAACTCGCGCTCCGAGCGCGCCCGAGCCGCCGCCGGCGTTTCCTCTTCGACTTCGACGCCGGCACGCTTGGCGAGCATCCGCGCGGCCTCGGGGAACGAGACGCCTTCGAGAAGTTGCACGAATTTGAAGACGTCGCCGCCGACGCCGCAGCCGAAACACTTGAAGAAACCTTTGTCGGGATGCACGTGCAGCGACGGCGTCTTCTCGCCGTGAAACGGGCAGAGCCCGACCAGATCCTTGCCGCGCTTTTGCAACGCGACGTAATTGCCGATGAAGCTGCCGATGTCGGTCCGCGCGAGTATTTCGCGGATCGCGTTCTGATCGATGCGCACGTTTCTCCAGGAGAGGTTGGGCGGGCCGCTGGGCACCTCCCGCGGAAGGCTCCAAATCCTATGACGCGCGAAACGGTTGCAGGCGGGCCCAAGCGTGTGGCCTTGGTGGGCGCGGAGTCGACCGGGAAGACGACGCTCGCGCAGCGCTTGGCCGAGCACTACCACACCGCGTGGGTCGGCGAATACGGCCGCGAGTATTCCGAGACCGTCGGACACCACATCGGTAAGGGATACGTCTGGCAGCGGAAGGAATTCGCCGAGATCGCGCGCGTGCAGCACGAGCGCGAAGAGGAAGCGGCGCGCCGTGCGAAGCGCGTCTTGATCTGCGATACCGACGTGCTCGCCACCGAGATCTGGGAAGAGCGCTATCTCGGAACCAGAACACGGTTCCCGTACCGGCGCGCCGATTTCTACCTGGTGGCCGATCCGGCCACTTTTCCGTTCGTGCCCGATGCGATACGCGACAGCGAGCACCTACGCGCCTGGATGACGCAGCGCTTCACGGACGCGTTGACCGAGGAACGATTGCCGTTCGAAATGCTGAGCGGGTCGCCGGACGAACGCTTCGAACAGGCGCGCTCCGCGATCGACAGGTTGCTGGCCGGATGAGCATCTCGGCGAAGCGGATATTCGATCCCGTCCATCATTTCATCGAACTCGACGCGAGCGAGGTCGCGCTGCTCGATACGAGGCCGATGCAGCGCCTGCGCCGCTTGCGCCAATTGGGACTCGCCTACTTGGTGTTTCCGGCGGCGGAGCATTCGCGCTTCAGCCACGCTTTGGGCGCGCTCGCGATGGGCGAGCGCGTCTTCGCGGCCCTGCGCGGTCATGACGGAGGCCCGTTCGCCGACGAACGCGACTACCGCGCGCAACGCAGGCTGCTGCGCGTCAGCTTGCTCGTGCACGACATCGGACACGGCCCGTTCAGTCACGCTTGCGAAGCCGTCCTCGGAGTTCGGCACGAGGCGCGGACGCGCGCGATCCTCGCGCTCGGCGAGATGCGGGCGGCGCTCGAAGCGCTCGAGGTCGATCCACGCGAGGTCCTCTCGCTCGTCACCGGGGATCCGCCGCCGCATAGCGGCGTGCTCAAAGAGTTGGTCAGCGGCCCAAACCTCGACGCGGACCGGATGGACTACCTCCAGCGCGACGCGTACTTCACCGGCGTCGCCGGCGGCCGGTACGACGTCGACCAACTCGTAGGCTCGCTGCGCGTTTTCGACGTTCGCGGCCAACCCGTGCTCGGCGTCGACGGACGCGGCATCGTCGCACTCGAGTCGTTCGTCCTCGCGCGGTATATGATGTTCGCAACGGTCTACTTCCACCACACGACGCGCATGTTCGAGCGAGTGCTCCAGGAAGCGTTGCGCGAGATTTGGCCCGATCCGCACGCGCTCGACCCGATCGAGACGTTTCTCGAGTGGGACGACGCGCGGGTGTTCGAGGCGCTGCGTTGCGCGCGTGGTGAAGCGGCCTCGGCGCTGCGCGAGCGCCGTAAACTCTACGGTCTTGCCGTCGAGTTCAACGCCGAACGGGACCTGTCGGCCTACGACGCCTGTTTGCTCGCGCTGCGCGACCGGTTCGGCGACGCGATCTGGGCCGACGAGCAGCACCAGCTCATGCACCGGCTCCCGCTCTTACACGAGGGCGACGCCGCGACCGTCCCAGTGCAGACGCACGCCGGCGTCGTCGACGCGACGCGCGCCTCGGACGTCATCGCGAAACTCTCGGGTCCCGCCTACTGGCGCAAACTCTTCGTCCGGCGCGACGCCGCCGACTTAGATGAAGCCCGCCGCCTGTGCCGCGCGATCATCGAGGGCAGCGCCCGGCGTCAATAGATCGAAGCGAAGCCGCGCTGCGACGCGTGGATTTCTTCCAGTAGCGTCATCCAGCGAACGTTGTAGTATTCCGGATTGGCCAGTTCCTCGGGGGGCGGCAGCTTGCCGATCATGTTTTCGATCGACTCGAGCACCGTGACCGAGGGCGTGAAGCCGAGCGTCTTGGAGAGTTTCGCGTTGCTCATTCGATAGTTGCGGACGAGTTTCGGCAACGGCCTCTCGACCAGATCGATCTGGATGTCCTTGAGCGCGAACGAACCCGCGACGAGCATGGCGAGTTGGCGAATTTGATAATTCTCTTCGAGAACGTTGAAGATCTGGCCGCGGATGCCATCCAGCGACGCTTCGAGGGCCATCAGGTGGACGCGGGCGCAGTCGTTCACGTCGACGAGCGGTCGCCACATCCAACCGCCGCCGTGCAGATAGAGGCGCTTGTGGATGACCGCGTCTTTGATAAAGGTGTTGACGACGAGATCGAAACGCATTCGCGGGCTCCAACCGTAGACCGTGCCCTGCCGAAAAATCACGGGCGCGAACGTTTCGTCGGCCGCCGCAAGAATCGCTTTCTCGGCATGCACCTTCGAGAGCGAATACGCGCCCCGAGGTGCGAGCGCGGTCGTTTCGTCGCACATGATCGGCGTACGCTCCATTTCGCTCGCCGACAGTTCGGTGTCGTAAACGGAGGCACTCGAGGCAAACGTGAAACGCTTGACGCCACGACGCTTGCAAAGTTCGACGAGCCGTTCGGTCGCTACCGCGTTCATCTGCCAGTTCGCCTCGGTGTTGTATTCGGCGGTCGGGTCGTTGGAGAGGCCGCCCAGATGCATCACCGCGTCGATGCCGTCGAGCCATTCCTCGCGCGCTTCGCGCAGATCGGCAGCGATCGTCTCGACCTGCAAATGCGCCAGCGGCTTGCGGCCCCAAAAGAAACGATCGAGCACGACCGGGTGATGACCCGCCCGCACGAGATGTTCGGTCAATACGGCGCCGATGTAACCGGCGCCGCCCGTCACCAAGACGCGCACGCCCGCCGTGTTAGCCGCAGCGCCGCGCGGCGCCTATCGCGGCTATCATCGGCGGGGCAGGCCGAATCCGATCGAGACGCCGAAGGCGCTCGCCATGCCGATCAACGTGTTCGATACCGATTTCACGGAAGCAAAGATCTTCGTTCCGGAGGTCTTCGAAGACGAGCGAGGGTTCTTTAAAGAGACGTACTCAACGGTGAAATACCGGGCGCTCGGTTTGGCCGATGAGTTCGTCCAAGACAGCGTCTCGTTTTCCAAGAAGAATGTGATCCGCGGTTTGCATTACGATCGGCGGATGTCGAAATTCGTCCAAGTGCTGCGCGGCCGAATCTACGACGTGATCGTCGACCTGCGCGAGGGTTCAGCGACCCGTTTACGCTGGCAGGGCTTCTACCTCTCCGAGGACGATCACCGCCAACTCTACGTGCCGCCCGGCTTCGCGCACGGTTTTCTGGCCCTCAGCGACGACGTCGTGTTCTTGTACAAGCACGGAGCGCTCTACGATCCGGCGTACGAGGCTGCGGTGCGCTGGAACGATCCAAAACTCGCGATCGCGTGGCCTCTCGCCGGCGAACCGATCTTGTCGGCCAAGGATCGCGCCGCACCGACGTTGTGAGGATGCGGTCCCTCTGCCAAAGTAGAGCGAGACCGGTCGCGAACGACCGATCTCACTGCTCGGTGCGACGCCGCGGCGTCGAATATGAAGCCGTTATTGGCCGGGGTGCGTCGCATCCCAGTCGATGGCGGCCTGGATATCGGCGCGAGCATTTTGCATCGCGTCGATCGCCTTTTCGCGGTACCCGTTGTAATCGCGTTGGTCGTGTTGCAATCCATCGATGGCTCTTTCGAGATGCCGACGGACCGCGAGGAGGTTGCGCGCGCTGCCTCGCTCACCGCGCAGGTGCTGCGGGGCCGGGGATGATACGGGAGCCGGCTGCGCGCCGGCGAGGTTCGCGAACGATAAGCTCGACAAGAGCGCCGCGACTAGGAAGAATGCCTTGAGTTTCATCGATTCTCTCCTCGAATTGGTGCGTTGAATGATCGCGAGGGCGAATCGGTAATGCGCGACCAATCGGCGCAACGTAGAGGCCCAAGCGACCGTCACCGTGCGGAGAGGAATCTAATCCAAGGCTTATGCGGCGCTAACGTTGCTCTAACACGGCTTGCGCGGCTGCGAGTCGGGCGATCGGAATTCGGTACGGCGAAGCCGAGACGTAATCGAGCCCGATCTCGTGACAGAACTTCACGCTCGAGGGCTCGCCGCCGTGCTCTCCGCAGATGCCGATCTTGAGATCTCGCCGCACCGCGCGGCCGCGCTCGACCCCCATGCGCATCAAGCCGCCGACGCCGGTGCGATCGAGCACTTGGAATGGATCCTCGCTCAGGATCTTCAGCTCAAGGTAGCGCGGGATGAACGTCGCCTCCGCGTCGTCTCGCGAGTAACCGTACGAGGTCTGCGTCAGATCGTTCGTCCCGAACGAGAAGAACTGGGCATATTCCGCGAGTTCGCCGGCGACGATACAGGCGCGCGGCAGTTCGACCATCGTCCCGATCTGGTATGCGACGGGGACGCCGCGCTCGGCGATCACCGCATCGGCGACTTCCTTCGTGGCTTCGTAGGTGGCGCGCATCTCCTCGCGCGTGCCGACGCCGGGGATCATCACGTCGGGCCGCACGTCGACGCCGCGCGCGCGCAGTTCGCAGGCCGCTTCGAAGATCGCCCGCACTTGCATCGCGTAGATCTCCGGATAGAGCAAACCGAGACGGCACATGCGCAACCCGAGCATCGGATTGATTTCGTGCATCGCCCTCACGCGAGCGAGGACGGCCATCTGCGCGCGGTAGTGGGGATCTTCAGTTCCCTTGGTCAGCCGCAACTCGGTCGTCTCGACCAAGAGATCTTCGAGCGACGGCAAGAACTCGTGCAGCGGCGGATCGAGCAAACGGATCGTCACCGTCAAGCCCGCCATCGCTTCGAGGATGCCGACGAAGTCGGCGCGCTGGAACGGCAACAGTTCGGCCAAAGCCGAGGCGCGCGCTTCGGACGTGTTGGCCAGAATCATCCGCTGCACAACCGGCAGACGCTGCGGCTGCATGAACATGTGCTCGGTGCGGCAGAGGCCGATCCCGCCGGCGCCGAGTTCGCGTGCCTTGCGTGAATCCTCGGGGGTATCGGCATTGGCCCAAACGCCGAGCGTGCGCGTCTCGTCCGCCCAACTCAAGAATTCGGCCAGCCATGGCGGCAATTCCGAAGGCGGATCGATCAACTTGAGCGCACCGCCGATCACGACGCCGTTCGTCCCATCGATCGTGATCGAATCGCCCTCTTTGAAGACTTTGCCGGAGATGGTCGCGCTGCGCGCTCGCATATCGATCACGAGCGCTTCGCAGCCCGAGACGCACGGCAACCCCATCCCGCGAGCGACGACTGCGGCATGCGAGGTCGCGCCGCCCTTCGCGGTGAGCACGCCCTTTGAAGCGATCATTCCGTGGACGTCGTCCGGCGCCGTCTCTTCGCGCACGAGGATCACCGGGCCGCGCTGCGCCATCTCCACGGCGGTGTCGGGATCGAACGCGATCGCTCCGGCGGCGGCGCCCGGCGACGCGTTCAGGCCCTTGCAGAGTATTTCGTACGATTCTTTCGGGTCGATTCGAGCGTGGAAGAGTTGGTCGAGGGAGTCCGCGTCCACGCGGTGCAGCGCGCCCGCGCGATCGATGAGGCCTTCGCGCACCATGTCGAGCGCGATCTTGACGGCAGCTTCGGCGGTGCGCTTCGCGCTCCGCGTTTGCAGCATATAGAGCTTGCCGCGTTCGACCGTGAACTCGAGATCTTGCGCGTCGCGATAGTGCCGTTCGAGTTGATCGGCGTACTTGACGAATTCCTGATAGACTTCGGGCTGCATCTTCTCCAAATCTGAGATCGGAACGGGCGTGCGGATTCCGGCGACGACGTCTTCGCCTTGCGCGTTGCGCAAGTATTCGCCGAAGAGTTTCTTCTCGCCGGTATTCGGATCGCGCGTGAAGGCGACGCCGGTCCCCGAGTCCTCGCCCATGTTGCCGAAAACCATCGTCATGATGTTGACGGCAGTCCCCCAGTCGTCGGAAATCCTGTTGAAGCGCCGGTAATCGATTGCGCGCTTCGCATTCCAAGAGTCGAAGACGGCTTCGACGGAAAGATGCAGTTGCTCGCCGACGTCTTGTGGAAAGTCCTTGCCGGTCGCGGTGCGGATGATCTCCTTGTCCTTCGCGACCACACGCTGCCAGGCGGCAGCATCGAGTTCGGGATCGTTCGAAACGCCGGCGGAGCGTTTCTCGTCTGAGATCACGTGTTCGAAGCGATCTTTTTCGACGCCCAGCACGACGCTGCCGAACATCGCGACGAAGCGCCGGTACGCGTCCCACGCGAAGCGCGGATTTTCAGTCAAGCGCGCGAGCCCGACGACGGTTTGGTCGTTGAGACCGAGGTTGAGGATCGTGTCCATCATCCCGGGCATCGAAACGCGCGCGCCGCTGCGCACCGAGACCAAGAGCGGATCGGCGGAGGAGCCGAAACCTTTGCCGGTGCGCTTCTCGAGTTCGCGCATCGCACTCTTGATCTCGTCGTTGAGCCCCTCGGGAAAGCGCCGCCCAAGTTTATAATAGTCGAGACAGGCTTGCGTCGTGATCGTGAAGCCGGGCGGAACCGGCATCCCGGCGCGCGTCATCTCGGCGAGCCCGGCGCCCTTGCCGCCGAGCAATTCCTTCATCTCGAGGTTTCCCTCTTCGAAGAAGTAGAGACGCTTCGTCGTGATCAGCAAAGGGAAGACTCCTCCTTCGGTGCGCGATCGCCGCCTAACGGAGCAAAATTGGCGAACCCCCGAACCGCTCCTGGAGGCACCGCGATTTCGGGCGAGGAACGGCGACGGCGGCGCGCCTGTGCCGAGTGAGGGACGATGAAGTACGATCCGTTCGCCACATTCATCGACGACGTCGAGTCGATGCGCCGGACCATCCCCTCCGAGGCGGAACTCGTCCAACGCGTCGCGTCGCGGCTCGCGCATCTCAATCGCGACACCCATTGGCTTCCCGTCAGCGCGCGTCAAACGAGTGATGAGGGCTACGTCCAGCACGTTCTGCACGTGGCGCCGGACGGGGGCTTCAGCGTCTGCGCGCTCGTTTGGAAGCCTCGGCAGTCGACGCCGGTGCACGATCACGTCGCGTGGTGCGTCGTCGGCGTCTATGAAGGCGTCGAGCGCGAGATTCGGTACCGCCTCGATCGGAGCGGCGCGTCGCCATGTTTAGTTCAGTGCGGGACGTGCACCGCCACGGCGGGCGAAGCGGCCGCCATGCTCCCCGACGGCAACGACATCCACTCGGTGATCAACGCGGGCGATAGCGTCGCAATCTCGATCCACGTGTACGGCGCCGATCTCAACAAGCTCGGGTCGAGCATCAACCGGCGCTTCGATCACCTCCCCATCCGCGGCACGGCACCGACCGTGCTCTGAAGGAACGGCTATGACGCAAATGCGTGTTGCGGGGATCGAGCTTGCAAAGGTCGACGACTACGCGAAGGCCATCTTCGAAGCCCAAAGGAAGCGTTGGGGAGCGCCGCTGTTCACGCAGTTGGTGCACGCCCGCCGCCCGACGATTTTTCGCGCCGGACAAGCGATGTGGAAGGGAATCGAAGCCTCGGGATTGATCCCGCCGGTTTTGCGCGCGCTCGTCAACCGGCGCGTCGCGTCGCACAATAAGTGCGTGTTTTGACAAGACATCAACGCTGCGGTCGGCAGCGCTCTTGGACTCTCGAGGGAGAAGCTCGTGGCGGTCGTACAGTCCCCGTTGCCCGAGCTCTTCGATGATGACGAACGCCTGGTGCTCGACTATGCGGATCGCATAACGCTTTCGGATCGTGACGTCGACGACGCGTTCTTCGAGAAGTTGCGCGCGCGCTTCGACGACGACACGATCGTTGAGCTCACCGAGACCATCGCCTGGGAAAACGCGTCGAGCAAGTTCAATCGCGCGTTGCGGATTCCGTCGCAGGGGTTCTGGAAAGACCGTTAGGAACGCTGGACTTCGATGTATCTCGTCTTGAAATTCTTCCACGTGCTGATGGCGATCACGGCGGTCGGCGCGAATGTGACGTACGGCGTGTGGTTTTACCGCGCGAACGCTCATCCCGAGTTCGCAACAGTCGCCCTGCGGGGCATAAAGTTCATCGACGACTACATCGCGAACCCGGCATACCTGCTGCTCCTCCCGACCGGCGCTGCAATGGTATGGGTCGGCGGGCTCGGATTCCATACGCTGTGGATCGAGTGGGCCATGGGATTGTGGCTCGTCGCG
>Ga0209422_1000302_pt1 | contig 12236 bp, 8 predicted proteins | sample BlaSpr_A8_OM2_M3_FD_187983 | JGI IMG/M metagenome (GOLD analysis project Ga0209422, IMG submission 187983) | Forest soil microbial communities from Thunder Bay, Ontario, Canada - Black Spruce, Ontario site 2_A8_OM2_M3 (SPAdes) (version 2) | ecosystem: Environmental > Terrestrial > Soil > Boreal... | reverse complement strand
ATAGGATACTGGCGCAGTCGATACGCTTTTCGCCGCGACGACTGGTGACGGCGATTGCTCGGAAAACGCAGGAGCCATCTCTGTGAAACTCTGTGAACCCCCTGTGGTTACTACTAAAACCTTTACCACAGGGAACACAGGGGTTTCACAGAGAATACTGGGGACTCCGCTCATTTGTTATGGCGACTTGTGGCCTTCTAATGCGGCTTGCACTTTACTGTGTTTGCGGCTGTAGGTGAAATAGACGACCATGCCGATTACGAGCCAGATAATCAGTCGCGCCCAATTGACCCATCCAAGTTTGTACATCATGTAGCCGTTGAAGATAATGCCCATGATGGGCACGAATGGAACCCATGGCGTTCGAAACGGCCGCGGCTGACCGGGGTTCGTACGGCGGAGGGCCATCACTGCCATGCATACGATTACAAAGGCCAGAAGGGTTCCGATGTTGACCATTTTTCCGATGTCGTCGATTGGCGTAAGACTGCCTACGATGGCTGCCAGTAGTCCGACGAGCATGGTGTTCTTCCATGGAGTGCGGAAGCGCGGATGAACATCGGCGAAGAACTTCTTCGGAAGAAGACCATCGTTGGCCATCGAATACAACACCCGCGTCTGGCCCAGCAGCATGACGAGCATTACGCTGGTGAGGCCGGCCAGGGCTCCTAGCGTAATAACGTGGGAGGCGCCGGTGAGGCCGCGATCCATAAAGGCGCGGGCGATTGGCGCCTCGATGTTGATATCTCTCCATGGCACCATGCCGGTAAGGACGGCCGCGACCGCGATGTATAACGCGGTGCAGATTAGAAGAGAAGCGATGATGCCGATGGGAAGATCGCGCTGCGGATTCTTCGCTTCCTGTGCGGTGGTGGAGACAGCATCGAATCCGATATAGGCGAAGAAGATGTAGGCGGCTCCGGCTCCGATGCCGGAGAATCCAAAGGGCGCAAAAGTCGCCCAGTCGGTCCCCCAATTGACGGCGCTGACGTAATGGAAGCCGAGTCCGATAACAAAAAGAACGACTGCAACCTTGATCGTAACGATGGTGGCGTTGAAGCGCGCACTTTCCTTAATTCCCACTACCAGAATTGCGGTGATGATCAGAGCGATAATGAACGCCGGCAGGTTGATTCCGATTTCGTAGCCGAACAGATGCGGCGCACTTAGTAAGTCGTGAGCTCTCTGCAATAAGTCTGGAGATTGTGCTGCTAGTATCGCCGTTTTTCTCTCCAGGAAAGCCTGCGTACCGGCAATCAGCGTAGGATCGGAGGCTTGTGCCATCTGCCGGGCGACGATGTCTTCAGCGGTGTGGAGCCCGGTCCAGTGATCGTAAGCCAGCCACAGCGGCATCTTAATGTGAAAAATATTGAGCAGTTCGATGAAGTGGTTCGACCAGCCGGACGATACGGTGCTTGCGCCCATGGCATATTCGAGGGTGAGGTCCCAGCCGATGATCCAGGCAAAAATTTCGCCGAGGGTGGCGTATGCGTAGGTGTAAGCGCTGCCGGCTAGCGGGATCATGGCGGCGAATTCCGCGTAGCAAAGCGCCGCAAACGCGCAGCCCAAGCCGGAGAGTACGAAGGAGAGCATCAGGCCTGGCCCGGCGTAGTGCGCGCCCAAGCCGGAGAGCACGAAGATTCCGGCTCCGATTACCGCGCCGACGCCGAGCGCGGTTAACTGAAAGACGCCTAACGTGCGCTTCAGGCTGTGCGAGCCGGTATCTCTTGCCTCTTCCATTAGTTGGTCGAGCGGCTTTTTTGCAAAGAAGTCCGTCATCCGTTGCTTCTCTCCTGGGCCAATCAAACTCGGTCAATCACACTCAAATTGTCTGCGCTCGGGGCCGCCACATGTAATACACGGGGATGCCGAGCAGGACGATGAACAATCCTGGCCATGTGAATTGCGGTTTGTAGCGTAACAGCACGATGTCGATAAACAAAGCCATCACAATGTAAATGGCGGGCAGAATCGGGTAGCCGATTGCCTTGTAGGGACGCTCGGCTTCGGGATGGGTACGGCGCAAAACGAAGAGTCCGACGATGGTGAGAACGTAGAACACCAGCACGGCGAAAATAATGTAGTCGAGTAGTTGGCCGTAGCTGCCGGAGATGCAGAGGACGCAGGTCCAAACCATCTGCACCATCAGGGAGACGGCGGGCGTTTTGTAGGTGGGATGAAGTTTCGCGACGCTGCGAAAGAAAAGGCCGTCTTTCGCCATGGCGTAGTAGACGCGCGCTCCGGAGAGGATCAAGCCATTGCAGCAGCCGAAGCCGGAAATCATGATGGCGACGGCCATTAGCGCTCCACCAGCGGCGCCGAACATTTGCGTCATGACGGCGGTGGCGACGCGGTCTTCGCGGGCGTATTGAATTCCGCGCTCAAGGAGTGTCGTCCCTGTAGGACTGCCGACAAGTGGAAGCGCGCTCAAATAAATAAAGTTGCAGCCAATATACAGTGCAATCACCACGCCGGTGCCAAGTGCCAGCGATAAAGGAAGATTGCGGCTGGGATTTTTAACTTCGCCAGCGGTGAAGGTGACGTTGTTCCAGGCATCGGCGGAAAATAACGAACCAACTTGAGCGATGGCCAGTACGGTGAGGGTCGAGACCAGCACGGTTGCTCCGGCGCCTCCGCTGACATCATGCAAAGTGCCGAGACCTGCATTTTTCCAGAAGTTGGCACCGAAATTTGCGGCTAGCGCCTGCGCGTTGCGGCCCAGGAAAATTCCGAAGAGGATCAGGCCGAGCAGGGCGGAAACTTTGGCGGTGGTGAAAACATTCTGGATCAAGGCGCCCGTCTTCACGCCAAAAATATTGATGATTGATAGCGTGATGACTACGAGCGTGGCGACGAAGTTCTGGGTATTCAGGCCGACATCCATACCCCCAAGCATCATGGGCCCGACTGCAAATTTTGGGATTTTCGCAATGTGGACGATCCAGTTGCTGGAGGAAATTGCGGGCCAGAAGATTCCGAGGAACTTGCCAAAGGCTACGCCGACGGCGGCGATGGTTCCGGTCTGAATCACCAGGAAGAGGGTCCAACCGTAAAGAAAACCCCAAAGAGGGCCAAGGGATTCGCGCAAATAAACATACTGGCCGCCGGCTCGCGGCATCATGGCGGCCAACTCGCCATAGGTAAGTGCGCCGACGATGGTGAGGAAGCCAGTGACAAGCCAGGCGCCGATGAGCAATGCCGGAGATGTGACTTCGCGCGAAATTTCGGCGGACACAATGAAGATGCCGGAGCCGATCATGGAGCCCATCACCAGCATGGTCGCGCTGGTGAGGCCGAGGCCTTTGACCAGGTCTTTGTCTTGATGAGTGTGGCGATCCCAATCGCTGACGCGCGAAGCGGGCACCGGGGATTGAACGTTCGTGCTCACGAACCTCCTACGTTGATGCTTGTGGAGTTATGTTTTTAATTGTCATCCCGAGCGAAGCGAGGGATCTGCATTTTAGCGGCGAACTGCAGATCCCTCGCTTCGCTCGGGATGACAACACTTAACGAATTACACTTTACCCCAGAACTCTTATGAATTCCTCTGCTGATTTGCGGGGAGAGAGTAACAAGTCGGATATCACCGCGACTGAATCGGCGCCGGCATCAATGACAGAACGGGCGTTGGCGCGGGTAATGCCGCCGATTGCAACCAGCGGCTTGCGTGTCAGTTGTCTTGCCAGGCGCAGGCCTTCGAGGCCGACAACAGGGTCGGGGTTGGCTTTGCTGCTGGTTGTGAAGATGGGTCCTATGGCCAGATAGTCGGCTGTGGTTTTGTCGGCTTCGGCCAGTTGCTCGGGATTGTGCGTCGATACGCCTAGGCAATGATCGGGGCCAATGATGCGCCTTGCTGCTTCGGGAGACAGATCGTCCTGGCCGATGTGCAGGCCATTGAAACTGGCGGCGAGGCAGAGGTCGGCGCGGTCGTTCATTATTAATTTCACGGTTGGCGACAGGCGCTTTCTGAGTTCGCGCGCCTGGTCGAGCATTTGCCGGGCGTTGCCAGATTTGTTGCGATATTGGAGCAGCGTAATCCCGGAGGCAGCGAATTCTTCCGCCGCTAAAAACATTTCGGCGGCATCAGCGAAACACCCAGCATCAAGAATTGGATAAAGCCGCGGAATTACCAACATAGTTTCAGTCATCCTTAACGCAATACTGCACACAATCCGTTGGCACAGATCTCTGCTAGATGCTGGTCAATTGTGCACACAGAGGCAAGTTTTTATTTTTGTTCGCCAAGCGGCTAAGACACCAACCCTACCAGTATGCCCCTCATCAGAACGTAGCCGTGTCCGCATAAGAGATCTTATCTACCGCGAACCCGCTGTTGGAGGCTTCCATGTCAAAGCATCACTTCGTCAAGCTTTCGATCCTCTCTGTGATACTCGTCTCTTTAATTGGTTGCGGCACCCAGCCAAACGCACCCGCCATGCACAATCAAGCTGCCCCTACCGTGTTGATGGTTGCCCCGCAGGCCAATGGAGTTGCGACAAACCGCGAGGTCGCGGTTGTCTTCACCCAGCCAATGGATCCGGCCAGCATCAACCCCAGTTCCTTCCTGATCGCAGGTGTGGCCGGCAATGTCACTTACGACACAACCAACAAAATTGCTGCCTGTAAACCCTTTTCCGCTTTTGCTCCCAACACCAAGTACGCCGCGACTATTACCACGGGAGCGAAAAACCTCCAAGGGATCGCACTCGCGGCGCCCTTCCAATTCTCGTTCACCACGCGCTCGACCCAAGATACTTCCGCACCAGATATCGTCGCCGTGAACGTTGCGGCGGGTGCAACGTGTGTGCCTCTGGATCAAAAGTTTACGGTCACCTTCGATGAGCCCATGGATTCTCTTACGATCAATTCCACTACGGTATTCATTGAAGGCATAGCCGGTTCGGTGACCTATGACGCCGCCTCACAAACGGCCACTCTCACACCGGTAGGGCTGGCAGCAAACACCACCTACACCCTCATGGTGACTACCGGCGCTAAAGATATGGGTGGCGTGCCTCTTGCCGCCCCGTTCATGCTGACTTTCACCACCGGCCCGTGCCAAGGTGGAGGACCACCTGTGGCCCTCTGTCCCTTCATTGGCAAGTTCGCCGTTCTGGCTGGAACCACAGTTACTAACACGGGGTCGACCGTGGTGTCTGGGGATGTTGGAGTGAGTCCTGGCACAGCCATAACTGGATTTCCCCCGGGAACAGCAACCGGAGCGATCCATTCCGCGGATGCCGCCGCAGCTCAGGCCCAGGCCGCCCTGACTACGGGGTATATTGATGCAGCCGGAAGATCGGGCGCCACGACGGTTGCAGGAGACCTAAGCGGGCAAACTCTCGTCGCCGGCGTGTATAAATCCACGTCGTCGCTAGGATTGACTGGAGATCTCACGCTAGACGCGCAGGGTAATCCCGATGCGATCTTCATTTTCCAGATTTCGTCCACGCTCATCACAGGAAGCGGCAGCCACGTTAATCTGACCAATGCCGCCAAGGCTTGCAATGTCTTTTGGCAGGTAGGTAGCTCGGCGACTCTTGGGACAAACTCTGTCTTTAAGGGAAGTATCCTGGCACTGACATCGATCGCAGTGACCACTGGCGCTCAGATGGAAGGAAGGGCTCTGGCGCGAAACGGTGCAGTTACATTGGACACCAACACCATCACGGGCTGCATCTGCCCTTGAGTTATTTAGCTAGATGACAACCGGGGTTGAGGTAGCATCCACGCCGGATGCTACCTCAAGTTCACTGCGGCTCAGCGGAATTCACTGCGCCAGTCAAAACAGCGCCTTTGCTCCAATAACCTATTTCGGCTTCGCCAGGAATCTTTCTATGAATCCTGTATCAAAGTTTCCGGCGCGAAAATCCGGGTCGGCCAGAATCCGCCGATGCAGCGGGATTGTCGTGTAGATTCCTTCCACGATGAACATGCCTAGCGCGCGGCTCATGCGGGAGATGGCTTCGCTGCGATCTTTTCCGCGGACGATCAACTTGGCGATGAGCGAATCATAATAAGGAGGAATTGTGCCTTCGGCGTAGGCGGCGGTGTCGATGCGAACGCCTGTCCCGCCGGGAGGATTGAAAGTCGTGATCTTGCCCGCGGAGGGGGTGAACTTTTCCGGATGCTCGGCATTGATGCGGCATTCGATGGCGTGTCCGCGATGCACGATGGGGCCTTGTAAAACGTCGGACAGCTTGGCACCTGATGCGATCATGAGCTGACTTTTCACCAGGTCCACATCCGTCACCATTTCCGTGACTGGATGCTCAACCTGAATGCGCGTGTTCATTTCGATGAAGTAAAGGCGGCGCTGCTGGTCCATGAGAAATTCAATGGTGCCGGCATTGTGGTAGCCAACTTTGCTCAATGTTTTGCTGAGGACGTCTCCGATTTCCTTGCGCAACTCGGGCGTTACCTGCACCGAGGGGGACTCTTCCAAAAGTTTCTGGTGGCGGCGCTGGATCGAGCATTCGCGCTCGCCGAGGCTGATGACGTTGCCATGCTCATCGCCCAGCACCTGAAATTCGATGTGGCGTGGATTCTCGACATATCTTTCTAAATAGAGGTCACCGTTGCCGAAGGCGGATGCGGCCTCCTGCTGCGCCTGGCGGTAAAGCGCGGGCAATTCATCTTCATTGCGGACGATGCGCATGCCGCGTCCGCCGCCGCCTGCGGTGGCTTTGAGGATGACGGGGAATTCGACTTTACGCGCCCATTCGAGCGCTTCCTCCTCGGAGGCGACGACGCCGTCGGAGCCGGGAAGGATGGGGACTCCGTGCTCCTTCATGGCGGCTCGAGCCTTTTCTTTTTCGCCCATCAGCCGGATGACGTCGGGAGTGGGTCCGATGAACTTGATGTGACAGGCTTCGCAGACGGCCGCAAAATTGGCATTTTCCGAAAGCAGGCCGTAACCGGGATGGATGGCGTCGACGTTGGCGATTTCGGCCGCGCTGATTACCGCCGGAATGTTGAGATAGCTCTGCGCGAGTTGCGGAGGACCAATGCAAATCGCCTCGTCGGCGAAGCGCACGTGGAGAGAGTTGCGGTCCGCCTCGCTGTAGATGGCGACCGAACGGATGCCAAGCTCCTTGCATGCGCAAATAACGCGCAGTGCAATCTCGCCGCGATTCGCTACCAGAATTTTCTTGAACATGGTGTAAAAGCTCTCAGCTATCAGCTATCAGTTCTCAGTAGGACCTCAGGACGGCGCTAGAGCCGGGTTTTCCTGAGAGCTGATAGCTGACGGCTGAGAGCTTATTTTGACGGCCGCAGAGCGAAAAGCTCCTGTCCGTACTCGATGGGTTGGCCGTTTGCGACCAGCTTCTTCACCAACTCTCCTGCCATGTCACATTCAATTTCGTTCAACAGCTTCATGGCTTCGACGATGCACAAAACCTGGCCGACGGCCAGGGTATCTCCAACTTTGACGAATGGCGGGGAGCCCGGGGAGGGGGATTCGTAGAATGTGCCGACAATCGGCGATTTCACAATATGCAGGCTTTCTTCCGGCGGGGCAGCACTCGCGGCGATGTCGACGGTGCCCGTACCCGGGGCCGCGGCGGGAGGAGCGGCAATGGAAACCGGCTGCACCGCTATGTAGCGTGAGTCTGGCAGGGCCGCGGGCGGCGGTTCCGCGGCGCGCTTGATCTTCACCTTGACATCGCCGCGTTCCAATTCAAATTCGGCGATATCTTTTTCGATTAAAAATTCGATGAGTTCTTTGAGCTCTTTTTGATTCATGTATGCGGCAGGTTTACTTTGTTCGCGTTATTTCTTTCGGGTCAAGACATCTATGACTACCGGAGATGCGGCGAGCCCCGCCCCTGCGGGAACACGCTTTAGAACAAGAACACACTCTAAATGATCACCAGCTTTTTGTCGGTTGGGGTCAGCACTTCGCATCCCGACGAAGTAACCAGAACCACATCTTCGATTCGAACTCCCCATTTCCCGGGAAGGTACGCGCCCGGCTCAATCGTAACGACCATGCCTGGCTCAAGTTTCTGGGCTTGTCCAACCGCCAATCGCGGAGCCTCGTGTATTTCCAATCCTAAACCATGGCCGGTCGAGTGGCTAAAGTAGCGTGCCAGTTTCCGTTGGCGAAGTACCCGCCGCGCCGCCCCGTCCACTTCGGCTGCGGTCGCACCCGGCCGCACTGCCTCGATCGCCCTTTGTTGTGCTTCCAGCACCGAATCATAGAGGCTTCTCGCCTCCTGGGAGGGTTTTCCCACGTGCACCGTTCGGGTGCGATCCGAGCAATAACCGGCGAGTATAACACCAAAATCGCAGACCACGAAGCCGGACGCGGGAATGCGCGCGCCCGAAGCGCGTCCATGGACGATTGCCGAGCGGGGTCCGGAAGCGAGTATTGTTGGAAAGGACATTCCCTCCGCTCCGCCACGACGGGCCTCGTATTCCATGGCAGCCGCCACTTCGACCTCGGTCACCCCTGGGCGTATTTTTTTTCGCGCGACGGTAAACAGACTGGCGCCAAGCGCGACCGCTTGTCTAATGCGATCAATTTCGGCAGTATCTTTCACCATGCGGGCACGCTCGACCAGAGGTGGCGCGGACCGCAGTCGCGCTGTCCCTTTCAGCAGAGATGCCAGGTGGTCGCGCATGCCGACAGTGAGCGCCTCGGGTTCTATACCCACTGATTTTGGTCCCGAAGATTGTGACTTCGAGAATATGGAGGGATGGGTCACAAGCCACTCAGCAGCCGCCGAGAGCGGCGACTTCCGAGCGACCATAACCTTCGCACCCTGGACCTCCTCACCAGCCTGGGCGCGGTAGCGTCCGTCAATGAAGAGGATACATGCAAGTTCCGTCACAATAAGTGCCGCTGCACTCCCGGTAAAGCCGCAGAGATAGCGAATATTCGGAAGGTGCGTAACCAAGAGCGGAGGGAGTTTGTTGTTTGAGAGCGACGCCTGGAGTAGGCGCAAGCGTGTCCGGTAATCCATATCCAAAAGTGTAACAAGCTTTTACGTCGCTGTAACCGACAAGTATGACGGGCAGGCTGCACTTACTATTATTGAAATTCTCATAACTCGACGTATTATGCTCGCCTCGGGCTGATTACATGTTACAAGTGCAACAACAAATACAATTTCGAAAGGAATGTGCATCAAGTGAATACTAACTACCAACGTAACTCGTCGAATTTCGCGACAGTAACCACACATTTAGGATCTTCCGAGAAGGAGCAGTCACGAAGACTAACCATGGGAAGAATCCACGCTGGCATGTTCGCATTAGCGGTAATTGTGGGGTTAGCTTCAGCTTCCACAAGATTGGCGATGGCACAGACTTTAACCGTGCTTCACAGCTTTAGCGGAAACCCCGACGGATCAACCCCCTATGGAGGATTCGCCAGAGACTCGTCGGGCAATTTGTACGGCACCACAGCGCAAGGTGGTACGTCCAACCTCGGCACAGTATTCAAGACAACCTCAACCGGCACTACGACTGTGCTGCATAATTTCACAGGAAACCCGGACGGCTCAACTCCGTATGGCGCATTGGTGATTGACTCGTCAGGCAATCTCTATGGCACCACGATACAAGGAGGCACATCCAACTCGGGGACGGTATTCAAGACAACCTCAACCGGCACCACAACTGTGCTCCATAGCTTCGCCGGCAATCCTGACGGATCGAACCCATATGGCGGATTGGCCCTAGACTCGTCGGGCAATCTCTACGGCACCACCGTCATCGGTGGCTCGTCCAACACGGGGACGGTATTCAAGACAACCTCAACCGGCACCACAACAGTACTGCACACCTTCACCGGGAATCCAGACGGATCAAGGCCCTTTGGAAACCTGGTTAGAGACTCGTCGGGCAACCTCTACGGCACAACAACGCAAGGCGGCACTTCCAACCTGGGAACGGTATTCAAGACAACCTCCACCGGCACCACAACTGTGCTGCACAGCTTCCTTGGAAACCCAGACGGTTCAACTCCCTATTACGACGGCTTAGTCAGAGACTCGTCGGGAAATCTCTATGGCACCACGATCCAAGGAGGCAGTCACAACTTGGGGACCGTATTCAAGACAACCTCCACCGGCACCACGACTGTGCTGCACAGCTTCGCTGGAAACCCGGACGGATCAACTCCCTACGCTGGTTTGGTCGCCGACTCATCGGGCAATCTCTATGGCACCACCGTCAACGGCGGCACTTCCAACATAGGAACGGTATTCAAGACAACCTCCACCGGCACCACAACTGTACTGCACAGCTTAAAGGGGAATCCTGACGGTTCACTGCCATATGGAAGCTTGATTATAGATTCGACAGGCACTCTATACGGCCCCACGACACAGGGTGGCACTTCCAACCTGGGAACGGTATTCAAGCTCAAATAGGAATACAGAGCTGTTACTGCGAACAAAGGCCGGACGACATGGCGTCCGGCTTTTTTTGTCCAGTGAATTTCGTGGTTGTGTTCATTGCCGTGCGTTTTATGACATTGAGTACAGCAGGCACTCGAAGCGGGGGCTGGAAGCTGGCCACCGCAAAAGCGAAGCCGCCGGGCTCTCGGCAGGTTCTCCGAGAGTCCGGCGGCTGTAGCTTGTCGCAACCTCGCGCGTTTTGGACTTATGTCTGAACGATGCGGGGGGTGATGAAGAAAATCAGTTCCTGGTTTGTGGTTCGCACAGTTTTATGCTTAAACAGGTTACCAAGATACGGAATATCTCCAAGCAAAGGCACCTGCGCAACGCTCAGAGAGTTATTAGTCTGGATCACTCCGCCAATCACGACTGTGCCGCCGTCGGTGACCAGGACCTGCGTCGTCGCCTGCTGCGTGATCAGGGTGGGGTTATTGTTAATCGAATTGCCGAAGTCCGGTAGCGTGTTCTCCACATCGACATTCAGGAAAATGGTTCCCTCCGACGTAATTTGGGGAGTCACGGTGAGCCGCAGGAAGGCGTCAACGTAGGAAACGGTCGACGGGCCACCCAGTTGCGCCGCGGTCACGACTGGAATTTTCACGCCCTGCTTTACTACTGCCTGAATATTGTTCTGCGTGACCACCCGCGGGCGGGAGAGCACTTTCAGCAATCCGCGCGATTCGGCCATAGTCAGGATCAGGTCGATGCGCATATTGTTGGTGGCATTTATAAGTTGTAGACCGCTGCTCGGCCCGGTTGCGCCCAAGTTCGAAAACAAGGGAACCTGAGTTCCGCTCGTCCCTGTGCCAACCACGGGGTACAACGGATTCGAAACTTGTGAGCCGGCGGTTATCGGCGAAGTTCCAACCGCGCTGACGCCGCCAGCACCGGTTACGCCGTTGCCCCATCCCAGGCCGAGTTGCACGCCAATATCGCGGGCGAAGCTACGGGTGGCGGCTACGACGCGGGCTTCAATTTCGACCTCCTGCGTCTTCCGATCCATCTGTTGGATGATGCGGTCGATCTGCGGCAGAACGGACGGGATATCGGAGACAATCAGCGAGTTCGTGCGTTCGTCGGCAACAACATCGCCACGCTGACTTAGGAATTTCTTGATGGGAAGCAGAACATCCTTAGCGTGAGCGTAGCTGAGGAAGCGCGTGATGCTGACTTTATCAACCGCCAGAGCTTCGGCGTCAATTTGTGCGCGCCGGTTCTCGGCTTCCCTCTTTAAGGTGTCAACGGTGGCAATGCGCAGAACGTTGCCGTCAAGCTGACGGGACAGATCGTTGTTCTTGAGCACGATGTCGAGCGCCTGATCCCAGGGCACGTCATCGAGCACAATCGTGAGGCTGCCGTGCACCTGCGGATCGAGCACGACATTCAGTCCGCTGATTTCGTGAATCAGACGGAAGAAGTCTTTCAGATCCACATCCTTCAAATTGACCGAAATCGGCTCGCCGGTGTACTTCGCGCCGGTGTTTGCCGGTTTCTGTTCCAATTGAACTTTCTGCTCGGCGGCCAGGTTTACAGCTGGATGGATGGCCTGGGCATTGGCATTGTCGACAGTTTGCGCCATGGCCGCGTTGCGGTTGGTGGCGACCAGTTCCGCCGCCGTCTTATCGGCAAAGCGGCTGGCTGCTTCCTGGGCTTTCGCCGCGGGTGCATTGGCCTTCTTGTCGTCCTTTACCGAGTAGGTGGGTTCGACGAAAGCAAAGTCCGCTGGCTTTTCGGCGTTCTGTGCCGAGGCCGGAGCGGAGGGCGCCGCGATGGTTGCGGCGGGAGAAGGAACCGCGGGAGCCGAGGCCGACGCCACTTGCGGCGCCG
>Ga0209422_1000301_pt1 | contig 12255 bp, 14 predicted proteins | sample BlaSpr_A8_OM2_M3_FD_187983 | JGI IMG/M metagenome (GOLD analysis project Ga0209422, IMG submission 187983) | Forest soil microbial communities from Thunder Bay, Ontario, Canada - Black Spruce, Ontario site 2_A8_OM2_M3 (SPAdes) (version 2) | ecosystem: Environmental > Terrestrial > Soil > Boreal... | reverse complement strand
ATAGACGTCGCCCGATACGACGGTCGTTCGGTCGTTGAGGCGCACGTCCGCACCGAGATCGTACCCGAACCCCGTCTCCGGTTTGAGATTGCCGTTGCTCTGTTGTTCTATCGCCACGTGATTCGTAGAGTCGTAGGAGGGCGTCGAGGTGATTTGGTTGAGCAGGCCGAGGAACGGCGGCGCGATCGAGCTTCCGGCGGCGAACCGGATCGCCGCTGCGGAGTTCGGCCGATAGACGAGACCGATGCGCGGGTCGTCGTGCGTGTTGCGCGTCGTGCCGAAGATCACGCCGATTCCGTTGACTGCCGCGTCGGCGGTGGCGCAACCGCCAGCCGGGCAGCCGATCGGATACGTGCTGCGGTAGGTGTTGAGATAGTTGCTCAGCGTTACGTCGAGTCGCGAGCCGACGAAGAAGTGGCCGCGTATGAGATAGGTTGTAAAGAGTTGCGCGGTTCCCGGCGGTAGATTGAACGAATAGAATGGGCCGGAAAAGACCGAGTAGTCCGTGCTCTGTGACGACGTTTGGTCGACCGCGAAGGTCAGCAACCCCTCTCCTATCGGATGCTGGTACTGGAACGACCAGCCCGAAAGCTTGTCAACCTCGGGTTCTTGGTAGTAATCGTTGAAGCCGACGCTCGCCGGAGTTCCGTTGAACGTCTGGTTGATGTTCCCCGAACCCGACGAAACGCCGTATAACTTGACATCGTTAAAGTCGGGGTTGGTCGGTTGGAAGCCCTGGAACTGATAGCGGGTGATCGACGCGTGGTAATACCGGGCGAGCAACGTATCTTTTCCAAGCGTGCTCGAGATTTCGCCTTGGAAGATCGGCTCGTTGTTGTTCTCACCATTGAATGCTCCCGGGAAAACGCTTGCCACCTGGATCGCTCCCGGCGCTAACGAACCGTTGTAGCTTGGATCGCCCGGAACGAACTGCCCGTTCGTGAAGTCGGAGGTGTTACCGTTCTGGTCGCTCAAGGTCTGGCTGCCGAGATAGCTCACCGTCGCGATCGTCACCGGTGAAAAGTGGTAGCGAAGTTTGACTAGCTCGGCGGTCTGATCGAGATTGCCCGCGAGCTGATAGCAGCAGGCGAGCAGCGGATAGCCCGTGGTAATGAAGCTGTTGGTATTCCCGACCTTCGAAGAGGTCGCGTTACCTTGCAACGTGCCGCCGTTGTACATCCCTCCGCTCGGATCGTAGTAGACCGATCGTCCGTTGAGCGCCGACGGATTGTGGTTGGTCGCATAGTCGACGACGAAGCCCAAGCGGCCGATCGTGTCGGAGAATCCAAGGTTCGTGAACGTGCCGCCACGATTGTCGACGCTAAAGAGCAGCTGCGGCTTCGGCGTCAGCGTCGGCTCCAAGGTGCGAAAGTTGGTGGTCCCACCGATAGCATTGTTGACGACGGACGAATCGGCACCGGGGCCCTTGATGACCTCAACGTTACGGAACATGAAGGTATTGAGGAACGTCGTGACGTTGTCGCCGTACTGCCCGACCGAGATCGGGTGACCGTCGATGAGCGAGGCCGTTTCATACGACGTCGCACCACGAATATTTGGAATGGTGATCGAACCAGGCGAGGCCGCGTTGGACGAGTTGGACGGAAACGAGATTTGGAGGCCCGGGATCTCGCTGAGGACGCGCGTCACTTGCGGCTGGGCCTGATCGACAAAAGTTTGCGACGTGACGACGCTGACCGAAGCCGCCGAGGTGTTGAAGGTACCGCGCCCCGTCGCCTGCACGCTGGCGATCGTCCGTAACGATGAAAAGGTCGCTCGATCGATTCGAACGGTGAAGTCTTGCGTCTGGCCGGCGAGCACGACGACGTCATTTTGGACGGCAGTACTATAGCCGGGCTTGCTGACCGTGAGCACGTAAATGCCCGGCGCGACGCCCGCTAGGGAGAACAACCCGTCTGCGTTGGTCGTCGTCGTGTATGCCATCGGTCCGCGCAGTGCGACCGTGGCGCCCCCGACAGGTTCGCCCGTACCGTCGCTCACGGTGCCGGATATCGAGGTGGCGGCCTCAGTACCGGCCGGCTGGGCCATCGCCGGCATTGACATGGGCAGCAACGCAAAAAGGGCGGCGATCATACCGGCGGCGGCGCGCGAAGAGATCCATCCGATCATAGCACATCCTTAAAGCCCTGGGCGCGGCTCGGGTAGCAACGTCTATTGAACCACTATAGTCCATCGTTCGGCATGATTCGTCGTTCCCCCGCAAAACTTAAGCACGGCGCCGGCATGCGCTGCGCAAAAGTCACGACACCGGCATGCCAAAAGCGTCGAGGGGGACACACTGTGCGAGGCCTGAGTATCGTGCGCAACATTACGGGATTGACTGCCTGCGTTGCCGCCGTCGTAACTGCTTGCATGCCCGCATCAGCGTGGGGCACAAAAGGGCACTACCTTATAAACCATCTCGCCGCCGTATCACTCCCACCGAACGTTCCGCCATTCATGCGAACACAGGCGGCCGTCGAGGAACTGAGTGATCTGGGCATCGAGCTCGATCTTCTCAAAGGCGCCGGTACTGAATGGGACTCGGAAAACGATCCAGGTCATTATATTGACCTCTCCGTGAACGACAGGATCGCCGGCTTGCTACTCCAGAACTTGCCGGCAACGCGCGAAGCCTACGATACGGCCCTGCGGGTTCGCGGAAGCGATCAATATAAGTCGGGCTATCTCCCCTATTCCATCTTGCAAGGGTGGGAACAACTGCGCATGGAGTTTGCATATTGGCGAGTGGACCAGTATGAAGCCATGCATGCAAAAACCACCGCCCTAAGAATGAAGGGGGCCGCGCATCGTCGGATCGACGAAGCGACCATCCTGCGAGATGCCGGAGGGTGGGGCCATTTCGTCGCCGATGCATCGCAGCCGCTGCATGTCAGCGTGCATTTTAATGGCTGGGGCAACTATCCCAATCCAAACGGCTACTCCAACTCCAAACACCTTCACGATCTTTTTGAAAGCACGTATGTCGACCGCTACATCACCCAGCCCGCCGTTGCGCGGTTGCTTTCGCCACTGAAGGTGCCGCGCGCGGGAACACTCGTTAGCGGAGCAGAGGCAATGCGCAGCATCGCCCGCTACCTGAGTGCGTCGAATGCGACCGTCACGGAGCTCTATAAGATCGAAAAAGCGGGAAAGTTCGAGCACGCTACCCCCGAGGCGACGTCATTTGTTGCGGCTCGCCTGGCATTCGGCGCCGGCGAACTGCGCGACCTCATCGTCTGGGCATGGGAAGACAGTCTCAACGAAACCATCGGCGACGACATCCCGCAGCGCGTACGCGATATCGTGATCGGTGGAGCCACGTATCAGGGCCTCAAATGACGCTCATCTCAGGGGTCTTCGGCCCGCCGACCGAGGGGTTCGGTCGTTTGGACGAAGCCGGTCTCAGGCGTCTCATACAAGGAGGACCGGCTTCGCCCTCGGGCGCATATTTGGCGCATAGTAAGGGTAAGGTAGTAGGATGAACAGACAGACCAAAATATTCATCGCCACCGTGGGCACTCCGATAATAGTTGGAGCCGTAATCGTTGGCGCGCCTGCCAAATGGTCACTAGAGAATCCAACCGTCGCAACAGGAGTAGTATATAGAACCGAAACTCGAAGCTATTCATCTGCGGATTTATCTAGAGCCGGACTCTCGAGTGCAACGCTTACATCAAAATTTGGGTATCCTGTAGCACTAAGACTAAGCACTCGTAGGGAGTGTCTATTTCCTGAATCAGCAGTTCCAGTCACAGGCTCTGAATTTGCAGACTTGGTAAGCAATGCTCCAAAGAGAGAGCCTGATGTGGCGAAACTTGAACGCTGTAAAGGGTTCTAAGCCCGGGTAGCCCCGCAATCGGCCGTTCCAAGACGAAGGACAGGGACAGTCAAGGGACGTAGCCGGACGATGTGGATGACCACAAAAATAAGGTCGAGGCGATTTACGAGCTGCGGAACGCCGTAGAGGAAAAGGTCGGAGCTAAGCACGCGCTGGAGCGCGAAGACACGCCCGAAGGTCGGGAGGCGTTGTTAGACGCCACGCTCAAGGTTGAGGCGAAGACTCAAGACGCCATCGAGGTTTGCATTCATTGCGGTCGTGCGCATGCCGCCGATGAGCCCCACGAGCGTCGGGCCCGCGTCGGGGATCGCAGCGACAACGTCGTCGACGTTGACTTCCGCCAGCAAAGCGAGAGAGGTCCCGAGGAATCCTAGGTTCCGCAGCACTCCGATGAAGCCAAGGGCTGCAATTTCTTCGTCAAGCGAACGCAACTCCCGCCCTCGCTGTACTCCACCGTGTCCATGAGGGCACGCATGATGAAGATGCCAAAGCCGCGCGGCGCATCCGACATCGGCCGCAAAAAGTCTATCGCTTTCCAGCTATGGAATCCGGGGCCGGAATCGCGTACTTCGACGATGAGCGTTCGCGCTTCAATCTTCGCGTGCACACTAAATGCCGATGCTTCGCGGTGCCCGTGTTCGGCAGCGTTTGCAAGGGCTTCGCCGACCGCGCTCTCGATGTCGTCGAGCGCAGTGCCCACGAAGCCGGCCAGCCGCACAAAATCTAGCAAGGCGTGGCGGGCGTTGACGGCGGCTTCATGCGTATTCGGAAAGCGCGCTCGATACTCCAGCATTGTCGGCTTTACTGCTACCCAAAAGTGACGACAGTATAACGACTCGACGGACGAGACTTTTTGGCGCGATGATCACGCTGTGAGATGAGAGCGGCGTAGTGCTGAGCGCGCTCAGATGCACACAAGGTCTGCCGATATGTGAGGCATGAGGGTCGCAGACGCCTCACGTTCCCGGTTGCGTGTCTTGAGACGCGTGATCGCATGTTCTTGTCTGGCGATCATTGGGACGACTTGTTTGGGAGCAGCGTTCTTCTTTTTTGAGTACCCGCCGCTTGCGGTCAAGGCGTCCATCGCCGCCCCAGTGGACCTCTTGGCGTTTTACTGCGGGGGACGCGTCGCGGCATTCGGTGCGGACCCCTATCGCGCCGAACCGCTGCGATCCTGCGAAGACCACGCGTTTACTGAAGCCACCGGCAAGTCACCGTATCCGTATCTAGTTGTTCCTGCCCCGCTTCCGCCGTATGCGTTGACAATGCTGGAGCCCCTTGGACGCCTTCCGTTCGCAACCGCGCGAGCGACGCTGCTTACCATGCTTGTAGCAGCGGCTCTCCTGATTGCGTTGGCCCTATGCGCGCTCGCTAGATTGTATCCGGTCGCGAGATTGTATCCAATCGCGCTTTGCCTTGTCGTCTTTGTTGGCGTCCTCATCCCAGCGCTAAAACTGGGTCAGATTACACCTTTCGTCGTCGCGGCGCTCGCCGCTTCAGCCTGGGCGTTGCGGGCGGGCCGGGTCGCGTTAGGGTCCTTGTCCGCCGCGTTCGCGCTTGTTGAGCCTCATATCGGGTTGCCCGCCTGTCTGGCGCTCTTCATCTGCCTTCCTCGATCGCGACCGTGGCTTGCGCTCTGTGCGGCGGAGCTTGTGTTGGCGGCGTTACTCTGCGGCGGGTTCGAACGGAACGTTGAATACTTCACGCGCGTTATCCCCGCTCACGCGATGGCAGAGGGTACATCCTTTGGGGGGCAATACAGCCTCGCGGCGCTTCTCGCGCAGATTCATGTTCCTGAATCGATGGCGCTGACAGGTGGAACGATATCCTACCTGCTCATGCTCGTGCTAGGCCTCGTGGTCGCGCAGCGCGTTTTCAAGAAATCGAACGATCCGGCTTTCGCCATCGCGACGGCGCCCGCGTTCGTGCTCGTCGGCGGAACCTACATCCACATCCATCACATGGCTGCCGCTCTACCGCTCGCCGCGATTGTGCTCGGCACGTCGCAACGGCGCCTTATACCCGCGCTCATCTTGCTCGGGCTACTCGTTCCTTGGGACATCATCGAAAAGGTCGGCCTTGCGAACGCGTGGTTTCATGCGATACCGCCGCACGACGCTCATCCCGCGCTCGCCGCCGTCGCCGACGGTGGCCGCCTCGCGGAAGACGTTTGGGGCGCTTGGGTCCGCTCCAACGCAAATGGCAGTCGGCCCGCCGCCGAGTTGTTCTTGTTCAAGTTGCCGACGTGGCTCAGTCTCCTGGCGCTTTGCGTTACGACCTTCCGAGCCGGCTTCTCAACGAAGATGCCGTTGCACAACAGAGCGAGCTCGGCGAACCTGGCCGGCGCCTCCACCATCAGCTGACCAGCCAAGCCATTAGGACTCATAGGGGGTGACGCGATTGCGCCACCCCCTCGGGTCTTTACATCGAGCCCTTCGCTTGGCCCTTAGCGTTGAAGTGATAGACCGAGGCCAGGTCCGTCATCGCTTGCGCGAGCACCACGTGGTAGTCGGCGTCGGCTGCGAGGCCGTACTTGGCATCGATGTCATCCATGACTTGCACGTGGATCGGATGCGAGACGGCGCGATCGAGCATCACCTCGACGTCGAATCCGTGGCCGGTTTGACCGGCGGCCCACAGCGCCCCCGCGAGCGCCTGACCGTTCTTCGGATCGGGATTCGGTACTGAAGGCAGGGCGACGCCCTTGGCCTTAACGATCTTCAACGAATCCGAGATGACAAACGGAAAGATCGTGACGAAGTGTGTGACTTTGGCCGAACCGAACTTCTTCGTGAGCGAGGCGACCTCGGCGTCGGTTTTGGCGCCGGCCAACGCTTTCACCAGCGTCAGCGTCTTGAAGTTGCTCGGTCCGCCGCCGGCAATGATCATCGATAGCGTCACGGGAAGCGCCGGCTTTCCGACATAGACGCCCGGGCCGGAGAAGCGTGACGGCTGATCGACGACCTGGGCCATCCACGTCTGAGCCGCGAAGACCGGGAGGGTGACTGCGATGGCGAAGATCGATGCCAGCGCCGCAATCCAACGAGAGTGTATCATTCCGTAAGAACCTCTTTCTTTTGTAAGGCGCTCCGCCTCGGAAATTCCCCGAGGTCGCGCCAAGATGACGTAACGCCTAGGGAACGAGCGAGGGCTGGGGTTGGATTTAGCGGATCGGCGCCGCCCAATGGAGATCGGCGGAAAGCGATGCCGGAAGCTACAATATTGTTCGACTTCCTGTGGAACGTGGATTGATCCCAAAACCGGTGATCCCATAGGGAACCTTGTGCCGGACGGGTCTAGTCTAAGCGAGTCAAAGCATCGCGCTTCAGGTCGCGGCCGCGATTGGGTGCGGGTGTCGTGCCCTCACCGTCCCCGGCATCTCAAATGAAGGCGTCCGACAAACGTCTCAAGCACGTATGTCGCAGCGTACCGTTGTTGCAGAATCCACCTTCGGTCAGGGCAACCTGCCGACAACCCTAATACCGGTCAGCCACGTCCTCTTCTTAAACCCAAACATCGTGTTGACTCGGCGGCAAGTACTTTACAAAGGAAAACATTTGTGTTTAAGAATTTCATCTCGATGCTGAATGATGACTACGGTCAAGGGCTCGTCGAATACGCCCTCATCATCGCGCTGGTCTCCGTCATCGCGATGACTGCGCTCCGCGACCTAGGCGGCGGTGCGAATAACTCGCTAACGAACGCCTCCAACCAGCTCAGCTAAGACGCCAAGAAAAACCCCCGGCCGGCCGCTCAGACACCCCATTAGGTGCTATACTATCTCGCAGTGGGGAGGGCCCAGCCGATGCCAACGGTACCTGCTTTCCATTCCGTCAATGAGACCAAGAAGCCGCCGGCCATGCGCGAGCATCATAATAATAGTGCGTGCCCCACGGGTCGCGATATACCCGCGAATGAACGACGCCCTGGTACAGGTAACTATCAAGTCTGCCATGATTGCAGTACCCGTAACGCGCAAGGAGGTTAACGTTTGCGTACCGCAACGATGACTGCCGCCATTCTGATTCTCGCGTCGCCAGCGTTGATCGGAACGAACGCGATGGGCGCACCGAATACGGGGCCTGGGACGTCGGCCGTTCCGCACGTGACAGTGACGCCCAAACCATTCAAGCTCAAATGCGTCGGCATCGGCGAGACGCTGGTCGAGATATCCGACGCCGGCGAGGGCGCGGTGCCCGCCGGAACGATCGCGCAATGGTCGGTTCCGAAGGGCCCCGTCGTCGTTCAGGGTCGGACGTATATGTTCGCGCCTCACAGTGGCAGCTACACGTTCCAGAAGCCGCTGGATCCGGGCGGGCAGGTCCAAGTCATGTTTCCGACACCGCCGGCTCCGAGTAGCACTCAAAACGTACCCCTAGAGAGCTCGCTCGGGGTCGGGCTAACGCTTCCGTACCTTCTCGCCCAAAGAAACTGCGTCATTAGCGTCGGCCCGATCCGCAGCCCCGTGCACCTGCAAGTCGTACCGCATTAGCGCCGGATCAAAGAGCTCGTCGCCTCGATTCTGAGTGCCTCGAATGAAGGCGCCCTGATTCCTCTCGATACGGAGTAACCACAATGATCACGAGACTTGCTGCGATCTCTGCCATCGTGGCCGCATCGGCGCTCTTCTTCGTTGCAACCGTGCACGAAGCGAAACCCCAATCGCCGTCGCTTGCGGAGGCGTATGCCACGATCGCGAGCAAGCCGTTCGTCGATCTCACGCACGCTTTCTCTCCCGACATCCCCCATTGGAAGGGCTTCGATAAAGAGACCGTCCGGACGCTGTATTGGTACGACCCGAAGCCCGGTACGCGCGGATCAGGATTCTTCGTGCAACAATTCTGCCACGTCGGCCAGTGGGGCACGCACGTCGACCCACCCGCGCACTTCGTCAAGGGCGGCCGCACCGTCGACAAGATCGACCCGAAGGAAATGGTGATGCCGTTCGTCATCCTCGACGTGCACGAGAAAGTCGCGCGCGATCCCGACTACGTCCTTTTGGTCGACGACGTCAAGGCGTGGGAGACTAGGCACGGCCCCGTCCCGCAGCACGCGTTCGTCGCGATGCGGACCGACTGGTCGAAGCGTTGGTCGGGCGGCAACGTCGCCATGGCCAATAAAGACTCCGAGGGGATCGCGCACTTTCCGGGCTGGAGCCTACCCGCAATCAAGTACCTCTACGAGACGCGGCATATCACCGCCTCGGGCCACGAAACGACCGACACCGACCCCGGCATCGCGACGTCAAAGAACGACTATTCGCTCGAGGGCTGGATCCTGCATCACGACCACTATCAGATCGAATTGCTGGCGAACCTCGACCGAGTGCCCGAGAGCGGCGCAATTGCGATCGTCACGTTTCCGAAGCCGGCCGGCGGCTCCGGTTTCCCGGCTCGCGTAATCGCAATCCTTCCATAGGGAGTAATGCGGCGAAATCCCTTACAAGGAGGACTCATGACATCCACCAGCAGGAACGCAAGACTTGCGGGGCTCCTCTTCCCAGCGCTTTTCGGCGAGATAGCGATCATCCTGTGGCTGTTGATCGTGGGGGCAAAGCAGCGACCTTTAACCGCGCCTGCCTCTTGACGATGCACCGTTGCTCGGGCCAGACGGACAATCAGAGTCCCTTGAACATTGTGAGCGCGTAGTATCGGCGGCCGTCCTTGGTGTAAACGTATAGATGAACTTCGGGATAGCCCTTGCGGGCCCATGACTCGGCCACGCTGTCCGGCGTCCGACGAGGCGTATCGCCAGCGTAGCTCACGGGAAGAGCGGCGCGAATCGTGCGCCTCGCCATCTCGAAAAGCTTCTCATACGGAAGACTGCGCGGCGTAGAGCTGCATTCGTACATGTAGACTTCGTGTGGCTCTGCGCTTGCGCGGAAATGTCCGAGGTGACAGTCGCGGAAATGCGTGTGGTCGGGCCACGTCAATGCCGAGTTCTGCTCGATACCGCCGACCGTGGGATTAACGCTTCCGCGGATGGAGCTAAAGTTCGTCGCGGCATTTTTGAAAGCAATCGAAAGAAATCTTTCGATCGCGGCCGCATCGCTTTAGGCGTCGCGCGCAGCAGCATGGACGGAGACGGAAGACGCTGCGAATAGCGCAGCGACGACTACGCTAAAAGCATAGTGAAGCTTGCTCATCTCTCCTTCCGCTTCGCTCGTTGCTCCGCCACGCGGTACTTCACGATCTTCGTGACGAGCGCGCGTGGAAGAGGCTCGCCGAACGGAAACCGAACCGAACCCTTGGCGAATTTATATTCCGAGAGTTGCTTCTTGAACTTGGCGATCGCCGAAGAGCCCGGGTAAAACCCGATGTGGTTGGCGTGCGCCCCGAACCAGACGAGCATACCGTCGAGCCGAAATGCTGGAATACGATAGCTGATCGTCTCGGTCGCCTCAGGCGCCGCTGCTCGGATTGTCTGCCGCATCGTTCGTAAGAGTTGCTGCACGCCTTTGGGAAAGCGGTCCGCGTAATCGTCAAAATCCTTCGCAGGTCCCTTGCTCATACGAGATAGACTCTACGCCATGGCCTAGTTGTCGTGGTGGCTCGCCGTCGGCTTCGGTTTGGGGCTCGCAGTCGGCGTCGGCGTTGGGCTCGCAGTCGGCGTCGGCTTGGGGCTCGCAGTCGCCTGAGTGGTCGGGGCGCAAAGCACCGTAAAATTACCAACCTTTACGCTGATGACTTCCGGGATAGACGAGGCGCTATTACCTTGGTAGGCAACGACGAGGCTGACCGAAGGGTTGACGGCGCCGCCGGTCACCATGGTACTACAGACTGGTTCTGACACGGTGAGTCCGGACACCCGGACCGTAACGGATTGCGGCACGATGAACGTCCATGCTGCGCCTCCTCCGCTCCCTCCGCTGTACCCAATCGTTGAAAATTGATAAGAAACGCCATTGAAATTGAACAGAAGCTGGAGCTGGGTGCTCGCCATGTTCGGCGGCGCCCCTGTCAGCGTTACTTGTGTCCGCGGCGCGCCGCTGCACGACGAAAAAAGAAAGGCAGACCCCGCGGACGCGCCGGGGCACGCGGCGGCTGCGTTCGCGCCTGCCGCCCTTTGCGTCGCCGTCGGCTTGGGCTTGGGGCTCGCAGTCGCCGGAGCTGCGGTCGGGGCACAAATCACCGTGAAATCGCCGAGGTTTGCGCTAGTTTGGGTGAGGACCGGACTTTTGACCTTTTGGATCGGCGCCGGCGACGTGGATCGTAATTGATAGGAAATGACGAGGCCGAACAGAGCGTTCGGACCACCGCAGAGTTGCGGCACGGTTACCGTATATGCTCCTGCTCCGCTGCTCCGCAGTGCTGCGGAAAGGGAATAGATACCGCTTACACGGTTTTGCCTGAAAAAAAGTTGGACGTTGTACTTTTTCGGCACCGTCGCCGTCGTCTTCGGCTTATTTCTCGGGGTCGGCGTCGGCTTATTTTCGAGCGTCGTCGTCAGCGTCAGTTGTGTCCCCGGCGCGCCACTGCACGACGACAAAAGGAAATCCGCCGACTGGGCGTTCGGGCACTTGGTGGCCGCGCTCGCGCCTTCCAAGGAGAAGGCCATGGCGCAGGCGAGACCGACGATCCCAATCGCCACAACGTAAATGACTATGCGGAAGCCGATCATCTTCTTACTTCTTTCAATAATTCGCGTTGCACATGCCAACTGATCTGACCACCTGCGTCGAGCGCAAAACCAAGCCACGCAGTAGGAACGTGAACCGTTACGATGGTTCAAAACGGCCCTCGCGATACCTTGGTGGGGTCCTGAAAGCCGCGCCCCGAGAACGCGCATTACGAGGGACAAAGCCTAGGAACGGGAACAATCCTCCAGAGTCTGCTAAGCTACGGAGTGTCGCTCCCATTAGGTCGATGATTTGCGCGTGACGATTCGGCCGGCGACTCCGGACGACGTGACGTTCATCGAAATGCTCCTCCCGCGCCTAGCATCTTCTTCCGTTCGTCCGCCGTACTACACCGAAGAACAAATGATCGCCGGCACCGCGCACCATCTGCGCGAGGCCATCGCACGTGCCGCCGGCGACGAGCTTCTCATCGTGGCAATCGCGGACGACTTGAAACCCGTCGGATTTCTTTGGGCGAATACGGATCGCGACTATTTCACCGGCGAGCTCCATGGTTACATCGAGGAGGTCGCCGTTTCGCAGGACGGCGGCGGCTTCGGCCGCGCGCTGATGGAGCACGCAGAAGCCTGGGCGCGGAGCCGCGGGTATCGCTACATTTCCCTCAGCGTTCGCCCGGCGAACCATCGTGCAAAGGCGTTCTACGCGCGTCGCGGCTACGGGCTGGAAGTAGAACGAATGCTGAAGGTACTATGAAGGCGAGGTTGTGGACCCGGGACGTTCGAACGGGCCCCGCATGAATGGATGGACGCTAGCCGGAACCTCTTTCATCGCCTCG
>Ga0209422_1000300_pt1 | contig 12298 bp, 12 predicted proteins | sample BlaSpr_A8_OM2_M3_FD_187983 | JGI IMG/M metagenome (GOLD analysis project Ga0209422, IMG submission 187983) | Forest soil microbial communities from Thunder Bay, Ontario, Canada - Black Spruce, Ontario site 2_A8_OM2_M3 (SPAdes) (version 2) | ecosystem: Environmental > Terrestrial > Soil > Boreal... | reverse complement strand
CAGCGACAGCGCGCCGACGACCAGCAGCGCCGTCGCGGCCGCGCCGCCCAAACGCGCGTGGACGCGCGCCGCGTGCAAGAGATCCCCGCCGAGGTAGAGCACAACGTCGGCGGCAGGGGGGACGCCGGCGACGTCACGGCCGAGCGCGAAGCGCACGTAGTCGCCTGGTGCGATCACGCGAACGTTCGGAAAATACGCTTGTGCCACGTCCCCTTCGCGACCCGTCGCATAATCGTCGGGAACGAAGAACAGCGTCACCTCCGATTCCGGCGCGATGCGTTTGAGACTCGCGACGAGCGGTCGCACCCAGCCCGAGAACTCACCGGGTCCGTTACTGGTGATGGCTATCCGCATAGACTACAGCTGCGAGTCAAAGGACCGCCGCACACTAGGGCCCGTAGCGCCGGCGAATCTCTGCGATCAAGTCGGTCGTGCTCTTGTTCGCGACGTGCGGCGCGAGCCGGATCTCGCCCCCGTGCTGGCCGACGACGGCGCGTTCCGGCAGATCTTCGAGACGGTACTGTGCGCTCTTGACGTGGACGTCGGGTTTGAGCCGATCCAGGATTTGCTCCGGCGTGCGCTGGGGAAATCCAACGACCGCGTCGACGCTGCGTAGCGCAGCGAGCACCGCGGCCCGATCTGCGAACGGGACGAGCGGCCTTTCGGGCCCTTTGAGCGCACGCACCGATTCGTCGGCGTTGACGCCGAGCAGCAGCGCGTCGCCCTGTTCGCGCGCCCACGCCAGATACGCGACGTGGCCGGCGTGCATGATGTCGAAGACGCCGTTGGTAAAGACGACGCGTTTCCCTTCGGCGCGCAGACGCTCGCGCCACGCGACGGCCGCCTCGAGTTCGAGGATCGGTGCGAACCAACGCTCAGGCATCGCCGTCACCCCCGACGAGCGCGACGATCTCGTCGGGTGACGCGGTCGCGGTCCCCAATTTCTCGACGACCGCGCCGGCCGCAAAGTTTGCCAGTTGCAAGGCCATCTCGATCGATGCGTCGGCGGCAAGTGCGGCGGTGAGCACCGCGATCACGGTATCGCCGGCACCGCTGACGTCGTAGACCGTACGGGCGACCGACGGGACGAGCACGCGCGTTCCGTCGCCACCGAACAATGCCATCCCGCGCTCACCGCGAGTGACGACGACATACCGGCAACCGAGGCGCTCGAGCAGTGCGCGACCGGCGCGCTCGAGCGAGGCGTCGTCTTGGATGGCGATGCCGGTCGCCGCCGCCGCCTCGGTCGCGTTCGGCGCCAGCACGGTGACGCCGTCGAACAGCGCGATGTTGCGGGGCTTCGGATCGACGGTGACGATCGGCGCCGCACGCACCGCTTCGATCAGTTCGCGCGTGAAGAGTCCCTTCGCGTAGTCGCTGAGCACCACCGCGTCGCACTCGGCCGCGAGTTCGCGAACGCGTTCGCACAGGTTCGCCGAATCGACCGTTCCGATCGACTCGACCGACTCCCAATCGGCGCGCACGACCTGCTGATTGTGCGCGACGATCCGCGTCTTGCGCGTCGTCGGACGATCGCCCAATATGACGACCGCGTCGTGATTGACCTCGATGTCGTCGAAAAGTTTCTTCACGCGATGGCCTTCGGCGTCGTCGCCGACCGCGCCGGCGAAGGCGACGTGCGCGCCGATCGCGCGCAGGTTGTTCGCGACGTTCCCGGCACCGCCGAGCGTGAACGAATGGTCGTTGACCGCGACGACCGGAACCGGAGCCTCGGGCGAGATGCGCGAGACGGTTCCCCAAACCCACTCGTCGAGCATGACGTCGCCGACGACGAGGATTCTCTTGTCACGCATGCGCTCGAACAGGCGGCGCGCGCCGCGTTCCAGCAACGTCTCAGGCATGCACGCGCTCCAAGAAGAACTTCACGCCTTCGAGCAGCGTACGCGCGCGAAAGAGCGGTTCCGGACCGTTGTAGACGCCGAATTCGTTGACGAGGATCCCGGGGATGCCGAGCGCTTCCGCCATTGCCATGTCGCCGCCGCGATCGCCGAAGACGACGCTGCGCGCCAGATCGAGTCCACGCTCCTCTGCCGCGCGCTGCGCCATCCCCGGCAGCGGCTTGCGACAGTCGCAGTCTTCCAGGTGCGCGCAATAGTAAAACGCGTCGACGGCTGTCCCATGCCGCGCCAGACGCTCGGCGAGTTCGCGGTGGACGCGCTCGACCTCCGGCTCGCCGAAGATCCCACGCGCGACGCCGGATTGATTGGTGACGACGACGCGTTCGAAACCCGCCGCGCCGAGCAGGCGCAACGCCTCGGGGACGCCGGCGAGGATGTTGATGCGTTCCAGCGTGCCGATGTAACCGGTATCTTCGATCAACGTCCCATCACGATCCAGAAACGCCGCCGGTTTCGCGGCAGTCTGCCCTCGCTCGCTCAAGGGTCCCTAGACTTCGCTTTCGCGCGTCTGGAACAGCGCCTGTTCGACGAGTTCGCAAACGACGTGGCCCATGGTAATGTGTACCTCTTGGATAAGCGCCGAGTGACCATCGGGCCCCACGAGCGCGATGTCGGCGACGGCGGCGACTTTCCCGCCACCGTTGCCGGTAAAAGCAATGGTCGTCGCGCCGAGCCGTTTCGCTTCTTCCAAGCCCGCGACGACGTTGGGCGAGTTGCCGCTGGTCGTGATCCCGACCACGACGTCACCCCGCTGCGCGAACGCTTCGACCTGGCGCGCGAAGACGCGTTCGTAACCGAAATCGTTCGCGATCGCCGTGAGCGCCGACGGATTGACGGACAAAGCCTCAGACGGCAAGCCGCGGCGCTCGCGCAAGAACCGCCCGCTGAATTCGGCGGCGAGGTGTTGGGCGTCGGCGGCGCTCCCGCCGTTGCCGAACCACAAGACTTTCCGTCCCGCCGCGAACGCTGCGGTCAAGGTGCGGGCGATGCGGTCGACGACGGCTTCGTAGCGATCGGGATCGAGCAAACCGCGCCGGTCGTCCAGGATTTGCCGAAAGCTGCGCTTGCGCGTCATGGTTCGATCCAAAACATCTCCTCGCCGAGCGAGACGAGCGCGCCGTTCTCAGGCAAGATGCGGCGGACGACGCCCGCATAGTCGCTGGTGATCTCGTTCATCAGCTTCATCGCTTCGAGGATGCAAAGAACCTGACCGACCTCGACGCGATCGCCGATCTCGACAAACGCTTCCGCCCCCGGCGCCGACGCGAGATAGAACACGCCGATGATCGGCGCGGTGACCTTCTTATAATTCGCGGCCGCAACGGCTTCGAGCGACGCGGCGGCCGGCACGTTCCCTTCGCTTGCAGCCGCCGCCGGCGTAGCCGGAGTCCCTTCGACGCGCCGAACCAATTCGTACGTCTGGTCGCCGGAACGCACGGTCAGCGCGTCGAGATCGCTGTCGCGCATGATCTCGAGCATCGCCTCGAGTGCCTCGCGTTCTTCGATCATACGGCCTCGGGAAAGGCGGTCGCGGGTCGCAATTCGCGATACCAGCGCAGGATTTCGTCGGCTGCGGCGTCGGCTGAAGCCAGCGGCACCGCGAGTTTGGATTGCGTGCGCGCGAGCAGATCTCTTGCGACGACGACGTTCGCCGCCAATTCGTCATCACCGAGGATCACCGCCGCCCTCGCGTTGGCCCGGTCGGCGCGTTTGAGTTGGCGCTCGAGTTTCGCCTCGCCGTAGTCTTCGACGATCGGCACTCCGGCGTCGTCGCGCCGGCGCAACGCCGCAAGCAGCTCGAGGCTGAGTTTTCGCGCGCGCGCGCCGAGGGCGACGACCGCGATCCCTTCGCGCTCCGCCGCCGCGCTCGCCCCCATCTCGTCGAGCAGCATCAGAAAACGCTCGAGACCGAGCCCGAACCCCACGCCCGGCGTCGGCGGGCCGCCGAGCGAACGCACCAAATCGTCGTAACGTCCGCCGCCGCAGATCGCATTCTGCGAGCCGAGCGCCTCCGAGTCGAACTCGAAGACCGTGCGCGTGTAGTAGTCGAAACCGCGAACCAGCCGCGGTTCGACCTGATGCGGTATGCCGATCGCATCGAGCCCCGCGCGAACGGCATCGAAATGGACGCGGTTTTCGGTGCAGAGCAGATCGAGAAACGTCGGCGCATTCGCGATGAACGCGCGATCCTCGAGAGCTTTGCTGTCGAGGATGCGCAGTGGGTTGCGCTCGAGCCGGCGCCGGGAGTCCTCGGATAGCGCGTCGCGGTGCGGTTCGAAATGGCGCAGTAACGCTTCGCGATAGGCCGGACGATCGCGTTCGTCGCCGATCGAGTTCAGCCGCAGGATGACGCCCGGAATGCGATACGCGCGCAACAGTTCGTAGGCGAGGTGGATGACTTCAACGTCGGCTTCGGGCTCGCCGTAACCGAAACACTCGACGCCGAACTGATGCGCTTGACGGTAGCGCCCTTTCTGGGGACGTTCGTGCCGGAAGAACGAGCCGACGTAGTAGAGCCGCTGCGGACCACTCGACAAGAGGTTGTGCTCGAGCAGCGCGCGCACGACCGGCGCCGTTAACTCGGGCCGAAGCGTGAGACTACGGCTCCCCTTGTCGGTGAACGTGTACATCTCTTTCTCGACGATGTCGGTCGTATCGCCGACGCCGCGCACGAAGAGTTCGGTAGCCTCGAACACCGGCGTGCGGATCTCGCCATACCCGAAGCGACGCGCGATCGCGTGGATGCGCGCTTCGAGAGCTTGCCAGCGGGCGCTCTCGGGGGGATAGAGGTCTGCCGTCCCCCGCGGGGCGGCGAGTTTGCTCATCTCGTCCTCCTTTGACGGCGGCCGCCCGAAATGCCTCGACCGACCCCTGGGACCCTCGTCCCAGCATGCGTCGTCCTCGCGCTCATCGCCAGCGTCCCACCCGTCTCGCTCGCGGGCGCGCTCGCCGCGGCGGCGGGGACGGTCTTTGAAGCGGTGCCGTTTGTAGTCGGCGCCGCGCTCCTCCCGCGCGTGCGTTTGCTGAGATTTCTCCCAGCACTCGCTTGCGGCTGCGGTGGCGTCTTGCCGGCGGCGCTCGCGTTGCCGGCGCTGGCCCTGACGTGGATTTCGTTCGGCCCAGCCGTTACCGTCGCGCGCGCCGCAGCGGCGCTGATCGTCGGCTTCGTACGCCTGCGTCGCTCGTCGGCGCCGCGCCTCGAAGCGGCGGTCGAACGCGATCCGCTCGCCGAGTTGACGACGCTCGCGCTGGCGTCGGGCTCGGCATCGCTGCTGGCGGAACTCATCCGCGCACATGTCGTTCTCGCGCATGGCCTTGTCGGTGCCGCCGCATCGCTTTCGCTCGGAGCGTTCGTTGGAATAATCGCCCCCTGCGCGACCACCGGCGTCGGTGCCGCGATCGCGCTGCGCGCGGCGGACCCTTGGGCGGCGTTCGGTCTGCTGGCGACGAGCGGCATCTTCTCGCTCCGCACTCCGCGCAGCGCCGCGCCGCAGGTGCGCGATGCGCGGTTCCCGTTCGCGCTCTTGGGGTTCGCCTGCGTGATGGTGTGGGCGTGCGGAGCGCGCGGGTTTCTCAATCCACGGTTCGCCCTCGTCCTTCCAAGCGGCGCTCTGATGGCAGGCATCGCCGCGATCCGGCGATCTCCGACGCGAAGTATCGCCTCATTCGCCGCTCCAGCCATGGTGCTGAGCGCACTTGTTCTCGGCTCGCCGCCGCCGCTCGATTCGACGGCGACCGTCCCTGTCGACCTCTATCCCGGTCGAGCCGTCGCGTTCACGGGTCGAATCGCGCGCAGCGACTCGTCCACGACGACGCTGGTTCGCTCGGCGATCCTTTGCTGCCGCGCCGACGCGCAACAACTCTCGCTGACCCTCGATCGTCGTCTTGCTGCGAAACCGGGGACGTGGGTCGACGTGCGCGGCGTCGCGCTGGCGCGAAATCGAAGCTTGGTGCTCCGCGTCGACTCCATTCGCGTCGTGACGCCGCCGGAAGACCCCTATGTCTACCTGTGAGGTGCTTTAGTTCGCACGAGTTGCCTCTACGTCGCGGCCGTTCTGATGCAACGTCAGCCCGGTCGGGTTGCCGTTGCCGTCGACGGTGAAATCGATCTGCGCGTCGACGACGCGATAGAAAAATCGATTCGGCGCATAGGGGTAGATCCGGAAACGCGGCTGCGAACCGAGTTGCGCGAACAGCCGGCCACCTTCGCGCGTCACCAGGTAAGGAACGTGCTGCGGCCCGAGCCCGTACGTCCCTTCGTATCGGCCGAGCAGTTTCGGATCGAGCGAGAGCGCCTGGTAGTCGCGTTTGAGCGGCCTTCCGGGGTAGAGCCAATGGAAGCCGATGTCATCGATGTCCTCGCCGGCATTATGCAGGATGACGATGCCGCGTTTTCGATCCGTCGACATCCCGACGAACGCGTGGTAGCCCGCCGTCTGACCGTTGTGCCACACAACTCCACTCTTGACATCCGTCTGCCATGCCAAGCCGACTCGCTCGCCGGGCGTTGCCTCACGCCGCGGGAATTGCGCCGCTTTCATCGCTTCGCCGAGCGAACCGCTTGGCGTCATGTTTGCCGACACGTAGCGCAGCATGTCGTCGAGCGATGAGCGAATCGCGCCGGCCCCGTCCAGCGCGTCGAAGAACCAATCCGGCGCGTGACCTCCGTCCGCGTCGTGGCCGCCCGCGAGATGCGGATCCATCGCGCGCGTCAACCCGGTGGCGGTCGACTCCATCTTCAACGGACGAAGGATTCGGTCGGAAAGCAAGGTCGCATACGAGGTCGCGGCCCGGTTCGCCAAGAGCAGGCCGAGGAGTCCGAAGCCGAGGTTCGAGTACTCATACTGGGAACCGGGTTCGCGCGTCAGCTTGTAGTCGGAGAGGAACGCGTACAGGAGCTCGGGCTTATAATCGGACGGATCCATCGCGTTGGCGGATTTCATATTCGTGGGCAAGGTCGGCAACCCGGAGGACTGCGTCGCCAGATCCACGAGCGTGATGTGCCGCCCATTATAGAGCGGCGCAGACGCGGCTTTGGGCAAGAATTTCTCGATCGGATTGTCGAGCGCAACTTCGCCACGTCTTGCCATCTCGGCAAGCAGCGTCGCGGTAAAGGTCTTGGTCACGGACCCGATTTCGAATACCGTCTGCGAGTCGAGCGCTCTTGCGGCATCGGCGGCGCCGCTAAAGAGTCGCTTGACCACGCCGTCTTCGATGGTCCCGATCGCGATTCCGAGCCCCGGAATGCCGCCGATGCGCTCCTCGGCGAGCGACGCCAACCCCTCGTTCGGCTCCGCAGCCGCAGCTACGCCGCGCGGAACTCCGCTCGCAGCCGCAACCGCGGCGGCAGATTGCAGCCACGCCCTGCGCGTCAGCGACACGCTAGCGAGTTCGCGGCTCGAGCAACTCGACCGGGATGCCGTTGGGATCTTCGACGAAGGCGATCCAACGCGTCCCGCCGGGCGACTTCTTCGGCCCCTTGATAACCTTCACGCCGCCGGCCTGGAGGCGCTCGACGAACGCCGGGAGATCGCCGTCGACTTCAACCGCAAGATGTTCGTAGCGATTGCCGATCTCGTACGGCGGATGCTCCTCGAGATCGTAGACGAGTTCGACGTACGAGTTCCAGTCGGCGCCGACGAACGCCATGTCGGCGTTGCCGGGAAAATGATTCGGCCCATCGAGCAACTTGAGCCCGAGTTTCTTGGTGTAGAAATCGATCGATTGCGCCATGTCGTTGACGAAGATCGACGTGTGCAGATAGCGAGGCATGGCACTCCGTTCGACTCCTTCTTCGAATTCCCAGCCCCACCTCAGCTTCATCTCAGGGGCGAGACGTACGCTCTGGACACGGGTCCGGCCGCACCGTTCTCCCCATCGCCCACGGAGGAGATTCGAATGAAATATGCCGGACTTGCGCTCGCGTCGCTCTTATTGTTTGCGACGGCTCCCGCGTCGAAAGCTGCAGCTCAGAGTACTCCTGCCGTGACGCTCAGCGACGGCGCGGTCGCGACCGGATACGACCACTGCGGCGAGGCGGACCTCTGCGCGAGGATCAAGTATCGCAACGGCGATTCGCTGCTGTTCTACTCGGAGGGGGCCGCACTCGATCAGCCCTACGTCGTTCTGGTCGTTCGGACACACCAGAATCAACCGTTCTTCGAGTATGCTCGCCGGTTGGAGAATCGTGGTTCGGTTCTCACGCTCGACCGCGGACGCGCTCAGATGTCAGCCTATTTGAACAAGGACGGAACTCTTCGGTTCAGCTTTGCGCCGGTGAACGCCTCGCACTAGCCGCACACCTGGAAAGCGCTCTGTCGCGTGCCGAGCATTTCTCACATACACCGCACGGTCTCTCACCTGCCGCTTCGCATGACCGCGACAGCGCAAACGGAACTTTGAGGCGCTTCCCGAGTTGCACCGTTTGAAGCCGCGTGTGGTTGCGCAGCGGCGTCAGGATTTCGAGCTTCTTCAAATCGGTCCAGCGCAGGTCGCTCGATTGATCGAACGCCTTCCCCAGCAGGTCGACGAAACGCGCGTGATCGCCGTACGAGCCGGCGGAGGGTACGCCCTTGGTGTCTTGCCGACCGCGCCAGGCCAAGGCCATCTTGGGAATCCCGAGCCCGTCGCAATATGACGCCGCTATCCCGAAAAAGATGAAGTTCCGCATCGGAATCCAGGGGTTGAGCGCATATTTCGAATTCGCCGTATCCGGGTAGAAGAACGGAAAACGCTTCCAGAGATCGAGGCGAATCGTCTCCTTCGAGAACTCGCCGTCGTAATGACGTGCGATGTTGCGCGCCGCCTCTTCCTCTTTGACGGCGACCGGTTGCCCGTAATCGATGAAGACGCTGTGCGGTTTATAGCCGTTGGCCTTGAGCCAAGCGACCGTCACGAGGCTATCGAGGCCACCCGAGTTCAAGACGATCGCCGGATTGGAGTACGATGCCCCCGGACAGGCGGCGAGACTGTACTCCAGGTCATCGAAACCGTGTAGAAAATACTTGGTTTTCGGCCAGTCGCGGCACCAGCGCGGGCGCGCCTCGTAGACCGTGCACATATTGTCGTCGCCGAGAAAGACGCACTGGGTCTTGTCTTCGCGATAGTAGAGCCGGCCGTCTTTGCCGCGACGGATCTTGCTCTTGGGAATGCGCGGCGCGTCGGGATAGCGTTCGTAGATCGCCTGCAGGTCGTCCTCGGCGAAGGTCACCCACGCGCTTTTCGCCGCAGGCCCGATCATCGTACAACAGTTCTGCGGGCAACCGAAGCACTTGCTCTGATCGAACTCGACCCCTTCGATGTAGCGAGCTTCCTCGATGTACTTCTGCGGATGGTCGTCCGGACCAAAATAGGTTTGCAGAAGATCGACGAACTCGGGAAGCTTCGTCGGCGTTTTCATATAGTTTCAGCCGATTCGCGTCCGCCGGGGTCTTCGCCCGCATCTTGAACTAATGCAAGAAGTAGCGGTGCGTCGAGAAGACGAGCGCGATCCCGCGCGCGTCGGCGGCGGCGACGACCTCGGCGTCGCGAATCGAACCCTGCGGCGCGATCACGGCGGTGCAACCGGCGCTCGCGGCCGCTTCCAGGCCGTCGGCGAACGGAAAGAAGCCGTCGCTCGCGCACGCCGCGCCATGCGCGAATTCTCCGGCGCGACCGGTGGCGATGCGCACGGCGTCGACGCGATTGGTTTGACCGGCGCAGATCCCGCGCGCTACGCCGTTGCGTACGACGACGACGCCATTGCTCTTGACGTGCCGAACGACGTCCCAGGCGAACAGAAGATCGCGCCATTCATGTTCTTCGGGTTGGCGTTCGGAGGCGACGCGCCAGCGCTCGGGCGCCGCCTTCGGATCGTCGTCTTCGGCGAGCACGCCGCCGAGCGCGCTGCGCACCCGTAACTCGCGCGCGAGCCTTTCGGGCAAGTTCGGATCGTAACGAATGATCCTCAGGTCTTTCTTACGGCGCAACCTCTCGAGCGCGTCGTCGTCGAACGAAGGCGCCGCGACGATCTCCAGAAAGACGCCCGCGAGCACATCGGCGGTCGCACGGTCCACCGTTCCGCGGAGCGCGACGATGCCACCGTACGCCGAGATGCGGTCGGCATCGATGGCGAGCTGCACCGCCTCGGCCGCGGTCGATCGTTCGGCGACGCCGCACGGAACCGTGTGTTTGACGACGGCCGCGCGCACGAGAGGCTCGGCCGAGGGCCCGATGTCCTCAGGTACGTGCGCCGGCACCAAGAGGCGCAGCGCCGCGTCGAGATCGAGCAGGTTGTTATATGAAAGCGATTTGCCGTTCAGCTGCTCGGGGAGGACGTCCGTGCGCGACAGATAGAACGCGGCGCGTGATTGCGGATTCTCGCCGTAGCGCAGCGGCGTCGCGAGCGGGAGGGTAAGTGCGAGCGAACCGGGCAGGTCGGTCGCGGGCAAACCCGCCTCCAAGTAACGCGCGATCGACGAGTCGTATTCGGCCGTTCGTTCGAATGCGCGGGTCGCGAGCGCCCGGCGCGTCGCTCGATCGACGCCGTGCGGCGCGTCGATGACCTGCGCGTACTGACTCGAATCGACCAGCACCGTGACGTGCTCGAAGTTCTTCGCGGCGGCCCGGATCAACGCGACGCCTCCGATGTCGATCTGCTCGATCGCTTCGTCGAGCGTCGCGTCCCCAGCGGCGACCGTGACTTCGAAGGGGTACAAGTTGACGACGACGAGTCCGATGCGCGGGATGCCGTGTTCGACCCGCTCACGTTCGTGTACCGGATCGTTGCGATCCGCCAAGATCCCGCCGAAGATGCGGGGGTGCAGCGTCTTCACGCGCCCGTCGAAGAGCGACGGGAACCCCGTCAGTTCGGCGATCTCTCGAGCTGCGACGCCATGCTCGACGAGGTGCTTGTGGGTCCCACTGGTCGCGTAGATCGGGGTACCGCGAGACTCGAGCGCGCGCGCCAGCGGGACGATGCCGGCGCGGTCGTAGACCGAGATTAGCGCTGCTTCGCGCTCGACCCGCGGTTCGCTATCCGGCAAGCGCCGTCTCCGGCGCAAGCGTCGTGAGATCGGCGCCGATCACGCTCGAGATGCCGGCCTCGGCCATGGTCACGCCGTACATGCGCGCGGCTAGTTCCATCGTCTTCTTGTTGTGCGTGACGAGGATGATCTGCGCATTGTCGGCGAGCTCGCGCACCATCGCCGAGAAACGGTCGATGTTGGCGTCGTCGAGCGCCGCGTCAACCTCGTCGAGCAGGTAGAAGGGCGACGGCTTGACCGCGATTAGGGCAAAGATCAGCGCCGAAGCGGCCATCGCGCGCTCCCCGCCGGAAAGCGCCGCCAGCGGCATCATCTTCTTCCCCGGCGGCTGAACCGAGATCTCAATGCCCGTCTCCGAGAGCGACTCGGGATTGGTCTGCCACATCTTCGCCTGGCCGTCCGGGAAGAGCCGCGCGTAGACGTTTTCGAAAGCGCGCCGAACCAATTCGAACGTCTCGTTGAAGATCGCTTGCGACGATGCTTCGATCCGGCGAATCGAATCGAGCAGCGTCTCGCGGGCGCGCGCCAAATCTTCGAGCTGTTCGCCCAGGAAACGCTCGCGCTCGGCGAGTTCGGCGATCTCGGCCTCGGCGTTGAGGTTGACGTTCTGCAAGCGCGCCAGCTCTTCGCGCAAACGGGCCGTCTCCGCGGCGAACTCGCCCTCCTCACGCGCGTAACGCGTCTCGACGTCGGCGCACTCTTCGGCGGTCGCCGGATGCTGCGCGAATTGGGCCGCGAGCATGCCGAGCTCGCCGTCGATCTCGGCCAGACGGAGTCGGCCGCCTTCGCTCTTCTGCGCCGCTTCGCGCTCGGCGTTGCGCGCCAATTGCGCGTCGCTTTCGAGCCCGTTTGCGCGCGCGCCGAGTTCCTCGCGCTCGAGACGCGCCGCTTGATGGTCGGCATCGACGCGCTCGACCCGGGATTTCAGCCCGGCCGCCGCCGATTCGCTCTCGCTCAGGCGCGCGCCGAGCGTCGCAAGTTCTTCGCCGACCGCCCTGCGAGCTTGGGCGGCGCGCTCGCGATCGGTATCGAGCAACGCCAAGCGGGTCTTGGCGCCGTCGCGCCGCGCAACCAGAGCCGCCACGATCTCTCGCACGCTCGCGATCTCCGACGCAACGGCGCGTTCGGCATCTTGCGCGCGCGCGATGGTCTCCCGCGCCGCCGCCAGCGCCCGCTCGAGGCGTTCGCGTTCGGCCAGCGCGACGCTGGGATCGATGGCCGGCCGTTCCAAGAGCGCGAGCCGCTCGCGGGCGAGGTTGGTCTGAGCGTCTCGCTCGCTCGCGCGTTCGAGCAGCGCAGCGATCTCTTGGTCGAGGCGCGCGCGCTCGCTGCGGACCGTTTCTACGCGCGAGCGCG
>Ga0209422_1000299_pt1 | contig 12324 bp, 11 predicted proteins | sample BlaSpr_A8_OM2_M3_FD_187983 | JGI IMG/M metagenome (GOLD analysis project Ga0209422, IMG submission 187983) | Forest soil microbial communities from Thunder Bay, Ontario, Canada - Black Spruce, Ontario site 2_A8_OM2_M3 (SPAdes) (version 2) | ecosystem: Environmental > Terrestrial > Soil > Boreal... | reverse complement strand
TCTCCTTTCCGTTTGTCTTGCACAGGTTCTCGCCGCTCGAGACGCTGCAATGGCCGGCCTCGAACATCCTCGGTTTAGCGGCGTTTGCGCAAGGCACCGCGTCCGCCGTGGCGGGCGTCCTGATCCATTACGTGATTGGCCTGGTTTGGGCCGGCGCGTACGTCTATCTCTTTGCACACCGGCGCGTCGTCGATCTGCACTCGGCGCTCAACGGCGCGCTCTTCGGCGCCTTCGTGTGGTTCGTGATGACGTTCTTGGTCGAACCGCTCGGCGTCGGCCCCCATCTCGAGGTCGGCGCACTGAGCATCCTCAGTCAGATCTTCGCCAACGTCGTCTGCTTTGGGATCCCGCTCGCGCTCGTCGTCAGGCGGCTGGAGTAAGGCGTCGTCGCGACGAGCCCACGCCGAAGCTACGCTCGGCTAGGGGAGGTCGCTTTCGGCGTGGGAAACGGCGGCGGATTTACGCAGAGGTCGGAGACCCAATAGTGCGCGCCGTAACCCGATGCGGACATGACGGGGATCGTCGTCTCGTAGTAGCCTCTTCCCTCGAGCGTGTAGCGCGGCGTGCCGAGGAGCTCGAACTGCTCGCCGGCGTTTGATGGTGGGAAGTGCGCGCGCACGGGTAGGGCGGAATAGGTCGGCCACGCGTAGAGCCACGCTTGGTCGCAAGTATTGATCGCCGTTCGTGTCGGCGGCGTGGTTGCCGCCGTCTTCGCACCGGCGGGCTCGGCCGGCATAACTGCCGTCGCAAGCACGAGAAGCGCGACGGGGGCAAGCGAGAGGAATCTCACGCCATCAGTGTAGACCGGATAGCGCTTCACGACAAGGAGTCCGTACTCGGCGGGCCGGGAACCTGGTTCGAGCAGGCCTGGTTTGTGGCCCGAGGCCGGTAGCCGAACGGTGAATCCGCCGCGGACATTCAGCGGGTGTGATGCGCGTCACGGCATCGTTCGAGCAAAGTGATGTACGATACGGTCGGCGCAACACCCCTTTGGAGGTTCCGCGATGCGTCTCCGACCCGTTTTTCACAGCATCTTAGGATTCGTCCTCGGCGCACTCATCGTCGGGTGCTCGTCGCAGACCGGCGTGAATTCGGTGGTGCCGCAAACGTCAACGAGAACCGAGCAGAGCGTGTCGGCTTTTCCCATCGGGCTCTCGGCGTATCCGGCCGGACTATCGGCCTACCCGATCTCGCTCTCGGCGTTTCCGATCTCGATTTCGGCGTATCCGATCGACATCTTAGGGCTGTCGCTTTCTCGAGCGGCTACCGCTTCGTGTCAAGCGCAGCTAACGGCACGCACGGCACTCTGCCACGCCGAATATCGCAACGACATTGCTGCGATCCTCTCCTCGCTTCTGCCGGCGTTGCTCGCGCCGGGCTATCATCCCGATATGCTGCGGGCAGCCTACGGCGTGACGAGCGCGGCGCAGACGGGAGGCTCCGGGCAAACCGTGGCGATCGTCGTTGCCTATCACGCGCCAAGACTCGAGTCTGATTTGGCCGTCTACCGGCGCACGTTCGGACTCTCGCCGTGCACGACCGCGAACGGTTGTTTGCGCATCGTTGCCGGCAACGGCGCGCAACCGGCTTACAATTCAGGTTGGGAGCCCGAGGAGACGTTGGACGTCGAGATGGTTTCCGCCATCTGTCCGCGCTGCCGCATCATGGCGGTCGAAGCGCGAAGTGATGACATTGGGGACTTGGCGCAGGCCGTCGACACCGCCGTCGCGCGCGGAGCGACCGTCGTCAGCAACAGTTATAGTGCGGCGGAATCTCCGGATGCGGACGCGTTTGCGTCGCACTACCGTCATGCCGGAATTCCGATTACGGCCGGTGCGGGCGATCGAGGTTATGGTACCGGTTTTCCGGCCGACGTCCCCGAGGTCACGGCGGTCGGCGGCACGTCGATGATTCACTCGCTGACGTCAGGTTGGCTCAATGCGGTTTGGCCCGGAACCGGCAGCGGATGCACCGCCTTTGCGAAACCCGCCTGGCAGACCGATCAAGGCTGCGGCCGGCGTACGATGAACGACCTGGCGGTGGTCGCCGATCCGGCAACCGGTGTCGGAGTCTATGTCACCGCGGTCGGTGGCTGGAACGAGTTCGGTGGGACGAGCGTCGGCGCGCCGATCGTGGCCGCTCTGTACGCGCTCGCCGGAAACGGATCGGCGTACAAAGATACGTCGGGTCTCTACGCTCACGCGTCGGAGTTCGCTGCGGTCCTTCCGCGACCGAACGGCGTGTGCACGCCGGCTTATCTCTGCACCGGCGGCGTCGGCTACAGCGGGCCGTCGGGCGTGGGTGTTCCGAGGGGACTCGGGCCCTTCTAACCGCCCTTTTGCTCCCCTACCGGCGGGGCCGAGGCGCGAGCTCGCCCGCGCAGTTTGGGCAGCGCCGTTCCATCGACTCGGTGCAACTCGCGCAGAACGTGCATTCGTACGAGCAGATGAACGCGTCGCTGCCGGGCGCGATCGGCTCGGCGCACTGCTCGCAGCTCCCCTTCATCATCAATCCTACCTTCTTTTCGACGATCGTTCCCAAGCGATAGCCGCGCCCCGGGACCGCGAGGATCCGCGAGCGATCGCGGTCGCCGTTGCGCAAGAGATTACGCAACACGCAAATGTGCTGCGTCAAATTCTGGTCGCTAACGGTCTCGTTCGGCCAGACTTCACTGAAGAACCGCTCCTTCGAAACCACATCCCCGCCCGATTCCAGCAGCACGAGCAGAATCTGAAAGATTTTCTCCGAGAGCGGTTTCGCCTCACTTCCGAAGAGCAGCATCCGCCGCGGCACGTCGAGGACAAAATTGTCGAAGCGGAAGGTAACGGCCAGCTGAGCGTTCGGCTTTGGGGCTTCTTCCACGTGCGGCTCGCGGAGTAACATGGGCGGCGTCCTTTTGATGTATTTTTATCCGGGCGCGTCCGTGCGCGCGGAAGGCAGTCTTCGTGGACGCCCGCGCCTCCTCCGTCACGTAGGTGGAACGCGATTATCAAATAACCTCAAGAAGTGGGTATGCTGATCGTCGAGTAGGGCATTCATTCTCCCAGATTACTGAAAGAGCAAATATTCATGAAAATTGCCAGCGTGGTCGCACGAATTCTCCTTGGGCTGATATTTTTCGTTTTCGGTCTCAACGGGTTTCTTCTTTTCATTCCCGCGCCGCCGCCCACCGGATTGGCGGGAACATTCTTCAGCGTCATGTTCGCCTCGCATTATTTAGTGTTGGTTTTCGGGGTTCAGGTCATCGCAGGCGCCATGCTGTTGCTCGACCGGTTTGTCCCGTTGGCCCTGGTCCTGCTTGCGGCCGTCCTCGCGAATATTCTGGCCTATCACATATCGATGATGCCCAGTGGTCTGCCGCTACCGCTTTTTGTCACGTTGCTTTGGTTCGTTGTCGCGCTGCCCTTGCGTTCGCACTTTGCGCCGCTCTTTGCTCAGAAGGCACGACCCAATTAACGCGGCGCGTCCGATGTCGAATCAGAGTGGTAAGAAGCAGGTCGGAGCTACGGTAATGTTGTGGCCATCGCTCGTGAGCATGATCGCGCAGTCTCGATCGGTACGGTAGATTCGAGCGCCGATATGCTGCAACGTCTCAATCGTTTGCAGCGCGGGGTGTCCGAACAGATTATGGCGGCCGACCGAGATGAGTGCATATTTTGGATGCACCGCCTCGATGAATTCAGGCGTCGAACTATAACCCGACCCGTGATGCCCAACCTTCAAAACGGCTGCGTGCAGATCGGCTCCTTCACTCAGAATGCGTTGTTCGGCCTCTGCTCCGGCGTCGCCCGTGAAGAGCATGCGAAATGATTTGTACTGCAGCGTGAAGACCAGTGAGTTGTTGTTGATGTCGTTGCGCGAACCGCTGATGAACGGCTGAGTCGGGCCGAGAAAGCGAAAGACGACGCCGTCGTCGGTGCGCCAGGCGTCGCCGGCGCGCGGCTCAACGATCGGTAGATGTTTCCAGCGCGCGACGTCGAGGGCATCGTGATACGCGTGGCCGGGGTAGATTTGTCCACTGTCGGCGAGCAGGTGCGCGCCGAGAACGCGCAACACCGGAGCCAAGCCTCCCGCGTGATCGCCGTGTGGGTGCGACAACACGACTGCGTCGAGATGGTGGATGCCGTGCCGAATGAGAAAGGGTGCGACGACGCGCTCGCCGATCGCTTCGGCCGGCGAGCCGGAGGCGAGCGACGGACCGCGCTCGAGCCGACCGCCGGCGTCGACCAAGATCGCGTGACCGCGCGGCGTTTGAATCAACAGCGCGTCGGCTTGGCCGACGTCGAGCGCCGTTACGATGAGATCGTGCGAGCTCGCGCGCGGGGGCCAGAGGCAGAGCGCGACCGCGCCGGCGAAGATCGCAGCGCCCCACAGGATGCGACGTCGTGCAGCCAGCAGTATCGCCCCGGCGAGCGCAGCGTCATACAGTGCGATCGTCCAGGGCGGCGGCGGCGTCGTTATGACGTGAGCGCCCGGGAGGTTCGACGTGATGCGCACGACCGAGACGATCCACGTCAAGAGCGAAAGTTCGACGTTCGCGCATGCTTGGGCGAAAAGCGGGACGGCGCTCGCTGCGAGCTCGGCGAAACCCACGAGCATCGCAACGCCGACGACTGGAACGACCAGCGCGTTCGCGAGCGGCGCGTAAGGCGCGAACACCAAAAACGCCGACGCGGTCAGCGGCCACGTTCCGGTTTGGGTAGCCAGCGTCAGCGCGAGTGCTTCGCGGCCCAGGGCTGGAACGCCGAGGCGCTCGAGCGCCTGCGTCAGCGGCTCGGCGAGAAGCAAGATCGCGCCGACGCACGAGAACGATAAGGCGAACGAGAGCGATTGCACGGAGGCCGGGCGCAGAGCCGCGACGACGATCGCCGCTGCGGCGAACGCGTTCCACGAAAATGCGGAGCGGCCCGAGGCGCGCGCGAGCAGCGCGAACGAAACCATCGTCGCCGCGCGCACCGAAGGGAGATGCCCGCCGCTGAAGATCGCATAGAGCCAAACCACGCCGATCGCGCCGAGCGACGACGCGATCCGGCCACCGCCGAGCGCGCCGATGAACGCGAGCGCGAGCACCGCAACGACGCCGAGATGGAGTCCTGCGGTGACGAGCACGTGCACGGTTCCGGTGTCCTGAAACTCCGCGCGCAGATCCGGCGGGAGCGCACCGCGTTCGCCCCACAGCATCCCGGCGAGAATCGTCGCGTACGGCTCGTCAAGTCGTGTGCGCAATTGCGCGCCGGCCCAGGCTCGCAGCCGCGGTAACCAGAGCGACGCGTCTCGCGTCTCGACCGGCGCCGTAGAAATCAGATGAGCGTGAGCGAGGCGCCCGGCCAGTCCCCGTTCGGCGGCGAATTCACGCGCTGACGGCTCGCCCGGATTGCGCGGCTCGTCGGGTGGTTCGAATTGCGCGCGCAGCGTAACGCGCGCGCCGATGGGAAGCGAGGCGTGCGGCAGCGTGACCGTGACGTGCCGCCCGTCGTCGAGGCGCACGAGAAACTCGGCGGCTTCCGATGGTCCGCTTTGCTCAACCAGCGCACCCGCGTAGGCGCGCGGACGAACGTCGTCCGGTGCAAAGGACGCTTCGCCGTGAAAGCGCGCGAGAAGAACGCCGAGCGCGAGCGCGAGGACGACGGCAGCCCGAGCGTCGGACCTGGGCAACCGCGGGACGAATGCAAGTGCGAGGCCGCAACCGAGCGCGACGAGCGCGAACCCGTGCAATTCGGCGACGATCCCGCCGAGGAAGCCGGCGGCGACCGGCAACAGGTGAGCGCGCTGCACGCCATACGGTCACGCATTCGGACCGGATTGCCAAGAGAGGGAGTGGATCGCTCGAAGGAGCGCCGGACCGCGCGCGGGTAAGTCAATCGAGCGTGCGCATCATCGTCACCGGCGGCGCCGGGTTCATCGGATCGCATGTCGCCGACGCCTATTGCGCCGCGGGACATGAGGTCGCCGTAATTGACAACCTGTGGGCGCATGGCGGCGGTCGGAAGGAAAACGTGCCGCGGGCGGCTTCGTTTATTCATCTCGACGTTCGCGACGAGGGGATCGAGCGCGTCTTTCGCGAGTTCGCGCCCGAGGTCGTCAGCCATCATGCGGCGCAGCATTCGGTCGCGATCAGCGCGCGCGACCCGCGCTACGACGCCGATGTCAACGTTCTCGGCCTGATCAACCTCCTCGACAACGCCGTCAAAGCCGGCGTCCGCAAAGTGATCTTCGCGTCGAGCGGCGCGACCTACGGCGAACCGGCGGAACTGCCCATCACCGACGCGACGCCGCAGAATCCCGAGTCTCCGTACGCGATCACGAAGATGGTCGGCGAACAGTACCTGCGCTTTTACAAAGCGCAGCACGGGCTGGATTTCACGGCGTTGCGTTACGGCAACGTCTACGGGCCCCGCCAGGACCCGTCGGGCGAAGCGGGGGTTATCGCGATCTTCATCGGGCGCTTTCTCGCGAAAGAGGACGTCAAGATTTTCTGGGACGGCGAGCAGACGCGCGATTACATCTACGCCGGCGACATCGCGCGACTCAACGTTCTGGCGCTCGACAAAGGGGCCGGCAAATGTTACGGCATCGGAACGAACAAGAAAACCAGCGTGAACGAGATCTATCACGCGCTCGTCGAAGTCACCGGCTTCGAAGCACCGATCGAGCACTTGCCGAAGCGACCGGGTGACGTGCGCGACGCGCAGATCGATCCGGCAGCTGCGGAAAAAGATCTCGGCTGGAGACCTAAGACGACCTTGCTCGAAGGGATGAAAGAGACCGTGGCCTACTTCCAACAGCGGATGCCGGCGTAATGTCGGCAACATTCATCGATCTTTCCGGCCGCACGAGCGTCATTACCGGCGGCAGTCGCGGCATCGGTGCGGCGTGCGCCCTCGAACTTGCGAAAGGGGGTTCAAACGTCGCGCTGTTCGACCTCGACGGCGCCGAAGTCGGCGCGACGGCCGGTAAGATCGCACGCGAAACCGGCGTGACCGCGCGTGGCTACGCGGTTGACGTCCGAAAATCGGAGGTCCTGAAGCGGATGTGCGACGCGGTTGCGGCAGACTTCGGCGGGCTCGATCACCTGGTCAACAACGCCGGAGTCCAATATGTCGCGCCGCTGGCCGAGTTTCCCGACGACAAATGGGATTTCGTCACGAGCATCGACCTCGACGGCGTCTTCTACGCGACCAAGGCCGTCTGGCCGCACATGGTCGCGCGCAAGCGCGGCCGGATCGTCAATATCGCGAGCGTGCAGGGGCTGTTGGCGTCACTTTACAAGCCGGCGTACGTCGCAGCCAAACACGGCGTCGTCGGATTGACCAAAGCGACGGCGCTCGAAGGCGCGCAGATCGGTATCACCGCCAACGCGATTTGTCCCGGCGCGGTAATGACCGATCTCGTGCGGAATCAGGCGCCGCAACTCGTCCAGTCCTACGGTGGCGGCATCAGCGAGGAAGAAGCGCTCGAACGAGCGTTCTTGGAAGCGATGCCGACGCGTCGTTTCATCGAGCCGGTCGAGGTCGCGCAGCTCTGCGTCTATCTGTGCTCCGATGCCGCCCGTTCCATCACCGGCGCGCCGATATCTATCGACGGCGGCTGGGCAGCCCACTAGCCGCGCGGCTCGAAATAGCTCGCGCGGTTGGTTCTAGTCGACCACAAAACTCAGGAGTTTGTCCGACACGTAGATGTGTTTGCGCACGTTCTTGCCGTGCAAATAACCGGCGACCTTAGGGTCGGCGAGCGCTAGGGCCAGCACGTCATCCTCGCGCATCCCGGGCGTCGCGACGATTCGGCCACGGAGTTTTCCGTTGACCTGCACCACGATATCGATCTGTTCGACGGATAGCGCCTTCGCGTCGGCGGCCGGCCACCGCTCGAGGTGGACCGAGCGTTCGTGGCCGTAGCGGTGCCACAGCTCCTCAGCGATGTGCGGCGCGAATGGAGCGAGCACGATCGGTAGAACGTGCGCAGCATAGAGAAGCGCCGGATCCTCATGCGCGTTGGGAGTCTGCGCGAGTTTCGTCATAGCGTTGACCAATTCGTCGAGGCGCGCGAGCGTCGTGTTGAAGTGAAAGCGACGCGTCTCCGCTTCTTCGTTTCCCGATTTCAGTGCGGCGTGCACAGCTCGGACCAGCTCGCGCTGCGCCGCGCCGCGCATCTCGGGCAGCCGGTCGAGCGGCACTGAGCGCGCGTGTGACGCGAGCGATTCGGAGACGCGCCAGACTCGATCGAGGAAGCGAATGCGGCCGGCGATCCCTTCATCCATCCACTCCATCGTGTCTTCCGGCGGCGTGGCCTTGAGCAAGAACAGCCGCATCGCGTCGACGCCGAATTTTTCGACGGCCTCGTCGATCGCGACGACGTTGGCCTTGCTCTTGCTCATCTTTTCGCCGAAACGCAAGACGTTGCCCTGATTGAACAGCCGCTCGAACGGCTCGTCGGGGCCGCTCACCCATTTCTTATCGTGGAAATACTTATAGAAGAAACGCGCGTACAGGAGGTGCATCACGGCGTGATCGGCGCCCCCGATATATTGGTCGACGTTCAGCCAAGGATTGACGCGCGCGCTATCCCAGGCGGCTCGATCGTTCTGCGGGTCGAGGTAGCGAATGTAATACCAAGACGAATCGAAGAAGGTATCCATGGTGTCGGTTTCGCGCCGGGCCGCTCCGCCACAACGCGGACACGTCACGTTCGCGAACGACGGCATCCGCGCGAGCGGCGAACCCTCCCCCGTGAGCGGCGCGTTTTCGGGAAGCCGCACGGGCAAGTCCGCGTCGGGAACCGGTACCTCTCCGTCGCGCTCGCAATAGATGATCGGGATCGGCGTCCCCCAATAGCGTTGACGCGAGATGAGCCAGTCGCGGAGTTTGTAGTTGACCGACCACTCGCCGATGCCGAGCGCGACGAGCCGCTCGCCCATCGCACGGCGGGCGCGCTCGGAATTCATCCCGCTGAAATCGCCGCTTGCGATCAAGCGCCCCTCGCCGACGTACGCTGCCTTCATCGGCAATTCGCTCGAGACGCCGGTCTCTTCAATGACTCGCGCGACCGGCAAACCCGTCTTGCGCGCAAACTCGAAATCCCGTTCGTCGTGGCCGGGCACGCCCATCACCGCGCCCGTGCCGTACTCGGCCAGCACGTAATTGGTGACCCAAATCGGGATGCGTTCGCCCGAGAGCGGGTTGCGCGCGTATGCGCCGGTCGGAACGCCGGCCTTTTCCATGAGGCTCGTGCGTTCGAGTTCCGACTTGTTGCGCACCGACGCCGCGAAATCGTCCACCACGGCGCGGTGCTTCGGAAAGCGCTCGACGATCTTCGCCACCACCGGGTGTTCGGGCGCGAGGGCGACGAACGTCACACCGAAGAGCGTGTCGATGCGCGTGGTGTAGACCGAGATGCGCTCGGCGAGATGCTCGACTTCCAGCGAGAACGTCACGCCTTCGCTCCGTCCGATCCAGTTGCGCTGCATCGTCCGAATCTTGTCGGGCCAGCCGTCGAGCCGGTCGATCGCCTCGAGCAGCCGGTCGGCGTAATCGGTGATCCTCAAGAACCACTGGGACAGATTCCGGCGCTCGACGAGGCTGTTGCAGCGCCAGCAGCGCCCGTCCTCGACCTGCTCGTTGGCCAGAACCGTTTGATCCTTGGGACACCAATTGACCGGTGCCTCGCGCTTGTACGCGAGCCCGTCCTCGTACATGCGTAAGAAGAGCCACTGATTCCAGCGATAGTAAGACGGATCGCACGTCGAGAATTCGCGCGACCAATCGATGCCCGTCCCCATCAGCCGGATCTGGCGCCGCATATTGTCGACGTTCGCGCGCGTCCATTCTCCGGGATCGACGCCGCGTTCGATGGCCGCGTTCTCGGCCGGCAAGCCGAACGCGTCGAAGCCCATGGGATGGACCACGTTGTAACCGCGCATGCGCATCAGGCGAGCGTACGCGTCGCCGAGCGTGTAATTCTTGGCGTGCCCGACGTGCAGATCGCCCGACGGATACGGGAGAAATTCGAGCGTATAGAATTTCTCACGCGGATCGTCGTCGAGGGCGCGATAGATCCCGTCGAGCTCCCACTGCTCCTGCCAGCGGCGCTCGACGTTCCGGAAATCGTAAACTTTGGCCCGTTCCTCGATCATGGACTCCCATTGTAACATCCGCCGTCGTCCGATTCCTCGCGGGACCCTAGATGCCGGTCGTGCGCCGCGTGATCTGCGGCGCGTGAACAAACGTCGCATCTTCATCATCGCAGTCATCGCTCTGGCGGCCGCGGCCGCTATCCTTCGCGCGCACCCGTCGGCTCCGGCCGAGCATGTCGTCGCATTGGCCGAGGCACCGCCCTCGGCCGTGCGAACCTCGTCCCCGGTACGTCTGGTCGTCTATGTCGCGGGGTCGGTTACCCGCCCCGGCGTCTACCGGCTAGAGCCGGGGACGCGCGTCGAGTCCGCGATCCACGCCGCCGGCGGACTAACGGCCCACGCCGACTCGGTCGCCGTCAATCTAGCGGAGGCGTTACGCGATGGGGAAGAGATCGTCGTTCCGCCGCTTGGAGCCGAGACGGGCGCGAACACGCGACGCTCCGCGCAATGCGCGTCGCCGCGGCGTCGTCGAAGCGCCAAACGTGGCTCGAAATTCTCCGAATCGCACGCACGAAGTGCTGCTGCGAAATCCGATACCGTCGGCTCCGTCGACCTCAATCGCGCCACCGTCGAAGAACTCGAAGCGCTGCCCGGAGTCGGTCCGCATCTGGCCGAGCGCATCGTCGTCTTTCGCGAGCACAACGGACCGTTCGCGTCGCTCGATGAGCTCAGCGACGTCAACGGCGTAAGCCCGCGTCTGCTCGACGAGATCGCGCCTTACGTCAGCGTGACGGAAGTGCGTACTCCGGGGGTTTGGCAGCGGCCGAAGACGTTAGGATCAGGTTCTGGAGATTGAACAGAGCGATGGCGTTCTCACCAAGCGCGCCGGAGTCGGCAGAGCATTCTAAGACGATGTAATCGTCGCTGAATCCCGGCGGGATGTTCTGGAACTTGCTGAGGGCGAACCCTTTGTTGGGTTTTTGCAGGAGCGCGCTGATTCGTTTTTCGCGCGTTACGGTCATGTCAGCTCTGTCGTGTGCCAAGAAAGCTACCTGCGTGGCACTGACATAGTTGTAGACCAGAACATTGCACCCGATCGCTTTGCCGGTTCGGTCGTAGGTGTACACGATGCCGATATTGAGGATGCGCTTGTCGTTGTTGAATCGCTCGTCAAGCAAGATCTGATTTTGGCTCTTTGAGAGCACTCTCTCCGGCGCTGCATAGAATTTCGCGATCTCTTCGGGATGCTGACGCCCCTTCCAACCGGTCATCATAACCTGTATCTGTCCGCTTGGAATGCCCTCGGAAGACAGTACGCCGACGGCCTGGCTATGCAGGTCCCCGCCGGCCGAGGATTCGGAGCCGAACTGCACCGGGCCGTTGGGCTCGGTCTTGGTTCGTAGGGTGAGCGAGACTTGCAATCCGTCGTAACCCTTTTCGCCGAGCAACGCATCGAGCTTCGATTTCGACTCCGGCCCGAGCGTCCAGCTCGTCGCCAAATCGAGATCGGACGTTAGGACGTCCCAGATGGACGTTGCATAGGTGTTCTTCGCGATCGCCGCCTTCCAGACGATGTTCAGTCGATTGACCGAGTTGGCCGTGATGCGAGGCCGGATCGCCCTGACCGTCCCGATGGTCGGCGGTTCTGTGGACTTAGGCGCAGGCGTCGGTTGCGCCGATGCCATCGCGGCCCACAAGAACGTCGTCAGCGTTGCGCCGAGTGTTGCGGCGCGTGCTTGAATTACCAGCCGCCGCCGCCGTCGCCGCCGCCGCCCGCATCGAATCCGCCGCCCGTGTCGCCGAAGCCGCCGCCGCCCATGTCGCCCGCGTCGACTTGACCGGCATCGGATTGCCAACCCGCTGCGTCGGGGGTCGCCCCGCCGAGGCCCGCGGCGGAGCCGGGTTCAAGTGCCCCGCCGCCCGGCCGGTTGAAAAGTTCGTTCCCGAGCCACGCTCCGCCGAGACCGCCGAGCAAGCCGCTGAAGAATCCGCCTCCGCCTCCGTAATAGCCCGGGCCGTATCCGCCGCCGTAACCGGGACCAGGAACGCCCGGACCACCGTACCCGGGCGGCATCACGCGCGGTCCGCCGAGCGCGCGGAAGATTGCGCGAATGATCAAGAAACCGGCGAACAAAATGATCGCCAACCAAATGAGGGACATACCGCCTCCGATTGATGCGCCTGAGGTGCCGTTCGACGAAGAACGATGAGTGGTCGCGAGGCCGCTTTGCGAGCCGGTGAGCGCGCGCTGGTGA
>Ga0209422_1000298_pt1 | contig 12369 bp, 11 predicted proteins | sample BlaSpr_A8_OM2_M3_FD_187983 | JGI IMG/M metagenome (GOLD analysis project Ga0209422, IMG submission 187983) | Forest soil microbial communities from Thunder Bay, Ontario, Canada - Black Spruce, Ontario site 2_A8_OM2_M3 (SPAdes) (version 2) | ecosystem: Environmental > Terrestrial > Soil > Boreal... | reverse complement strand
TCGACGGAAGGTTCGTGGTTCCGACGATCGTCACGTCGTGCGCCACGCTCACCTCACCGGGTTTGGTGAGGGCGCAGTTGCCGCCGGTCTCGGCCGCGAGGTCGACGATCACCGAGCCCGGCCTCATCGCTACCACCGCCGCTTCGGTCAAGAGCAAGGGCGCGCGACGGCCCGGTACGGCCGCGGTCGTGATCACGACGTCGATGGTCGCAACGTGCTGCGCCAACAATTCCTGCTGTCGCGTTTCCTGTTGGGGCGTCAACGCCTTCGCATATCCGCCGGCGCCGGCAGCGTCGACGCCGAGGTCGAGTTCGAGAAAACTCGCGCCGAGGCTCTGCACCTGCTCCTTCACCACGGCGCGGGTATCGTAACCCGAGACGACGGCGCCCAGACGCCGAGCCGTCGCGATCGCTTGCAAGCCGGCGACGCCGGCGCCGAGAATCAGGACCTTCGCGGGCGCGACGGTTCCGGCGGCGGTCGTGAGCATCGGAAAGAAACGCGGCAGATGTTCGGCCGCGAGCAACGCCGCTTTATAGCCGCCGATGTTCGCTTGCGACGAGAGCGCGTCCATGCTTTGGGCGCGCGTGATGCGCGGGATCGCGTCCATCGAAAGCGCGGTGATTTTTTGCTTCGCGTAGCGTTCGACCGAGGCCGGATCGCCGAGCGGCGAGAGAAAAGCGAGGAGCACCTGGCCGGCTCGCATCGACTTCAGCTCGGCGTCGTTCGGGCGTTGAACCTTCGCGATCAGATCCGCCGCGCCGAAGACTCCGGCAGCGTCCGGCGCGAGCGTCGCGCCGGCTTCTTCGTAGGCGGCGTCGACGAAGGCGGCGGCATGACCGGCGCCGCGCTGCACGCGGACTGCGGTGCCCGCTTTCACGAGCCGGGCGACCGTCTCGGGGACAAGCGCGACGCGCCGTTCGCCCGGCTCGGTCTCGGTCGGGACCCCGATGAGCATCCTAGCGCGCTACCGCCGGAACCTTGATAGCGATGGTGTTGCGCAACACGCCGACTCCACCGATGTCGACTTCCGTCACGTCGCCGTCCTTGAGAAACTCGGGCGGCGTTCGCGCGAAGCCGACGCCGTCGGGCGTCCCCGTCGCGATCACGTCGCCGGGTTCGAGCGTGAGGCCGCGCGAGAGCGACGCGATAATCTTCGGAACACTGAAGATCAACTGGCCCGTGTCGGCGTGTTGCTTGACTTCGCCGTTGAGTCGCAGCGAGATGTCGAGTTTGCCGGGATCGGGAATCTCGTCGGTCCCGACGATCCAGGGTCCGATCGGACACGTCTCGTCGAGGCTCTTGCCCTTGAACCATTGTTGGTGGTCGCGCTGCAGGTCGCGCGCGGTGACGTCGTTAAGGCACGTGTAGCCGAAGACGACCGACAGTGCGCGGTCTTCCGGCACGTCGCGGCACCGCTCCCCGATCACGACCGCGAGCTCCGCCTCGTAATCGTACTGCGCCGAAATCTCCGGCGACAGGTGAAGCGTCTGTTCCGGATCGGAAATCGCGGTCGGCGCCTTGGTGAAGAAGGTCGGCACCGTCGGCAACTTGAGTTCGATCCCGCGCGCCCGCGCCACTTCTTCGGCGTGCCCCATGTAGTTGCGCCCGACGGCGAAGACGTTCTTGAGCGGGCGGACCGGCGCGAGCAGCGTCGCAGCCGCGAGCAGGACCGAACCCTGGGTCTTGAGCGCGGCGCGTTCGCGCGCCGAAAGCGCGATGTAGTCGCGCAGCGTCCCGACGCTTACCGGAAGTGGGTGGATCTCGCCGCCGCGCAGCAGCCCGGGCCGCGGACTTCCTTCGTGCAGAAACGTAACGTACCGCATTTGTGGGCGTCCGTTCGATTTCGAGGGGTCATCCCCTCGATTAGGTCTGTCGGCGCGTGAGGTGCCAGAGGTCGCAATAGCGACAATGGTACGTGAAGAGCACGCCGCCCATCCCGTTCATCGCCGCGTGCGCGCGCGCTTCGTCTTCGGTCCGATAGCCGTCTTTGCGCGTGCAACTGCGTTCGAGGTCGCGATCGGTCGCATCGTCGATGCCTTCGCGACTCGCCAGCCACCATTTGAGGGGATCGAACTCGGGTGCCGGCATGGTACCGCCTTGTTGGCTTAGTGCGACGGCGTCGCTTGCGGAGCCGCCGTCGAGTTCAGTTTCTTCAACTGGTCTTTCAACTGCTGCTGGAGGTTCCGCTGGCGCAGATCGGCTTGAAACTTTTGTGCGTTGCGCCTGTTGATGCTGTCGAAAACCTGGACCAAGCCCGGAGCCGCCGCATCGACGCCGCCGGCGTGAATCTGTTCCACCGAACGACGCACCAATTGCGTCTTGGGATCGTAGTCGTACGAGACGCGATAGAGCCCTGAAATCGCAAGCCCGTCACTTCGGCGAATGAAGGTCTGTACGACGTTGCCGAAGGTGACCTGGTCGAAGCGCGGATCGTGCGAGTGCGTCGCGGAACGAACATTGCTGACCTGGCCTTTGCGATTGACCTCGACGACGTACTGCGCGCGTTGCGGTGTCTTCGGGAAACGCGAGCGATATTTCGAGACGTCGGCCGGAGCCGACCCGCTTGCGCCGGGGCCGGGAGTCGACGCGGCCAAACACGGGCGTCCTAGGATCGCCGTCGCCAACGCGGCGGCGAGTACGAGCGGGAGGGTGCGCGCCATGCGACGCTTATACCCAGCCGGGCGGGGGTGCCCTCAAGGACCGCCGAATCTTGGGCGCCGTGAAACGTCTTCTTTATATACTCGCGCTGGGCAGCCTCGCGCTGCTGTCGGCGTGCAAAGATCAACCGCAGGGGGCCAGCGGCGCGAACGCCCTCGTGCACCCGGCGAGCGACATCGTCGTGAAATCGGTGCGCATCCTCGCGGCCTCCGAAAACTCCGTGCAAGGCGACACGCTCTACGTTGTCAACTTCACGTTCACCAACGACGTCGGCCGCGATCTCGTCCCGCAACTGAATCACTTCACGTTCGAGGATGCGAACAAAGTCCGCCATACGGGCATCGATTCGGGCAGCACGGCGCTGGCCGGACTGTTCCACAACTCCGACGACTTGCTGAAAAAGGGTGAGTCGCGCGACTACACGGCTGCGTTCCTCGTCTATCAGGGTGCGTACGGAACGCTCTACTACGCGCTGGACTTCTAGGAACCGGACTGGGCGCGCGATCGGCGCTGCGCTGCTGGCGATCGCGCTCGCCGCGTTGCCGGCAGAAGCCGCGCGTCCGCTGCTCGACAAAGGTCAGTGGGACGCCTATTTCGCGTTGTTTGCGCGCGACGTCAACGTGCCGTGGAAGCCGGCGACCGTGCGCCTTGACACCTACTCGGGCGCGCCGGTCGACTTTGCCGCCTACAACGTCGACCCGGCCGACGTCATCATCGCTGGTCAGAATCGTCAACCGCGACCGGTCGACACGTCGCACCGCAACCCGATCGCACGCTGGAAGTTCTCGCCGCCGCCGGGCTTCCGGTTCGAGTCGAGCGACGTAACCGTTCCGATCGGAAGCCAGGAGGGCTTCTACGTGATCGAGGCGAGGCGTGGCGAAGCGGTCCAGCAAGTCTGGATCAACCGGACGCACATCGGGCTCCTGACCAAAGAGAGCCCCGAAGGCTTGCTGCTCTGGGGAGTCGATCTGCGCAGCGGACGCCCGATTTCGAAGATGAACGTTTCGTTCTTGGTCGGCTTGCGACTCCTTGAAAGAAAAACCGACCCAAACGGCTTCGTTACTTGGCACGACCTGCGCGCGCGACCGATTTTTGCGCTCGCGGAAAACGGAGCGGGGCGAGCCTTCATCTCGATTCTTCCGCAGGCGCCGATCCCCGGCACGATCGTCGGCATGCGGCTCGAATCTGCGGTCGTGCGCGCGGGTTCGCAGGTGCACTTCGTCGGTTTCGTACGGCGGCGCGTCAACGGCAGCCTCAAACTCGCCGGCGGCGACGTTCGCATTACGCTCGCCGGTGCTGGGCGCACGCTCGCGGCCGCGACGGCGCGCTTGGATTCGGCCGGTGCCTTCAGCGGCGCGATCGACGTGCCGTCGACCACCGGGTCGGGCGATTACGCGATCCTCGCGAGCGCCGCCGGCAGCGTCGGCGGGACGAGCGTCCACGTCGACGCGGCCGTCGATTTTGTGCTCTCGCTTCAATCCAACTGTCCGTGCGATCCGCAGCGGCCCGTAACGATCGTCGTCGACGCGACACGCGCCGGCGCGAACGTTCCCGAGGCGACGATCAACGTGCGCGTCGTGCGAACGCCGCACATCGTTCCGCCCGACGCCTCCGACGAAGCGTCCCGCTGGGGGACGACGATCGTATACAATTATGCGCTACGCACCGACGCAAACGGCCGCGCGAGCATCTCGCTGCCGCCGCCCGCCGATGGACTCGATTCGACGTACGGCATCGAGGCGACCGCGACCGGCGCATCGGCGACGACGCGCGTCGCGGTGCCCAATGCGCGCGTCGCGTTGGCGGTCGATCCGGCGGCGACGACGGTCGATCCGGGACAACCGGTCGTCGTCGACGTACGCGGCTTCGACGCTTCGACTGCTTCGCCGGCGAGCGGCTTGCCCGTTCACGTGCGACTGTCGCACGGCTCGACCGTTCAAGATCAGGACGTCACGCTCGACGCAAATGGGCGCGCGCGCGCGGTTTTCCGCAACGTCAGTCTCGGTTCGCACTTGGTGCTCGCCGACGCCAAGGTCGATGGTCGGCACGCGCTCGACGCATCGGCGGTGACGATCGAGCCGCAGGCGCTCGCCGGCGCAACGCCCTCCGATGTCGGCTCGGTCGCGATCGCGCTCGACAAGACGCGCTATCGTGTGGGCGAGAGGATCACGGTTCGGGCGAACGCCCCCGGCGCGAACGGCAACGCCTTGATCACGCTCGACGGCGCGCGCACCTATGCGACGCGTCTGGGAATCGCCACGGGCGGCGAAGCGACGGCGACGCTGGATCTCGGCGATCCGCAAGGCGACGTGCGCGTCTCCGCCGCCTTCGTACGCGACGGCGCGATCGCGCTCGGCGCGGCACGTCTTCAACTCGACGGACCCGGTCACGCGCGCACGACCGAACTCGGGCTCGATCGCGCTCGCTACGCGCCGGGCGACGTCGCGCACGTGTCGGTACGCGACGGCGCCGAGCAGAGCGGCGCGACCTACGCGATTCGCGTCGCCGACGGTCGTGAAAGCGGCTCGGCGCTGTTCGACGACGCGGCGGCGGTGCTCTCGAGCGGCGGGACGACGTCGCAGAATCCGGCTTCCGAGAATCCGAGATGGCACGCCTACGTCGCGCCTGCGAACTCGAAGGCGAGCGACATCTTCGCCGCCGAGGAGCCGCGCAAGGTTTCGACCGACGTGCCGTCGATAGCCGCAGCGGCGCCGCGCACCATGCTTTGGCGCGTGGAGCATCTTTCCGGCGAGACCTTCGACATCGAAGTCCCGCGCGAGCGCGGCCACTACATCTTATCGGTGCTCAAGATCGCTGAGAACGGCTGCGTCGGCGCCTCATCGATCGCGTTCGACGTCCAATGAATGCGCCGCCGCCGCAGAGCGCGGTCGTCATGCTGCTCGACATGTACGGGCTTGTCTACCGCGCGTTTTTTGCGCTGCCCGTGTTAACGACGACGAAAGGCGTTCCGATCAACGCCGCTTACGGCTTTACGCAGATGCTGACCAAGATCGTCGGCGATGAGAAGCCGACACACGTGATCGCCTGCTTCGACAAAGGGATGCCGCAAGCGCGCGTGGCGATGTACAGCGAATACAAAGCGCAGCGCGAGGCGATGCCCGACGATCTGCGTTCGCAGTTTGCGCTGGTCCGCCGCATCCTCGAGGCGTACGACATCCCGATGATCGAGCTGGAAGGCCAGGAAGCCGACGACGTGATCGCGACCCTGGCGCGCCAGGCGACCGAGGCCGGGCAGCGCGTCGACGTCGTGACGGGCGATCTCGACATGTTGCAGATCGTCGACGAACGCACGACCGTTTTGGTGACGCGTCGCGGGATCACCGAACTCGGGCGTTACGATCCGAGAGCAGTGTACGAACGCTTTGAATTGCAGCCCTCGCAATTACCGGACTACCGGGGCCTCAAAGGCGATCCGTCGGATAACTTGCCGGGCATCCCGGGAATCGGCGAGAAAACCGCGATTAAATTGCTCAAGGCCGCGGGCTCCCTCGATGCCTTGCTGGAAAATCCGGGGCTGGCCGGTTCGCCGAAATTGGAAGCGCTGGTGCGCGAACACGGCGAGACCGCGCGCATCTGTCGTGACGTTTCGATTGTCGCGCGCGATCTGGCGGTTGAGATTCCATGGGACGAAGCGCGCTACACGCCGCCGTCGCCCGAGACGCTCTACCCGCTCTATCGCGACCTTGAGTTCAAGACGCTCCTTTCGCGCTTGCCGGTTCCGAAGAACGACGCGACGCTATTTCCGGTCGACGACGCCGAGCACTTGGACGGAACCTATCGCTCGTTTACCGCGGCGGTTGATCCGCCAGAGTTTGCCTTGCTGGCGAAATCGTTGCGCGAGGCGGCCGCCGCTCCAGCCAGCGCGCTGGCGCTGCGCGGCGACATCGGTGTGAGCGCGAAGGAGGGAAGCGGTTTTTCATTTCCGCCGGCGGCGCTCGCGTATGGCGACGTGCGCGCGGCTTTCGTCGAGCTGTGGACTGCTGCGCGCTCGCGACTCGGAGCGCACGATTGGAAGACCTTGCAGTCGGCCCTTCGCACGCATGGCGTCGAACCGGGCGAGGGCGTCGCGGGCGACGACGTGATGATCGCGACGCATCTGTTGAACCCTTCGCGCTCCTACGCGAACCTCGACGACGCGGCCGGCGAATACCTTGGAAAGCGTTTGAGCGACGAAGCGGCGATGCACGCCGACGCCGTCTTCCGGTTGCGTCACGTCGTGCGCGAACGGCTCGGTTTGCGCGAGCAGCTTTCTCTGTACGATGACCTTGAGCTGCCGCTGGTCGACATCTTGGCGCGCATGGAACGCACGGGCTTCGCGGTCGATCCGGCGGCGCTCGACGAGTTGTCGCGCGAGGTCGACGGCGCCTCCGCGCGCTTGCAAGAGGAGATCTACGCGGCTGCCGGTGGGCCGTTCAACATCGGCTCGCCGCAGCAACTCGGGACGGTGCTGTTCGAGCGTCTTGGCCTACCGGACGGCGGGCGCACCAAGACGGGCTGGGCGACGGGCATCGAGGTCTTGCAGCCGCTCGCGCGCGAGCACGAGATCGTCGCGAAGGTGCTCGAGTACCGCGAAGTCACGAAATTGAAGAACACCTACATCGACGTGATTCCAAAGCTGCTCGGCTCCGATGGTCGCTTGCACACGAATTTCAATCAGACGGGCACTGCGACCGGGCGGCTTTCGTCGAACAATCCGAATCTGCAGAACATCCCCGTGCGCACCGAACTGGGGCGGCGGGTTCGCCGGGCGTTCGTCGCGCCGTCAACGTCGCGGGTGTTGCTGGCGGCCGATTATAGCCAGATCGAGTTGCGCGTGATGGCGCATATCTCGGGCGACGAGGCGATGCGCGAAGCCTTCCGGCGCGGCGAGGACATTCACGACGTGACGGCGCGCGGGATCTTCGGCGTGCCGAAGGGCGACACGGCCAGTGCGAACCAGCGCCGGATCGCCAAAGCCGTCAACTTCGGATTGCTGTACGGGATGTCCGACTTCGGCTTGGCCCAGCGGCTCGAAATCGAGCGGGCCGAAGCGCGCGCGATGACCGAAGCCTACTTCGCCCGCTTCCCGACCGTGAGGACGTGGATCGACCAAAACCTCGAGTTCGCGCGCGAGAACGGCTACGTCAAGACCGTCCTCGGACGGCGGCGCTACTTCCCGGACTTGCGGGCCAAGAACTTCGCGCTGCGCTCGGCGGCCGAGCGCGAGGCGACCAACGCGCCGATGCAAGGCAGCGCCGCCGATTTGATGAAGCTCGCGATGGTTCGCATCGATCGCGCGTTATTGTCTGGGGAGTTCGACGCGCTGATGCTGCTGCAGATCCACGACGAACTGATCTTCGAGGTCGCGCACGATCAGATCGACGCCGTCGCGGCGCTGGTCAAACGCGAGATGGAACACGCCTACGAGTTAGTGGTCCCGCTCGAAGCGACGCTCAAGACCGGCCGCACGTGGTACGACGTCGAGCCGCTCGACCTGGCGACGGCCGATGCTTAAGCGAGTCGCCCTCGGACTTGCAGTTGCGCTCACCTGCTTCGGCGCAACGCCCGTACCGCTCGCTTCGCCCGCTCTTGCTGCGCTGAGTTGTGCGAATCCGGCATTGCCGCCGGAGATTCTCGACGGCGCGGCGGCGCGACCGGCGCTGGGGAGGCTCAGCATGTTTGGCGTTCGAGCGCCGAAGGCACAGCTTCGGCTCGCCGTCGCAGGCGACTTCGCGACGCGTGAACTCGGCCTGATGTGCGTCACGCGGTTGCACCCGAACGCCGGGATGATCTTCGTGTTCGAGACGGCGCAGACGTGGGATTTCTGGATGAAGAATACCGTCACGCCGCTAGACATGATTTGGCTCGAGGCCGACGGGACCGTCACGAACGTGGCGGCGAACGTACCCGCCTCGACGCTCGTGACGCGCGACGATGCGGTGGCGCGGCGATCGGGTCACGGCCTGTACGTGATCGAGTTGCCGGCCGGCGAGGCGGCACTCGACGGGATCGTCAAGGGCGCGAAATTAACGATCTGTGAACACGGCGTCCTACGAATGCATCAGAGCGGACTTCTCGACTGCTTCGAGCAAACATAACGGCGCGCGGGAAGAGGTAACCCAAATGGTTCTGACCCTGGTTGTGGCGCTGCTGTTCGGAATCGTGGCGGGGCTGCGCACCTTCATCGCGCCGGCGATCTTCTTTCTCGTTCGGGGACCGCTTTGGGCCGGAATCGTCTTGGCGGCGCTCGCCGTCATCGAACTGATCGGCGATAAACTCCCGTCTACGCCTGCCCGAATCCGCCCGCTGCCGCTCGCCGTTCGAGCCCTAAGTGGAGCATTCGTCGGCTGGCTCGTCGGGGCTCCCGTCGGACTGCCGCTGGCGTGCGTTCTGCTGGGTATCGCTGGAGCGCTTATCGGGACGTACGGCGGCTACGCGTTGAGGATGAAGGCGATCCCAAGCACGGGCCGGATCCAATCGGCGCTCGTGGAGGATGCGACCGCGATCATCTTGGGGATCGTCGCCGTCACGCGCTGATGCGCGCGTTCGCGGTCGTTCTCTGCGCCGCGCTCTTGCTTGGCGCCGAACCTGAACCAGCGCCGTCGCCGAATCCGTACGCGATCTTGGCGCGAGCGCGTGACGTGTTCCACGCGCACGTGCGACCACCGTACGTCGTGTACAACCTTGACCGTCGCGAATGGATCGACGACCACGCGCGGGACGATCTGTCGTACACCTTGCGCGTGTGGTATCGATCGCGAGACGGGGCCGCGCTGAACCGGCTTTGGTACCAGGCGCGTCATCGAGCCGTCGGCGATCTGTACTTCATTCGTCCGGCATTCAACCAGCCGGTAGACCCAGGTCCGCCGACTGCAGACATTTTCGAACCCGCCCCGCCCTCGCCGCCGAGCACGCCACCGCCGCCCGATAAATTACGTACCATCGGCACCGTCCAAGTTAGCGGAGATCTCGACTATCGCGCAACGCTCGCCGGCACCGATCACGGCTCGTATCACTTGAAATTGCAAGCGCTGCGCGATCCGGAACGCAATCGGTTGCGCGAACTGTGGGTCGATGTCACGAGTTTCGAGGTTCAACGAGCCCGCGCCGTCGATCGTTTGTTTCTCGAAGACGGCGGCGTTTCGGTTCCCGATCGTATGGACATCACGTTCGAGTCCCGGAACGGTCTGCCGCTCATCCACCGGATCGAGGCGATCGCCGACGTCATCCCAACCTTGGCGACGCTGATCCGGCGCGAAGAAGGCGATTATTTGTTCGACGACATTTCATTTCCCGAGGTGCTGCCGGACTGGTATTTCGAGCCCAAAACGTACGGCCAACATTTCCGCGAATCGCCGTCGCGTTGAGAGTCTGCAACTTTTCGGACCCCTGGCGCGTTATAGGGACTTGACGTGCCGGAGTTGCCCGAAGTCGAAACGATTGCCCGCGGGTTGCAGAACGCGATAGCGGGTAAGCGGATCGCCTCGGTGCGGGTCTCCCTCCCCAAGGTCGTCTCGCCGAAGCCGAAACGCTTCGTCCGAGAGCTGACCGGGGAAGCGATCGACTCCGTCGGCCGGCGCGGCAAGTTCGTGGTCATCTCGCTCGGGTCCGGGCGATCGCTCGTCGTTCATCTCCGGATGACCGGGCGTCTCATCGTCCAGCCGGCGGGGGCCACGAATTCTCAAGCCTACACGAACGTTCTGCTGACGTTCGACGATGAGAGCGGACTCGCGTTTGCGGACGTGAGGCAGTTCGGCAGGATGCGCCTTGTCCGACCGGAAGAACCGTGGGCTGCCGAGGTCGGCTTGGAGCCCCTCTCGGACGATTTCACGTTCGAGCGGTTCTCCGGCCTGCTGGACGGGCGAACGACACCGATCAAGGTGTTCTTGCTCGACCAGCGTCGCGTTGCGGGGATCGGCAACATCTACGCCTGCGAAGCGCTCTGGGAGGCGCGGATTCACCCGGGTCGTCCGGCCGGGTCGCTCTCGCGGGAAAGACGGCGCCGTCTTCACGGTTCGATTCAGTCCGTGCTCCGGCGCGCGATCGAACAACGTGGGACCAGCGTCGACGATTACGTCGACGCCGAGGGTCTCCAGGGCGGATTTCAAAACCAACTCAGTGTCTACAGCCGAGACGGCAACGACTGTTTCCGATGTGGACGAATCATCGTGCGAACGCTACTCGCACAACGCGGCACCTGGTGGTGTCGCAGTTGCCAACAACACTGAAACCAAAAAAAGCCTCGTAAGAGGAACCGCGCATAGCGCGGCGGCGCGACCGGACGATTCGATCCGGCGTGCCGAGTAAAGGGGAACCGTATTACTAGCACCGATATCGCGCCGCAACCGGCGGAAGAACTCGAAGACCAACTTGCGCTCGAGCAGCGCATGTATGAAGAGAGCCTCAAAGTGCTCGACGAGGGCCAGGTTCTCACCGGCGTCATCGTCGCGAAGTATCAAGACGAGTTACTCGTCGATATCGGGGGCAAGTCGGAAGGCATCTTGAGCTTCCGCGAGCTTTCGCTCGCGATCGAGGCCAAAGAATTACGTGTTGGCGACAAGCTCGAGGTGATGATTCACCGCATCGACGACCAGGACGGAACGCTCTTCCTGTCCGAGCGGCGCGCTCGCGCGCTCAAGACTTGGGAGAAGGTGATCGAAGCCCACGAGAACGACGAAGTGATCGAAGCGACGGTCACGCAAGTCGTCAAGGGCGGCGTCTTGGTCGACCTGGGAATGCGCGGCTTCGTGCCGGCTTCGCAGATTCGCCGCCAACCGGTCGGTAATCTCGACGAACTCGTCGGGAAGCATTTGCGGCTCAAGGTGATCGATCTCGATCACAAGCGTCATCGCGTGGTGCTCTCGCAGCGCCTCGTATTAGAAGAAGAACTCAACGCCAAGAAGACCGAGTTGCTCGGCACGCTGGCGGTCGGGCAGATCCGCGAAGGCGTAGTCGTTCGCCTAGCCGAGTTCGGCGCATTCGTCGACCTCGGCGGCATCGACGGGCTGATCCACAACAGCGAACTTTCGTACGCACGGATCAAGCATCCAAGCGAAGTCGTCAAAATCGGCGACATCGTGCAGGTCGAGGTGATGAAGTTCGACCCCGAGGCGAAAAAAGTCTCGCTTTCGCTCAAGCACGCCCTGCCGGATCCGTGGGTCGAACACGCCGACAAGCTCATCGAAGGTCAGCGCCTGATCGCGCAAGTGGTGAAAGTGACGCCGAACTATCTGCTCGTCGAGATCATCCCGGGCGTGCTCGCGATGGTGCCGAAGGGCGAGTTCGAACCCTCGAAGCAGTACAGTCCCGGCGAAGAGGTCGAGGTCACGATTCTGACCGTCAACCATTCGACGCGGCGCATCACGGGCTCGATCCAGCACGTGATGGACGTGCCGCCCGAGGAGATCGCGGCGTTTACCGCCGACGGCGAAGTCGGCTCGGTCGCGGACGCACTGGAGAGCGTCACCGAGTAATCGTTCGCTGAACGTGCGAGTCGGGCTGACCGGCGGTATCGGGGCCGGCAAGAGCGAGGTCGCGCGGATCTTCGGCGAACTCGGCGCGCTCGTGATCGACGCCGACGAGTTGGCGCGTCTCGCGGTCGCGCCGGGCAGCGACGGGCTCGCACAGATTCGCGAGCGTTGGCCTCACGTCGTCAGCGACGATGGCACGCTCGATAGGGCGGCGCTGGCTGCGCTCAGCTTCAACGACGAG
>Ga0209422_1000297_pt1 | contig 12394 bp, 7 predicted proteins | sample BlaSpr_A8_OM2_M3_FD_187983 | JGI IMG/M metagenome (GOLD analysis project Ga0209422, IMG submission 187983) | Forest soil microbial communities from Thunder Bay, Ontario, Canada - Black Spruce, Ontario site 2_A8_OM2_M3 (SPAdes) (version 2) | ecosystem: Environmental > Terrestrial > Soil > Boreal... | reverse complement strand
GGCCGTGGACCTGCACCCGGCGCTCGCAAAAGAGATCGTCCAGCGCGGGCATGAAGCTTCCGGACACGGGCAGACCTGGACCGCGCAATTTTCCATGACTCCTGAAGAAGAGCGCGCCTCTTATCAGCAAAGTATCGAGAGCATCCAGCGAGCGACCGGGACGCGGCCAGTCGGCTTCAACGCTTTCTGGCTGCGCGGTACTCCTCATACACTGGAAATTCTTCAGTCGCTCGGCTTCATTTATCACATTGACGATGTAAGCCGCGACGAGCCGTTCCTGGTTAACGTGCGCGACAAACCATTTGCCGTCGTTCCCTACACGCTCCACATGAACGACATCGTGGATTATGAAACTCGCTACTTCAGCACGGCCATGTATGCTGACGATCTCAAGGCGGAGTTCGACGCGCTCTATGCCGAGGCCGGAACGCGGCGTCGCATGATGTCGGTGAGCGCGCACGATCGTATCGCCGGTCGGCCGTCTCGCGCTAAGGTGCTCGAACAGTTCATCACTTACGCGCAATCCCATCCTGGCGTCGCATTCATGCGTAAAGATGAGATTGCGCGCTTTGCCTTGGAGAGTCCCCTAACCGTGCGCGAAGGCACCTAACTTAGTCCATTTGTGATCTCCATTGAGGGTCTAGGCAATGAGTCCATCTAATAAGCGGAACGGAGGCTTTTCATGTCTTTCCTATCTAAGGTCTGGTTTGTAACCGGCAGCGCAAGTGGTTTGCGTCGCTGCATTGCTGAACTGCGACTTCTGAACTTGATGGCAATTGTGGTGACGTTCTCGATACCAGTCATCTATACCTTCGCGGCCGACACTCCACTGCTGCTTGAGCCGCATAACCTGATCGTCGATCACAATTTGCCGAGAGAAGAAGCCGACACTCGAATAATTGCGGCGCGGCGCTACGATACCTTCTGGAACACCGGGGACGAAACACTAGCACGCGCATCGCTGGCGCCGAATTTTGTCGACAATACATTGCCGGCTGGGCGCCCCCAGGGAATTGCCGGACCGCTGGCAGCCTCGAGGCTGATGCGCCTTGCCATCCCGGACCTCCGCTGCGAAATTGAACAGATGATCGTGGCCGGAGATCGTGTCGTCACACATCTACGTTTCCGCGGGCACTTTACGGGGCGCTTCTGGCACATCCAGGGCCAAGGCCAGACGATCAATTTCATCGCCACCGACATTTATCGCGTCGCCGATGGACGCATCGCTGAGAATTGGCACATCGAAGACAACCTGACTCTGCAGCAGGAACTTGGATTAATCCCCAAATGAGAGGCTCATCTGTCGGCAGCCGCTGCACCTTCCATGATGCCGCCAGAACGACTCCACACTGATCGCATGTTCAGAAGACCTATCAGGATGGGCTGCCGCTAACTCTTTAGTTTGATGGCTGACGGGCAAAGCGGAAGTTATCCAATGAAACGAGAGGAAGTCCAAATTCGGAAAGGGCTGATCATCTTGGTTGCAGGGGAAGGCAAATTTCTAACCCACAACTGTCACGGCAGAGGTCGCGAGTTCGAGTCTCGTCGTCCCCGCCAAAACTTTCAATCACTTACAAGCCCTGATCCAAACGGATCAGGATTCGTCGATCTTCGTGCGTCTTAAATGAAATTATCAAACTCCTTCAAAACTCTGTTCTCTGCCCTCGTCGCGCTCGCCGCGATGTACATGGGCAGCTCATTGGCGCCGGCTCAAACGCGCAACAGGAATTGAGGAACAACCCACCCGCCCTGTTCCAGAACCGACGACCGTGTTGTCACTCAAATTTCGAATGGAAAAAATGCGCAACGGTTCCCGAGACCGTTGCGACCAGAAAGCCTCGACAAACCAATGGGGAACCATCACAGATCAAGTTCTTCTGAACGTTCAGCCAAGGTGTCTAGCAAACGGATCGAGAAAGCTTGCGCCATGCTTGCATCTGGAAAGCGACGAGTATGTTGTTTTCGCGGTATAAATGGGCTCATGAAAAATCACGGAACATCAGGCAGAATATGGCTTCAGTTGCCGAACTCAAAAAATCGTCTTTCGCCCAGATCGACAAAGTAGAAAACCGCGAAGATTTGGTGAAGCTGCGCGTGATCGCGGTCCGGGTTGCGATGACCGCAGGGCTGCCCCACCCCGCGCCGGGGTCCTGACTCACCCAACACTAGTCGAAGGTCTCATACCTCTGTTCTCATCTGCGGCGTCAGCGTACAAGGTTGTCGAGGCAAGACGAGCCCTCACCTCCGTCGCATGAGGTGAACTGCAACTACGATTCAGGCCAAGGATCTTCACGCTTGATGTGTCTCTGTGAGAATCAATTTGCACGCGCAGAATAACCTTGACCAGCTTGTCCTGAGCCTTCCGCTTCGTTCGGCGAAGGCGACCAAAGTTTTGCTGCAGCGTCGCGCGCGGACTTGAAGCAGTGCAGACATCTATCATTTCTGCTGTTGTTCCTCGATGGTAAGAAATTTGTCTACTTTAATGCCATGCAACGCCTGACGAATGCCCGATGGCCAACGGATCTCCACGTCCGCGGTTTCCGCAGTACCCAATCCAAAGTGTAACCGCTTGTCATTCGACGAAAGATAGCTGCCCGTGGCAGTGGCGAAACGAACCTGACCATTTACCTGCACCCGCGCACCGTAGCCGTCGCGATTGCTGCTACGGCCACGCAGCGTAATGGTCAGCCAGTGAAATTTGCCGCCGCGGTTCGAATACAGCTGAGGAGGGGCGCCGAGCGATGTAGTGATTACATCGATCCACCCGTCATTGTTCAAATCGCCGAAGGCGGCACCGCGTCCCGCAACCGCGGCATCTGTGCCGGCGTCGCCACGTTTAAAATGACCGCCGCGATTCAAAGCGAGCAAGGGCGTATCGCGATAATGCAGCGTGCTGTCATAAGACTCGACATTGTCTATCACATGGCCTTGCACGATAAAGGCGTCCTTCCACCCGTCATTGTCAAAGTCCTCCAGGCCAACGCCCCATCCCGATGATTGGCCGGAGAGCGCACCAAAACCGCTCTCCAGTTCCTGCGCGCCGAAAACACCTCGGCCATCATTGTGAAATACAACATACGGTTCATGAGGAAGCTGCGTCACGAGGAGATCAGGAAGACCGTCGTTGTCATAATCCTGAAAAACAACGCCCATTCCGGAGGGTTTTTTACCACTGTTTGTCAGCGCGACTCCCGCGTCCACACCTACCTCCGTGAACGTGCCGTTGCCATTGTTGTGAAATAAAAATTGTTCGGTCACATCGTTGGCCACAAAAATGTCGGTGTATCCGTCGCCGTCATAATCGGCGAAAGCCACTCCGAGTCCATGTCCCTTTTTCGCGGCGATGCCCGATTCCACGCTCACATCCTCGAAGGTGCCATCGCCGCGATTGTGGTAAAGAATGTTAGAGATCGCCGGAAATTCACCAGGCGGACAGTACGATGGCTCCTTCTCGTTCCCGCATGTCTTGCTTCTGCCGACGGACCAATCCAGATAGCGGGTGACAAAAAGATCGAGCTTGCCGTCGTTGTCGTAATCCAAAAACCCTGCTGAAACGGACCAGCTGCCAGCGGCCACGCCAGCCTTCGCGGTCACATCTGTAAACGTGCCGTTGCCATTATTATGATACAAAATATTTTTCCCGAAGTTGGTCACGTAGATATCGGGATAACCATCGTTGTCGTAATCTCCGACAGCCACACCCATTCCATAGTTCGTGTCGCCCGCGTTGGATAGGCCAGCTTGCTGCGTGACATCGGTGAAGGAGCCATCCTTGTTCTGGCGATATAGCCGATTCCAGTACGCTGGGTCGCGGCGATCGAAGCTATAGGGCGGAAGCATCGGATCGTGCATGCGACCGGCATTTACGAGAAATATATCCAGTAGTCCATCGTTATTGAAGTCCAGTAGAGCCACTCCCCCGGGCATAGTCTCAATAAGATATTTGCGTGTAGTTGGGGAGTTACGAAGTACGAAATTCACGCCGTTCAAGGGACCGACTTGAAATAAAGACTGACGGGTTAGCTTACTCTGTTGTGCGCAGAGATTCAGGCCGCAAAACATCGCCAGCAGGGCGCTAACGGCTCTTCGATATCGTGCCAATCCAATTCCTTTCCCGTCGCTTTATGCCTATCCATTGTCAGGCGTTTTTGGAAAGTTAGCGAACCTGATTTCAGTTCAATTGGAATTAGAAATATTCAGAACCTCGCCGTCAACGGAGTCGGGAATGTCGACAGAAAGCATGCGCCGGATGGTATCAAGCGAAGGAGTAGGATGCTCTGAGGCACTCTTTAAGCGAATGGTGGCGTGCGACGAATCCCAGCCGTAGACCTCGACGTGAAATCGATCCCACCACGGATGAAAAGTACCCTGATGCTTGCCGATGTCCAGTTCTATTCCAGCGGGTGAACTCACGCAAGTAAATTCGATACGCAGAAAATCGCCCCGCCTGTAAGCGAACGTCTTTCCATCATCCAGATACACGGAACCGTGGCAATCATTCCCCGGATACACGCGCAAAGTAAGCGGTCCCTTGGGTATTTCCTCGGTGCTCTCAATTAAGGGTTGCAGCGGCACAATTGATCCTGCGCGGACGTAAACAGGCAGCGTGTCCAATTGAGGCTGAATTTCGACGCCGTTTTTGCCCTTAGCTTCTTGATTCGAAGGGGGCTGAATTTTTGTGCCAGTCCAATAGTCGTACCACCCACCCGGAGGAAGCTCTACGGAATATCTGTCCGGCTGCTCCGGAAACGGGGCTGGCGCCACCAGCAGGTCCGGCCCCAGGAGAAACTGATTGCCGGCGTCAAGATCAATGGGGCGGCCATCCTTAGCAGCGTTCGGAAACTCGAGAAACATCGGCCTTACCACCGGCACGCCGGTCCGCGAAAGTTCTTCCACCACAGTGTAGAAGTACGGCAATAAACGATAGCGTTCTTCAATATAACGGCGACGGATGCTCTCCTGTTCAGCACCATGCACCCAAACTTCCTTGTCGCCGGAGCCTTTGTTCGCATGGTTACGGTCGAGGGGTTGAAAAGCAGCTAGCTCCGTCCATCGTGTAAGCAATTCGGGTCCGGGCGTCCCAATAAAACCGCCAGCATCGGCCCCACATAATCCAAATCCACTAAGCCCAAGATTTATAAGCATCGGCGTGGACAGACGCAAATGACTCCAGGAGGCGGTGTTGTCCCCAGTCCAAGTGGCAGCGTAGCGCTGCCCTCCTGCATAGGTTGCGCGCGTCAGCACGAAAGGACGCACATCCGGATCGAGTTTCAGCAAACCTTCATAGGTAGCGCGGGAATTCTCCATACCAAAAACATTGTGAATCTCCAGGTGACTCGCGGTGCGCGGTTGAAAGCCCGGCTCATCAATGCGATGTTGCGCATCGTCCGGCATCGTCAAATTGCTAGTCAAAAAGACGGAAGGCTCGCCCATATCGTTCCAGAAGCCCGCAACTCCCTCCGCGAGAAAATTCTTGTATAGCGTTCCCCACCATTGCCTTGTTTGTCGTCGCGTAAAATCCGGAAAAACAGACGGCCCAGGCCAAACAGACCCAACATAAGTGGAGCCATCGGAGTTTTTCACAAAATTGTCGCCTGCAATGCCCGTGTCATACGGCGCATAATTTGCATCCGGGAGTCGCGCGATGTGCAAATCAGTGATGGCCACCACGTGAAACTTTTCGCGCTTCAGGTCGGACAGCATCTGTTCAAAATGCGGGAATTTGTGGTCATCGACAGTGAACGGTCTGTGCTCCTTTTGGAAATCGATATCGAGGTACAGAACGTCAGCCGGGATCTTATCGGCGCGCAAGTGGGCCGCGATTTCGCGAACACGTGACTCACTCTCATAGCTGAAGCGTGACTGCTGAAAACCCAGCGCCCAGATCGGCGGAAGTGGCGGCAAACCGGTGAGCCATGCGTATGTGCGGACGACTTCTTTAGGGTCCGGTCCGTAAAAAACGTAGTAATCGATAGGACCACCTTGAGACCCGAACGAATAAATGTTTCGTTCATCAACCCCAAAGTCGAAGCTGCTAGACCACGTATTATCCAGCAGAACACCACTGGAACGTCCGCCGCGCATGGTGAGGAAAAACGGGATGCTCTTGTAAATCGGGTCGGTGAATTCTTGAAATAGAAACGCATCCGTATTCCACATGCGGAATGACTGGCCGCGTCGGTCCAGACCTCCCGTTTTGTCACCCAGACCAAAATAGTGTTCGTCGGCGGGCATCTTTTTGTAGACGCGAAAAGCGTTTCCGTGAAACTCCGTGGGCCATCCAGCCGGGTCTTCTTGGACTATGTTTCCGTTCAAGTCTTGTATCGAAACACGCAGGCCGGAAATTTCTATACTCACTCGTAATGCCTTGGTGCGAAATCCTACTTCGCCCGCACTGCCTTCGGATGTAACCTGCACGGATTGGTGGCGAATCTCCGAGGGAACCGCCCAGGAAGCATCCTCTGGCAATTCTCCGTTTCCAGCTTCACGTACGCGCAACACATCGTCACGCAAGGCGATCACTTGCAGCAGCATTTTTCCGCGCCGCACCTCAATGCCATTAGGCAGGGTCGCGCTGCTCTCCGAATTTTCGGTGTCTGCACGCAGTTTTTCAGAATAAGTACTCTCTGTCCCCTGTCCGCGGCTCGGTTGCGCTGTCTGAATACCGGTCATAAGCGCGATCGCCAGGAGCGCACTTCGCCAAAGATAAAGGTTAGTCGAGAGTTTATATTTCATTGTAGTGCGCTGGTGCTGCGACGGAACAGATCCGACGAGTCGTTCTTCATGATGGCGCTGGAGCCACCGCCACGGAGTAAACAATTTATGCCGACAGCCAGGTAACATCGCCCTCCAAGGACTAAAAGATTGGTTCTGTTGCTCAACAATTGTTTCCGTGAAACCACGAGCAAAAGACTTGGCAGGCTGGACTTTCCTCGACCTGGAATTCTCCATCGCCTGCCAAGCGTTTGCGCTCCCCGGGGATATGGGGGATCTCTGTGTAAAGACCGTGTACGTTTACCAGTAGAACTTCGTGGCGAATTGTAGACTTCGCGCCGGGTAAGCCGCACTAATGGTTCCGAAGTTCGCGTCGCCGAGATTTGTGTCCGGTTCGAAGAAATTCGGATGGTTGAGTGCGTTGAACATTTCAAACCGGAATTGGAGTCGCTTCGTCTCAGTGAAGTTCCACCATTTTTGTAGCCCCATATCCCAAGTAAAGTAACGAGGAGCCCGTAAATTTGACAAAAACCTTGGGGCATCTCCAAATGTGTAGGGAGCAGGTTGCGAAAATGCGGCCGGATTGATCCAGTTATTTATGGACTGGTTTTGCGGTATGGGGTTGACTCCCGGCACGATGTTGGGGCGCTGGTTAAAGCCGAAACCCCCAGTGTTGTTTTGCGCCGGGTTGATGGAAAGAGGCAATCCCGACTTGGCAGTGAGAATACCGCTCAATTGCCAGCCGCCCAGAATGGAGTTGACTACGCCCTTCGAATCCGCACCAAACTGTTTTCCACGGCCATAAGGCAACTCGTAGTTGTAGTAGACGACCAGACTATGCGGGATGTCAGTCACGTCAACGGAACGCTCCGCAGCCAGGTTGTACGAGTTTCGGACGGAACTTCCACTCCCTGGGAATGCCCATCCGGAACTGCCCTGCACGTTGTCCAGAAATTTCGAGTACGTGTAAGAAACGTTGAGGTCCAGGCCGGAGTGCCAGCGGTGCGTATAGGTGACTTCCAGCGCATTAAAAGTTGAGGCGCCGACGGCGGGCTGTGCTTCGGTGACACTGCAATATTCAGGAAACGGCCTCAACAGTTGTCCCTGTTGGATAGTCGGCTGGTCAAGCCCGCAGCCACTGTTGGTTATGTGACCAAAGAAGGGATTTGGCACCTGCTGGATAAGTTGATTTCCCAGAGCCAGATCAGCAACCGGGAGTTCGTTCCACTCCAGGTATTGCGATAGCACATGAACTCCATGATTGCCTACATAACTGATGTCCAGCAAATCATTGTTAGTGAAGCCGTATTGAATGCCGGTCATCCACTGCTGCACGTAGGGAGAGTGACGCACGGGATTAACGACGGGGTTGAGTCCGAAGCCGACGTCCGTCAGACCCCCAGCCGAGGCACCCGTGGGCAGCACTTCGCCATTGGGGAAAGCGCTGGGCAATGCCAGTCCTGCATTTCCGCCGAGCGTGGATGAGGGAGTGATGCCACCGTTTAGACTAGTGACCCATGGCGTGCTTTGTGAATAGCCCTGGGTAGGCCCATTCCCATAGTAGTTCGGCACATAAAAGATGCCGTAACCTCCGCGCAACACCAGCCTATCGCGCAACTGATAAGCAGCCCCAACACGCGGCGCAAAATTCTTATAGGAGGTCTGGTATAACCCGCTGTTGCTGCTGGAGTTGAAAACCAGTTCACCCGGAACAGTAAAGCCTACGGCAGAACTGATAGGATTAGCGGCAGTGAAATCAAAATATTGTTGCTCATTGTGCCGCTCGACTGGAGCCGTTTGTATTTCGTAGCGCAGTCCGAGATTCAGAGTCAGCTTTCGCGTCGCCTTCCAACTGTCCTGAAGGTACCAGCCGAGCAAATGCTTGTCGGTGGCGGGGAATACATTCAAACCGGTGAAATCGTTACCGCTGCCAACGCCAACCAGGAAGGACGCAAATCCATTTCCTGTTCCGGGTGCAGAGTTTTGCGGATCGGGGCCTGCCGTAGAGGTAGTCTGGAATTGAAGTACTGTGTTGGCGTAGTGGCCGCCGTCAATGCGCGCCCATACGTCCATGAAACCAAAAGCTAAAGTGTGTTTCCCTTTGAGTTTTGTGAAGTCTACAGAACTGGTCCACAGCGTTTGCGGCACTATGTAATTGTCCAGTCCAGCTTGCGCGCCAAGCGCCGAATAACTCTGTGGTTGGATTTCCGGGAACGACGGAGCGATTGCGTCAATGAAACTGGGAAGACCAAGCAATGAGGACTTGTAGCCCAGACTCTGTGTAACGGACTGCTCCACGTGCCGGTTCACCCCAAAATTCAGACTCATGTTGAAGGTTGGGCCGAAAACATGGTTGTATCCCACGTTCGCGCTATACCGGTTATTCGGAGCGATTACTCCTGGTCCTCCTGGATCGGAAGCCCCGTAATACGTCGGGAAATTTATCTTTGATTGATATTTCTGCGACCAACGCACATTGAGACGGTCATTGTCGCCAAAGTTGTGGTCAATGCGGCCAGAGTACTCGTTGGAATGTGCTGCGGCAGAGGCGGCAGAAGTAAAATTATTTATGAGATTGCTATTCGTGGGGCTGGGCCAATATTTGCCGGCGGCGATGCTAGCGGCGATGGTGTCCATATAAGCGGCCGGAATCATGTTCCCTGGGAAGGGATCGCGAATAAAACCACTGCGGCTGGCGACTAAACCTGTGGCAGGGTCGACCTGTCCTGCGGTAATTTGGCGCGTGCTGAATGGGTTATAAATTGCTCCGCTAAGGATCGCCCTGCCTAGGGCGTCCGTTGTTCCAGTGGGCCCGCCCAACAACGCGGAGAAGTCGCCAGTTCTCTCGGCGGCTGTCGGAACAGTGCCTACGAAAGTCGCAGGCGTTGCCTGTCTCAGACCCTCATAGTAGGCAAAGAAAAAGGTCTTGTTTTTACGGATTGGCCCGCCGATCGTTCCGCCGAACTGATTGCGGCTGAACTGCGGCTGAGTTCCGTTGTTGAAGTAGTAGCGCGCGTCTGCGCTGCTGTTACGATAAAACTCCCAAGCATCGCCATGCAATCCGTTGGAACCCGATTTGGTCACAATGTTGATGACGTTTCCGCTGCTCCAACCGTATTGCGCGGTGAACGCGTTGGTTTGAATTTTGAATTCCTGCACGTCATCCACGGATGGCACGTAGACAACGCCTCCCCAATCGAGGCGGGTGTCGTACGTCCCGTCAATCAAATATGCTGCGGTGTTGAAGAACGTCCCGCCGAAATTAAGAAACGAAACGTCTTGATCCGCGCTCCCCGATATGCCCGGAGAGCCCACGATTTGCTCTTCCGCGGTGTTGCTCACTGAAGAGTTCAGCTCCGCTAGGCTAATCACGTTTCGCAAATTGAGGGGAAGTTCCTGTGCCTGTCTGGCGGTGATATCTGACGAGATATTTGCATTGTCGGCGTTCAGAAGCGGTGCTTCGGAGCTAACCTCAACGGTTTCCGTCGCCACTCCGACCGTTAATCTAACGTTCTGTTCGAGGGTCTGGCCGCCATTTAATGTGATCCCTTCTTGTTTGTATTGCTTGAAGCCAGCAGTCTCCACCGTCAGGGTGTACACAGATGGGGGTAGCAGCGTAAAGCTGTAATCGCCGCTGGCTTCGGTCGAAGATGTTCGGGAGATACCCCGATCCCCGCTGGTCAACGTTACTGTGGCGCCGCTGACTGTTTGCCCGGATGGATCGACAACCGTCCCGCTCAATGTCGCTGTAATCGCCTGGCTCTGCGCGTAAATCCTGCCGCCGCCAACCAACAGAAGTGCGAGGCCATAAAAACAGAAGCGCAGAATCCAGAGTTGTTGCTTTGCTGACATAACACACCCTCCCCTTATCCTGACTAGCCTCAGGATTTACCCTCGACGGCTTGATACCCTGCTGGTCTCCACTCCCGCACGTTTAGAGTTTTGCTTCCAAACGGTTCTTGCTCTGCGGAAGCGGCGCGGCAGATTGAAATTAGTGTTACTAGCTATAGGGATTTTGCGTGGATCCTGGCAAGGGTTTGCCGGTTAAGACGAGGGGTTAAGAATGATAAGAGCCGCTCTATCTCGTAATCTGCTCATTGCACATTACTTGAGTCCTTTCACCTGCACCGAAAAGAAGTACTAATTTGGGCCTTTTACGTTGCACACCACCTGAAAGCCTTGTACTATCTGGCTCACAAACTATATTTATCGGTACAATTACTATTCCGGCGCTTTGTTCGCGGTGCAGCGACTTTTTTCGCACGGATATCCCGGTAGGGCACATTGCTATCAGAGCCAGTTATAGATAGTTGGATACCGGCGAGCGAAAGTGAAAAGGTCGCCGTACAGCAGCAGTTGGAAAAGCTGCTAGCGACTCCGTTGTTCCACTCCAGTAAGAGATACCCAAGTTTCTTGCGATTTGTCGTCGCCCGCGTTCTGGCGGGTCATACTGACCAGCTCAAAGAGCGGGTAATTGGAGTGGAAGTCTTTGAGCGACCGGCGGATTACGACACTAACGTCGATCCCATCGTTCGAGTGACGGCGGCGGAAATTCGCAAGCGGATCGAGACTTATTATCAGGACCCTACGCACAGTCGCGAGATCCGCCTATTTTTGCCGTCAGGATCATACGCTCCGCAGTTCTCTTGGGCCGGACATTCGGCAGATTCACTACCGCGGCAAGGAACCCTTTCGAAACCCGTGGCTGTCGCGACTGTTCGCTCGAATATTGCCGACGTGGCTGCCCTAGAAACGATTGCACCGCAGCATAGAAGATTTTTATTTGTGATAGGGGCCGTGGCCCTTGGGTTAGCAATGCCTGGGATATGGTATGCGTCGCGGCCGTCGGCGCTTCAACAGTTCTGGCAACCATTTGTAAAGTCAGCTGAGCCTGTGCTGTTCTGCATTGCGGACCAAAGCCAGTATTCGACCATCAAGCTGCGCGACGCCGCTGACCCTCAACGCGAAACCACATTAAGCGACAGCATGGTCACGATCATCATCGATGATGTTAGTCCTCTCGTGAATGTTGCCGGCATGCTTCGTACTTATGGCAAAACCTATCGCGTGCTCGGCGAGGCTTCAACAAGTCTGACTGATCTTCGGCGCAGTCCGTCGATCTTCATCGGTGCCTTCGATAATAGCTGGACCCTCCGATTGACTGCCCCTCTGCGTTTTCATTTCGCGAACGACCGTGATATGACGCAGTTTTGGATCGAGGATCGAGCCAATCCAGGTAAACACTCTTGGGTTCTGGATCGTTCTCAGCAACAAAAAACCGGAACGTACAAGGATTACGCCATTGTCGCTCGCTTCATTGATCCCAACACGGATCGGTTTGTAGTCGTCGCCGCCGGGATTGGGCGAGGGGGTACCGTGGCGGCAGGCGAATTTTTGGTGGATCAGCAGCGCATGGGTGAAATGTTGAAGCAGGTTACCAAGGATTGGAGCCGCAAAAACCTCGAGATCGTCCTCGAAACTCAGGTCATTGATGGTAGCTCCGGCCCGCCTCGCATCAATGCGGTTCATACCTGGTAGTGGCAGATCATCTGGTCCGGCTTCCCGCCACCTGAAACACCTTACGTCTGGTCCTCGTTTACGACGTTCAACTATCACACTTCCATCCTGCATATCCTTGCTCCCTTCGCTAGCCGAATGATTGGGCGGTGAAACAGGGGAT
>Ga0209422_1000295_pt1 | contig 12415 bp, 10 predicted proteins | sample BlaSpr_A8_OM2_M3_FD_187983 | JGI IMG/M metagenome (GOLD analysis project Ga0209422, IMG submission 187983) | Forest soil microbial communities from Thunder Bay, Ontario, Canada - Black Spruce, Ontario site 2_A8_OM2_M3 (SPAdes) (version 2) | ecosystem: Environmental > Terrestrial > Soil > Boreal... | reverse complement strand
GGCGGCATGGCCGGCATCCTGGCCACTGGCCGCGCGCCCGCGTTTGCACAGGGCACGACGGTACACTGGTTGCGCTGGAACGACTTCGTGCCGGCTTCCGATCAACTGCTGCGCAAGGAGCTGCTGCCTGAAGCCGAGAAGGCGCTCGGGATCAAGATCAATCTCGAGACGGTGAACGGTAACGACCTGCAGCCGCGCGTGACCGCGTCCGTTCAATCGGGAAGTGGTCCCGATCTCATTATGATCTTTAACAACCAGTCAGCCCTCTACGCGGAGAGCGTGGTCGACCTCAGCGATCTCGCCGAGGAGGTCTCGAGCAAGGAAGGCGGGCTCTACAAATACTCGCGCGCCGTTACCAGCGACGGCAAGAAATTCAACTCGATGCCGTGGACTATCGTCGGTGCCATGAACGCGTACCGCAAGTCCTGGTTCGAAGAGATCGGGGTCACGAAATTCCCCGAGACGTGGGACGCCTATTACGACGCCGGCAAGAAGTTGAAGGCAAAGGGCCGTCCGCTTGGCCAGGCTGTCAGCCATTCGTTCGGCGATCCGCCGACGTTCGTCTATCCGCTGCTGTGGTCGTTCGGCGGCAAGGAGGTGGAAGCCGACGAGAAGACGGTGGCGATCAACAGCAAGAACACGATCGACTCCGTCAAGTTCATGACGGCCTTCTACAAGGATACCTGCGACGAGGGCGGCCTGGCGTGGGACGACACCAGCAACAACCGCGCGTTCCTGTCGCAGACCATCTCGTCGACGCTCAATGGCGCGTCGATCTACATCGAGTCGCTGCGCAATCCGGACAAGTACATCACCGAGAAGGGTGTGCCGCTGAAGACCGATATCCTGCACGCGCCTCTGCCCAAAGGACCACAGGGGCAGTTCGGTCTGCATACGTTCTTCTCGCACATGCTGATGAGCTACTCGCCGAACCAGAAGGCGGCGAAGGACCTGCTGAGGTGGGCGCATACTCCCGCAAACTACGAGAAGTGGTTCATCTCACAGAAGGGCTTTGCCACGCCGCCGACGGCGCAATGGGAAAGCCACGAGCTGTGGGGCGCGGATCCGGTGATGGACCCCTTCAAGGTCGCAGGCAGGCTCGGCCAAGCCCCCGGCTTCGCCGGCCCCGCAGGCAAGAAGGCGGCCGAGGCGCTGACCAAGTACATCATCGTCGATATGTACGCGAAGGCAATCCAGGGCGGGTCGGCGGAGGATGCCGTGAAGTGGGCGGAAAGCGAGCTCAAGAAGATCTACACTTGAACACACACGCACATCGGGTCCATGCGGCTGCAAGGTGGCAGTCGCATGTGCCGCGCGCTTCGAGGTGAGGCGAAATGGCGATTGCAGAGACCCAGGTCTACATGCCACCGGCGCCGCGGCCCAGGCTCCGGCTGCTCGAGGACGAGCGTTGGCTCGCACTCGTGCTGCTGGTGCCGACCCTGGTGCTGCTCGGTATGTTCATCGCCTATCCGTTCGTGCGCGGCATCCTGCTGTCGGTGACCAATACGCGCGTGGGTGTGCCCGGCGACTTCGTCGGCCTCGCCAACTTCTACAAGATCTTCAATGACGGAATCTTCCGCACCTCCGTCTACAACACCTTCGTCTATACGGGCGTGACCACCGTCTTCAAGCTGGCACTCGGATTGTGGCTGGCCATGCTGCTCAACCGCAATTTCCGCGGCAAGGCTTTCACGCGTGCCTTCATCCTGCTGCCTTTCATCATCCCGACCGTGCTTTCGACTTTCGCCTGGAAGTGGATGTTCGATCCGACATTTAGCGTACTTAATTGGCTCCTCTACCATTTCGGCTTGATCACCGGTCGGATCAATTGGCTGGGCGATCCAGACCTCGCCATGATCTCGATCATCATCGTCAACATCTGGCGCGGGGTGCCGTTCTTCGCCATCAGCCTGCTCGCCGGCCTGCAGACCATCAGTCCCGAACTCAACGAGGCCGCCGCCATCGACGGCGCCAAGCCCTGGCAGCGGTTCTGGCACATCACCTGGCCGCTGCTGCTGCCCGTGACCATGGTCGTGATGCTGTTCTCGGTGATTCAGACATTCTCCGACTTCCAGATCGTCTATGTAATGACGGGCGGCGGACCAGCTAACGCGACGCACCTGTTCGCCACCTACGCCTATCAGATCGGCATCGGCACCGGCCTTTTGAGCGAGGGCGCGGCCATCTCGCTCGCCATGTTTCCGATCCTGTTTCTGGTCGTCATCATCCAGCTTCTCTACATCCGCCGCGTAGAGGTCCGCTGAGCCATGATCGAAGGCGCAAGGTGGCGAACGTGGGTGTTCTTTTACGTCCCGATGGCGCTGTTCCTGCTTTTCCTGCTGTTTCCGTTCTATTGGATGGTGATCACTTCGGTGCGGCCGGATGGCGAACTTTACCGACCCTGGAATTCGATCAACTACAATCCGTTCTGGACCTGGAAACCGACCTGGGATCACGTCAGGTACCTGTTCGACGAGACGCTGTTCGCAACGTGGCTGTGGAACACGACGTTCATCGCGCTGGCGTCAACCGCCATCTCGCTCGTGTGTGGCGTGTTCGCCGGCTATGCTCTGTCACGGCTGAACTTTCCATTTGCCGGCAGCCTGGGCACCGGCATCTTCATCACCTATCTGGTGCCCCAGACGCTGCTGTTCATTCCGCTGGCCGAGATCATCCGCAACTATCGGCTGGGTGACACGCCCTGGTCACTGATTCTGACCTACCCGACCTTTCTTATTCCGTTCTGCACCTGGCTCATGATGGGCTACTTCAAGGCAGTGCCCAAGGAGCTCGAGGAATGCGCGCGCATTGACGGCGCCTCGCGCTGGCAGGCCATGCTCTACATCGTGATCCCGGTGGCGATTCCGGGCATCCTTTCGGCCGGTATCTTCGCATTCACGCTGTCGTGGAACGAGTTCATCTATGCACTCGTCTTCCTGTCCTCGCCTGAGCAGAAGACGGTGCCGGTGGGCGTCACATCGGAGCTGATCCGCGGCGATGTATTCTTCTGGGGACCGCTGATGGCTGGCGCCCTGCTCGGATCGATCCCGGTTGCTATCGCCTATTCGTTTTTCGTCGAGCATTACGTCGCGGGATTGACCGGATCGGTGAAGGGCTGACAGCGCCCGGGATCGTGGGGATTGGAAAGCGCGCGTCCAGAATGCGCTTAGGCGGCTGGGAGGCAGGTGAGACCAATGGGACAGGTCGTCCTCAAGGGGATCAACAAGTTCTATGACAGCGTGCACGCTGTCAAGGATTTCAATCTGCAGATCCGCGACAAGGAGTTCGTGGTGTTCGTCGGACCGTCCGGCTGCGGCAAGACGACGACGCTCAGGATGATCGCCGGACTTGAGGCGATCAGCTCCGGCGATATCTCAATCGACGGCAACGTGGTCAATGAACTGGCGCCCATGGACCGAGACATCGCCATGGTGTTCCAGAACTATGCGCTCTACCCGCACATGAGCGTGTACGACAACATGGCGTTCGGCCTGAAGATGCGCAAATTCGAAAAGCCCGAGATTGACCAGCGTGTGCGGGATGCGGCCGACATCCTCGGCATCGGCGAATTGCTAAAGCGCAAGCCGCGCCAGCTTTCCGGCGGCCAGCGCCAGCGCGTGGCGTTAGGCCGTGCCATCGTGCGCCACCCCCGCGTGTTCCTGTTCGACGAGCCGCTGTCGAACCTCGATGCCAAGCTGCGGGTGCAGATGCGCGTTGAGCTCAAGAAGCTGCATCTGCGTCTCGGCACCACCGCGATTTACGTTACCCACGATCAGGTCGAGGCCATGACGCTAGGTGACCGGGTCGTCGTCATGAAGGACGGCGTGGTGCAGCAGGTGGGGGAGCCGCTCGAGCTGTACAATCAGCCCGCCAACAAGTTCGTCGCCGGTTTCATCGGCTCCCCGGCGATGAATTTCGCCGCCGTTACCGTGACCGAGGCGAACGGATCGCTGATCGCCGAAAACGCCGGCTTGCGGATCAAGCTGCCGGACGAGACCGCGCAGCGCCTGCGCAGCCATATCGGCCACGAGGTCACGCTCGGCGTGCGCCCGGAGGACCTCACCGTGGCGGGCACCGCCGATCTCGACCACCTGTGCTTTGACGCTGTGATCGAGGTGGTCGAGCAGCTCGGCTCGGAAATCCTGCTCGATATGAAGGTCGGCGAGGGTGTCATGGTGGCGTGCGTCGAGCCGACCGTGCGGGTGAAGGCGCGCGACAAGCTGCGCGTTGCCATGCGCCCTTCCAGTCTTCACGTCTTCGACGCGAAGACCGAGGCGGCAATCTAACGCAGGCCCTGACGGGCAGGTCACTGGTTTTGAGCGAATTCCCCCTCACCACCGGAAAATTAGCCTGTTGCTCCAGCGCATGACGAATGTCCGCCTTGCGGCCAACACCGGACCTTCCGCCATCGGCGCTTTTGACCCATCGCGGATATTCAGCCTCTCATCGGGCCGATCCGTCGGTGCGCTGCAGGAGCAGCCTGACTTCTCGTGTTGTAGAAATTGGTGTAGGGTCGCTGCAAGGGTGGGATACTGCATCCACGAGCCCAGGTTTCCCGCCCGACTGTCAGGCGATATTCGTCGAACGCAAACAGGTTTCTGCGCGGCCTCGGCGGCGCGGCCGCAAGCGGGAGGTTGGCATGCACGACATCGTTATTCGTGGCGGCACGATCATGGATGGCACCGGCAAGGCCGCATTTAGCGGCGACGTTGCCATTGCAGAAGGCCGGATCACCGGGGTCGGCGGGAAGCAGGGACCTGCCCGGCGCGAGATCGATGCCACGGGGCTGATGGTTACGCCTGGCTGGGTTGACGTGCACACGCATTACGACGGTCAGGCGATGTGGGATCCGCTGCTTGCGCCCTCAACCTGGCATGGCGTGACGACCGTCATGTTCGGGAATTGCGGCGTCGGTTTCGCGCCGGTGAAAAAACATCACCGCCAGGCCTTGATGGATTTGATGGAAGGGGTGGAGGAAATTCCCAACCCGGTGCTGGCCGCAGGACTGACCTGGGAGTGGGAGACCTTCCCCGATTTCATGGATGCGCTGGAGCGCCGCGAGCGCGTCATCGACATCGCAGCCCAGGCCGCGCACTTGCCGATGCGGGTCTATGTGATGGGCGATCGCGCCATCCGCCGGGAACCTGCGACGGCGGACGACATTGCGCAGATGCGGCAACTCACCATCGAGGCGTTGCGTGTCGGCGCGTTCGGCTTCACCACCTCGCGCACGGATTCGCACAAGACGCCCGACGGCGAACTGGTGCCTTCGCGTGATGCGGATGATGTGGAACTGCTCGGGATCGGCTCCGCGCTGGGCGAGACCGGCACCGGCACGTTCGGCATGAACAGTGACTTCGACGACGAGGAGTATGAGCTGCGCTGGATGCGCAAGCAGGCCAGGGAAACCGGCCGGCCGGTCTGGTTCCTGCTCACCGATCGCTATGAGGACCCGGAGCGCTGGCGGCGCTTGATGAAGGCGGTGCATGCGGCGCGTGCCGATGGATTGCCGATCACCGCGCAGATTGCCGGTCGCCCGATTGGCGTGATGATGGGCATCGGCACCGCGCTCAATCCGTTCACCGTGCGGCCGAGCTACAAGGCGCTCGAAAGCCTTCCCATTGCGGAGCAGCACAAGCGGCTGCGCGATCCCGAACTGCGACGGAAAATCCTCGCCGAGAAGCCTTCCGACGCCGAGGTCGCCAAGCTCGCCCAGTTCCGGCAGCTCATCACCAGCCGCTGGGACAAGTTCTTCACAATGGGTAACCCGCCGGATTACGAGCCGGATCCGGACAAGAGCGTGGCAGCGATCGCTGATCGCACGGGCCGTACTCCCGATGAAGTGGCCTACGATTACATCATCGAGGAGAATCAGTATCTGTTCTTCCCGGTGGTGAACTACGTTTCTGGAGACCACGAGCCGATCCGCGAAATGCTCAACGACCCGGCTTGTCTGCTCGGCTTGAGCGACGGCGGCGCGCACTGCACCTCGATTGTGGATTCAGGCCTGCCGAGTTTCATGCTGGCGCATTGGGGTCGCGACCGCCGCCGCGGGCCACGGCTGCCCCTCGAGCATCTGGTCAAGCGGCAAACGAGCGAAACCGCCGACTTCTTCGGTCTGTCGGATCGCGGTCGGCTGGTGCCGGGCTTGCGCGCCGACGTGAACCTCATCGACTTTGACCGTCTGCGGCTGCATAAGCCGGAGCTCGTGCACGACATGCCGGCTGGTGGCCGCCGTTTCGTGCAACGGGTCGATGGATATGAAGCAACGCTCGCGGCAGGCGTTCCCATCTTCGAGCGAGGCGAGCATACCGGCGCGATGCCGGGGCGCCTCGTACGAGCAGGCCACAATGGTCATCGTAGAGCGTAGAATCTGAGGGCAGCTTCCGGCGCGAATTCGGAGGTCGCAGCCGGCCCCCGACTGCATCAGCGTCGAATTATCCTGCCGGCCGGGAGCAGCTGCCTGCGAGTTCGTGGCATTCCGGCATGTAGAGGTCTTTTCCATGAAGCGGGCAGCCGCTTCATGGTGCCAACCTTGTGCATGAACCCGACAAAATTCATCGTCTGTTGCGGCATTGTCGTCCAGATGTTGTCGGGATCGGAAATGAACCTGATCATTTCCTCCTGGCTGCCGCGCTTTTCGTTGGTGGTTCGGCAGCCGTTTTCGACGCGAGTGTCGCAGCTTTCGCCATCCGCTCTAACCTCTCATGATCGGCTATTTTTTCGGGCGAGACTTCGGTATTCGCACATAATTGCCCAACAACAATTTGGCCGGTTTCCATAGGCCTGTCTATTGCCTTGGCTTCGCCGCCCGCCCACACTCGCAGCAAAACAGCTCGGGGAAACGCAGCAATGAGATCGAAGGACACGGTGCGGGTTGGCTCCGGGGCGGGGACCTCGGATGACCGGCTGGTTCCGGCTCTGGAGCTGGCCGAGCGTGGCGACATCGACTACCTGGTGTTCGAGTGCCTCGCCGAGCGGACGGTGTCGCGGGAAAATCTGTCGCGCAGCAAAAATCCTGACCAGGGTTATTCGCCGTCGCTGCACGCGCGGTTACGCATGGTACTGCCGACTTGCATCGCGAAGGGCATCCGCATCGTCAGCAATATGGGCGCCGCCAATCCGCTGGGCGGAGCGCGCGCTGCGCGCAAGGAGGCGGTCGACCTCGGTCTGGGCGATTTTGCCGTGGCGGTCGTGCTCGGCGACGACGTGTCGAGCCTGGTCAGGCACAAGGGCGAGCTGCGGCTGATCGAAAACGGCGAACCGCTGGAATCCATTCTGCCGAAGATGATTTCCGCCAATGCCTATCTCGGCGCCGACGTGGTCTGCGAAGCGCTCAACACCGGAGCGCCGATCGTCCTCTCCGGCCGGGTCGCCGATCCCTCGCTGTTCCTGGCTCCGATGATGCATGAATTCGGCTGGGCCTGTGACGACCTGCCCAGGATCGCGCAGGGCACCGCGGCCGGCCATCTGCTGGAATGCACGTCCTCGGTCACCGGCGGCTGTTTCGGCTGGCCCGGCAAGAAGGACGTGCCGGACCTCGCACGCAACGGCTTTCCGTTCGCCGACGTCAAGGCCGACGGCTCGGTCGTGATCGGCAAGACGCCTGATACCGGCGGCCGCCTCGACGTCATGACCTGCACCGAGCAGTTGATCTACGAGATCCATGACCCCACCGCCTACATCACGCCGGACTGCGTGCTTGACATCACCGGCATCGCGCTGACCCAGGAAGCCGCCGACCGCGTGCGCGTCAGCAACGCCCAGGCCCGCCCCGCGACGCCGACCTACAAGGTCAATGTCGGCTATGCCGACGGCTATATCGGCGAAGGCGAAGTGTCCTATGGCGGCATCGACGCCGTCGCGCGCGCCCAGTGGGCCGCCGAGATCGTCAAGGAAAGACTGAAGCTGCAGGGCTTCGGCTACGAAGATTTCCGCGTCGATCTGATCGGCATGTCCAGCCTGCACGGCCAGGTCGCGACCCGGCCCGAGCCCTACGAGGTCCGGCTGCGCATGGCCGGCCGCACCCACGACCGCAAGGCCGCGCACGCCATCGGCTTCGAGGTGCGGGCGCTACACATGCACGGTCCGGGTGGCGCCGGCGGCGCCTGCGAACCGCGGGTGCGCGACGTGCTGGCGGTCAAGTCGGTGCTGCTGCCGAAGAGCATGGTCAATGCCCAGGTGGTCGTGGAGGGCAAGTTGTGAGCGTCCGCGTCTACGACCTCGCCCATTCGCGCGCCGGCGACAAGGGCAACACCTCCAATATATCGGTGATCTGCTACGACGCTCGCCATTGGGAATTCCTGGAGCGCGAGCTGACGGAAGCGCGGGTCGCGGAAGCTTTCAAACATCTCGCCAGGGGTCCGGTCCGGCGTCACCCGCTGCGCAACCTCAAGGCGTTCAATTTCGTCATCGAGAATGCGCTCGGCGGCGGCGTCACGGTCTCGCTGGCGCAGGACATTCATGGCAAGAGCTACAGCAATGTGATGCTGGCGATCGAGTTGCCGGATCCGGAATAGCAGGTTCAGGGAGAGAAACTCGTGAAGCCGAGCGAGATCGTACGCAACGTCGTCAAGGAAAAACTTGCGCGCAACGAGGTGGTGGCCTCGATGACGATCCGGCTGGTGCGCGGTGTCGAGATCGCGCGGCTGGCGCGGACCGCCGGCTTCGACATGATCTATGTCGACCTCGAGCATTCGACCATGACGCTGGACGCCACCGGCCAGATCTGCCTGGCGGCGTTGAGCGCCGGCGTTACCCCGATGGTCCGCGTTCCCGCCAACACTCCCGAATATATCCAGCGCGTGCTGGACGGCGGCGCGCTCGGCATCGTGGCGCCGGGCATCCGGTCGGCGGATGAAGCGCGCGCGGTAGTCAGGGCCGCGAAATTCGCGCCGCTCGGCGAACGCGGCGCCGGCGGCGCCCTGCCTCATCTCGAGTACCGCTCGTTTCCGACGGCGGAGGCCAACGCCGCCATCAACGACGCCACCATGGTTATCGTGCAATTCGAATCCGCCGAGGCGGTGGAGAATGCGGAAGAGATCGCCGCGGTCGAAGGCGTCGATATGGTGCTGATCGGCGTCAACGACCTGCTCGCCGATATGGGACTTGCCGGGCAGCTCGAGCACCCCCGGGTGCGCGACGCCTATGCGCGGACCATCGCCGCCTGCCGCAAGCACGGCAAGCATGTCGGCGTCGGCGGCCTGTCGACCCGACCCAAACTCGCGGCCGAGTTCATCGCCATGGGCGCGCGCATGCTGTCGACCGGAACCGACATCCAGTTTCTGCTCGCCGCCATGACCGAGAAGGCGAAACAGGTCCACGAGATTTCCGCGCAATGACGGCCGCCCAAAGAAATTCAGCGAGTACCGTAGAACTCAAGAAGATCCTGATCGACAACCCGGCGCGGCTTTATCAATATTGAGAAAAAAGGCAGGGAAGCAATGATTTGGAGGAATCTCGTTTTGGCCGCGCTGATCGCAGCGGCGGTTGCCGGCAACGCACAGGCCGAAGTCAATGAAGTGCGGATGTCAAAGCAGTTCGGCCTGCCCTATCTGCCGATGATCGTGATCGAGGCCCAGCAGCTGATCGAGAAAAACGCCAGGGCCGCGGGTCTCGGCGACGTCACGACGAATTGGACCCAGCGCGTCGGTCCCGCGGCCGACCTCGATGCGCTGTTCGCCGGCCAGGCCGACTTCATCGGACCGGGCGTCCCGACGCTCGCCACCATTTGGGACAAGACCGCCGGTACACCGCAGGAGGCGCGCGCGCTGATCGCCATGCAGTCGATGCCCTACGTGCTGGTGACGCGCAATCCTAACGTCAAGACCATCGCGGACTTTACCGACAAGGACAAGATCGCGTTGCCCGCGGTCAAGCTGACCGGTCACGCCATCGCGCTGGAAATGGAAGCCGCCAGGATCTGGGGGCCGGACCACTACGACAAGCTCGACTCCATCACCATCACGCGCTCGCACGCGGACGCGGCAGCGGCGGTGATGTCGAACCAGTCGGAGATCAATTCGCATTTCGCCAGCGCGCCGTTTTATTACTACGAACTGGCGACGCCGGGCATCCATCAGGTCCTCAAATCGTACGATGCGCTCGGCGCCCGGCACACCAATGGCGTTCTGATCACCAGTAAGAAATTCCACGATGCCAATCCGAAAATCTGCGGCGCGGTGGTCGCGGCGTTCGAACAGGCCGACGCCTTCATCAAGGCGCATCCGCGTGAGGCCGCGCAAATCTACCTGACCGCCACCGGGGACAAGAATTCGCTCGACGCGCTGGAGAAGATGGTGGCCGACCCCGACGTCGATTACACCACCACCCCGGTCAGCGTAATGAAGATCGTCGACTTCATGTACAAGGTCGGACGCATCAAGAAGCAGCCGGCATCGTGGAAGGACATGTTCTTCCCCGAAGCCTATGGTTTGAACGGCAGTTGAGCTGATAATCATGACAATCACGCAAGCGGCCGAAGCCGACACGACGCAGGGTCCGTTCTATGCCGACGCCGATGCCGCGGAGGCCTTTGGCCGCCGGCTGCTGATTGCGCATGGTTTGCCCGAGGAGGACGCGGGCACGGTCGCACGCTGCCTGGTGCGCGCCGATCTGCGCGGTGTCGACACCCACGGGCTGCAGTTGCTGCCGCATTATCTCGAACGCGTGCGGCGTGGGTTGATCAATCCGCGGCCGAATTTGAAGGTCGAGCGCGTCACGCCGATGGCCGGGGCGCTCGATGGCCAGGACGGCTTCGGCTTCGTGGTCGCGACCAAGGCCATGGCAGAGGCTATCGATATGGCTGCCGAGTTCGGCGTCGGGATCGTCTCGGCGCGCCGCAGCACGCATTTCGGCATGGCCGCCAACTACGCGCTGCAGGCGATGGACGCCGGCTTTATCGGCATCGTCTTCAGCAACGCATCGAGGGCAATGTCACCCTGGGGCGGCCGCGAAGGCCTGCTCGGCACCAGTCCGCTTGCGGTAGCGGCGCCGGGCGGGCGCGAACTGCCGTTCGATCTCGACATGTCGCCGGCGGTGGCAGCGCGGGGGAAAATCCGGCGCGCCGCGCGGCGCGGTCAACAGATCCCGCTCGGCTATGCGCTTGACGCCAGGGGTCGTCAAACCACCGACCCGAACGTCGCGCTTGATGGCGGCACGGTGCAGCCGATCGGTGGGCCGAAAGGTTCGGCGCTGGCAATGCTGATGGACGTGATGGGCGGCGTCATCTCCGGTGCGGCGTTCGGCGGCGACGTCGGCAATCAATTCGAACAATACGACAAGCCGCAGAACGTCGGACATTTCATCATGGCGATGAAGCCCGATCTGTTCGTCAGCCGCGACGAATATTTTGGGCGTATGGATACGCTGGTGCAGCGCGTGCATGCCTGCCCGACCGCGGAAGGTTTCGACGAGGTGATCATGCCCGGCGAGCGTGAACGCCGGCTGGAAGCCAACCATCGCCGCACCGGAGTGCCATTCCACGCCAAGGAGGTCACCATGATGCAGGAGGCCGCGGCCAAGGCCGGACTGCCGCCACTGCCGGTCTCGACCAGGCCGCTGGCATAGGGGAGGGAGATCATGCCGCGACACATCAAGGTATTGATCGTGGTGCCGGAGAACAACACCACGATGGAGCCGGAGATTTCCGCGCTTTGCCCCGCGCTGGCGCCGATCCAGGTGGCGCGCGTCAAACGCCCGGCGCGCACGTTGCTGCTCGAGGACCTGCCGGCCTATGCCGAGGCGACCCTGGATGCCGTCGCGCCGTTTGCGGCGGAGCCGCTGGACCTGGTGATCTATGGCTGCACCGCCGCCGGCTTCCTCGGCGGTCCCGCCAGCAATGCCCACATGGTGGAGCGCCTGCGCGAGCGCACCGGCGCCACCGTCGTCAGCACCGCCGGTGCCATGATTGAGGCGTTGCGCAGCGCCGGCGTCGTGGAGACCGCGGTGGTGACGCCCTATCTGCAGCCGGTCAACGACGGCCTGCGCGATTATCTCGAATTATCCGGCGTCAAGGTCGAGACCTTGAACAGCTTCTTCTGCAAGACCACCGCGGAACTCGGGGCGATCACCGAGGATCAGGTGCTCGAGCTGGCGCGAGCGACGGTGACGCGACGGAGCAAGAGCCTGTTCGTCGCCTGTTCGCAGTTGCCGACGCTCAGCGTCATCGCGCAATTGCGTGCCGAACTCGGCATTCCCGTATGGTCGTCGATCCAGGCGACCGCCTGGGCCGGCGCCGCGGCCCTGACGCATCAGGGCCTTCCGGTACCCTTCAACCAGGCCGCGTGACAAGACATGGACGAAATTGCAGAGCACGATCCGGATGCCGGTTTTGAGCCGGCCTTTGCCGCCCCGGCCAACGCCTGCGATGCGCATTTTCACGTGTTCGGCGCGGCCGAGAAATATCCCTATGGCA
>Ga0209422_1000294_pt1 | contig 12425 bp, 10 predicted proteins | sample BlaSpr_A8_OM2_M3_FD_187983 | JGI IMG/M metagenome (GOLD analysis project Ga0209422, IMG submission 187983) | Forest soil microbial communities from Thunder Bay, Ontario, Canada - Black Spruce, Ontario site 2_A8_OM2_M3 (SPAdes) (version 2) | ecosystem: Environmental > Terrestrial > Soil > Boreal... | reverse complement strand
ACTACCCCGCAGCCCGTTTGACCCATGTTTTCTCCCGCCTGTAAGATCAAACTTCATCAGCATCAGCGATCTCACACGTCCACAAGGCTCGTGATCCACCCCGTGACCCTCTGTGTCCCCTGTGGTAAAGATTTTTCGCTGATAGCTGACTGCTGATAGCCGACACCCAATCCCGAACCCATGCCCCACGAACTGCCAAAATCCTACGAACCCGGCGCCATCGAAACCCGCTGGGCCGATTATTGGATCAAAGAAAAACTTTTCTCCGTCCCCACTCCACCCCAGGGCGAGACGCGTCCAGTATTCACCCTGCTGCTCCCGCCGCCGAACGTAACCGGCCGCCTGCATATGGGCCACATGCTCAACCAGACGCAAATGGACATCGTCGTCCGCTGGCATCGCATGCGCGGCTTCATCACCCTCTGGCTTCCCGGCACCGACCACGCCGGCATCGCCACCCAAATGATGGTCGAGCGCGACCTCGCCAAAGAAGGCAAGAAGCGCCGCGACCTGGGCCGCGAAAAATTTATCGAGCGCGTCTGGGAATGGAAAAAACTTTACGGCGGCGCCATCCTCGACCAGATGAAGCGCCTCGGCGCCTCCGTCGACTGGGACCGCGAATATTTCACCATGGACGAAAATCTTTCCCGCGCCGTGCGTGAAGTCTTCGTCCGCCTCTATGAAGAAGGTTTGATCTACCGCGGTAAGTACATCGTCAACTGGTGCCCGCGCTGCGAAACCGCCATCTCCGATCTCGAAGTGAAGCACGAAGAAGTCGCCGGAAAATTGTGGGAGATCCGCTATCCCGTCATCGGCGGCTCTTCGTCAGAAACGCCCGAATTCATCACCGTGGCCACCACACGCCCCGAAACCATGCTGGGTGATACGGCCATCGCCGTAAACGCGAAAGACGAGCGCTACACGCATCTCCACGGCAAGAAAGTTTTACTGCCGCTGATGAATCGCGAGATCCCTATCATCACCGACGAACTCGCGCAGCCAGAGTTCGGCACCGGCGCGGTGAAAGTAACTCCGGCCCATGATCCCAACGATTTCCAGGCCGGCAAGCGCCACAATCTGCCGCAGATCGACGTGATGGACGAGCACGCGCACATGAACCAGAACGCCGGCCCCTACGCTGGACTCGACCGCTACGAAGCTCGCAAGCGGATTCTCGCCGACCTGCAGGCGCACGGCTTCCTCGTCGGCGAAAAAGATCACACTCTTGCTCTCGGCAAGTGCGAGCGCTGCGGAACGGTGGTCGAGCCGCGCCTCTCTGAGCAGTGGTTCATCAAAATCAAGCCCCTCGCCGATCGCGCCATCGAGGCCGTCGAAAACGGCGAGATCACCATCGTCCCCGAAAATTACCGCCAGATTTATCTCAACTGGATGAACAACATCTACGACTGGTGCATCTCTCGCCAGTTGTGGTGGGGCCACCGCATTCCCGCCTGGACTTGCGACAATTGCAAAGAAGTAATCGTCGCCCGCGAAGCTCCGGCGAAATGCTCGAAATGCGGCAGCATAAAACTAGAACAGGTCTCTGATGTCCTCGACACCTGGTTTTCGTCGGGCCTGCTTCCGTTCACGACCTTAGGCTGGCCGGAAAAAACTCGTGATCTGGACGTTTTCTATCCCAACACACTGATGATCACCGGCTTCGACATTCTTTTTTTCTGGCTGGCGCGCATGATCATGTTTGGCTGCCACTTCATGCAGGGTCACGAACAAGATTCGCTGATCAAGAAGGCTACGGCAGAAGCGGAACACGAAACCGGCGCCCAGAGCGACGACAGCGTGCCCTTCCGCCATGTTTACATCCACGCCCTGGTGCGCGATGCCGATCGACAGAAAATGTCGAAGACCAAAGGCAATGTGATCGATCCGCTCGAAATCATAGAGCGCTTCGGCACCGACGCGACCCGCTTCACCTTGGCCGCCATGGCCGCACCCGGCACCGACATCGCCTTCAGCGAGAGCCGCACCGAAGGCTACCGCGCCTTTGCCAACAAAATCTGGAACGCCGCCCGCTTCATGTTCATGAACGTGGACCGAATTGGCTTCATGTGGGGACAGCCGCCCTCGGCTGTCCAGCCGGGACAAAGTCCCGGCAGCTCTCGCCCGGGCATCGACCGCTTCCAGGCCCACACCCTCGACGACCGCTGGATTCTTTCGCGATTCAACGCAGTTGCGGCTGAAGTCAATGCATCCCTGAGCACAGATTTTGGCCTTTATCGTTTCGATAACGCTGCAAACAGCATCTACGACTTCTTTTGGGGCCAGTTTTGTGACTGGTATCTCGAATTGATAAAGCCAAGGCTGATGTCGTCGGATACCCAAGAAGCTGAAATTGCTTGCGGGAATCTGAGCGCACTTTTCGAGGCAGCACTTCGCCTGTTGCATCCTTTCATGCCCTTTATCACCGAGGAAATCTGGCAGGCCCTGTACGAAGGAAATCCTCCAGTGAAGTCCATTGCGCTAGCACCGTTTCCACTACCGGACGGAAGCCAGACTAATCTCACCGCCGAAACTGAAATGGCCATCCTTCAAGATCTCATCGTGAACATCAGAAACGTCCGCGCCGAACTCAAAGTCGAACCCAAAGTAAAAGTCCCCGTCGAAATTTTCGCGCCGGAGACCGCAATCCGCGCCATGGTCAACCAAAATCAAGGCGCAATCGAGCGCCTCGCCAACGCCGAGAAAATCTCCTTCGTGGAATCCTCGCTTGCCAATCGTGCGGGCGCGCGCAGCACCGCCCGTTTCGACGTTCACCTAATCTATGAAAGGAAGATCGACATCGCCGCCGAATGCGAGCGCCTGAAAAAAGACCTCGAGAAACTGGAAAAAGAATTTGCCAACAACCAGCGGCAACTCAGCAACGAACAATTTCTGGCGAAAGCGCCCGAGAAAGTCGTCGAAGGCCTGCGCCGTCGCGAGAAGGAACTCATCGCCCTAATTGATAAAATAAAAAAACAGCTCGAAGGTCTCAATGGCTCCGGTCCCAGCAATACAAACTGAGATCTAGCAGCCAACGACCAACGACCAACGACAAACGACCGTCTTATGGACTTCAACAGCCGCCGCATCACCGCCATCATCGAGAACGCCCTGCTCGAAGACCGCGCCACCAGCGACGCCACCAGCTACGCCTGCATCGAGGCCAATCAGCGCGCCTCTGCCACCATCCTTGCCAAGCAGGATTGCATTCTCGCCGGTATCGGCTGCGTCGGCCGCATCTTCGACGTCTACGCCGCCCTCGATGGCGCCGTCACTTCGCACTACGAAGTCACTACTCACCACGAAATATTTGACGGTGTGCGCTTGCACAAGGGGCAATCAATCGCAGTACTCCAGCACAACGCCCGCGTGATCCTTTCCTGCGAGCGCGTGATCCTGAATTTTCTGCAGCGCATGAGCGGCATCGCCACCCTTACCCGCAAATTTGTCGACGCCGTCTCCGGCACCAAAGCCCGCATTCTCGACACGCGCAAAACCGCTCCCGGCCTGCGAGTTATCGACAAGTACGCCGTCCGCTGTGGCGGCGGCCAGAATCATCGCCTTGATCTTTCCGACGGAGTCTTGATCAAGAACAACCACGTCGCCCTCGCCGGCGGCATTGTCCCTGCGCTCGAGCGCGCCGTCCGCAACCGTCGCGGTTCTCAGCCCATCGAGGTGGAAGTTCGCACTCTGTCTGAACTGGAGGAAGCTCTTACCCACGGCGCCGAAGTCATCCTCCTCGATAACATGTCTCCCGAGGACGTGCGTCGCGCCGTCGAGCGCTGCGCGCAGCTTGACCGTCGCATTCCCGTTGAGTGCTCCGGCGGCATTCGTCTTGAGAACGTCCGCGCCTACGCCGAAACCGGCGTGGATTTCATTTCCGTCGGCCTCCTGACCCACTCCACCCACTCCACAGACATGAGCCTCAGAGTAGTCCCGGTATAGACCAAGCTTTCCTTCGTGAACTTAGTGTCCTTGGTGGTTAAAACGCTTCTTGTGTTGTTGTGCTTTTCCCACACATCCCGCATAATTCCGGCATCAAGAAAACAAAAACAACTCGTGTGGAAGCGGGCGACTCGCCCGCTCAGTCTGAAGCCAACAATGCCACTGACGTCCGCCTTGACCGCATCGTGCATCTCCTGATGGAGCACGCCACCGTCGTGGTTAGCGGGACTAAAATCGCCCAGGAAATTTCCTCCAACCGCTCCGAAGTCTGGCGCCTTATCCAGCAATTGTGCGGCCTGGGCGTTGATGTCGCCGGACATCCCTCCACCGGCTATCAACTCAAGTCAGTTCCCGATCTTTTATTGCCAGAAATTCTCGCCCCCATCCTGCGCGGCACTATCTTCGATTCCCTGCTTCACCATTTCTACAAAATTGGGTCCACCAACACCGCTGCCATGGCGGCCGCCGCCGAAGGCGCTCCCGAAGGCACCGTATTTCTCGCCGAGGAGCAAACCGCCGGCCGCGGCCGCGGCGCCCACGCCTGGGACTCCGCACGCTCGGCCGGGATTTACTGTTCCGCAGTGCTGCGTCCCCCACTCCCCCCGTCAGACGTGCTCGTGCTCTCGCTGGCAGCCGGCTTAGCCGTTCGCGCCGCTATCGAACAAATCAATCCGCGCGTCAGCCTCGATCTGAAATGGCCGAACGATGTCCTCATCGCCGGCAAAAAAGTTTGCGGCATTCTTACCGAAATGAATGCCGAGGCCACCCGGGTTCGTTACGTCGTCGTAGGAATCGGGATCAATGTGAACCACGCCACTTTCCCCAAAGAATTGCAACGCGAAGCCACTTCCCTCCGCTTGGCAACGGGCAGCGAATGGTCGCGAGTGGAACTGACCGCAGCTTTGCTAAAATCACTCGACCGGGAATACCGCGCGCTGGTCGAGCAGAAAGACACTCGCCAATCGATCCTCCGCCGTTTTGCCGAGCAATCAACCTGGGTACGCGGCAAGCAAGTGCGCATCGAAGAGAATGGCTCAAAAGTCGAAGGCATAACGGAAGGCTTGGATGACCGCGGCTTCCTGCAAGTGCGAACCGCCCAAGGATTGCAAACCATCTTGAGCGGCACGGTAAGAGAGAGATGAAGTAACACTCGGCATTCAGTGCTCTGCCAGCATGGAACCCGACGGCTGAACGCTGAGTGCTGAACGATGAGTGCTCGCTCCACACACACCATGCTCCTAGTCCTCGACGTCGGCAACACCAACACCGTCCTCGGCGTCTTCGCCCACGCCGAAAACTCCAACGCGAACCCCGCTGCGCACTACGACCGGCTCGTCGCCAATTGGCGTGTCGCCACTCGCCAGAGCAGCACCGTCGACGAATACGGAGTCCTCTTCCGCAATTTATTTTCCATGGCCAGCCTCGAGGCCTCGGAAATTCGAGGCATCGTAATATCTTCCGTCGTGCCTCCGCTCGATCCCGTGCTCCGCCAGGTCTGCGAGCGCTATTTCAACTCCAAGCCGCTGCTGATCGAACCCGGCGTCAAGACCGGCATGCAGGTCCACTATGACAACCCCGCCGAAGTGGGCGCGGACCGCATCGTGAACGCCGTTGCCGCATTCGAAAAATACGGTGGCCCCTGCGTCATCGTCGATTTCGGAACCGCCACTACCTTCGACTGCGTTTCCGACAAAGGCGAATATATGGGTGGAGTCATTTGCCCCGGCATCGGCATCTCCGCCGACGCGCTTTTTCAGCGCACCGCCCGCCTTCCCCGCGTCGAGATTCGCAAGCCCGCCCGCGTCATCGGCACCAACACCGTCGGCAGCCTGCAATCCGGCCTCTACTACGGCTATCTTGGCCTGGTCGATGGCATCCTCGAACTTCTTCTCGCCGAACTCGGCAAGGAAACGCACGTCATCGCCACAGGCGGTCTCGGCCCCATGATCGGCACCGGATCGAAATACATAAAAGACGTAGATGATTTTCTTACTCTCGAAGGCCTGCGAATCATCTGGGAAAGAAATATAGCTTCGCGCCCCGGCCTCGCGCCAAAGGCCAATCCCACGACGAACAGCGCCGCGCCGCGCGTTCCTTCCAAGCGTTCCCGCTGATCGCCGTGGAAAACTACTTCAACTACTTCACCGAAATCGAAGAACAATTCCTGCGCCGCCGTGGTGGAGGCCTTTTGCTCACCACTCTCGATTGGGCTCTGATCGAAACCTGGAAAGATGCCGGCATCCCGCTCGAAGCCGCCCTTCGCGGAATCGATGCCGCCTTCGACCGCTACGACCAGCGACCTTCGAAAACAAAAAAGGTAAACAGCCTGGCCTACTGCTCTCAGGAAGTGCTGGCCGCCGCCGAAGACATGAAAGAAGCCGCAGTGGGCGCCGGCTCAGAAGAAAAGCCTTCGGCCAAATCGTCCACCAGTCAAGGCTTTGAGCCTGAGATTATCGCTGCATTCTTCCGCCGCAACGCCGACCTACTGGAGAAGGCCGCGCTGCCGCAAAGCTCTGGAATCTCAGTCCATGCCGTCGCCCAAACTTCCGCCGCAACTCTGCGAAACTTGGCGCAAGACGTTGAAACCAGGAAAACCAACGCAAAACTCGAAGACCTGGAGCGCCATCTCACCGTGCTCGAAGAAAAACTTTTCGCCGCGCTCCTCACCGCCACGCCTGACGAAGAGATCGTCGCCGTCCGCGCCCAGGCCGATCGCGACCTCGCTCCCTACCGCCGCCAAATGGCCGCACCTCAAATCGAGCAACTGCAAAAACAGTACGTCCACAAGCGCCTTCTGGAAAAATACAACCTCCCGCGCCTGAGCCTGTTCTACATGTGAACTGAGGTATCTATTCACCTTCGCTGTATCCGGGAGCTTTCCCGCACGATGGTAGTGACGTGGAAGACCGGCGCTTTCAGCGCCGCGTAAACGCTCCACAAACAATGCGGGCTTTAGCCCCTGAGGTATCGTTGTCTACATGAACCACACCTTCGACGCACTCATCCTCGGTGGCGGCGCGGCCGGCCTGATGTGCGCCATCGAGGCCGGCAAGCGCGGCCGCCGCGTCGCCGTCCTCGATCGCGCCGATCGCCTCGGCAAAAAAATCCTCATCTCCGGCGGTGGACGCTGCAACTTCACCAACCTTCATTGCCAGATTGAAAACTTCATTTCCTCCAATCCGCATTTCGCCAAATCCGCCATCACTCGCTACACTCCTTCCGATTTCATCGTCCTGGTCGAAAAACACGGCATCCCGTATCACGAAAAGACACTAGGCCAACTTTTCTGTGACCGCTCCTCCCGGGACATCCTCGCCATGCTCGAAGCCGAATGCGCCGCCGCCGGCGTCACCATTTTTCTGAACGCCGAAATCCAGGAAGTCACCCACTCGGCAGATTTCTTCGTTCATGCAAAAAGTGCCGACTTCCGCGCCCGCTCTCTGGTGGTCGCCACCGGTGGCCTCTCGATTCCCAAGATGGGAGCCACCTCGCTCGGATACGATCTCGCCCGCCAACTCGGCCTCTCCATCCGCGAGCCTCGTCCTGCCCTCGTTCCCCTCACTTTGAACCCAGATGATTGCTCCCGCTACTGCGATCTCGCCGGTGTCTCCACCGAAGTAATTGCCTCCTGCGCCGGCCAGCACTTCCGCGAAAAAATGCTCATCACTCATCGCGGCCTGAGCGGCCCCGCTATCCTGCAAATCTCGTCGTACTGGAAAGCTCCGCAGCCGATTCTCATCGACCTCGCACCCGATCAAAAACTCACCATCGCTTTTCGCGACCCAAAAACGCCGCGCACGCTCCCCACGCTGCGCGCAGAACTCAGAAAATTCCTCCCTCACCGCCTTGCCGATCGCTGGCTCGATCTGCACCCGCCGGCCTCATTCACGAATTCAGCACTCGCCGATCTCGAAAAACAACTCCACGCCTGGCCCGTCCACCCCGCCGGCACCGAAGGCTTCGAAAAGGCTGAAGTCACCGCCGGAGGCATTAATACCGACGAACTCCACGCCAAATCCATGGAAGCCCGCAAGGTCCCAGGCCTCTACTTCATCGGCGAAGTCGTCGACGTCACCGGCCATCTCGGCGGCCACAATTTCCAGTGGGCCTGGGCCTCCGGTGCCGCCACCGGACGCGCGTTGTGATAAGGCCTTCAGCCTCATAGCTATGCTGGGTGTCTCTGCGTATAATCTGGACGTCTATGCCGCACCGAGAACTTAGAAAACGTTCCCTCACTGCGTGCGTTTTGATCCTGTGCGCGTGCGGCATTTCTGGAGGTTTTGTTGCGTGTGACGGAGGCACTTTCTTAAAAGGCGTCGTTCTGGACTCTGCTGACAGCCCAGTCATTGACGCGGAAGTAATACTCTCCGTGAGGGGAACCACGCGGCAAGTTAAGGTGAGATCCAACGACCACGGAGTATTCAACGTGGGAACGCTACACTCTCCGTTCAACACCAAGCTGTCCCTGTTGGTGACCAAACAGGGCTACCGCACTTATGAAAAGCAGTTTCATTCCCATCAGAATTTGAAAAGTATAGTTATCACTATGCAATCTGCGTCAGGGTCGGATGGATTAGGTCGATCCGCGAACGCGCCTTGAACCACTATCTAATTATGGTCTTGTCGGATTGTCGCCCAAGATCGGCGGGCGGCCATCACGGACCTTCCAATTTCCAATAAGCATGGACCGGCGCCGCCGCCGGCCGCGCCCTCTGGGGCCCCCGCTTACTCGCAACTTTTTGTCGTGTAACTTATATGTTACAATAAAAGCCGTGCTTGAGATCCTTCGCTATGTCACTTCCACCGGAAGAGATGTTTTTGGGGAGTGGCTGGCCAGCCTGAAAGACGCTCGCTCACAGGCGAAGATCGTAATTCGCATCGACAGGCTTGCTTCGGGAAATTTTGGCGACTGTAGGTCGCTTCGCGAAGGTATCTGCGAACTCCGGGTCGATTGGGGACCGGGTTATCGCGTCTATTACGCAACGCTTGGTAAGAGCTCGGTCCTGCTTCTGGGGGGCGGCGATAAACGCAAGCAATCCTCCGACATTTCGCGAGCAATTGCTTATTTCGACGATTTCAAGAAAAGGACAGCAAAAACATGAAGCGCAGAGCTAGCATTTCACACGATCAAGCTTTGATTAAAGAACTTCGCGACAACCCCAGCTTTGCTGTGGAGTACCTCAAATCCGCGTTGGAAGAAGACGGCGAACCTCGCGTTCTGCTGGTTGCTTTACGCCGGGTCGTTCAAGCTCGAGGTATCGCCAAAATTGCCAAGACTGCTGGCGTCGAGCGCGAGAGTCTCTATCGTGCCTTGTCCACCCGCGGTAACCCCAGACTGTCTACCTTGGCCGCGGTAACCAAAGCGGTGGGATTGAGACTCACAGTTGAAGCGGCTCCATAACAACTCTGCAAGGTACCCAAATTCCCGAGTCAAGAACCAACAACTCTGCCCTCTCGTGTTAATCCAGAAGACGATTCATTTGGTCCTCGAATCGTAAGCCGCGCTTATTTATCCATATTCGCCTGAAGTGGCTAAGTTTGCGTGATGCTGGTGTGGGGAGCCACCGCCCATCGCGCTCCGGCGCCCCCACCCAGCCAATGCCGTAGAATCAACTCTTGCTCCTAAACATAGAAAAGTTGATCTACGGCGGCGACGGACTCGCTCGCCTCCCCACCGACGCGCGCGGACGCGGCAAAGCCGTCTTCGTCCCCTTCGTTCTCGCCGGAGAAAAAATCGAAGCCGCCATCACCGAAGAAAAATCAAGCTTCGCCCGCGCACAGGCCACGGCAATTCTGGAACTCTCGCCGCATCGCACTCCGCCCCCGTGTCCTTATTTCACCCGCTGCGGCGGATGCCACTATCAGCACGCTACCTACGACCACCAACTCGACATCAAAAGAGAAATCCTTCGCGAAAATCTGCGCCGCATCGCGAAGCTGGAACTGCAATTCGAAATTCAGACCCACCCCTCGCCGCCCTGGAACTACCGCAATCGCTCGCGCCTGCAGGTGCGCACCCATCCTGAATTCACCCTCGGATATTTCAAATTCGCTTCGCACGAGGTGCTGCCCGTCGAGGAGTGTCCCATCAGCTCTCCGCTCATCAACCGCGGCATCGCTGCACTCTGGCAGGCCGGACGCGCAGGCCGCACGGTCGAAGGCATTCGCGAAATTGAATTCTTCGCAGCTCCCGATGCCGATGGTAATGAAACCCATCTGCTGCTGGAACTGGTATGTGATCCAGAAGCTCGCCGCGCCTCGGTTCGCGCCTGGGCCGAGGAATTCTGCGCAGCTGTGCCTGAGATCGTTGGCATCGTCGCCTTTCGCGAGCCGCAAAAAGGAGTGCAAGAGCCGCTGGTCGCAGTCGGCGCCTCCGAATTGACGTATCACACCAAGACTGCGGCCTACCGGGTCAGCGCCGGCTCATTCTTCCAGACCAATCGCTTTCTCATCGACGAACTTACTGAAATTGTCGCCTCCGGCCGTTCCGGCGATCTCGTGCTCGACCTCTACGCCGGCGTCGGCCTGTTTTCCACAGCGCTGGCTAGTAACATCCGTCACATCGTTTCGGTCGAGATGTCACAGACAGCCGCCGCCGATCTTAAATACAATCTGTCCTCAAACGGAAAGGCGGTTCAAATCGCGGCCGACCTGTATCTGGCCAACCTTGTTGCAGGCGCGGGCACGGGCGACGCTTTGGCTTCGCTCAGGGCGGGCTCGCCTGTGCATTCACCTGGCAACGAGGCCAAGGGGCGCGTCGGGAATGGTTCTGTTCTCCCCCATTCGCACCATCATCCCGACCTGGTCATAGTCGATCCGCCCCGCAGCGGTTTAGGAGATGGCGTGGCGCGTTCACTCGTCAGCCTGCACGCGCCGCGCATCACCTACGTCTCTTGCGACCCAGCCACGCTGGCCCGCGATCTCGTGCCGCTGCAAGCCGCAGGCTATCGCGTTGAGGAGGTGCATCTCGTCGACCTTTTCCCCCAAACCTACCACCTCGAAAGCATAGTTCAGCTCCTGCTCTGAACCAAGGCCGCAATACTCAACGAATATACCGTCCCGACCAGCACGACGTTAGTCGTGCCATAAATCGGATTTTGGGTGGCGCAGCGCTTTCAGCGCCGCGAAAGGAACCATTCCATGACTGAGGGCCTTAGCCCCGGAGGTACGTCTCACTCGCCTTCGCCAGTCGCATCTACCTTCAACCTCAAGCCCACGCGCCAACCCATGCTCTGGGCAGCCATCACATATTCCTCCGGAATAATTGCCGGCACATATCTATGGCATCCGCCAACCTCGTGGATCGCAGCCACAATCGCATTCCTCGCCGCAGCTCTCTATTTCCTGCCAAAACGCAACTGGCTCGCCGCCTCCCTGGCCCTCGGAGCATTTTTCCTCACGGGAGCGCTTCAGATCCAGCTGCGAGGCTCCCCCACTTCCGCGGACACCACCCTTCAGCCCTACGCCGACAGCCAGCAAGTCGAGATCACCGCGCACGTCACCCGCGACGGAAAATTCCGCGAAGCCGGTCCCAGCGAAATTCGACAAAACCTCGACGTGCAAACCGATGAGATCCTGACCGCAACCGGTTCCCGAATTCCGCTGCATTCCGGCGTACGCCTTGGGATTTACAGTCCCACTCCGTCCACAGAATCTGCGCCGCGGCTCTTCCACTATGGCGAGCGCATTCGCCTTCCGGTCAAGCTCAAACTGCCTCGCAACTTTCACAACCCCGGCTCGTTCGACTACGAAAGTTACCTGGCCGCCAACGGCATCGCCGCTCTCGGTTCTGCGAAAGCTCAAGACGTGCAGTTGCTGTCAGGCTTCTCTGGAAACCGCTTCGAACTCTGGCGGACTCGCATTCATTCGAACATCGTTGCCAAAGTGCATGCGCTCTGGCCGCCGCCTCAGGCTGCCCTCATCGACGCCATGCTCATCGGTGAAGCAGCCTTCGTCGATCGCGACACCCGCGCCGATTTCCAGCGCTCTGGTACCTACCACATCCTCGTGGTCTCAGGGATGAACGTCACCATTCTGGCCTTCGTCGTCTTCTGGACTCTGCGCCGCGTGCGTCTCTCGGACATTCCCGCAACCTTGCTGACTATCGCATTCTGCGTAGCTTATGCGTTGCTCACCGAAGTCGGAGCGCCCGTCTGGCGTGCCACGCTGATGTGCGCCATTTATCTGGGTACGCGCCTGCTCTACCGCGACCGCGGCATGCTGAATGCTCTCGGTACTGCCGCTCTTGGTTTGCTCATCTTCGATCCGCGGCAACTCTTCACCGCCAGCTTTCAGATGACTTTTCTCTGCGTCCTCATTGTGGCCGCCATCGGCCTTCCGCTGGTGGAGCGCACCTCGCACCTCTATCGCCAGGCTCTCGCCCACTGGGATGCCGACGATTTCGGCCCATCACTCCCGGCACGCGTCGCCCAGTTCCGATCCGATCTGCGATTGATTGCAGATCGCCTCGCCCGTTTTATCGG
>Ga0209422_1000293_pt1 | contig 12435 bp, 15 predicted proteins | sample BlaSpr_A8_OM2_M3_FD_187983 | JGI IMG/M metagenome (GOLD analysis project Ga0209422, IMG submission 187983) | Forest soil microbial communities from Thunder Bay, Ontario, Canada - Black Spruce, Ontario site 2_A8_OM2_M3 (SPAdes) (version 2) | ecosystem: Environmental > Terrestrial > Soil > Boreal... | reverse complement strand
AGAAGGGGTGAGCCGCTTCTCTTGTCCCGGACGCGGTGCGGCGTGCTTTACGCCGCGCCGCAGAGCCGGAACCTATCGCGACACCGGCATGGACCCCGGATCAGCAGCGCACCGCCATAGCGCCTCGAAGACGCGCGTGAACGCGCTGATGGCGCTGCGCAGCGTCCGGGGAACGCTTTTACCGCCCACCAAAATCCCAGTCAGCAATCTCCGTCACCAGATCGACAAACGTCCGCACCTTGGCCGAGAGCAGCCGCGAGGTCGGATAGACCAGGTGGATCGGCAGCGGCGGCTCTTCGAATTTCGCCAGCACGATTTTCAGCCGGCCCGCCTTCAGCGCGGCGGCCGCCTGATAGAACATCACCCGCGTCAGGCCGCCGCCGGCTTCCGCGTACTGGATCGCGGCATCGGAACTGTTGGTGGTAAAGCGCGGCGTCGACGCCACGCGAACCTCGCGGCCGTCTTCGACAAATCGCCAGTCCGGCGGCGCGGCCGTGGCGCCGAACTGGATGGTCTCGTGCGCGGCGATCGCGGCAGGTGTCTTCGGTTCGCCGCGCCGCGCGAGATAATCCGGCGAGGCCACCACGATCCGCGGCATGTCGCCGACCTGGCGCGCCACCAGGCTGGAATCCGGCAGGTGGCCGATCCTGACCGCGAGATCGACGCCGTCTTCGACCAGATTGATGACGCGATCCTCCAGCCGCAATTCGCCCGCCACCTCGCCATGGCGCTTCAGGTAGGCCGACATCACCGGACTGACGTGGAGGCGCCCGAATCCGACCGGCGCCGAGACCACCAGCCGCCCGCTCGGCCGGGTGCGTTCGCCCTCGGCGGCGGCTTCGGCTTCCTCGACATCGGCCAGAATCCGGCGCGCGCGATCGAGGTAGCGGGCGCCGGCATCGGTCAGCGTCACCTGCCGCGTGGTTCGCTGCAGCAGCCGCGCGCCGAGCCGATCTTCCAGCGCCGCGATCAGCCGCGTCACGGCTGAAGGCGACAGACCGAGCTTGCGCGCCGCCGGCGCAAAGCCCTGGAGGTCGGCCACCGCGACAAAGGCCTGCATGGCGTCGATGCGATCCATGGCATTATTTCATATATCGCAATGATGAAGTGTCAATCTGACAGATTGTTGAATTTTCGAAGGGACTTACCTCTTGGAGCAAGAAGGGCCCCTCTCCGGCCACCCCCTCGGGAGATTTCCGATGTCAGACACCCGCAGCCATTCCAGCGACGTCGCCTTCACCCCGGCGGTCAAGGCGATCCAGGCCCGCAAGGGCTCGCGCGAGGCCTATGCCCAAGTCGAGGCACGCGGCGGCTGGCGCACCGAGATCGACGACAACCTCGCGGCGTTTCTGGCCGATGCCAACGGCCTGTATTTCGCCACCGCCAGCGCCGACGGCCAGCCCTACATCCAGCATCGCGGCGGACCGAAAGGCTTTGTCAAAATCCTCGACAACAACACGCTGGCATTTGCCGATTACAGCGGCAACAGGCAGTACATCACGCAAGGCAACCTTTCGGAGAACCCGAAGGCGCATATTTTCCTGATGGATTATGCCCATCGCCGCCGCGTCAAAATCTGGGGCGAGGCGCGCGCGGTCGACGACGATCCGGCGCTGCTGCAATCGCTGATGCCGAAAGGCTACCGGGCGCGGCCCGAGCAGGTCATCGTATTCAGGATCTCCGCCTGGGACACCAACTGCCCGCAGCACATTCCGCAGAAATTCGACGCCGCCGATGTGGCCGCGGCGCTGGCCGCGCGCGACGCGCGGATCGCGGAACTCGAGGCGGAATTGGCGGCAATGAAAAAACAGACTCTAACAAGCTAACCGTCGCCCCTGCGAAAGCAGGGGCCCATAACCACCGAACTTCCTTGGTTCAGAGATCGCCTAACCCCGCGCCTTCACCGTTAGATCACGCGGTATGGGTCCCTGCTTTCGCAGGGACGACAATTTCAAGCGGCTTGCCGCAGCGGTGCCCAGGCAAAATCCGGGTAATACCGAAGCATCATCCGGTCGACATAGGCCGTGAGATTTCCGAATTGCTCGGTCCGCTCGCGCAATGACGAGGCAAAGAACGGCGTCAGGATTCCGGCCAACGCACCGAACGCGGTAGCATCGGTGCCGCAGGGCACTTCGCCCATCAGATAGGGCTTGTCGCCCAGCTGCACCGACAGCGCAAACAGTGAGCGCACCGCCAGATCGACGTCCTCGTCGGGGGCATGGCGGCCGAGGCCGCTCAAGAGGTAATTCTCGGCGACGCGGAATTGCGCGTCCTCGCGGAGTTTTTCGCGCAAATGCTGGGGCGCGCCGTCGAAGAAGTGCGCCGGCCCTTTGGCAAAATTCTCGGGCTCGACCCAGCGCGCACCGACCAGCGCCCAATAGAGATGATGTTCGATCATGCGCTCGAACGCCCAGGCCTGGGCGCGGGCCTGCAGGCTGAGCGGCGCGTCGAAATCGAAGCCGTATTTGCCTTCGAGATGCGCGCGGATGAAGGTGGAATCGGCGATGCTCTCGGCCTCATCGTCGATATAGGGCAGTTGCCCCTTGGGCGAGGCCGGCGGCTTTGTCTTTTCCTTGCGATAGGAGAGTCCAGCCATCCTGAGCTGGACTTCGGTCTTGGTCACGAACGGGCTGATTTCCGGCAAGCCGAAGCCGGGGCCGAAGCCGTAAAGGGTGATCACGTCATCGCTCCCGATTTCCTGAGCAGGCGCTTCAGACTAGCCATCCCCTGCTGCCACCGTGGTGTCAGCAGCGGCGACATCGTGGTCCAGAGATCGAGGCTGTAGAGAATCATCATGGATAAAATCCCCTGTGTTCGAGTGTTGTCCCGTTATACTGACCCCCTGCTGCCAACATGCTGTCAGCATCGGAAGACGGCGCGCTAAAAAGGGCAAAAGAGACCTGCCATGAGACGAGCCGACCGGCTGTTCCAGATCATCCAGGTGCTTCGGCGCACCGGCAAACCGCTGACGGCGGATGCGATCGCGGCTGAGCTTGAGACCTCGAAGCGGACCATCTACCGCGACATCGCGACCCTGATCGAACAGCGCGTGCCGATCCGCGGCGAGGCCGGCATGGGCTACATCCTGGAGAAGGGCTTCGACCTGCCGCCCTTGATGCTTACCCCGGACGAGATCGAGGCGGCGGTGCTCGGCGCGCAATGGGTCACCGGCCATGCCGACGAGGTGCTGGCCCGCGCCGCCCAGGACCTGATGGCAAAAATCGCCGACACCGTCCCCGAGCGCTTGCGGCCGTTCGTGCTGGAGCCGGCAAGCCGCGCGCGTCCCCTCTGGAACAGGGAGCCCGACCGCATCGACATGGTGCGGACGCGCGCGCAAATTCACGAAGGCAAGAAGATCACCCTGAGCTATCGCGACGAGCGTGGCCGCGACAGCCAGCGCACCATCTGGCCGATCGCAATCGGCTATCACGAGGCGGTGCGAATCCTCGCGGCATGGTGCGAGCTGCGCAAGGATTTTCGCAGCTTCCGAACCGACCGCGTCGTCGACGCGGTTTATCACGACGACAAATACCCGGAGCGGCGCGACTTGCTCCGGGCCAGATGGCGCAGGAGCCTGGTCTGGGAGGTTCCCAGAGATACCTGATGGCCGGCCGCTGCATTCCGCGCTAAACGGGCGCCATGCGGAACAGCGATTCACCCGTGACCGTCGAAAGCCCGTGCCAGGCCTGCGGGGCCTGCTGTGCCTATTCGCAGAACTGGCCGCGTTTCACCACCGAGGACGACGCCGCGCTGGACCTGATTCCGGAGAAATTCGTCAACCAAAGACTGTCGGGCATGCGCTGCGACGGCGACCGCTGCTGCGCCTTATCCGGCAAGGTCGGCGTGGCGACGTCGTGCAGCATTTATGAGGTACGTCCCGAAGTGTGCCGCACCTGCATGCCCGGCGATGCCGAATGCGCGATGGCGCGGCGAAGGCACGGGCTGCCGGTGCTGGTCGTCGTCCCTGCGAACGCAGGGACCCATACCGCGTGATCTATCGGTAAGGCACTGTGACCGACGCTTCTTGGAACAAATTACATTTGGTGGTTATGGGTCCCTGCGTTCGCAGGGACGACATCGATTACGCCGTGACAGCCTCGCCCAAATCCTCATCGAGGTCGTCGTCGACCGGCGCGAAGGTCGAGAGCGGCTTGGTCGAAAGCGTGATCGGCTTGCGGTGACCGTAGGACGATGACGGCGCGTTGCGCGCGGCCGGCTCGCGGGACAGTGCGTAGAGGGTGGAACCGACGCGCCCGCCGAGCTGGATCAGTTCGCGCTCGCTGCAGCTTGCGGCGATCGAAAGCGCCAGCGAGTGCAGATGGCTTCTGCGATAGCAGAACAACGCCAGCATCGCCCGCACTTCGGAAGAGACGCTCTCGACCAGTTTCGGCAGGCCGTTTTCGTTGGCGCGGTACATCTCGCCGAGCAGTTCGTCCTGAACCGGGCAGAAATCGTTCTCGAAGGCGTCGCGGCTTGAAAACATCTGGATGTCCCCCGCCAGAGAGGATGCAATGCAACTGTCTAACGAAAGGTTAACCACTGCATCCCGTAGTCGTCCGGGGTGCTTGAAGGACCGCTCCGAATCAGGCAGCGCCGCCGCTAGAGCGAGTGGGCCTGCATCCAGCCAGCTACCGCCTTTCCGATCGCAGGCCCGGAGTCTTCCTGGATGAAATGCGAACCCGGCACCGTCACTTCGGTCTGGTTGTTCCAGCTTCGGCAAAATTCTCTCGACGCGCCGATCAGAATGGCGCCGGGCTCGGCATTGACAAACAGTTTTGGGACCTCGTTCTCCGCCATCCAGCGCGAATAATCGGCCGAGATCGCCACCACATCGGCCGGTTCGCCCGCGATCGGGATCTGCCGCGGCCAGGTCAGCGTCGGCCAGCGGTGCTCGCGCTCAAGAAAGGGCCGGCGATATTCAGCCATCTCGGCCTCGGTCAGTTTCCGCAGCACCGATCCGGGCAGCACCCGCTCGACGAACATGTTGCGGTCGAGGATCATCGCCTCGCCCTTGTCGGAGCGAAAGCCCTGGAAGATCGGCACCGCCTGCGGGCTCCATTCCTCCCATGAGGCGATCGGCCGCACGATCGCCTCCATATAGGCGATACCCCGGATGCGATCGCGGTGCCGGTTGGCCCAGTCGAATCCGAGCGCCGAGCCCCAGTCGTGCACCACCAGCACGATGGGGGCCGAACGTCCGATCACCGCATCGATGAAAGCATCGAGATATCGGCGATGGGTGGTGAAGCGGTAGGTATCCGGGCCGGGATTGGGCAATTTTCCGGAATCGCCCATGCCGATCAGATCCGGCGCGATCAGCCGGCCGCGGCCGGCAAGCTCGGGAATGACGTCGCGCCAGAGATAGGACGAGGTCGGATTGCCGTGCAGCAACAGCACCGGCGCGCCCTCGCCGCGCTCGTGATACGCCATGCGGCTGTCCAGCACATCGACGGACTTTTTCGTCAGCGGTTGTTCTGTCATCGGCTATCTCTCGATCGGTCGGCGCGGCATTCGAGCATGCCGCGTGAACGCATCGAGGGCAAATGACGGATTGGCGATCCGATCCGGCGGAATCGTCAATTCGCGGCCATGAAGATCGATAGTCCAAAACCGGTGAGATGGTGCAGCGCCTGATCGACGCCGATCAGCGTCCAGAACCAGGGGTGCTGGTGCTCCTGCGTGATGCCGAACCGCGATGCGCAAAATCCCTTGGCGCGATCGACCGTGATGTGGATCGCAAAATCGATCAGGGCGACAAACCAGAACCGCGGCGCGATAATCAGGATCAGCGTCATTGCAACCGCAAGGTGCACGAGGCAATGGGCCAGCAGCGGCAGCGCCCAGCCGGTCTTCTGGTCCTTGCCGATCGCCATCCAGGAGGTCTGCAGCACAAAATCCGCGATGATGTGCTTCAAGGTGAGCAGCAGCATCCATCCCACCAGCGCAGCAACGGGGACCGACGACGACATGGGGGGAAACGACAAAACTGACGCCCTCGCTGGGACTGACCTGGAATAGCTCGGATGGAAAACGGAGGCGTTCAGCGCAACTTCTTTTCAAACTCCGGACAAATCGACCGGTATTGGCCTTTTATGACATCTCCCGGGCCAGAATGCACCTGCGGGGAACTCAAAAAAGCGCCAAGTGTGACCTATCGGTGATAGCCTGCCGATCGCAGAGTTTCCGCCGGTAAGGTTACCGGTACGCCCGATTTGCAATCCGCTGCAGTGCGGCTATCATTGGTAAACAAGAAAATTATTGTTCTTTTTTAGATATTTACGATCTCGTCGGGCGATCCGCGCCGGTCAGGCGCCTGAAGCGCCCCGCGGATTGCGGGTATGAGCCATGAGCGCTGAAGTCCCAACGCAGCTGCCGGAGAAGCCGCCCGTGCGCTCGCAGGTTGTGCGGAGCAACCGCCGCCAGATGCTGCTGTTTGCGATCCTGACATTGATCCTGACGGTCGCGACCGTTTGGGGCGGGCGGATCTGGCTGAGGAATTCCGAAACGCTGGTGTTCGCCGTCGGCGACGCCAACAGCGCGGAGGCCCGTTTTGCCGCCAAGCTCGACATGATGCTCAAGAACACCAATTCGCGGCTGCGTCTCAAGATCGTGCCCAACGCCGACGACGCCAAGGCGCTTGCCGCGTTCGAACACCGGCTGGCCGACCTGGCGGTGCTGCGCACCGATGCCAGGGTGCCGCCCCGCGCCCGCGCGCTGGCCATCCTGGAACACGACGTGTTGCTCTTGATCAGCCCCAGCGGCAAGAAGATCAAATCGCTCGCCGAGCTCCGCAAGAAGAAGATCGCGGTGCTGGCCGACAGCGATAGCGGCGCCACCTTCATCCGCAATGCGCTCGATATTTCCGACAGCTCCGAGGCCGCCGCGCGGGTACAGATGGCGCCGGCGGGCGCGACGCTCGACAAGCTGTTTGCTTCCGGCGGCTTTGGCGCGGTGATCGCCATCGCGCACGCCTCGACGCTGGTGAAAGACAAGCGCTACGAGCAATACGCCAAGCGCGGCGGGTTCACCGTCAACGCGATCGACGAGGCGAAAGCGCTGGCGCGGCGCAATCCCGGCATCTCGGAGGAGACGCTGGCGACCGGCATGCTGTCCTCCTCGCCCGCGATTCCCGATGACGACCTCGACACCATCGGACTGCAATGGCTGCTCGTCGCGCAGTCCCGGGTGTCGACGACGACGGCGGAAGACCTCGCGCGCACCATCTACGAAAACAAGGCCGAGCTTGCGCTCGACGACGGCTTTGCCTCCAAAATCGAGCCGGCCGACACCGACAAGGACGCCTTCATCGTCGCCCATCAGGGCGCAGCCGAATACATCAACGACGACACCAAGTCGTTCATGGACCGCTACAGCGACATGATGTATCTGGGCGCCGGCGCGCTCGGCGTCATCGGCTCGATCTTTGCCACGATCTACACCAGCCTGACCAGGATCGCGCCGGAGCGGGCCAGCGAACTCTCAACCGCCATTCTCGACATCGGCGAGCGAATCGAACACGCCAATTCGCTGGATGCGATCGAGGCCCTGCAGGACGAACTCGAAGGCATTCTTCGCGGCGCCGTGATCGGACTGCGCGACGGCACCATCTCGACCGACGGGCTGGATACGTTCAAGCTCGGTTACGAATTCGTCCGGGACGAGATCGGCATGCGCAAGGATTACCTGAAGCGGCGCGCCGGCCATGAAGGCCATGAAGACAATGTGGTGATCGTCAAGACGGCGCAAAGCGCGTAACCGGCGTTTCACCGGGCAAAACGCAGGGACCATTCCAACACGCGTCGGCCGCGCCTCGAGCCTCATTCCGCCCGCCGATAACGCTGTTTTCGGGCCGTCGTTGACGATCTCCCCCCACCCGGGCACTTTGGGGACCGGTCACGACGAAGTGACGATTTCAGGTTTCTTCCAGCAACGGGCGCCGCCCCTCCGATGTCCAAGCCGCGTGTTTTCCCAGCCCTGGCCCTGTTCACGTTGGCAACGGCCGGCCGCAACATGACCAGAACGGCCTATCTCGCCGTGCTGACCGGCGTCGCCATGATGCTGCTGCTGACGGTCAACCCCGCCTACGAGGCGGCGCATCACTGGGTCGACGCGGTACTGTGGGCGTGCCTGGCTTATTTCATGTTCGAATGGGTGGTCCGGCTTCGCCATGCTTTTCTCGGGCATCGCGGGTGGGCTTACGCGCTGTCCGGCCGTGGGTTGCTCGACGCCGTCTCCGCCGCCGCCATCCCGCTCGCTTTGATCGTTGGCGCCGAACCAAAGACGGCATGGCTGCTCGGCATCCTCTGGATGTTGAAGGTGGTCCCGGGGATCCCCGGGTTGCGGCAGTTGCGGCGGGTGCTGGTGCTGGAATCCGGCCCGCTCTTGAGCGTGCTGGTAATCTTCCTGATGGTTTTGTTTCTCGCCGCGGTGGCGCTGTATTATCTGGAGCGCGACGTCCAGCCGGTCGGCTTCGGCAGCGTGCCGGCGGCGCTGTGGTGGGCGGTCGCGACCCTGACCACGACCGGTTATGGCGACGTGGTGCCGATCACGCCGCTCGGCCGGCTGGTCGCCGCATTGGTGATGATCTGCGGGCTCGGCGTGTTCGGGCTCGGGACCGGCATCCTCGCCACCGGCTTTGCCGCCGAGACCCGCCGCGACAATTTCCTGAAGACCTGGGAATCGGTGAGCAAGGTGCCGTTCTTTGCTGCCCTCGGCCCCTCGGCGATCGCCGACGTGACGCATATGCTGCGCACCATGGACCTGCCGGCGCGCACCATGATCATCAAAAAGGGCCAGGTCGGCGACTGCATGTATTTCATCGCCGATGGCGAGGTCGAGGTCGAGTTGCCGGGCAAGAAGATCAGACTCGGCGACGGCGCCTTCTTCGGCGAGATGGCGCTGCTCGGCAACAATCTGCGCTCCGCCAATATCATCACGTCACGGGTGTCGCGGCTCCTGGTGCTCGACCTCGTGGATTTCCGCATGCTGATGGCGCGGCATCCGGATCTGGCCGAAACCATCGACGCCGAAGCCAAACGGCGCGCGCTGGAGAATAAATGATGCAGCAACATGCCTCGCCCGCCACCGAGGTGGCAAGCGCACCGATACTCGAACTCGACGGCGCGCGCGCCACCATCCGCCTCAACCGGCCGAGGCACCTGAACCGGCTGCAGCCCGACGACCTCGATGTGCTGCTGAAATGGTTCGACCGGATCGAGGCCGATCCCGCGATCAGGGTATTGGTGCTGACCGGCACCGGACGCGCCTTCAGCGCCGGCTATGACCTCAATTCAGTCGCCGAACGCGCCAGCAGCGCCGTTGAGGAGAGGAGCGCCGGCTCGGCGTTCGAGGTCGTCGTCAACCGGCTCGAGGATCTCGGCGTGCCCACGATTTGCCGCCTCAACGGTGGCGTCTATGGCGGCTCGACCGACCTGGCGCTGGCCTGCGATTTCCGTATCGGCGTCGATTCCTGCGAGATGTTCATGCCGGCGGCCCGGCTCGGGCTGCATTATTACAAGAGCGGCATCAAGCGCTACGTGTCGCGGCTCGGCGTCGACAACGCCAAACGGCTGTTCCTGACCGCCGAGAAGATCGGCGCCGCGGAGATGCTGCGGATCGGCTATCTCACCGCGATGGCGCCGGCCGAGGCGCTCGACGAAGAGGTCGACCGGCTGGCGACGGTTCTCGCCGGCAACGCACCGGTGGCGATGGCCGGCATGAAACGCGCGATCAACGAATTCGCCCGCGGCAGGCTGGACGAGGAGGCCGCCGACCGCCGGGCGCGCGACAGCATGCGCAGCGCCGAGATCAAGGAAGGCATCGCGGCATTCGCGGAGAAGCGTCCGCCGAAGTTCTAGCGGAGGTGTTGTCGACCTCGTCCTGCGGTCGCGGCCTCAGGCCACCCGATTAGTCTCGACGATGGCCTTTCGCGCCGGAGCGACCGTTGTCAATAGCGCTGCTGGAAGCCATTGAAGTTAAAGATAAATCGAAAAACGAGGGCGGCGACTAGCGGTATTTCCTTTACCCTGTTGCCGCCGCGAAACACTCCGGAGGTAGAAAACTGCGGTCTCCTTTTGAACGCGCTGCGAAGTCGCCCCGACTGACGGGCAGGGACGCAACAACGGCTTCGCGCCACACTGGAGATTAGACAATGCTTCGTAAGGTTACTCTTGGACTGCTCGCCGCGGCTTCGCTCAGCGTTGCAGCCATCGCTCCCGCTTCCGCTCATGGCCTCCATGGCGGCTGGGGTCACGGACACTGGGGCCATGGCTTCGGCTTCGGCGGCCTCTACATCAACACCGGCGTCAGCGACTGCTATCGGCAGCAGATGGTTCAGACCCGCTACGGCCTGCGCCTGCGCACCGTCAACGTCTGCAGCTACGTGTACTGATCGGCGGAGAACGACGATGGAAGCCCTGATCGCGCGAGCGATCGGGGTTTTCGTTGTGGATATTAGTCGTCGACGAAGCTGACGGTATCGGCGATGCCGGCGCGAGAGGTCCGGTAGCTATTGACCTTGTGCGCATGATCGGCGAACCCGAACGAAATTCCGCAAACCACGCGGCGGTCGTCGCCCAGCTTGAAGTGGCGGCGGATCAGGCCGGAATGACGCGCCAGCGCGGCTTGCGCGATGGTGCCGAGGCCGAGCGCCTGGGCTGCCAGCATGAAGTTACTGACATAGGCGCCGCAATCGATCGCACCGTAAATCCCGAGCGGTTCGGTCGTGTGGATGATCGCGACATGCGGGGCGCCGAAGAAGTTGTAATTCTCCAGCGCCTGCCTGGCGTAGGCGGCCTTGTCGCCGCGCGGAATGCCAAGCGTGTTGTAGAGCTGGAAGCCGCTCTCGCGGCGGCGCTCGAGATAGACCCCGAGATATTCCCGCGGCGGCGTGAAATCATGATTGTCGCCTGCGCCTGAGGCGGCCTCAGTATAGATCAGTTTGCGGAAGCGTTCCTTGGCCGCGCCGCTTGCAATCAAGACCTGCCACGGTTGGCTGTTGCACCAGGACGCGCTGCGCTGTGCCACCTTGAGAACGTGCTCGATGGTTTCGCGCGGCACCGGGTCGGGCCGGAAGGCGCGAACCGAATAACGTTCGTGCAGCAGTTCTTCCAGCACGCCGATGCGATCCTTTGTCGCGTAGCGCGGTTTCGGCGACTTCGCCGCGGCATCCGCCATGATCATCTTCCCTTGGTCGGGATCTTGTTGAACGGCACGTCCTTGTCGACGCGGATGTCGCCGGGCAGCCCCAGCACGCGCTCGGCGATGATGTTGCGCAGGATTTCGTCGGTGCCGCCGGCGATCCGCATCGACGGCGAGCTCAAGAGCATTTGCTGGAACTGGCCGCGCGCCGCTTCCTCCGCGGCCCCGGTAAATACGCCGGCGGCGCCTTCGAGGTCCATCGCATAGGTCGCGATGTCCTGCAGCATCGAGCCCGCCACCAGCTTGCCGATCGAGTTCTCCGGTCCCGGGCGCTCGCCCTTGGACAGCGCCGAGATCGCGCGGTAGCTGGTGTATTTCAGCCCGCTCGCCTTTACCGCCCAGTTCGCCAGTTTCGAGCGGGTAGCGCGATCGTCGATGGCGAGCCCGTCATCGGTCATCAAATTGGAGCAGAACTCGAACATCTCGGGAAACCCGGTCGCAAGCCGCGCGCCGATCGACATCCGCTCGTTCATCAGCGTGGTCAGCGACACGTTCCAGCCGTCGCCGACGGCGCCGAGCCGCTGGTGATCGGGAATCACCACATCGGTGAAATACACCTCGTTGAATTCCTGCATGCCGTTGGCCTGCTTGATCGGCCGTACTTCGACGCCCTTGCTCTTCATGTCGAGGAAGAACATCGTCAGCCCCTTGTGCTTGGGCACATTGGGATCGGTGCGCGTGATCAGGAGGCCGAAGTTGGAGTAATGCGCGCCCGAGGTCCAGATCTTTTGGCCGTTGATGATCCAGTCGTCGCCGCGCTTCTCCGCGCGGGTGCGCAGGCCGGCGACGTCGGAGCCGCCGGCCGGCTCCGAGAACAACTGGCACCAGATCTGCTCGCCGGCGGCGAGTTTCGGCAGATAGTGGCGCTTGTGCTCCTCGCTTCCATAGGCCATCACGGTCGGGCCGCACATGCCTTCGCCGATCTGGAACGGCTGGGTCAGCTTGCCGTAGACGCCCTCTTCCTGCTGCCAGATCACACGCTCGATCGGCGTGGCGCCGCGGCCGCCATATTCCTTCGGCCAGTGCAGGCAGGCCCAGCCGGCGGCGGCTTTCTTCTTCTGCCAGGCCTTGCCGACGTCGACGATTTCTTCCCTCTGCAGCCTGATGCGGCCGAGCGAGGCCTTCGACAGCTCGGCCTCATATTGCTTGGGCGCATTGGCATCGACCCATTGGCGGGCCTCGGCGCGGAATGCGGCTTCCTGCGGGGTGTCATCGAAATTCATTTACTTTCTCCCT
>Ga0209422_1000292_pt1 | contig 12472 bp, 8 predicted proteins | sample BlaSpr_A8_OM2_M3_FD_187983 | JGI IMG/M metagenome (GOLD analysis project Ga0209422, IMG submission 187983) | Forest soil microbial communities from Thunder Bay, Ontario, Canada - Black Spruce, Ontario site 2_A8_OM2_M3 (SPAdes) (version 2) | ecosystem: Environmental > Terrestrial > Soil > Boreal... | reverse complement strand
TTCGCGGCGGACGCGCTGCCGGCGGAGACAACCGTGGGCACGCGGCTGCGGATATCGGAAGTGCTCGAGGGCAGGCCGCCCATTGCGACATGGAACTAGGCCCTTGCGGGTTTCGCCGGATTTGGCGACAAGCCGGTAGGCGCACCCTGTGCCGGGACCAAGCGATGCAATATTTGAAGGCCGGCTGCGGCCTGCTGTGTTTTCTGATCCTAGCCAGCAATGTCTGGTCGATGTCGCGTTGGAGCGAAGCCCGCGGCGTCTACGACGATATCTGCTATCTGCGGCAGGCGCATCTGTTTCAGAAATTCGGCGTTCGCGGTCTGGACACCGACATCGCGAGCGATGATGACGGCTATCTCTCGGCAAAATTGAAGGAAATCGGGTTTCCCGCCTGGCACGATACGGCCAAGGCACCCTGTCACACCCTGATGCCGTCGAAAAAGCTGGTCATACAGTACCCACCGGGAACGGGCTTTGTACTGGCACTGTTTCCGCAAGGCTTTCAGGTGATACCGCTTTACATGTTGGCGACCGCGGTCGTTTTCGGCTTTGCGCTGCTCGGAATTCATTGCGCGCGAACCACGGCTTCGACGTTGCTGGCAGCAGGCTTTGGCTGCGTGGCTATCTACCTGATGATCAACCCCACCAAGGCGAGCTATTCGATGGCGCCCACCATGGTGGATTGCGCGCTGGCGGGCTTATTGACGGCCCGTCTGTTCGTGAAAACGCCGCAGCGCCATCCCGTGCTTCTGACGATGCTGATTGGCTTTCTGATCGGGCTTGCGGTCAATTTCCGGTTGGCAAATCTGTTTCTCTCCGCTGGATATTTCCTGTTTTTTGGCTTCGTCTTTTTAAGATTGCGGACACTGGAAGCGTTCCTGCAGGGTGGACTGTTTGGGGTGGCATACCTGGCGGGAATCGCGCCGACACTGATCGCCAACGCGATCAACGCCGGAAGTCCTTTTGCGACAACGTACGGGGCTGACCCCAACGATTTAGGACCTCCGGGGATAGATGCCAGTATCCTCTGGGCTTATGTCACAGACCTGCAATGCGTTTTGCTGATCTTTGCGGGAGCGTGGGTTGTGCTGATTTTGCGGCTGTACAGAGGAACCGGCATAAGGTCAGCCGCACTTGTCACGCTCTTTAATCTCGCGGTGAATGTGGCGTTCTTCATGACCCACCACACTTTCAACCCATATTATACCATCCCCATCGCCATGCTTTCACTGTGGAGTTTGCTGTTTGCATCCCTGATGCGCCCGGCCGAATCGGGGGATGACCGCCTCATAGGTCAAGCAGCAAAGGCTTGAGGCTCCAAGCTAGCGGCTCGGTGTGACTTCCGATGAGTCTTGATGCATGGCAGCGAGTGTCTGGTCGCGCCTGTGCGGAATACTCATGATACCGGCCAAGAAGACGGTGAACCCGAGTTGAACACCGGTCGCAATGCCTGTCAGAGAGATGATGAGCACCCTCAGGACGATGGGATCTGCAAGAGGCCCAAAATCGACGGAAGCCCAGGTCAAGAGTGACCAGATGAAGCCCGCGGTTCCCAACCCGATAACTGAAATCGCGACGATCAGTCCTCGTTCAAATGTAAGAAATGACACGAGTCGATAATTCCACTTCGATTCGGGCAAGAGCTGATACGTAACCGCGAACCGCTGCGCGATTAGACCACAGGTCAGGTTCTGAACTCCGATCAGGATTGCGATGGCGCCAACGAGAAACGTATGGGTATCGAGACTTACTCCGTCCGTAATCTGGACCGGACCCGGAAATAGTAACGCCGCAATGCAGCCACCAAACAGCATGAGGGCAAATCCCGGATAGATGAAAAGCCATCGCGGGCTCAGCATGAGCAAGAAGCTCAAATGCCGCCATCCATCGCGCCAGGTACGCAAATGCGGCGGACGTGATCGGCCGTCTTTTTTCAGAGTCGTTGGCACCTCGCAAATTCGGTAGGACCGTACGGCCGCGGAGATGAGCATCTCGCTCGCAAATTCCATTCCTGTCGTGTGAAGATTGAGAGCTTGGACTCTTTCACGATTGAACGCACGCAAGCCGCAATGGAAATCGCCTACTTTTACGTCGAAGAACAATCGTCCGAGAAAGCTAAGTACCGGGTTCCCCAAGTAGCGGTGCAGGAATGGCATGGCTCCAGGCGCTATCCCGCCTCGAAATCGGTTGCCCATTACGATGTCATATCCTTCCCGGAGCCTCGCCACGAAGAGCCCCAGATCTGACAGGTCGTAACTGTCATCGGCGTCCCCCATGACGACATAGCGACCGCACGCCGCCAAGATGCCATTCCGGAGCGCTGACCCATAACCTCGATCGCGCACCTGAACCAAACGAGCTCCCTTCGCGGCCGCCAGTTGTTGCGATCCATCGGTCGATCCGTTATCTGCGACAAGCACTTCTCCCCTTACATCGCTGCCGGCCAGGTAAGACATGGCTTTGTCGATGCAGGTCTCGATCGTCTCCGCTTCGTTAAGGCAGGGAAGTAAAATCGTCAGTTCAAGTCCTTCAATTGTCCGGCAATCGTCGGCTATCATGAGGACATCCGCCACGAAGCCGGAAACCAGACCGAAAGCCCATCGGGGGCCGCGAGCACCAAGGCGCCCGCCAAAATCAACTTCTTCATTCCCAGTCTCTGCCCTTGGTTTTATTTGAGCGCGATAAAATCACGCCTGTGGTGCGGTGTCCAACAGCAAGGGGAGGGGGCGTTTTTGTCAGCATCAGTTTTTCGACTGATTTTTCGTCCTTTAGAATCAGGCCCAAGTGCCAATTTGGGAATTAGATAAATTGCCCTTTATGGAGTGCGCAAGCTGGCCGGCACCAGCGCCTGAGAGCCTGATCGCGATGGACCGCGCCGCTGCCAGATGCTATCCCGCGCCTCATGAGCGACCTCTCCCTGACAATACTCCCCGAAACTTCCAACGACGCGCAGGCCATCGAACGGCTGCACGAACGCACCTTCGGGCCCGGCCGCTTCGTGCTGAGCGCGTACCGGCTGCGCGAGCATGTCGATCACCTGCTCGATCTGTCGTTCACGGCACGGATCGGGACGCTGCTGGTGGGTTCGGTGCGCCAACTGCCGATCCTGATCGGCGATACCAGGGCCTTGTTGCTGGGGCCGCTGACGGTCGAGCCGCCGTTCCGCGGCCGCGGCGTTGGCCGGGCGCTGCTGGATCGCGCGCTGCAGGAGGCCAAGCCAAAAGGCCATCGCCTGGTGCTGCTGGTCGGCGACGAGGCCTATTACAGCCGCGTCGGCTTCAAGTCCGTCCCGAAGGGGCGGGCCACCATGCCGGGACCGGTCGACTACAGCCGGCTGCTGGTCGCGGAGCTCGCCGACGGCGCATTCACCGATGTCTCGGGCGAGATCCGCCCGGACTGGAGCATGGCGCGATAGACTGGCTGGTTTGTCCAGCCATCAGATCTTCTGCGAGATACCGAAATAGAAGCCGCGGCGCGGCCCGAACTGCGGCGCGAACACGCCGATGCCGGAGCCGTCCCTGATCTCGTAGATCTTGTCGAACACATTGACCACATCGAACCGCAGCGTGGTCGGCTTGGTCCATCCCGGGAACATGAATTCGTGGGATATGCCCATATTGACCTGGGTGTACGACGGCACGTGGTCGGTGTTGGCAAAACCCGAGCGCAGTCCGCTGCCGTAGATCATCGACGCGCTGAAACGGGTGCCGTTCCAGAGATAGGAGGCGCCCGCCGACCCCGTCAAAATCTGAGTGTGGTCGGTGTAGATGTAGTTGCTGGCGATGAAAGCCAGGCGGGCCGGGTCGAACAAATACTGGTTCGATACGATGTCGGTGCCGAGCTGGCGCGCCCAGGCGAGGTTGCCATAGATGCGGAAATTGCCGTTGTTATAGACTGTCTTGAGCTCGAGGCCGGCATTATTGGCCTTGTCGTAGTTGAAGCCGGACAACACATAGGCCTGACCGAATTGCCCGTCGTCGAGCAGATCGCGCGCGATCTTGTAGTAGGCATCGAGGCCGACTTCGAGACCGGGTATCGGCAGGATCTTCTGCACCACGCCGGCATCGAACACGTGGGATCGCTCCGGCAGCACCGGATCGTTCTGGTTCACCGCGGGCTGTTGCGTGGTGTTCTGCACCAGCGCCAGATTGACCGGCGCGGCCACCACCTGCGGCGGCGGGGTGAAGTTTCGCGCATAGCCGGCGTGGAACGTGGTGCCGTCGAACGGCTTCCAGGTCAGGCTGGCGCGCGGACTGAACTGGTTGGCGTCGACATATTGATACATCTGGTCGAACCGCAGCCCTGCGTTCAGGGTCAGGTTATTGGTGATCTTCCATTCGTCCTGAAAATAAGTGCCGAGCAGCCAGCCGGTTTTGCTGCTGGAATCGAAGATTGTGAATGGCGCGTCGATCGGATTGCCGCTCGCGGGGTCGACCGGCAGCAGGGTCGATATGTTGGTGACGAGGGAACGTTCGGCGCTGGCCGAAAACCCAAAGCGCAGCGTATGGGCGTAGCCGATGCGCCAGGCGGTGTCTTCCTGGATGCCGTTGACGGCGCTCTGACGGTAGACGTCGGAAGCGACCCCATTGATCACGAGGTCGCCGAGTAAATCGGGCCTGAAGTGCAACTGGTTGTAGCGGTTGAAATAGGCGATCTGGTAGTCGATGTCCTCGACCGATTTCTGGTAGGCCATCACGTTGAACTGACTGAGTTCGTACTGCCGTTCGTTGAGCTGCGACGAATCGAAGTTGGATATTCCGAATGCCGTGAAGTTGGACGGCTGTCCCGGATTGTTCGGGATCTGATAGGCGGAGTTCGATACGCCGCTCATGAAGGTCAGGCGGCTGGTGGGATCGAGCACGGTCGAGAGGTAGAGGAACCCCTTTTCCTGCGAAGTGTGGTCATGTATCGCTTCCTTCTCCGGCGTCGGGTTTTCGATGCCCAGATTGTTCGTCAAATAGCGCCCGGAAACGAAATACTGGGTTTGTCCGACCGTGCCGCCATATTCGGCATACGGCGTGATGGTTTGGTGGCTGCCGCCATAGACGCTGACCAGGCCGGAATTGTTGAAGGCGTCCGCCTTGGTCTGGATATCCACCACGCCCGCGGTACGCAAACCATATTGCGCCGGCAGCGCGCCGGTCAGTAGGGCAACGTTGCCGATGATGCCGCTGTCGAGGATCTGCCCGAAACCGGTGACGCCGTCGGGCAGCATGATTCCGTTGATGCGATACTGAATATTGCCGTGCTCGTTGCGTATATGCAGATCGCCGCTGGCGGCGGAATCCTGCGAGACGCCGGGTGTCTGCAACAGCACCTTGTCGAGCGTGTTGTTGGCGCCCTGCGGCAGCGCCTCGATGGCCTGGTGGTTGACCTCGTAGGTGTTGGCGCCGACCGGTGCGACGATGTTTTTGCGGGCTTCGTCCAATTTCGTGCTTTCACCGGCAACGATTTGCGCCTCGGTCTGCGGTGGTGGTGCAGCAGCAGGCGTTTGACGAGGTTTCCCCGTGGTCACGCGCGTCTTGGGACGCTGCGCCGGTTGTGTACGCTGCGGCGCGATGACTTCGACCCCCGGAAGCGTGGTTGTGCCGGTATCCGCAGCAGCGAGCGTCTGCGAGTGGACCGGGCAGCCAAAGCCCAACAGCAGTGACGCCGAGCTGGAGAGGAGGAGAGTACGTCTTGCACAAAACTTCATTGTCCCAAATTTCCCGATAAAGCCCCCGCCCAATTCGTCGTCGACAAATCTGGAAAGCGCTTGCCGCCGACCCGCGACGGAACCATTTCGATTAGCCCGGTGGATCGGCCACGCAAGGCGCGGCGATCGTTCGGGAACCATCCATCAATCGAGATCAGGAAACGGGCGGAGCGCGCGGCTGGAACGCGACGCGGGCCGAGTTCAGGTGCATGAACTCGGCGTCGGTGGCGAGGTACAGGAATTCGACCGCCTGCGGCAGCAGCAGAACCGGCGGCGTTGCAAACAGGACGGTGTTTGCCAGCGCCATGACGGCGCAGATCGCGCAATTGTCGCCAGTCTGCTGATCGGAATCGGGGTTGGAGGCGGGCGGCTGCTGTTGAACCGAGGCAATTGCGGGCCCGGCCTGCGCCGCAACCCCGTGGAAATGTCCGAACGAAAGCGCGAACTGGATCGCAAGCGCCAACAGCGCCAGCCGCGAGCCATGCTTGATGTTCGAGCGGAGCCACTTCATGCAGACATACGCCTTGCGCCGGAGGCCAGGTCATCCTGGCTGCCGCAACGTTACAATATAACTTCGCAAGGAGCTGCGGATCGTGTCAACCGTAGCCGGTCCGCGCAGGCTGAGAATTCGCCAGGGCTGTGTGATTCAAGCAACGGCTCATGCGACGGGCGCCGCGCTCAGCGCCCCTCGCGCAGCCAGGTCGCGGCGAACGCGCCAAGCAGCAGCAGCAGGCCGATCAGTCCGGCGAATATTGGCAGCACGCCGACGCCCTTGACGACGCTGGCGTCGCGCATCTTCACGCCCATCCAGCCGTCGCCGCGAAAAATGCTGGACGCGCGCACCGGCACGATGCGCGGCAGTTCGACGCCGGAGCTGTCGGCGATGCGCCGCGCGTCACCGCCGGTGGCCTGTGCCAGCGGTTTCAGCGCCTCCGTCGTGGACGTGACTTCCGAAAATTCCTTCGGGTTGGTCGGGCCGACATTGATCAGCGCCTTCAGGGTGCCGTCGGTGGCTTGCCACAGCCCGAGTTCGCTGGCGGGGATGGTCGAGCGCCAGGTTCCGGGTTCGCTTTCGCTCAGGTTTAGCTGGCGCGCCTCTCCGGTTGGAGAGGTCACCGTCACCGGCGCGACGCTGTCGGCCATGGTCTGGCGCAGCACCACCAGATCGTGGCCCTGAACCTGGAGCCGCAGCGCTTCCTCGTCGAGGTCAGGCTGCTTCATCAGCCAGTGCGACATCCGCCGCAACAAATCGAGATGCGGCCCGCCGCCCTCATAGCCGCGCGCCCACAGCCAGATGTGATCCGACAACAGCAATGCGACGCGGCCCTCGCCAAATCGCGACAGCAACAGCAGCGGCTTGCCGTCGGCGCCGGTCATGACCGGAGCGCCGGTGGCGTTGCGCGTCTCGACGGTGCGGAAGAACCGGCTCCAGTGCGGCGGCTCGGAGGCGGAGCCTTCCAGCCCGCGCGTCACCGGATGGCGTTTGCCGGCGTCGCTCAGATGCGCGTAATACGGCTTCTCGCTGACACCGACCGGTTCCGCCGGCAGCACCGAGTCCAGCGGCGTGCGCCAGATGCTGGTGGTCGAGGCGTAATCCGGACCCGCCGACACCAGCACCGCGCCGCCCGAGCGCACATAGCGCGCGATATTGTCGAAATAGGCGATCGGCAGCACGCCCTGGCGGGCGTAGCGGTCGAAGATGATCAGCTGGAATTCATTGATCTTCTGCTGAAACAGCTCGCGGGTCGGAAACGCGATCAGCGACAGTTCGTTGATCGGCGTTCCGTCCTGTTTTTCCGGCGGACGGAGAATCGTAAAATGCACGAGATCGACGCTGGGATCGGATTTCAGCAGGTTGCGCCAGGTGCGCTCCCCGGAATGCGGCTCGCCCGAAACCAGCAGCACACGTAATTTGTCGCGCACGCCGTCGATCGCAACCACCGCGCGGTTGTTGACCGGCGTCAGTTCATTTTCGAGCGGGGACGCCTGGATCTCGACGATGTTCGGCCCGGAATGTTTGATGTCGATGTCGACGTTGACGGTCTGGCCGCTGAGCACGGTGCGCTCGTTGATCACCTCGCCGTCGCGGCGCACCACGACCTTGGCGCGATCGCCGCTGACGCCCTGATCGTCGAGCCGGTAGGTGATGGTCTGGGTCTGTCCGACGATGCCGAAGCGCGGCGCGGCCGAGATCGCGATGCGTCGGTCGCGCTCGTCCTTGCGTCCGGTGATCAGCGCGTGCACCGGGGCCTGGAACCCGAGCGCGGCCGCATTGGCGGGAATGTCGTGGACCCGTCCGTCGGTGATGAGGAAGGCGCCGGCGACGCGATCGACCGGGACATCCGACAGCGCCGAGGAAAGCGCGCCGAACAATTTGGTGCCGTCGGTCTCGCCGTCAGCCTGGCCGGCCTCGACCACCCGCACCTCCAGCCCCGGAATCTTCTTGAGGCTGTCGACCAGTGCCTCCCTGGCCGTTTCGGTCTCGCGGGTGCGGTCGCCGAAATTCTGGCTCGGGCTCTTGTCGATCACCACCGCGGCCACCGACGTCAGCGGTTCGCGGTCCTCGCGGGTAAAGGACGGATTGGCCAGCGCCAGCAGGATCAGCGCCAGCGCCGTGACGCGGACCCCCGCGCCGCGCGCGCGCCCGAGCAGCAGCAAGCCCGCAATCACGGCGATGGCGGCGAGCGCCAGCCAAAGCACCGGCGTCGGGACCAGCGGGGTGAATGCGATGCCATACTGCATATCGCGGCCCTATTGCCCCAACCGCTCGATGAGCGCGGGGGCGTGCACCTGGTCGGCCTTGTAGTTCCCGGTCAGCGTGTACATCACGATGTTGACGCCGGCGCGGAATGCGAATTCGCGCTGTCGCGGCTCGCCCGGCGTCAGCGGCAGCATCGGCTGGCCGTCCGGGCGTATCGCCCAGGCGCCGGCAAGGTCGTTGGAAGTGATGATGATCGGCGAAACTCCGTCGCCGCCGCGCGCCGGCCGCGACGAGTCCTCGTCTTCCTCGCTGCGCGGCAGGGTCTCGACCCAGGTCTGGCCGATGTTGAATCGACCGGGGAAGTCGCGCAGCAGATAGAATGTTTTGGTCAGCACGTGCTCGCGCGGCACCGGCTCGAGCTCGGGGACGTCGAGGGAAGAGAGAATTTCCCGCAGCGCCAGCATGCCCGGCGTCTGCGAGGCCCCGCCGTCTCCCGGCGACGCCTCGATGGCGTCGCGGGTGTCGAACAGCACGGTGCCCCCCTGCTTCATGTAGGCGTCGATGCGGTTGATGGCGTCCTGCGGCGGCTTCGCGGCGCCCGGCACCACCGGCCAGTAGATCAGCGGAAAGAACGCCAGCTCGTCATGCGCCGGATCAACGCCGACGGGATCGCCGGCTTCCAGCGCGGTGCGCTGCGCGAGGAACAGGGTCAGTCCGGCCATGCCCGCCTTGACGATGGAATCGACGTCGGCATTGCCGGTGACGACATAGGCGAGCCTTGTCTGCGAAGTCGCCTTGATCGCGAAATCGTCGTTGCCGTCGTCGGCGCGGGACGGCGACCCCATCGGCGCGGCCAGGATCAGGCCGATCGCCAGTACGGCCGGCGCCGCGCGCCGCCTGATCAGCGCCGCGATCCCGGCGCCGAGCATCGCCACGATGATCGCGTCGATCAGGAACAAGGCGAGCGACGACGACAGCAGGATTCCGCGCAGGTCGCGCGGCTCGGCATTGCTGTAGCTGGCGCGCCGCGCGCGCAGGCTTGCGGTATCGAGCGGCGCGATGCGATCGGCTGCGGCCAGCGTGTTGACCGCGAGCGGGCCATCGGCCGGGCCATAAAATCCGGGCGGATGATCCAGTGTCGCGCGGTCGCGGTAGTCGGCCGGCAGCGGCTTCGCGGTCGAGGGCGGCGGACCGAACGCGCCGAAGCCGTCGAGGATGTGCAGCGGCGCCACCGTTTCCGCGGCCGCTTCGCTGGCCGCGCCTGCGCCCGGATTGGACGTGTAGCCGGACATATCGACGATGCGCCGGAGCATCTCGACGAAGGTGCCCGACATCGGCAGATCGGACCAGCGCATGTCGGCGCTGATATGAAACAACACCACCATGCCCTTGCCGCGATGTTCGCCGGTCACCAGCGGCGTTCCATCCTCCAGTGAGGCCCAGCTCTTCGTCGCCAGCACCGCGTCCGGTTCGGCAAGCACCTGCCGGTTGACGGTGACGTCCTTCGGCACGCCAAGGCCGGCGAACGGTCCGTCGGCGGTGAAGGCAGCGAGGTGCTGCGGCTTTTCCCAGGTCAGGCTGCCGCCGAGACTGCGGCCGCCGCGGCGCAGTTTTACCGGCACCAGATCGTCGTCGGCCTGCGCCAGCCGCGGTCCGGCAAAACGCACCAGCACGCCGCCTTGCTCGATCCATGCCGTGATGCGCTCGCGAATTTCGGGCGACAGCGTTCCGACGTCGGCGAGCACCATCATCGGCAGCTTCTGGTCGAGGAATTGCGTGATCACCTGCTGCGGCGCGCCCTTGTCGCCGAGCCGCACGTCGGCGAACGGCGCCAGCGCCCTTGTCAGATAGAACGTCGATGCCAGAAGCGGCTGCGCGGTATCGGTGCTGGAGCCGCTGACGACGCCGATCGCGCGCCTGCGCCAGCGCTTGTCGAGCAGTTGCACGGCGCCCGCGGATCGTTCGCCGGAGATTTCGAGTCGCGCTATGTCGTTGCGCAGCTCCACCGGAAGATCGAACGCGGCTTCGGTCTCGCGGGCCTGCGGCGCAAAGGTGTAGCGGGCCTCGCCGATCGGCGAGCCCTTGGTGTCGAGCGCGCGGACGATGCCGGCTTCGATGCCGCCACCGGGGCGCAGCACTTTCACCGTCATCTTCGCGGCGGCATTCTCGGCCGCGACCAGCGCAAGCGGCGCGGGCGTCCCGCCTTCGAAAACAGTCAACTGCCGGTCTCCGATGGTTTTGCCCAAGGCTTCGAGGAACTCCGGCCCGCGCCCGGTATCGACGCCGTCGGTCAGCCAGGCGATCTCGCAATCGCCGGTCGCCTTCAGGAAACGTTCGACGGCGGGCAGGGTTTCGACCCGCTCGATTGAATAAGGTTTTGGCGCAAGCTGGCGCAGCGCCACGCGCGCGGTGCCGCCGGGCATCAAGGTGATGTCGCGCGCCGGCTCCGACAGCGGCACCAGCGCAACGCCGCGACGGTCGTTGTCGGCCTTTGCGATCAGCTGGTCCGCGGCCTTGATCCGGGTGTCCCAGCTCGAGGCCGCGCTCCAGCCGTCGTCGAGCAGGATCACCAGCGGCGCGCTCGATCCGGCAAGTCCGGTCTGCGGATTCCAGATCGGGCCCGCGGCCGCCAGAATCACCAGCGTCGCCGCGAGCAGCCGCAAGGCGGTCAGCCACCACGGCGTCCGCGACGGGGTTTCTTCCTTCGGCGCGATGTCGAACAATAGCCGCGTCGGCGGGAACTCGATGCGCCGTGGCCGCGGCGGCATCACCCGCAACAGCCACCACAACAGCGGCAGGCTCAACAGGCCCAGCAGCAGCAGCGGTTCGGCGAAGGAGAGGGGGAGGCCGGCAATCATGCGCTTCGTCCCGCTTTGACGGTCGCGGTGCGGGCGCTGCCCTTGGCGACCATCATGCCGGAGTGCAGGAACAGCAGGAGCTCCGCGGCCGAGCGGCTGGTGGTGTGGGTCGAGAACAGCCAGTCGAGCTTGTTGGTTTCGGAGCGAATCTCGTCGCGATGTTGCGCCACCCGCGCAACATAGTCGCCGGCCCATTTTTCGGCGCGGCCCGCGGTGATGACGCCGCCGTCCTCGGGTTCGACGAACTCGATGCGGCCCGAATAGGGAAAGCTCTCTTCGGCGGGATCGACGATCTGGACCAGCGCGCCGTGCGCGCCGGATGCCGACAGCCCGGCGAGCATGGTTCTGATTTCGCCAATCGGCGACCAGAAATCCGACAGCACCACGATTTCGGCCAGCGCCGACGGCACGAATGACGGCGGCAGGCTGAGCCGCGCGGCGTCGTCATGCAACATCGCCTGCGCCATCTTGTCGATCACGCTGCGGCTCGCGGTCGGGGTCATCAGGCCGGGGATGCCGACCCGCTCGCCGCCGGCGACCAGAAGTTCGGCGAGCGCGAAGCTGACGATCAGCGCCCGTTCCATCTTGCTGTCGCGCGACTGCCGCGACGCGAACGCCATCGACGGCGAGCGGTCCGGCCACAGCCACACGGTATGGGCGGCTTCCCATTCCTGCTCGCGGACATAGAGATGATCGTCGCGCGCCGAACGCCGCCAGTCGACGCTCTGCGACGGTTCGCCGGAGACGAAGCGGCGGTATTGCCAGAAACTCTCGCCGGAGCCGGCGCGCCGCCTGCCGTGCAGGCCGTGGATCACGTTGGCGGCGATGCGGCGGGCTTCAAGCACAAGACGCGGCAGCGTTGCGGCGAGCGTTCGGCTTTCGCCATCGGCACGTCGGATTGCTGTGATCTCCCCGCCTGTGTGCCCGGTCTCTGCGGCCATCAACCGATCCGCGTCTTCAATTGCCGGATTACGTCGGGAATGGTGCGGCCTTCGGCGCGGGCGGAGAAGGTCAGCGCCATGCGGTGCTTGAGCACTGGCTCGGCGAGATCGAGCACGTCGTCGATCGAGGGCGCCAGCCGTCCGTCGAGCAGCGCGCGGGCGCGAACAGCCAACATCAGCGACTGGCTGGCGCGCGGACCCGGTCCCCAGGCGATCAGCTTGCCGGCCTCGCCGCCTTCCTCGCCCGGACGCGCGGAGCGCACCAGCGAGAGGATCG
>Ga0209422_1000291_pt1 | contig 12477 bp, 12 predicted proteins | sample BlaSpr_A8_OM2_M3_FD_187983 | JGI IMG/M metagenome (GOLD analysis project Ga0209422, IMG submission 187983) | Forest soil microbial communities from Thunder Bay, Ontario, Canada - Black Spruce, Ontario site 2_A8_OM2_M3 (SPAdes) (version 2) | ecosystem: Environmental > Terrestrial > Soil > Boreal... | reverse complement strand
GGAGAGGGTGCCTTCGCGAAGCGAGGGCGGGTGAGGGGTCTCTCTCCGCGGATAAATAATTATCCGCGGAGGCAACCCCTCACCACAGTGAGCTTGTTGCCAATGCTGGCGTAGCCCTCTTCCACAAGGGGAGAGGGCGCAGCAACTGACACGGTTCGAAAAGGAAAAAGTCGATCAAATATTGAGTTCGACCGGCACGTCTTCCGGCTTCACGTTGCTCAGCGCCAGCCCCTTGACGAACCATTCGCGCATCTGGCCGATGCCGCGGTTGTAGTCGACCCATACCGACAGGAAATCGCGCCAGCGCTTGTCGGGCTCGCGCCGCACCGCCATGCTGGAGGGAATTGCGACCGAGGGCGATTGCAGGATCTTGTAGGTGCCGAGATTCGGGTTTTTCGCGATCGCGGTCAGACCCAGCACCAGCGCGTTGACGACGCAATCGACCCGGCCCGACGACATCTCCAGCATGACCTCGTCGCGCGATTTCAGCGACTTGATCGTCGCATTCGGCGCGAAGCGGCGGGCAATGGCTTCGTTGGCGGAGCCGACGTCGACCGCGATGTTGACTTCGGGCTTGTTGACGTCGGCCCAGGTCCTGGCTTCCAGCCCCTTCTTGAGCATGGCGCCGAACGGATGAGGGAAAACGGTGGCGGTAAAATCCACCACCAGCGCCCGCTGCGGGGTCGGATTCAGGGCAAAGCCGAGGTCGATCTTGTTCGATTGCAGGTCGAGGATCGAGTTGCCGTAGGTCGACTCGGTATATTCGAGCTTGACGTCGAGCAGCTTGGCCATGTCGTTGGCCATCTCGATCGAAAAGCCGGACCAGGTGCCGGTGGCGAGATCCTTGTTGAAATAGGGCAGTTCTCCCGGCAGCACCGCGATGCGCAGCACCTTGTTGGCGCGGATGCGATCGAGCGTGTTGTCGGGGCTCGCCTGGGCCGAGGCCGGGGTCGCGAGTGCCGAGGCGAGCGCCGCGCCGCTGCCGATCGCCAGCGCATAGCGCAGCGCTTCACGGCGATCTTCGGATACCTTGCTCTCGTCGTCGGATGTGGTCACGCCTGCCTCCCGCGCTGGTCGGCGGAGCCTAACGCGCGCGCCGCGACGCAGCAATAGCGCGAGGGCCATCGACGCGGGGATGGGTGGCTGACTTACAAGCAGGTCGCCCGCTCGGCGGCGATGTAGCCCAGCAGCAGGCCGAGCCCGAACAACAGCACCAGTCCCGCCGCGGCGAATTCGACGCCGCGCATGAACAGCGCGCCGCCGCCGTCGCGGGCCCCGCTCAGCCGCCGCGCCACATCCTTTGCCGATACCGCGAGCACGGCGATGGTCGCCACCGTGATGGCGGTGCCGAGCCCCATCACAAAGGTCGCGGCGATGCCGGCCCAGAACAGCCCCTGCGCCAGTGCGAACACCAGCACCAGGATGGCGCCGGAACACGGCCTGATGCCGACGGTGAGGATCGCGCCCAACCCGCGGCGCCAGCCGCCGGGACCGGCGAGTTCGCTGGGCGCAGGTCCGTGGGAGTGGCCGCAATGCTCGTCGTGGACCTGATCGTCGTGGTGATGGTCATGATGGTGGTGATGATGGCCGTCGCCGTGGCCGTGATCGTGGTGATGCGCGGCGGCCGCCAGCACGGCGGCAGGCTGCGGCGTCTGCAGCGCGCGCATGAAGGCGCCGCCCTTGGTCCAGACCAACCGGAAGCCGAAGGCGGCGATCAGGCCGTAGCTGGCGATCTCGATCGCCTTTTCGGCCCCGCACATGGTTTTGGCGGTGGCGTTGAGCAGCCAGGCGCATACCGCGACGATCATAACCGCGACCAGCGACTGCATCAGCGCCGAGGCAAACGACAGCGCGATGCCGCGCCGCGCGGTCTCCTGGTTGGCGACCAGATACGACGAGATCACCGCCTTGCCGTGGCCGGGGCCGGCGGCATGAAAAATCCCATAGGCAAACGAGATCGCCAGCAGGGTCCAGACGGCGCTGCCGTCCGACTTCGCGGCGCGAATGGTCGCGGACATCTCGCGGTAGAATTCGGACTGCTTTGTCAGCAGCCATCCAACGAGGCCGCCGATCTGCGGCTCGGCGCTGCCCGGGCGCGGGCCGCCGAACGGACTTTGCGCCAGCAGGATATGCGTGACGCCGTCGAGCGCCAGCATGACCAGAACGACGGCGGCGCAGATCGCCACGCCGCGCGCGACGCCGTTGCGGAAAAGATGCCTCATGGACAATCCACCGTGATCTTGTTGGCGAACATCGCGCCATAATTCGCGTTGGCTCCGCTCAGGAAATTCTGCTCGCCGAGCTGCTGGGCATTGGCCGATCCGTCACTGGGCCGTTCGAACTTCAACTGGCAGGCGGCGGGCGCACCCACCAGCTTGACCGGGTTCTTGTCGGCCAGCGAAAAGTCGATGAAAAACGAGGGATCGTACACTTCCAGCACCAGTTGCTTCGGCTTCACCGGCGCCGTCAGCGGCAGGGTGAAATGCAGCGTCAGCGCGGTGTTGTCGTAGTCGAGGTAGTAGTCGACCGGCTCCAGGAATTTCTCCTTCTTGCCGTCGGCTTTGGCGAAGGTGAAGTAGGCGAATTCCTTCAGCGATTCGACATTGGTCTGCGCCAGCGGCGCCAGCTCCTCGCGACTGTAGGCGCCCTTCGTCCTGGTCTCGATGCCCTGCAGCGCGTAGGTCGCGAACATGTCGTCGAAAGTCCAGGCGTGACGCACGCCCGATATCGAGCCGTCGGGGGCGTAGATCAATTCGCTCCTGGCGGTGATCCAGACATGCGGATGGGCCTGCGCCGTCGTCGCGCCGAGCGCAAACGTGGCGGCAAGCAGGATCGGATGCAGCCATCGGAGCACGCTATTCACCTCAGGCCGCCTTCGGCGTTTCGAGCAAACCCCTGCGCCGCAACAGCGCGTCGGGCTCGGGCTCGCGGCCGCGGAACGCGACATAGGCGTCTTCCGGATCGCGCGAGCCGCCGGAGGAATAGATGTCGTCGTGCAGGCGCTTTGCGGTGGCGGGATCGAAGATGTTGCCGGCCTCCTCGAACGCGCCGAAGGCGTCGGCGTCCATCACCTCCGACCACATGTAGCTGTAATAGCCGGCCGCATAATGATCGCCGGAGAAGATATGGCCGAACTGGGTCGGCCGGTGCCGCATCGAGATCTCCGCGGGCATGCCGATCTTGTCCAGCTCGGCCCGCTCGAACGCCCGCACATCCGTGATCGCCGCGGCCGGCTGGCTGTGGAATTCGAGGTCGACCAGCGCCGAGGAGACGAACTCCACGGTGGCAAAGCCCTGGTTGAATTTCCGCGCGGCGAGGAAGCGTTGCAGGAGATCGTCGGGCAGCGGCTCGCCGGTCTGGTAGTGCCGGGCGAATTGCCGCAGCACCTGCGGCTGCTCCTGCCAATGCTCGTAGAGCTGCGAGGGCAGCTCGACGAAATCGGTGAACACGGATGTGCCGGAAAGCGAGGGATAGGTCACGTCCGACAGCATGCCGTGCAGGCCGTGGCCGAATTCGTGGAACAGCGTCCGCGCGTCGTCCGGCGACAATAATGACGGTTGTCCGTCGGCGCCCCTGGAGAAGTTGCAGACATTGATGACCAGGGGCGCGACGTCGCCGTCGAGCTTCTGCTGGTCGCGCAGCGAGGTCATCCAGGCCCCGGAGCGTTTCGAGGGCCGGGCGAAGTAGTCGCCGTAGAACAGCGCCTTGTGGCGGCCGTCTTGGTCCCTGACCTCCCAAACCCGCACGTCCGGATGCCAGACCGGGATATCCTTGCGCTCGGCGAAGGTGACGCCGAACAGGCGGGTGGCGCAGTCGAAGGCGGCCTCGATCATGTGATCGAGCGCCAGATATGGCTTGATCGCGGCGTCGTCGAAGTTGGCGCGGCGCTGCCGCAGTTTTTCGGCGTAGAAGCGCCAGTCCCAGGGCGCAAGCGCGAAATTGCCGCCCTCCTCCGCCACCAGCGCCTGCAAATCGTCACGATCGGCCAGCGCCCGGGCCCGCGCCGGCCTCCAGACCCGCTCCAGGAGGCCGCGCACGGCCTGCGGGGTCTTGGCCATGGAATCCTCCAGCCGGTAGGCAGCGAAGGTGGCAAAGCCCAGCAGTTTGGCGCTCTCCTCGCGCAGCCTCAGAATTTCGAGGATGGCCTCGTTATTGTCGTTGGCGTTGCCATTGTCCCCGCGGGCGACAAAAGCCTTGTAGACCTTTTCGCGCAGTTCGCGGCGGGTCGAGCTCTTCAGGAACGGCTCGACCGAGGAGCGTGACAGCGTCACGATCGCCTTGCCTTGCATGCCGCGCTCGCTGGCGGCGGCCCTGGCGGCCGCGACAAAGCTGTCGGGAAGGCCGTCGAGATCGGCCTCGCCGAGCTCCATGAACCAGTCCTGCTCGTCGCCGAGCAGATGATGGCTGAAGGCTGTGCCAAGATGGGCCAGCCGCTCGTTGATCTCGGCCATCCGCTGTTTCGCGGCGTCGTCGAGGCCGGCGCCGGAGCGGTGGAAGCGGATGTAGGTGCGCTCCAGCAGCCGCATCTGCTCGCCGGTCAGAGAGAGGGTCCCGCGATTGTGATGGAGTGCCGCGATCCGGCCAAACAGCACCGCGTTCATCATGATCGGGTTCCAGTGCCGCGCCATCCGCAGCGACACTTCCTTGTCGATCTCGAGCAAGGCCGGGTTCGAATGCGCCGATACCAGGTCGTAGAACACCGCCGACACCTTGGAGAGCAGCTTTCCGGAGCGTTCCAGCGCGGTGATGGTGTTGGCGAAATCCGGCGCCGCCGGGTCGTGCTCGATGGCGACGATTTCGGCTGAGTGGTCGGCGAAGGCGCGCTCGAACGCGGGCAGGAAATGTTCCGGCGCTATGTCGGCGAATGGCGGGGTCTCGTGCGGCGTCTGCCACGCCTTCAAAAGCGGGTTATCCGGAGCTTGCGAGGCGGGCCCCGATTGCAGTGTTTCTGACATCGCCAATCCCGTTTTCGTGCCAAATCGACGGGGCCAGCTATATCACGCGATCGGGCATTTTTGGGCCTTTTGCGCTTGATAGCAGCGCACTTTTCGGAGAGATTGCGGCCCTCAAAAGGACGTCAGCGCATGAGCCCAGAACCTTCTCCCGCCGCGACCAGCCGGATCATCTGGCCGAGCGTCATCACCGTCATCAGCGCGGCGATCCTGATCGGTGCCGAAGTGTTCGGCGCGGCGTTCGCCGGCGGCTGGGCGCTCGCGATCCTGCTCGGGCTCGACGACACCGGCGCGCATATCCTGCAGGCGGTGCTGTTCGCGCTCGGCGTCCTCGTGATGGCGGCCTTCATCCGCGCCGCGCAGCGCGTCGAGCCGTTCACGCGTCGCGCGTAAGTCGGCTGAGCAACAGAGACGCTCGCCGCGCACGCACACTTCGTTAGTGAAGCTTAACGTCTGTTCACTTTCGCGCGCCGCGCGCGCCGAGACCGCGCGCCAGCGAAAGCTCCCGTTAGGGAAATTTCGTCGCAGCCTAAAAAAAATGTTGCGAAGCAGACTCAAAACGCTTATTTCCAGTCTTGCCCAATTTCGCACGTGCCTGTGGTCGTGTGTCAGTCGGTAGGTATCCGGACAAGAGGCCGGACAGCCGCCAAGGGATGAAGAACCGAGGGTCGCTCAAGTCACGTTAGATTTGAGAGTCCAGCATCTCTCTCAAGAGATGCCGTTGAAGGTCTCTTCGCTCCTTGCAACCGTGACTGGCAGCCGGAGGCGAACCGGCGCACCTCGTTCTCAACGGGGGACGCGACTTAAAGCAACGACGGATCGGGCTTTTTTGGTCTCTGCCGGCTTTCCACCAGCCGGCGCGAATACCGAAGAGGCTTGTCCTTCATTGCCAGGTGTGCGGGCGGGATCATTCCCAACCAATCCACGGCAGCACAATTCGGTTTGAGTTTTTCGGCCTCACTTGCGCCTCCATCGCGCGATGTGGCCGGGGCACTCTTATCCGAGATCACATTTGAACGGGTCCCGTCGCTGGGCCGTTTGGAGGGTGCTATGACCGAACGCATTCAGGAATTCCTGCGCAACCGCCGGAACGAGGGCCAGGACGTCGAGCCGTGCCTCGTCGTCGACCTCGAAGTCGTGCGCGACAACTACCAGAGTTTTGCAAAGGCGCTGCCGGACAGCCGCGTGTTCTACGCGGTGAAGGCCAACCCGGCGCCGGAAGTGCTGTCGCTGCTGGCCTCGATGGGCTCGTGCTTCGACTGCGCGTCGGTGGCCGAGATCCAGATGGCGCTGGCCGCCGGTGCGTCGCCCGAGCGCGTCTCCTATGGCAACACCATCAAGAAGGAGCGCGACATCGCGCGCGCCTTCGCGCTGGGGATTCGGCTGTTTGCAGTCGATTGCACCGCCGAGGTCGAGAAGATCGCCCGCGCCGCCCCCGGCGCCAAGGTGTTCTGCCGCATCCTCTACGACTGCGCCGGCGCCGAATGGCCGCTGTCACGCAAGTTCGGCTGCGACCCGGAAATGGCGGTCGAGGTGCTCGACCTCGCCAAGCGTCTGGGCCTGGAGCCGAACGGCATCTCGTTCCATGTCGGCTCGCAGCAGCGCAAGGTGAAGGCGTGGGACCGGGCGCTGGCGATGGCCGCGTCGGTGTTCCGCGACTGTTCCGAGCGCGGCATCAACCTGTCCATGGTCAACATGGGCGGCGGGTTCCCGACCAAGTACCTCAAGGACGTGCCGCCGGTGGTGCAGTACGGCCGGTCGATCTTCCGCGCGCTGCGCAAGCATTTCGGCAACCAGATCCCGGAGACCATCATCGAGCCGGGCCGCGGCATGGTCGGCAATGCCGGTATCATCGAGACCGAAGTCGTTCTGATCTCCAAAAAGAGCGACGAGGACGATGTGCGCTGGGTGTATCTCGACATCGGCAAATTCGGCGGCCTCGCCGAGACCATGGACGAGTCGATCCGCTACGCCATCCGCACCCCGCATGACGGCGCGGAGATGACGCCGTGCGTGCTCGCCGGTCCGACCTGCGATTCCGCCGACGTCATGTACGAGAAGATGCCGTATCCGCTGCCGGTGACGCTCGAGATCGGCGACAAGGTGCTGATCGAGGGCACCGGGGCCTATACGTCGACCTACTCGTCGGTGGCCTTCAACGGCTTCCCGCCGCTGCGGACCTACCACATCTGAGGTCGTAGCGGCTCTCCTCCCCCGCGTGCGGGGGAGGGGGCAAGAAAACCAGGAGCCGGCGCGCCGGCTCCCACCCCTTCACCTGCAGATTTACCGACAACGCTCCGGGGCCGCATGGCCTGCGGAGTGGAGACTGACGTGCCATGACTGCTTTGCGGAAGACCCAAGTTGCCCTCATTTCCGACGCCGCTCCGTTCGCGATCCGTGCGGAGCGTGCCTCGGACGTCGTGGTGCGCGAAGCGCTGCTCGATGCCTGCTTTGGCGAAAACCGCCATACGCGCACCTGCCAGCGCCTGCGCGACCGACGCGCGCCCGCCGAAGGCCTTGCCCTGTCGGCCGTAGCGAGAGGCCGGCTGGTCGGGACCGTGCGGTTGTGGCACGTCAGCGCCGGGGGCGTCCCGGCGCTCGTGCTCGGCCCGCTGGCGGTAGATGACGACTGCCGCAAGCTTGGCGTCGGGGCTGCGCTGATGGACCACGCGCTCGCGGCGGCGACGGCGCGTGGCCATCGCGCGGTGATCCTGCTCGGCGAGGCGCCCTACTACGCCCGCTTCGGCTTCTCGGCGGCGAAGACCGGCGAATTGTCATTGCCCGGCCCGTTCGAGCGCGAGCGCCTGCTCGGCCTCGAACTGCGCGAAGGCGCGCTCGACGGCGCCTGCGGCATGATCGTGCCGACCGGCGCGGCGGCCACAAAGGCCGGCCGCGCCAGAGCGCCGCGGCCCGTGCCGCGCGCGGCCTGATCGCGCCATCATGTCAGCGAGCCTGCCCACCAAGCGCAAAGCCGCGCCATCACGCTTCCGCGGCGCCATCACCACCCTCCTGATGATCGGGCTCGCCGTCCTGATTGTCAGGGACATCCTTGCGCGCCGCTGGGGCGCAGCCGCACCGCCGCCTCCCGACGTGACAGAGCGATGGCGCTGATGTAGCGAGGGGTTGCGCGAGCGCCGAAAAACTCCGTAAACCGCCCGAAATCCTTAAGCCGAGGTCCCGATGCCCCGCCGTCTCATCTCCACCGGCTCGCCCTTTGAAAAGGCCGCCGGCTACAGCCGCGCCGTCATCGATGGCGATTTCGCCTATGTTGCCGGCACCACCGGCTACGATTACGCCACCATGGCGATGCCCGCGGATGTCACGAGCCAGACACGGAACTGCTTCAAGACCATCGAGGCGGCGCTGACCGATGGCGGTTTCGCCTTGGCAGACGTCGTCCGCGCCACCTATTACGTCACCGATGTCAAAAACGCCGACGCCGTTCTGGCGGTTTGTGGCGAAAGGCTCGGCGACATCAGGCCGGCCTCGACGATCCTGGTCGTCGCGGCGCTGCTCAAGCCCGAGATGAAGGTCGAGATCGAAGTCACCGCCAAGCGGCGCGCCGCCTGATCCCTGATTGCCCCGTCGATTCCTTTTCCGGAGACAGAATTAAATGAGCCCGTCCGACCAGCAAATCCATGCCAAGATTTCCGGCCCCATTGTGATGATCGGCTTCGGCTCGATCGGCAAAGGCACCCTGCCGCTGATCGAGCGGCATTTTGCCTATGACAAATCGCGCTTTGTCATCATAGATCCGCACGAGGACGGCGAGCTGGCCAAACAGCACGGCGTGCGTTTCATCAAGCAGGCCGTGACCCGCGACAATTACCGCGAGGTGCTGGTGCCGCTGCTCACCGCCGGCGGCGGCCAGGGCTTTTGCGTCAACCTGTCGGTCGACACCTCCTCGGTCGACATCATGGCGATGTGCCGGGAGATCGGCGCGCTTTATATCGACACCGTGGTGGAGCCGTGGGCCGGCTTTTATTTCGACAAGGATATTGGCCCCGAGAAGCGCTCGAACTACGCGCTGCGCGAGACGCTGCTGGCGGCCAGGCGCAAGAGCCCGGGCGGTACGACCGCCGTTTCCACCTGCGGCGCCAATCCCGGCATGGTGTCCTGGTTCGTCAAGCAGGCACTGCTCGACATCGCCCGCGACACCAATACCCCGTTCAACGAGCCGAAGAGCCGGGAGGGCTGGGGCCAGCTCGCCCAGAAACTCGGCGTCAAGGGTATCCACATCGCCGAGCGCGACACCCAGCGCTCGAAGAAGCCGAAGCCGATCGACGTGTTCGTCAACACCTGGTCGGTGGAGGGTTTTGTCTCCGAGGGCATGCAGCCGGCCGAACTCGGCTGGGGCACCCATGAGAACTGGATGCCGGACAACGGCCGCCCCCATACCGAGGGCTGTGGTGCAGCGATCTATCTGCTGCAGCCCGGCGCCAACACCCGCGTCCGCTCCTGGTGCCCGACGCCGGGCCCGCAATACGGCTTCCTCGTCACCCACAACGAGTCGATCTCGATCGCGGATTACTTCACCGTGCGCGACGGCGGCAACGTGGTGTATCGCCCGACCTGCCACTACGCCTACCATCCCGCCAACGACGCGGTGCTGTCGCTGCACGAAATCTTCGGCGCTACCGGCAAGATGCAGCAGAAATGGCACATCCTCGACGAGAACGAGATCGTCGACGGCATCGACGAGCTCGGCGTGCTGCTCTACGGCCATGCCAGGAACGCCTACTGGTACGGCTCGCAGCTCTCGATCGAGGAAACCCGCGCCATCGCGCCCTACCAGAACGCCACCGGCATGCAGGTGTCCTCCGCCGTGCTCGCCGGCATGGTTTGGGCGCTGGAAAATCCGACCGCCGGAATCGTCGAGGCCGACGAGTTGGACTTTCACCGCTGCCTCGAAATCCAGCGCCCGTATCTCGGCCCGGTAAAGGGTTTCTACACCGACTGGACGCCGCTCACGGACCGGCCGGGGCTGTTCCCGGAAGATATCGACACGTCGGATCCGTGGCAGTTCAGGAACGTGCTGGTGCGGTGAGCCGGCACCGTCATTCCGGGGCGCGTCGAAGACGCGAACCCGGAATCTCGAAGTGGTGAAACGCAAGCCAATCTCGGGATTCCGGGTTCATCGCTCCGCGATGCCCGGAATGACGTCTCTCACTTCTTCATATAATCGAACGCCACCGACCCGAGCCCGAGCGTCAGATCCGCCTTGAAATGCAGCGCCGAGATCACCTCGCGCACCGGGAGCCTTGCCACATCGCAGAGCGCGTGCGGGAACAGGCCGAGCGCGGCGGGACCGGTCCAGGACTCTTTCAGGGTGATGTCTTCGAGCGAGAAGCGCACCAATTCACAGATCCGCGGACTGCCGTCGACGTGCGGAATGATCTTCAGGATGAAATTCGGCGCCTTCAGGCTTTTCAGCACGGCGTCATGATCGCAGGGACGGTGCTTGTAGCCCATGGTGGCGGAGGCGCAGAGCACCGAGCCGTAATGCAACGTACCCACCAGCACGTCGCTCTCGACCTCGATCTTCGGCCTCGCCAGTTTCTTCGGAAATCCCCAGAGCTCGCGGCCGCCGGCGATCGGCCCTTCGTCGTCCAGATACATCGCATGGGTATAGGCGCCGTCCTCGCCGTTCAGACGGACCGGGATCACCTGGCCGGTTTCGGTGTAATCGCCGAAGCCGGTGGAGTCGGGCATGCGGATGAATTCATATTTGACGACCGAGTCCGTGATCTCGAGCGGCTCCGGCACCACGGCGGCGAGCGCCTCCGGATCGGTGCGATAGGTGATGACGAAATATTCGCGGTTGAAGAAGCGATAGGGGCCGGGCGGAAACGCCGGGTTGGTCAGCGGCATCGAATAGGCGGTTTTCCTGACGTCGTCGATCCTCATGGCTGGCCCTCATGCGTTATCTGCGCGATGAGCAATTATGCGGCAGCCAGGTGACACAAGCGAGACTGTAGAGTGGGCAGCGTCAGTCAAAACGGCGTCACAACGGTTGCCGACCTCAGGATGAGGATCGGGGACGCGTCGTCTATTTTTGCTGAATCGGCGGCGCCATCTTTTCGGCCGGCGCAGGCGGCAGGGCCGATTTCTGGCCTTCCTTCTGCGCCTGAACGTCGGGGCGCGCCGGCTCCGGCGCCGGCGTGGTCGGGCGCGCGCCGCCGGGTTTTGACTCGGCGGGGGCGCTGTCTTGCGTCGGCGGAGGCGAGGCCTGAAGCGGCTGAGTCGCCTGCGCGACCTGCGGGTTATGTGCCCGAAGCTCGGCCAACGAAAGCCCGCAAATCACGAGCCCGCTCGCGACCATTGCGGCCGCCAGCACAAAATCCTTCCGTCCGGCGCGTTTGCTGTCGTCAGACATCATGTTCACCCGCGAATTGTTCGCGGGATCAACGGACGCCGGAACGCATTGTTCCCGCGGGAACCGGTCCGCTACAGATCCAGCAACCCCGCGGTCCCGTCTTCCAGCGCGAACGCCAGCACCGTGCCCTTGGCGTTCCACGCCAGGCCGGCGACCGGGGCGATGCCGCGGCGGCGCACCAGGATTTCGGCGCCGTCGGTCATCCGCACCATCAGGATGGTGCCGTCGCTGTAGCCGCTCACGAGAACATCCTGTTTCGGATGGCAGGCGACGGCGGCGACGCGGGCCTGCAGCGGCGCCAGCATCGCCGGCTCCTTGCCCATCGGGCCGTCCTTGCCGGCGAACGGCCACAGGATCACGCTATCGGCGCCCGAGGTCGCCAGCGCCTTGCCGCCCGTGCTCCACGACATCGAGCGGACGCGGCCGGGATAGCCGGTCATGCGCATGTGCCTGGTATCGGCGAGCCGCCAGCCATGCAGCGCCGGCTCGTGCATCGCCGTCACCAGAAATTTGTTGTCGGGGCTGAAGGCGACGCCAAGATGCGAGCCCGCCCATTCCAGGACTTCCGGTTTCGCTGCCATGTTCGGAAACCACAGCGTCACGCCGTTATAATGCGCGATCGCCAGCCGCAGGCCTTTTGGGGCAAACGCCAGCCCGCCGACGGTCGAAGGCGCGTCGAGCGATTTTTCCTCGCCCTTGCCGCTGCGGATGAAGGCGGTCTTGCCGGCCGACCAGGCGAAGGCGCCGTCGGGATGCAGCGCGACATTGTCGATCCAGCGCCGCCTGGCGTCGGTCGCGAGCAGGCTGACCTCGCCCCTGGTGTCGAGCGCGACCAGTTTGCCGTCATCGCCGCCCATGACGATGCGCGCATCGTCGGCGGTCGCGCACAAGATGCCGCCGCTGTGGACGGCGACCGGCGCAACCTCGCCCTTCATGCTCGCCAGAAACACGTTTTCCTCGGCGCCGACGAAAGCCGCCTTGTCGCCGAGAAAATACACCGAGGTGACGGGCGCGCCGATCGTGACGGAGCGCACCTTGTCGGTGACCGACGCGATCGAGGCCGAATTGTCGCCGGGATCGAACTCGCTCATCACGTGATGATACAGCGCTCAAAACCGTCGCGGATGGTCTGCTCCGGCAATTCGCGGC
>Ga0209422_1000289_pt1 | contig 12515 bp, 7 predicted proteins | sample BlaSpr_A8_OM2_M3_FD_187983 | JGI IMG/M metagenome (GOLD analysis project Ga0209422, IMG submission 187983) | Forest soil microbial communities from Thunder Bay, Ontario, Canada - Black Spruce, Ontario site 2_A8_OM2_M3 (SPAdes) (version 2) | ecosystem: Environmental > Terrestrial > Soil > Boreal... | reverse complement strand
GGGAATCATGAGACACCGCCACCATACAGCGATCGTCAAGTTCGCATTACTCACACAATTTCTGGTCGTGGCCTTCGTAGCACTCCCCTCAGCATTTGCCAAGGACGAACCAAAATGGCTCGACGTGCATACCGCGCACTATTCCGTGATCACAGACGCGGGCGAAAAGCGCGGGCGTGAAATTGCTCTGCGCATGGAGCAGATGCGGGCGATTTTTGGACAGCTGCTTTTAAAAGACAAGCTAAAAATGCCGGTGCCTATCACCGTCATCGCGCTTAAGAGCGACAAGCAATATGGCTTGGTTTCTCCGGCCAAACAAAGCTTGGCATCTGGATTTTATGTGCCCGGTTCTGATCGGATTTATATCGTGCTGAATCTTTTTGCAGCAGATCCGTGGCGAGCGGTGGCGCATCCCCTGGCCCATTATCTTTTGAATTACAACTATCCTCCGGCGGCGGGTTGGTTCGACGAAGGACTGGCGGAATATTTCGGGTCCATACAGATTGGAAAGCAAGTAGATATCGGAGGCGATCCGGAGTTGGCGCCGGAGTGGCATGAGGACATCTTCGATGAGATGCGCCGCGATCCCAACGTCCCGCAATCTCTGACGCAGTTGATCAGTTCACCGGTGTGGCTGTCCATGGTCGATCTGTTCACGATGAAACACGATGGCTCGGGCACGCGCGAGGGAACGCACCATACGCTGTACTACGCTCAGTCATGGATGGTTGTTCACTATCTGCTGAACAAAAACAAACTGCCCGAGGCGGGAACGTACTTCGATCTGGTGCAGAATCAGAAGATGCCTGTAGAAAAGGCCATGGTGCAGGCATTTGATATGTCACCGTCGCAAATGGAAGACGCATTAAGAACATATTTCAAATCATTAAGCGCACTGGGCATCGCCCTCGATCAGTCAAAGAAACCGGCGGTGGACCCGGTGGATGTCCAGCAACCCGACCATCTCCCTCTTCCGTTTGGAGGAGACGACATTGGGATGGCGGTCAATCCGGTTCAGGACGTGGACGCGAGAGCGATCATCGGCGACATGATGACGCGCGTTCCGGAGCATCGCAGTCAGGCGCTGCGCGATTTGCAGCAACTCACGGCGGATCCGAAAGACAATGAAGCGGCGCATCGAGGGCTGGCTTGGGACGATATCCGCCAAAAGAAATTTGATGTGGCCAGCGACGAATTGGATAAGGCCTCCGAACTAAATCCGCGCGATCCATGGATATGGTATTACCGATCCGCATTGAAATATCAAAAAGCCCAGGCAACGCGTCAGGAGATGCAAGGGCTAGCGAACATGATGCAGGATTTGCGAGCTGTAACGGATTGGTATTCGGAGTTGGCTGACGCTTATAACATGCTGGGAATGGCGCGCGTGGAGGGCGGCGGAATCAACTCGGCGTTGGAGGCGCAACGGCAGGCGATTGCGCTCGCGCCTAGGAATGTGGAGTACCAATTCAATCTGGGCCAGATTTATGTGGCGGGCAAGAAGTGGGACCAGGCCCGGGACATATTCACGCGAATTAAGGCGGGACCGGAGCGCATAGCGGCCGCAGCGGCCAAGCAACAACTGGAAGATTTGGATACTCTGCAAAAATATGGAGTGCGTCCTCAGCGAGCAGGCGAGAGTGAAGTGCCAATGGGAGCGGCCAGCACGCCGTCGGCGAGTGCCGCGCCTGCAAAGGCGCCCAAGGTAGCTGAAGATCCAGATGAGCAGTCTGAAGCAGCGCCGCCCCCTCCGATGCCTAGGCCGGGAACGAGCGGGCCGATGCAATTTCTGAAAGGCAAGATTGTCAGTAGCGATTGCTCGAAGGCTCCCGAGGCTACGATTACGTTTTTGAGCGGAATGACGACTTACAGGATGCATACTGCGGACTACAAATCACTACAGGTAATTGGCGAGAATGGTTTTTCCTGCGATTGGAAGAATCGCCTGGTGTCGGTGAACTATCGCGCGGCAGGGAAGCAGGCGGGAGAATTGGTTTCGCTGGAACTACATTGAGCCGGGAGCAAAGTGTGCGAAGATGGACTTCGGAGAGAGCGGATGGAGAACCCACTCAAGCTTAAACGCATACACCACGTTGAATTTTTTGTTGGTAACGCCCGCCAGGCGGCCTATTTCTATCGCAAAGGGTTCGGGTTTTCGCAGGTTGCCTACAGTGGGCTGGAGACGGGACAGCGGGCGAGAACTTCGTATGCGCTGAGTCAGGGCAAAGCGAACTTCGTCCTCACGACGCCCATGACGCCTGACGATTTCGCCGCCGATCACATCCGCAAACATGGCGATGGCGTGCGGGACATTGCGTTGGAAGTAGCTGACGCTGATCAGGCATTTAGCGAGGCAGTCAAACGCGGCGCTCTTCCTGCTGAAGAACCGCATGACGCCAAGGATGAATACGGGACGGTTCGCCGCGCAGCGGTGCATACGTACGGCGACACGATCCACTCGCTGATTTCTTATAAGGACTACAAGGGGCCGTTCCTGCCTGGCTTCACGGCAGCCCCTCTTGCGGCGGATGATTGCGGCATTCTGCGTATTGACCACATAGTCGGTAATGTCGAACTCGGCAAGATGCAGTTCTGGGCCGATTACTATACGCGAGTATTCGGGTTTCACCGCTACATCACTTTTGACGACAAGGATATTTCGACTGAGTACAGCGCGTTGATGAGCATCGTCATGTCTGACGATTCGCATTCAGTCAAGTTTCCCATCAACGAGCCGGCCGCGGCGCGCAACAAAAGCCAGATTCAGGAATACATCGAAGCCTACGGCGGACCGGGCGCACAGCACCTCGCACTGCAATGCAAAGATGTGTTGTACACGGTAGGAAAACTACAGCGTAACGGAGTCGACTTCCTGCGTGTGCCGAACTCTTATTACGATGCGCTGCCGTCGCGGGTCGGCCCGGTGGAGGAATCGCTCGACGAACTGCGCTCGCTCGGCATCCTCGTGGATCGCGACGAAGAAGGCTACCTTTTGCAAATTTTTTCGAAGCCGGTGGAAGATCGCCCCACCGTTTTCTTTGAGGTGATCCAGCGCAAAGGCAGTCGCGGATTTGGCAAGGGAAATTTCAAGGCGCTATTTGAGTCGATTGAAATGGAACAGGCGCGGCGAGGAAATCTTTAGGTGATGGCTAACTCACAAATGCCCAAAGAGAAAACGATTCGATCAAAATCGAACGGGTCGGCTAAGGCCAAATTGCGCTACCAATCGGGCTTTGGGAACGAGTTCGCCAGCGAGGCGGTGGAAGGCGTATTGCCGCGTGGACAGAATTCTCCGCAGAAAGTTGCGCACGGCCTATACACGGAGCAGTTGAGCGGCACCGCGTTCACTGCGCCGCGTGGAGTCAACCGACGAACATGGCTGTACCGAATTCGTCCGTCGGTTGCGCACAAGCCATTCGAACCCATTAAGCAGGGACGGTTGCGCAGCGCGCCGTTCGACGAAACGCCGACTCCGCCCAACCAGCTGCGTTGGTCTCCGATTCCGATTCCGGCCGCATCCGAGCCGACCGACTTCATCGACGGCCTGATCACAATGGCGGGCAATGGCAACACGCAAACGCACTCGGGTGTTGGCATTCATATCTACGTTGTCAATGTTTCGATGGAGGATCGCTTTTTTTACAACGCCGATGGAGAAATGTTGATCGTGCCGCAGCAGGGAAAACTTCTGCTGCGAACTGAGATGGGCCTGCTCGATGTTAGTCCGGGCGAGATTGCCGTGATTCAAAGAGGAATTCGCTTCCGCGTCGAACTTCCTGAGAAGCAAGCGCGCGGATATATATGCGAAAACTACGGAGCGTTGTTTCGTCTGCCGGAGTTAGGACCAATCGGCGCGAATGGGCTAGCGAATCCACGTGACTTTCTGGCTCCAGTTGCTGCGTTTGAAGATCGCGAAGGTGACTACAAGATTGTGACCAAGTTTCAGGGAAAACTCTGGGCGGCTGCGATCGACCACTCGCCGCTGAACGTCGTCGCATGGCATGGCAACTATGTGCCCTACAAATACGACCTGGCCAACTTCAATTGCATTAACACGGTGAGCTTCGACCATCCCGACCCCTCGATTTACACGGTACTAACCTCGCCATCGGAAATTCCGGGAACCGCCAATGTTGACTTTGCGATCTTCCCGCCGCGATGGATGGTCTCGGAACATACCTTTCGCCCGCCTTGGTTTCATCGCAACTTCATGAATGAATTTATGGGGCTAATCCACGGCGAATATGACGCTAAGGCAGAAGGATTCGTGCCTGGTGGCTCCAGCCTTCACAATTGCATGGCGGGTCACGGTCCGGACTCCGAGACATTTGAGAAGGCGAGCAAGGCGGAGTTGAAGCCTGTATATCTTGGCGACACCATGGCCTTCATGTTCGAAACTCGTTTTGTGTGCCAGCCAACGAAATTTGCGCTGGAGACTTCCCAGCTCGATCACCAGTACTTCGAATGCTGGCAGGGATTGCGGAAAAAGTTCGACGGGAGTGGTGGTTGATGTGTAACTGCGGGAAGAATCATTCAATCAGAGGCGGGCGTCTCGCCCGTCCTGCCATCAGATTGCATCGACGATAGAAACGGGCAAGCAATCGCGATAGTTAAGGGGAAACGAATTTGCAAACTCTCCGGCCGGCGCAAGATTCCGCAACAACAGAAACTGCCTCCGCCGTCCTGCTGCGCGACTTAATCGATTATGCGGGATTGTTTCCACCAGCATCGCTCGCCATGGCTCAGTCTGTCGCGAACTACCAATCGTATTCCCAATCTGAATGGAACTGGATTCTTGGCCGTTTTATCGTGCCAGCAGCGAGGCTCGGTGAATTCGAAGATGCATTTGCCACACTGGCGGATCAAGCGTCTGAAGCTTGTTTTGCCCGTTGGCGGTTGTCCGCTCTTCTAGGCACCGACGTAATTGCCGACGCAGCTCGCATTCATGAATTCAATGCGCGGATGGCGAACGGGGTCTCTGGAAAATCCGCAGTCGTTCAATCGGTTGAGCTGAAAGTTGCGAACGTCGATGAGATCAAGCGCTTGTCCGAAATCATTCCCCGAGAGCTGGATACCTATTTCGAACTTCCGTGGTCGAGCAATAGCGCGTGCATCACAGCCATAGCGGACTGCGGACGCCGCGCCAAGATGCGTACTGGAGGCGAAACAGCGGATAAGTTCCCTGCTGCCGAGAGTGTCATCGAGTTCATTCGCGGATGTGCGGCCGCCAATGTGCCTTTCAAGGCCACGGCGGGACTGCACCATCCACTACGTGCCGTTCATCGGTTGACGTATCAACCAGATAGCCCCTCGTCCATGATGCATGGATTTATAAATGTTTTTCTGGCGGCCGCGTTTCTGCGGGCGGGAATGGCCACCAGTGTCGCCACGCAATTACTGGAAGAACAGTCACCGAAGGCATTTCAGTTTCATTCAGAAGCAATCGAATGGCGCCAGCACGAGCTGACGCGAGACGAAATCACAGCAACACGGCAGGGGTTCGCCGTTTCATTCGGATCATGTTCATTTACGGAACCGATAGATGATTTAAAGTCTCTATGCATCCTATGAAAACGCTGCCGTGAAAGAGCTGCGCCACAGCGTCCGTTGTAAATAATTTCAATATGAAACCTGTTCTCGACGAGACCCACGATTCCAAAGTGCAAAGCTGGGTTGAATCCGCCAATAGTGCCGCGTCGGATTTTCCTATCCAGAATTTGCCCTTTGGAATTTTTCGGCGGCGCGGTGAAGGCGGAGCCGCGCGGGTGGGCGTGGCGATTGGCGATAGCATCCTTGACCTTTACGGAATGCAAAGTGACGGATTGTTGGCGGAGGAGGGCATCCGCATTGCGGCGAACGCCTGCGCGTCCAATTCGCTGAATGCGCTGATGTCGCTCGGCGCAATTCCGCGGCGAGCTTTGCGGCGGCACCTTCACGCAGTGTTACGCGAGGAAGCTCCCCCATCCGATCGGCAGGCAGCCTCGCAACATCTGGTCGCCCAGGCTGACGTTGACATGCTTCTTCCTGCGGAAGTCGGCGACTATACCGATTTCTACGCCTCAATTTTCCATGCCACTAACGTTGGAAAACTGTTTCGTCCCGACAATCCCCTGTTGCCGAATTACAAGTACATCCCGATTGGCTATCACGGTCGAGCGTCATCGCTGGTTCCGACTGGAACAGCGGTTCGACGCCCCTGGGGCCAGACACGCGAAGGTGAAGCTGATCCGCAATGCGCTCCGACGAAAGCACTCGATTACGAACTGGAACTGGGCTTTTTTGTGAGCATTGGAAATTCGCTGGGCGAAACTGTCCCGATCGCCGAAGCAGAAGAGTACATTTTTGGAATCTGCCTGGTAAATGATTGGTCGGCCCGCGATATTCAGGCGTGGGAATATCAGCCGCTCGGACCGTTCCTCGGGAAGAGTTTTGCAACATCGCTTTCACCATGGGTAGTAACAATGGAAGCGCTCGCGCCTTTTCGCGCTGCAGCTTTTCCCCGCGCGGAAGGCGACCCAGCACCATTGCCTTACCTCTCTAATCCCAGCGACCAGAAACTTGGAGGTTTGGACTTGTGGCTGGAAGTTTCCTTAGTGTCGCCGCGAATGTACCAGGGCAATGTAGCTCCGATGGTTTTGGGACGAAGCAATTTTAAAGATATGTATTGGACCGTGGCGCAGATGCTCACTCACCACGCAAGCAATGGATGTAATCTGCGGCCTGGCGATTTGCTCGCCAGCGGCACAGTCTCCGGCGCGGACAAAACGGCGCGGGGCTGCCTCCTCGAGCTAACCTCGCGTGGTAAAGAGCCAGTGACGCTCCCAACGGGCGAACAACGGAAATTTCTGGAAGATGGCGACGAAGTAATCCTCCGCGGATTCTGTGAACGAGAAGGCTTTCGTCGCGTCGGCTTGGGTAGTTGTTCCGGGAAGATTGTAGCGGCAACCGCAAGATGATGCCGTAGAGACGCGGCTTGCCGCGTCTCCAGCGTGCGTAAGAAGATTCAACCTCGTGTCTCCCCGCAATTCGTTTATAGTAATCGCCGCGGCAAATAAGGAGGAGACCTTGAACGCGCCAGCGGACCCGCTACTCCCTAATAATTACAAATCGACTCAAGCGATATCCCCGGACGTTTCCACGAAAGGTGGCCACGGTCCCGCCTTATTTGCGGGCTTCCTCGGATGGACGCTCGACGCCTTCGATTTTTTTCTGGTCGTTCTTTCGCTCACCGCTATCGCCCAGGAGTTTCATCGATCCGATAAAGAGATTGCATTCTCGATCACGCTGACCCTGATCTTCCGTCCGGTGGGCGCCTTTATTTTTGGATTGATGGCCGACCGCTATGGGCGCCGCCTTCCGCTGATGATCGATCTGGTTTTCTATTCTGTAGTGGAAGTGCTCACGGGCTTCGCGCATAGTTTCGCCACCTTCCTGGTGCTGCGTGCACTCTTCGGAATCGGTATGGGCGGCGAGTGGGGCGTTGGCGCGTCGCTCGCCATGGAAAAAGTTCCTCCTCGCCTGCGCGGTTTGCTTTCAGGAGTTCTGCAGCAGGGTTATGCATTGGGATATCTCTTGGCGGCGGTGTGTTCCTATCTCGTTTTTCCGCGTTGGGGATGGCGTCCGATGTTTTTCATTGGCGGCCTCCCCGCACTGCTCGGCCTTTTTGTCCGATTCCGCGTCAAGGAATCTGAAGTCTGGCAGAAGACTCGTCACCATAATTGGAGCAGCCTCGGCCGAGAAATTGCCTCCCATTGGAAACTGTTTCTTTACCTGACGCTCTTAATGATGATGATGAATTTCGCCTCACACGGCACACAGGATATGTTCCCTACATTTCTGCAGCGGCACTGGCATATGGATGTTCACCGGCGTGCGGAAATTACGGCCATCTCCATGGTGGGCGCGATTCTCGGAGGTACGCTGGTTGGATTCTTGTCCGATCGCTTCGGGCGCCGCCGCGTTATGATTGCGTCCCTGGTCGGCGCAATCCTGCTAGTCCCGCTGTGGGCCTACGCTCCGTCATTGGCATTGCTCGTGATCGGAGCTTTCTCGATTCAGTTTATGGTGCAGGGAGCGTGGGGCATCGTGCCAGCGCACCTGTCCGAGCTTTCGCCTGACTCGGTGCGTGGCTTCCTCCCTGGATTCGCATACCAGTGCGGCGTGCTGCTTGCCAGTTCGGTTCCCTATGGAGAGGCAATTCTCGCCGAGCATACCAGCTATGCAAACGCGATGGCCTTGACCGCGTTTACAGTTTTTACCTTAGCGGCGATTGTGGTGGCGCTGGGGCGCGAGCGGAGAGGTATCGAATTCGGTCAATAGCAATCGGCACAGGACGACGTTGCCTCGCATTAACCAGCGTTACGGCTCTGGCAACACCGGCAACGCTGCTGTGTTTACCGTGGATGGATCGTCGCGCAGTTTGATATAAAGCAGCGTTCCATTGGGACGCGGGACCGTCAACGATGCGTCGGCATATCCGACCGGAACAGGAACACTGTGAGCGAATTGCGAATCCGAGGCAACCGAATCGATCAGAAAAAGATTCTGGCCCATCAAACTGCAAGGCTGGTCAGGACGATCCGGGCAGCGGACCTCTTTCAATGATGGAACCCGCACTAACTTCGCAAGCGCTTGCCAGTCGCCGCGTTCGCCAGTCTCGGCGACGGCCCGCAAACGCAGCGGCCCAAACACCGATGCCCCGAAACTCTTCAGCGGTCGTAAAGTTCCAAGTACGGTATGAGAATCTTGCAGGACCAAAGTTCCGTCCGCCAAACTCAGCAAAGTCTCAGCCGAGCCATCCTCAGTTGCAACCTCAATCTTTTCCGTGCGCGGAAATGTGTCCGGCGTCTCCGTCTTCAAAAAAAATGAAATTTGTCCATCTTGCGGAAGATCATCGGCATTCCCCAAATGAATAATGGACGCACCGGGCTGCACGTTCTTGTTGAGAAGTGTCAACCGGGGACGCGGCGGTTCAACTACCGTGTCCAAATTCAACACACGTCCGTCCTTCAGTGCAACATGTGCGACCAACTTTTGCCCGGGTTGAAACACAGCGCCCGCAGGAGTCGAAGACGAGAGCCGCAGCTGATCCTTCCCGTCCGAGCGCGTTAAGTCCCCGGGAACGAAGTGTGAGTTCTCCAACTCCAGACCAGAAACCTCATCCAACCGTGAGCCCGTTAATACCCCCTGCTGATCGCCCGCGTTGATCGTGAAGCGATCCAGGTGCGCTGCTTCGGAATACATCTGCATCGGAACTTCATCCGGCTTTGTCAATCCTGATTGCGCAACCAGCATCAGCACCGGACCAGCCGCCTCTTCTTTCAGAGGCACTTCCACTTCAAGTTGATCCGCTTTTAGCAGTTTCCAAGTCGCCTTCAGCGGCTTGCCCCGCTGATCTTTCATCGTCACCTGATCCACGCAGGGAGCGTTCTCCGACTGCAAATGAAATGCATCCTGGCGGCCCACAATCAGGGCCGTGGAATCCTCCGAGGTGAGAAGCCACTTCGCTGGATGAGCATTCTGCAACTGGAATGTGGGCCCTTCAAAGGACTGAAATCCCCAATAACCATGCAGCGTTCCAGTAAATCCATTGTCAAGATCATTGCCATGAACCGAATGAGCGTCGACGACGAAACCGCCGCGCGCGGCATCAGCCATAACCGGCAAGTCAATCGCAAGCCCGGCCTTAGACTGAACGTGAAGAACCATGTCGTGCGCGTAGTCGGTCGAAAACACCAAGGGCGCGCCGTCCGCAGGAAGCACTAAGCCCGAACGCTGCAAACAGAAAACCTGCTTCGGCTCGACCGCTCGAAGAGGAGGCAACTGGGCCGCCTCAATCGCCGGTAAACCAATAACCAGCACCGACATCGGCTTATGAAAAGAAGGCGGGTTATTTAACTTGAGATTCAGCTCATCCTGCTTCGGCAGCGCTAGCGCGGGAATATATTGATATCCCGCCGTACGAAAGTTCTCCATCATTCGAGCCACGTCGACAATTGCTCCCACGTAAGGGCTGTAGGCGCCTCCGCCGGCAAACTTGGTGGCACTGATTGCTCCGACCAGGTCGGATCCCGCTCCCGAAGTCAAGACTGCGACCATCGACTGGCTGTGCCCGTCGTCTAGGACGAGCTGATCGGTATTTCGCGTGAGACACGGAGCCTGCTCCTCCGTGGGCTTATCGAAACATTGCTGGTCAACCTTCATCTTCAAACTTCGCGCCAGCAGCAGCGAACGTTCGTGTAGCGCATTAGGATCGTCATCGGACATTTCCTTGATGCCGGAGAGATATTTATCCAGTCGCGAACGGTCTAGGGCCGCTTGATTCAAATCTTGCGACGCCCGCACGAACGCTCCAGGCTTGCCGCGAACCGCCGAGCGCAATGTGCTGAAGTCGCCTCCGGTTTCAGGAGCGAGAAACAGCAAAGCCTGCTGCGCCTCCGCCGGAACCGTGACTACGATCCCCTCTTCACGTACCTTCTTATTCCAGGTTTCAGCCTTTATGAACCATTGTTCGGGCGGAGGGTTCGTTGATCCTCTTAGAAAAGCCACAATCAGCAAGTAGTGGGCTGACTGGCTCTTCGAAATTTCGGGATGCAGCCAGAGGCGATCGCCAGACTGAAGATTCGGCACTTCAGAAATTGGCAGTGTCTTGCCCGCTCGTGTGACTTTTATTTCGATCCGCGGGCCTGGCAAATCGAAAGCGGGAGCATCGGCAGCAGCACCAATACAGTTGAACCCGAGGGTAGCAAGCAGCAGCCCAGAAATCGGAAGGCAATACCGTAGACGCGCACTTAACCAGGGGACAAATTCTTGAAAATTGCTGTTACCGCCAAGAAACAATCTTAAAAACAAGACCATCGTGACCAGCCCTCAGATTCGTTCGTTGAATACTTCAACTTTAGCATCCGGCAAGTTCGCGGAGATGATAGAAAGTGCAGGTGCAAGTAATCACAAATAAGCCGTTGAGAAACCGGATCGCCAAGAGCCTATCAGTTTCGAAGATTAATTATTTTTCGAAAAGCACGTTGAGCAGCCGCGCAAGCTCGGCCTTCTGGTTATTGCCGATGCTGTTGTTGGAATCACTCTCGGTTAGCTGTGCGAGTTCGTGTGCCAGAATGCGCTCCGCGGTATGCTGAGAAAGGTAAATTGTGTCATGTGCAGGAAGCAGCTTCCATGTCTTCTTACCGACACGGCTAAGCAGCCATCTTTGTCGCTCTGGACGCTTATGTACTTCTACCCTGCCTTCAGTAACCGATACCACTTCATCAATCTGGATGTCGACCCAACCCTGTTTTCCGGCGAGATGCACTTTCTCCACAGCGAAATTGTCGAATACCACCAGGAATTGAGCAGACTTAAGTAGGTCACGCCCGCGTAAGCTTGCCTCCGCATCCTTGCATGCCTGCAAGAAAGCCGTCTCCACTTGATCGGGTTTCGGGCTAGCGGAATTTACGAACACAAGCCCGGATATCTCCGAATTCACGCCCTGATTTTCGAAATGCTTTGCGGCCCCGGCATCTCTAGAGGAATCTTCCCCTGGATTATTTGCGCGGCTTCCCGCAGAGATTTCGGACGGCGTAGTGTGCTCCGAATCCATGGGCTCCCAACTCGCCCTGCGAATTGGGTTTGAAGTGCTGCCATTCGGTGCCCGCTTGATGTATCGAAAAAACCGAGGGTGGCCCCGTCGTTTCCAATACGGCGAGTCGTAATAATCGACACCTGGCCCCGAATGAAGAACGCTGAAAAAGGACCGCTGACGAGGATCGACCACGATCCCAGCATGTCCGCGCCAGACAGCCAAGTCGCCCGGTTGCGGATTTGCAACCCGTCGAAATTCGTCGATCCCCGCATAAAGGTCCGAAGAGCTCGCGTATTCATAAGGGAAACCGGCGCGCTCATAGATTCCGTGGACAAAGTGGGAGCAGTCGAAAGCAAACTCCGCATGATGCCGGGAATCCAGCGCGACATCCAGAATCGCCAAACCCTCACTCCGAGTCAACGCCCGGGACCCGATCGTCTTCCGCTGCAGGTCAGGACTCTCACGAGTGACTCGGTAAGCCTCGTCGGAACTTGCCTGCTTCTCTTGCGCCGCTGCGATACGCGTAACGGGCGCGTAGAGCAGGAGAAATAGCAGGGCGCCTTTGGCGTGGAACCGCATAGTCCCTCTTATAACGCACCCTCACAAGGCAGCATAGGTCTCAGAAGTGCCGCCACGTTCGCGAGAAGTGACTTGCCCTCAGATGCACCTTAGATTCCAAGTGGTTTGCCGCACGCTGCGAGCCAAACGGTCGGATGCCCACACCAAGACCGTATCGAACTCCCTGCGGCGGGCGGCGGCGAGCATCTGGTCGAGTGCCGGGCGTTTCGCCTTGGCGCCGCTGATCCGATCGGTGTACTCGTGAACGATCTCGAACCCGCGCTGCCCTGCCAGCCGGCGCAGGTCAAGCGCCTGGGTCTCGGGATTCTGATCGAAGGTGGAAACTCGCGTATACAGCACTGCTCGCTTCATCTTCACC
>Ga0209422_1000287_pt1 | contig 12542 bp, 9 predicted proteins | sample BlaSpr_A8_OM2_M3_FD_187983 | JGI IMG/M metagenome (GOLD analysis project Ga0209422, IMG submission 187983) | Forest soil microbial communities from Thunder Bay, Ontario, Canada - Black Spruce, Ontario site 2_A8_OM2_M3 (SPAdes) (version 2) | ecosystem: Environmental > Terrestrial > Soil > Boreal... | reverse complement strand
AGCTGAAGCAGAAAGTCTATGCCTCCCTCGAGCCGAAGATGAAGCCGGGCGCGATTCTCGCCACCAACACTTCCAGCATCCCGCTGCAGGATTTGCGCACCACCTTGGCAAAACCCGAGCGGCTGGTCGGGTTGCACTTCTTCAATCCGGTCTCGCGGCTGCAACTGGTCGAGGTCGTCAGCCATGACGGCAGCGATCCCGCGATGCTGAAGGAGGCGTTGGCCTTCGTCGGCGCCATCGACCGGCTGCCGCTGCCGGTCAAGAGCTCGCCCGGCTTTGTCGTCAACCGCGCGCTGACGCCCTACATGCTGGAGGCGATGGTGATGCTGGACGAGAAGATCGACAAGCGCGCCATCGATGCGGCGGCGGAAAAATTCGGCATGCCGATGGGCCCGATCGAGCTCGCCGATCAGGTCGGTCTCGATATTTGCCTGGCTGTCGGCGACATGCTGCGCTCGAAATTCGGCGACCAGTTGCCGCCGACGCCGGCCTGGCTACGCGAGAAGGTCGCTCGCGGCGAACTCGGCCGCAAAACGGCTAAGGGCTTTTATGCGTGGCGGGATGGCAAGGCCGACAAAGCGCCGGCTTCGCCGTCCGCGGCGCAGCCGACCGACGAAATGATCGACCGGCTGATCCTGCCGATGTCGAATGTCTGCGTTGCCTGTTTGCGCGAGGGCATCGTCGACAACGCCGACATGGTCGACGGCGCGATGATCTTCGGCACCGGCTATGCCCCCTTCCGCGGCGGTCCCTTGAATTACGCGCGCAGCCGCGGGACGGAAAACGTCGTGTCCGCCTTGCGCGCGCTCGCCGCCAAATACGGCGGCCGGTTCACGCCGGATGGCGGCTGGGATAGTTTCCAATAATGTATTTAAAATACGCCTCGACGGGCCCTCAGACATGACCGACACGCCAGCCGTTCACGCCCCGCCGACTACGGAAGCAGAACCGTGCGGCGATCTCTGCACCCGCACGCTGGCGATGCCCGCCGATACCAACGCCAACGGCGATATTTTCGGCGGCTGGCTGCTCAGTCAGATGGATATCGGCGGCGGCATTTTTGCCTCCAAGATCGCGAAATCGCGTACCGTCACGGTCGCGATCGACGCGATGAATTTCAGAAAGCCGGTCTATGTCGGCGATCTGGTTTCCGTGCACGCCAATCTGGTGCGGACCGGCAGGACCTCGGTCACCGTCCATCTCGAGGCCTGGGTATTGCGCCGCAAGGAGACGAGTTCGATCCTGGTCACCGACGGCAATTTTACCTACGTCTCGATCGACGATTCCGGACATCCGCAGGCGATCAAGCAAGGCGAGCCGCCGATTCCGGCATGATGGATTCCGGTCATTCCCGGACGGCGGCACCGCGATCCGCCTCGCAATTGGCGATCTGAAGCGGCGCGCGCCAGCGCCCGACTTTTCACATTCACCCTCTCTTGGGAGTGTGGTAGCCTTTTGCAAAAAAGCGCGATGCCGATGTGGAGGAGGAGATGCGATTTGATCGACTGAGGCGGCGCGAGTTCGTTGCGGGACTTGTCGGAACCGCAGCCTGGCCGGTGCTGTCGCGAGCGCAGCAGCCTGAGCGGCAGCGGTTGATCGCATATATCACGTCTAACGCAGAGAACGGTCCTGACTCTATCTGGGCCGCCTCGTTTCGTAAGGGACTGGAACAGCGCGGGTGGATCGACGGCCGCAACGTTCGGATCGACTATCGTTTCGGGGGAGGCGATGCGACTCTCACCCCGAAGCTCGCAAAGGAGCTGGTCGAGCTTCGGCCTGATGTGATTGTCGCTGCGACCACCCCTGCGGTTACGGCGGTGCGGCAGCAGACGTTATCCATTCCGATCGTATTCGTGCAGGTTCCGGATGCCGTTTCGGCCGGATATGTCACCAACCTCGCGCATCCGGATGGCAACGTAACGGGCTTCACCAATTTCGAGTTTTCGATCGGGGGAAGATGGCTGCAGGTGATAAAGGAATGCTCGCCGGCGGTCAGCCGCATCGCGGTCGTTTTTGACCCGGCCAATCCATCCTGGGCAGCTTATTTGCGGACCATCGAGGCGGCCGCGCCTTCCTTCAAGGTTCAGCTGATACCGGTCAGCGTGCGCGATGCCGCGGAAATCGAAACCGGCATCGCTTCGTTCGCGGGTGAACCAAATGGCGCGCTCGTTGTGCTTCCCAGTCCGGTAGCCACCTTGCATCGCGACGTGGTCGTTGAAATGGCAGCGCGACATCGCCTGCCCGCAGTCTATCCATATCGCTTCTTCGTCACCAATGGTGGTCTGATATCCTACGGCGTTGATCTCCCTGATCAGTACGAAAGGGCTGCATCATATGTCGATCGGGTTCTGAAAGGCGCGAAGCCGGCCGATCTCCCGGTTCAGCTCCCCACAAAATTCCAGCTAGTTATCAATCTCAAGACTGCCAAAAAGCTTGGCCTCGAACTGCCGGCAACGCTGGTGGCTCGCGCCGACGAGGTGATTGAGTGAGACGACGCCAGTTGTGGCAAGATTCAGTCTAGGCTTGCGCCGGAAGCCAGATCTATTATTCGAGCAGGCGACACGACGCGCGGAGGGCCTGTCATGCTTACAAGCGACCGCCGGAAATTCCTGCGCAGTTCTGCCGCGACCGCCCTTTCGCTGGCTGTACCGACCGACTTGTTCGCGCAAGCAACCTCGGTCACGGCGCATCCGAGCGCCACATGGGACGCCGGCGCCTTGCGTCATCTGTTGCCGACGGTCAGCGACACCAGGATGCTGATCAAGACGTCCTTCGCGACGCCCCTCGCGGAGGCCCCGACCCTGAACGTCGGCGGCACGTCGGTGAATGGCCGCATCGGCGACACGCGCGGCGAACACTGGCATTTCTATGTCACCGATCTGCAGCCTCAGACCCGCTACACGCTGTCGCTGGTGGGCTCCAGGGGCCGCCCGCTATGCGAGCCTTGGGAACTGGCGACCTTTCCGGGTCCCGATACGCGGCCCGAAAAGTTCCGGCTTTTGATCTATACCTGCGCCGGCGGCCACGAGGTCCACAAATTCCTCCCGACCGTGGTGCGCAATCGGCTGCTGCGGCGCGGTCTTTCCCTGCAACCCGATGCGGTCGTCGCCAATGGCGATCAGGTGTACTGGGACCTGCTGGCGCCGGTCGGCGGAAAGCTGTTCCAGACCCCCGAAGCGATCAAGCTTGCCGGCTCGTTCGACAGGTCGGCGATCGTGCTCGGCGGCGACAACGAGACCGTGCTGAAGCGCGCCGCCGGACCGCAGATCGTTCCGGTCTATGGCACCGACTTCCGGTCGACGCCGATGTTCTTCATGCAGGACGATCACGATTATTTCGACAATGACGAGGCCACCGACGACGTCGTCACCTTCCCGCCGACGTTCTTCATGCTGCAGCTCGCCCGCGCCACGCAGAGCATGTACTATCCCGAATTCCTGCCGGACGTCGCGCGCCCGCTCGGCCTGCCATGGTCGTCGGCCGGCGATCGCGCCTGGGGCGTGTCGGAGAGTTTTGGCACGGTTCGTTACGGGCGGTTGGCCGAAATTCTGCTGTATGACATTCGCCGCACGCTGACGATGTCGGGTCCGAGTGCGGTGTATGTCGATCTCGAAGTCGAGAAATGGCTGAAAGCGCGCACCGCTTCAACCGAGGTGGCCCATCTGGTGCACGTTCCCTCCAATCCGCCGGGCTGGACGGCCGGCAAGTGGGGCGAATGGTACCCGGATGTCCTCGGCCCCGATGGCAAGCTCACCGCGGATATACCAAAACCCTATTGGCAATCGGGCTGGCTCAAGCAGCATGATCGGCTGATCGCGGCGATGGCCGCGATGAAAAGCCGAAGGCCGCTCGTGATCAGCGGCGACCTGCACGCGATCGGCATCGGACGGATGCTGCGCAGCGGCACGCTCGATCTGAAGGCGAACCCGATCACCACGGTATTGTCGGGCCCGATCGGCTGCCGCCCGAATCCGCTTGGCTGGCCCTCGGGGCGGCGCGGGACCGGCGCGATGCCGCCCGCGCATCTCGACATGGACGAGCAGGTCAAGCCGATCGAGCAGCACGGCTTCACGCTGGTCGACTTCACGCCGGACAAGATGGTGCTGCGCATGTTCAAATGGGACTGGCGAACGCAGGCCGTCGAGGCCATCGACACGCTCGAACCGTTTCATACGGCTGAATTGCCACGACCCGCCTAGTCCGGCGCCGGCCGCGCAATTCGCAAGACACCGCGCACAGCCGCATCGCCCAACCTCAAGGCCGCCAAGGCGCTCGGCATCACCGTTCCGCTGCCGCTGCTCGGCCGCGCCGACGAGGTGATCGAATAGCGTTCGGTTGTCGGGTACCGAACCGACATCGGCGGCCAGTAACCCTATGATTCGCGCATGACTCGTTACACCTTCCGAATCCGCCGAGGCTCTCATTCAACCGATCTGGCTGTCGATTCGCCGGATGACGACTCCGTGTGGCAGGAGGCTGCGAGGGTGTGCTCCGATCTTGTCGGAGACACAGTCGTGGGGCTTCGGGACAGCCCCGAGTGGCGGCTGGAAGTCGTGGACGAGAAGGGCTTCATTCGCCATCTGTTTCGGCTGACCTCTGAGACCTTCGATCATCAAGGCGTCCTGGAACCTCGCGCGCTGTCGTGAACGACTGGCAGGCGCTTGCCGCCGTCACAACGCCTGCATCTCGCCCTTGGTCCAGAATTCGCGCAGCTTGAATTTTTGGATCTTGCCCGATCCCGTCAGCGGAAATGCCTCGACCACGAACCAGTGCCGCGGCGTCTTGTGCGGGGCGAGGAAGCTGCGCATGTAGTCGGTCAATTCGTCCTTGTCGATGGTGGCGCCGGGCGCGGGGCGGATGACGGCGGCGACCTCCTCGCCCCATTTTTCGTGCGGCAGGCCGATGACCGCGACCTCGCCGACCTTGGGATGGCGAAACAGCAGCTCTTCCAGCTCACGCGGATAGATGTTCTCGCCGCCGCGGATGATCATGTCCTTCAGCCGGCCCTCGACCGTGCAATAGCCGCGTGCGTCCATCGCGCAGAGATCGCCGGTGTGCAGCCAGCCGTCGGCATCGATCGCGGCCGCGGTCGCCTCCGGCATTTCGAAATAGCCGAGCATGATGTGATAGCCGCGGGTGCAGAACTCGCCGATTTCGCCGATCGCGCAGATCTTGCCGGTGTCGGGATTGACGATCTTGGTCTCCATGTTGGGCAGCGGCAGCCCGATGGTGCCGGCCTTATCCTCGATGCTGTCGGTCGTCATGGTCTGCGCCGCCACCGGCGAACATTCGGTCTGTCCGAACACGATGGTGAAGGGCGCGCCCAATTTTTGCTCGAACAGAGTGACCAGCGCCGCCGGCACCGTCGAGCCGCCTGAACAGATGGCCTTCACCGATGAAAGATCTGACGACGCGAACGACGCATGCTCCAGCATCGCCACCAGCATGGTCGGCACGCCGACCATCGCATTGCCGCGGTAGGTCGCGAACAGTTCGAGCACCAGGCCCGGTTCGAACGCCTCCAGCAGCACCTGGGTCGCCGCCTTGGACACCGCGCCCAGCACGCAGCAGACGCAGCCACCGGTGTGGAACAGCGGCATGGTGGTGACGAACACGTCGCCGGGGTCTACGCCCATGCGCTCGGCGGTGTCGGCGCCGTTGTTGGCGAGCCCGCGATGGTGCAACAGCGCGCCCTTCGGAAACCCCGTGGTGCCCGAGGTATACTGGATCATCACGGGATCGGTCGGCTTGACCGCGGGAAGCGCGATATTCCTGTGGTCGCCGGCCTTGATGAAGGCGCCCCAGTCGTCGAAGCAGATGATCTCGCGCAGTTCCGCGCAGCGCGGCGCGACTTCGTGCACCGTCTCCAGCATCGGATTGCCGCGGAATGCGGTGACCACGAACACGCCGGCGGCGCGCGATTGCTTCAGCACATATTCGAGTTCTCTCGCCCTGAAGCCGGGGTTGACGGTGACCAGCACGATGCCGGCGAGCGCGGTGCCGAATTCGAGCATGATCCATTGCGGCAGGTTTTGCGCCCAGACCGCGATCCGCTCGCCCGGCTTGAAGCGGGTCAGCAGTGCCCGCGCGGTGCGCTCCGCCTCGGCGTAAAGCTCGGCATAGGTCCACTGCCGGCGCAGTGCGGGGTCGGGCACACCTGCGATCAGCGCAATCCGGTCCGGTGCCGATTTCGCCGCCCGTTCGAGCAACTGGCCGAGCGTGACATCGCGCACCGCCGGCGTCGCCGGTCCCGCGACATAGGATTCCGTCAAAGCCATTCGTGCCTCCCGGCCTTGCATTTTTTCCAACTATGACATTGGGCGCCCGTCATTTGCAGCTGTGTCGAAAAATGAGCCATCCCGGACATGCCGGCAAAACAAGAGGGCCTGGGCGAACCCAGACCCTCTTCAATAACCGACGCAGGCTGTGTCAGTCATCATACTCCTTCGAAATGTCCTGGCCGGTGTAATCAGGCATGAACGACGCCGCCACCAGGCTTATGACCGAGCAGGCGGCGATGTAGATGGAAATCGCATAGCCGGAGTGATAGGTGGCGAACAGGGCCGTTGCGATCAGGGGCGCCGGACCGCCGGCAATCACGGAAGCGAGCTGATAGCCCAGCGAGGCGCCGCTGTAGCGCAAGCGCGGCGTAAACGCCTCCGCGATCAAGGCTGCCTGCGGTCCGTATTGCATGTCATGCGGGATCAGTGACAGCACGATCGCGATGAAAACCAACAATGGAGATGCGGTGTCCACCATTCCGAAATACAGGAAGCCGAACACGCCCACCGTCGCCGCGCCGATCAGGTACATCTTCCTGCGCCCGATCTGGTCGGAGATGTGGCCCGAGAGCGGGATGGTGACGAACGAGACGCAGGAGGCGACCAGCACCGCCATCAAGATCAGATCGCGCGACATTTTCAGGGTGCCGACCGCGTAGGCGAAGATGAAGGCGGTGAAGATATAGAACGGCGCCTGCTCGGACATCCGCAGCAATGCCGACAGCAATATCTCCTTCGGATGCTTCCTGAACACCTCGACGACGGGGGCCTTCTCGATCTTCCTGTCGTCCAGCAGTTGCTGAAACACCGGCGTCTCAAGGATGCCGAGGCGAATCCACAGTCCGACGCCAACGAGAACGATCGAGAGCGCGAAGGGAAGCCGCCAGCCCCAGGTGACGAACTGGTCGCCGGTCAATTGGCTGAATACGAGGACGGCAAGGTTTGAAAGGAACAGGCCGCACGGCACGCCGAATTGCGGCCAGGAGGCCACCAACCCGCGTTGACCATGGGTGCGCGACCATTCCATCGCCAGCAGCACCGATCCGCCCCACTCGCCGCCAACGCCGATACCCTGGAGCATCCGCAACACGGTGAGGATGACGGCGCCCCAGATGCCGATCGACGAATAGGTCGGCACGAACGCGATCAGGAAGGTCGCGATACCCATGCACAAGAGCGTGGCGATCAGTGTCGCCTTGCGGCCGATGCGATCGCCGTAGTGACCGAATATCGCGGCCCCGATCGGACGTCCGACGAAGCCGATGAAATAGGTGCCGAAGGCCGCCAGCGTCGCCGTCAACGCGTCCTCGTTGGGAAAGTAGAGCTTGCCAAAAATAAGCCCGGCCGCGGTGCCGTAAAGGAAGAAGTCGTACCACTCGATCGCGGTGCCGATGGTTGACGCGATGACCGCCTTGCGCAATTGCGCGCTATGATCGGCCTCGGACAACGCCCCTTGTGTGATTGCCATAGCCATTGAATTTGTCCCCTCTGGTTGGTCGTTTCCTTCGCTCCTGGGAATCGGTTCGCATCGATCCCTTCAGCGGGATTCTACAGTCAGCCAGCGGCGACCGGAAGGTGCATTCCGCCAAAGGCAACCGGATGCTGCGCCGCAGGAAGCCTGCGCGAAGCTTTGATGATGGCTCGCAGCAAGTTGATCGCCTTAACCGTAATCCGACGTTCGGCCCTCAGCGCGCCTTGCGGCCGATCTGCCGCGTTGACCGGATGCCGGAACGGACGCACCATGGGATGCGTCCTTGTGCCGAGGTGCCGCCGTGACCGGCCTTACCCACCGCCAGAATGAAATCCTCAACATCGCCCGAGCCTTCGGCCGGGTGACGGTGGAAGACCTCGCCCGCCGTTTCGAGGTTTCGGCGCAGACCATCCGCAAGGATCTCAACGATCTCTGCGACCACCGCTCCCTGACCCGCATCCATGGCGGCGCCATCATTGCCTCCGGCGTCGAAAATCTGGCCTATGAAGCCCGTCGCTTCGTCGCCGCCGAGGAGAAGAAGGCGATCGGTGCTGCCGCCGCGGCGCTGATCCCGAACGGCTGCTCGCTGTTCATCAACATCGGCACCACCACCGAAGAGGTCGCCAGCGCCCTGACCTCGCACGAAGACCTGCTGGTCATCACCAACAATCTCAACGTCGCGATGCTGTTATACCGGCATCCGCGCATCGAGGTGATCGTGGCCGGCGGCGCGGTGCGCCGTGCCGATGGCGCGGTGATCGGCTCGACCGCGATCAGCCTGATCGGCCAGTTCAAGGTCGACTACGCCATCATCGGCGCGTCCGCGATCGACGAAGAGGGCGCGCTGCTGGATTTCGACTATCGCGAGGTGCAGGCCGCGCAGGCCATCATCGCCAACGCGCGCAGCGTGATGCTGGTCGCGGACTCGACAAAGCTCCGCCGCAGCGCCCCGGTGCGCATCGCCCATCTCAGCCAGATCCAGACCTTTGTCACCGACGCGGCGTTGCCGGCGGGCCTCGCCAATATCTGCCACACCCGCGGCATCGCGGTGATCGAGGCAATGCCAAAGGCAAACGGCGATATCGACGAGCCCGGGGTGGAGATTCCGCCGTCGACCGTGACGCGGTTGAGGTAGAGACGATCCCTGTCATCGTGTCCCGGACGCGGTGCAGCGTTCTCCCGGCGATGCCAACGGGTCGCGCGAACGCGCGCCCGATGACAGGCTCCGCATCGTCCGGTCACGCTGCTCCGCAGAGCCGGGACCCAACGCGCCGCTAGATGGGCCCCGGCTCAGCAGCGCATCGCGGAGCCTGTGCTCGGGCCGCGCGGAGCGCGGACCCGAGTGAGCTGCGCAGCGTCCGGGGCACGCATCCCCCGACAGTTCCCCGTTTTCGCTTGCTTTCGCATTTGGTTGTGATTTATTCGAAACCGAAAGCGAAATCGCCAAAGTGAATTGGCGAACGCCCGGGGAAGCGCCTTTTGGACCGAATTTTCGACCTCGCGATCATCGGAGGCGGCGTTAACGGCTGCGGCATCGCGCGCGATGCGACCGGCCGGGGCAATACTGTTTTCCTGTGTGAAATGAATGATTTGGCGAGCGGGACCTCGTCCTGGTCGACCAAGCTCGTGCATGGCGGGTTGCGTTACCTGGAATATTTCGAGTTTCGGTTGGTGCGCGAGGCGCTGATCGAGCGCGAAATCCTCTGGCAGATCGCGCCCCACATCATTCGCCCGTTGCGATTCGTGCTGCCGCACCATGACGGGCTGCGCCCGGCCTGGCTGCTGCGGCTCGGCCTGTTCCTCTACGACCATATCGGCGGGCGCAACCTGCTGCCGCCGACCCGCTCGGTCGATCTCACCAAGGACGAGGTCGGAAAGCCGCTGGTGCCCAACCGCTTCACCCGCGGTTTTGAATATTCGGATTGCTTCGTCGACGACGCGCGCCTCGTCGTTCTCACCGCGCGCGATGCGGCCGATCGCGGCGCGCAAATCCACACCCGCTCGCGCGCGGTCGAGATCCGGCAGGAGAACCAGATCTGGCGGGTCACGGTCGAGAACACGCTCACCCGCGAGCGCACGACGATCCAGGCGCGCGTGCTGGTCAATGCCGGCGGTCCCTGGGTCGAGCAGGTGCTGGCGTCCGGCGCCGGCGTCAACGCCCGCGCCAAGGTGCGGCTGGTGCAGGGCTCCCACATCGTGGTGCGAAAACTCTACGACCACGACCGCGCCTATATGTTCCAGAACAGCGACGGCCGGATCGTGTTCGCTATACCCTATCAGGACGATTTTACGCTGATCGGCACCACCGATCGCGATTACGAAGGCGATCCTTCGAAGGTGAAAGCCTCTGCCGAAGAGATAAAATATCTCTGCGAGTCCGTCAGCGAATACCTGGAAAAGCCGGTCAAGCCGGAGGACGTGGTCTGGACCTATTCGGGCGTGCGCCCGCTTTATGACGACGGCGCCAGCGAAGCCAAGGCCGCCACCCGCGATTACGTCTTCGAGCTCGACACTCCGGGCGGCGCGCCGCTTTTGTCGATCTACGGCGGCAAGATCACCACCTATCGGCGGCTGGCCGAGGAGGCGCTGGAACGGCTGTCGCCCTATTTGCGCAGCGCGATCGCGCGCGAGGGCTGGACCGCGAAATCGCCGCTGCCCGGCGGCAATATGGACGTCTCGGCGATCCCGGCGCTGGCGGCGGAGCTGGTGCGGAACTATCCGTTCATTACACCGGCGCATGCCAACCGCCTGGCGCACGCCTACGGCACCCGCGCCGCGAAACTGCTCGGCAATGCCAAATCGATGACCGATCTCGGCCGCTCGTTCGGCGCCACCTTGACGGAGAGCGAAGTCCGGTACCTCATGTCGGCGGAGTGGGCGCTGACCGCCGACGACATCGTGTGGCGGAGATCCAAGCTGGGATTGCGGCTGTCGGCTGCCGAGATCGCCGCCATCGACGACTGGATTGCCGCCAACCGCGCCCCGCTCGAAAGTCCCTTGCGCGAGGCAGGAGGGCGGACATGACCGTTGCGCTCGAACACGTCACGCGATCGATCGATGGCATTCCGGCCATCCGCGACGTCTCGCTGACGCTCGAGCGCGGCACGCTGAGCGTGCTGCTCGGCCCGACGCTTTCCGGCAAGACCTCGATCATGCGGCTGCTGGCCGGCCTCGACAAGCCGACCACCGGCCGCGTGCTGGTCGACGGCAAGGACGTCACCGGGCTCGACGTGCGGCAACGCTCGGTGGCGATGGTCTACCAGCAGTTCATCAATTATCCCTCGCTCTCCGTCTACGAAAACATCGCGTCCCCGCTGCGGGTGCAGCGCCGGCCGCGCGAGGAGATTGAAAAGAAAGTGCGGGAGGCGGCGAGGCTTTTGAAGCTCGAGCCATACCTGACCCGCATGCCGCTGCAATTGTCCGGCGGCCAGCAGCAGCGCACCGCGATCGCGCGCGCGCTGGTCAAGGGCGCCGACCTGGTGCTGCTCGACGAGCCGCTTGCCAACCTCGACTACAAGCTGCGCGAGGAACTGCGCACGGAATTGCCGCGCATCTTCGAGGCGTCGGGCGCGATCTTCGTCTATGCGACCACGGAACCATCCGAGGCGTTGCTGCTTGGCGGCAATGCCGTTTGCATGTGGGAAGGCGAGGTGCTGCAGGCCGGCGAGACCCCAAAGGTCTACCGCCATCCCGACACCATGCGCGTCGCGCAGGTGTTTTCCGATCCGCCGCTCAACGTCGTCGGGATCGAGAAGAGAAATGGCTCGGTGCAATATGCCGGCGGCGTGCGGGCGCCGGCGTCCGGGCTTTACGCCGGCCTCCGCGACGGCCCCTATCGCGTCGGCTTCCGCGCCCATCAGCTCGAGGTCGCCAACGGCATCGCGGGCCGCCATGCCTTCCACGCCACGGTGACGGTGACCGAAATCACCGGCTCGGAAAGCTTCGTGCATCTCAACCGCGAATCCTCGAACTGGGTCGCGGTGCTGCAGGGCGTGCACGAATACCCACCCGGACACGTGCTCGACGCCGTGCTCGATCCCGACAATGTTTTTGTGTTCGACGCGGCCGGCCGGCTGGTCGCAGCCCCCAGCGCCATAGCGTTTTCAAGCGAAGTGCGTAGCGGTTCGCGTGAAGAAAACGCGTCAAAGAAAATAACCTGAGGGAGATGCCGCATGGCCCGCATTGACCTCGTCGATCTCGCGCACTCCTACAGCGGCAATGCCGCGCCGCCGGAGTCCTTTGCGCTGAAGCCTGTGACCATGACCTGGCGGCAGGGCGGGGCCTACGCGCTGCTCGGACCGTCCGGCTGCGGCAAGACCACGCTGCTCAACCTGATCTCCGGCATCGTGACGCCGTCGCGCGGAAAAATCCTGTTCGACGGCAAGGACATCACGCCGCTGTCAACCCAGAAGCGCAATATCGCGCAGGTGTTCCAGTTCCCGGTGATCTACGACACCATGACGGTTGGACAGAATCTCGCCTTCCCCTTGAAAAATCGCAACGTACCGAAAGCCGAGATAGACAAGCGGGTCGCGGAGATCGCGGGCCTGCTCGACCTTGCCCCTTATGTCGATCGCAAGGCGACGCGGCTGACGGCGGACGCCAAGCAGAAGATCTCGCTCGGCCGCGGCCTGGTGCGCGCCGACGTCGCCGCCATCCTGTTCGACGAGCCGCTCACCGTGATCGATCCGGAGCTGAAATGGCAGCTGCGTTCGAAGCTCAAGGCGCTGCATCGCGCGCTCGACCTCACCATGATCTATGTCACCCACGACCAGACCGAGGCGCTGACC
>Ga0209422_1000286_pt1 | contig 12549 bp, 13 predicted proteins | sample BlaSpr_A8_OM2_M3_FD_187983 | JGI IMG/M metagenome (GOLD analysis project Ga0209422, IMG submission 187983) | Forest soil microbial communities from Thunder Bay, Ontario, Canada - Black Spruce, Ontario site 2_A8_OM2_M3 (SPAdes) (version 2) | ecosystem: Environmental > Terrestrial > Soil > Boreal... | reverse complement strand
GGGATCGTCAGCCAGCAAATCGGAGAAACCGAGAATGGCCGTGAGCGGATTGTTAATTTCGTGGGCCGCCCCTGCCGCCAGTTGTCCCAAGGACGCGAGCTTTTCCGATTGCACGATCTGGGTTTGGAGTTTTCGCAGATTATTGACAGACATTTCCGCTTCTGCAAGCAACCGCATGCGATCGGCGTCCGCGAGGTGTGTGCGCATGAACACCAATAGCGCGAGAGGAATTGCCGCAATGAAGGTAGCCATCAACCGGAAATCTCTAACCGCCGGGCCGTCACTGGAATATTTGACGGTGTAGATTGCGAATAGCGGTAGCGAGATTACCGCGGCCATGGCCATTCGAGCCGCCCACACACTTTCGCCCCGCGCGGCATCGACACTGGACTCGTCCACGCCCTGAAAGGGCATATCGAGGGCTTCGCGTTTTTGGTAAGCGATTAAGCCTGCCAATGCAAACCATAGAAACGACGAAATCAGGGGCAGATCATAGAGACTGCCGGTGTAATATTCCCCTCGGTCGCTGGCCACGTTAAGCGCCAAGGAAGACAGCATATACAGCGCTGCTCCACCAAACAGATTGGCATAAATTGTTTTCCAGGGGCCCGCCGTGCGCAACCACAAAACGCCCAGAGAAAGCACCAGAACCATGTTTTGAATATTTGTAACCACGTTGTAAGTGTGATTGTAGGGCCCCAGTGATGGCTCCGCGTACATCCACGGCAAAACGACGTAAGCGTATAAAAAGGTCCACCACACAATCAAAACCACAAAGTCCAGGTAGCCAAACCGTAAGCGAAGCTCTTCCAGTCTGCGATGCGGGCGTAGCGCCAGCGCCGCCATCATGGGAATGCCGTGCAGGAAAAAAACAATATCGCCTGAAAACATCCCCGGCAGCGCACGGTGTAGATAAACTTCGTAATACGTCCAGGCGAACTGGCCGGCCATCCATAGCGTGCAGCTCAGGGCCAAAAGCATCCAGAAGGCATTGCGCCGCCACAGCGGAGTTCCGGCATTGGCAAGTAATCCCGCATTCGCTACAAGAGGAACAAGGCATTGCACCAAATTTCCAAAGGTGGACAGAGATTGGTTTCCGCGTGGAAGCGAGAATGAAACGGTCGCGTATACCGCTAGCAGCATCAGCCACGCGGCGACGAGCCACACGATTTTCCTGGAAGAGGGCATCTAGGTTAGTTCTAGTCTAAGGAATCGCCCGGCGACCGGACACACCCATTAGTTTGTGCATGGGCCTAAGCATTAACGATTACCACTTGGTGCAGGTTACGTTTGTCCGGAGATGCAAGCGCTGTAGCCGGCCGCCCGACCGTGGGAGGATCTTTGAATTTTCTAGAACCTACTTACTGATTAGACATTCGTCGCTCCGATTTTATTGCGGAGTAGAAGTACTGGCAGAATCGACAGGCTTGGCCTCTGGGCTTGCTTTCTTTTGGAGTTCCTTTTTTTGCGCGACCAGCGCATCCCGCTCTTTCTTGGTGTCTTCAAGCATCTTTATGTGCTTGGTGAGGTCCTTCTCAAGCGCTTCCCGGGTCTCCGGACTGGCTTGCTCGACTTGCGTGCGCACCTTATCGATGAGTTCCTGCTGTGCATCCACGTCGCGATTCTCCCAGGCGATCATACGATCGGCATCCTCAGGAGATTTGGGATTCGACAAGGCGGGCGCAGCGCCGACATGTTTCTCGGACTTGGGCGTCGATTTTGCTTGCTGTGCAGCGGCGGCCGCAGCGGCAGCAGCCTCCGCAGCCTGCTTCTGTTCTATGTAATTGTCCTCAGGAGTGCGAAGAGTGGAGACCTCATCGTCAGTCCAAACTTTGTGCTTTTTGGGAGCGGAGGGCGAGTCCTTCGCGGGCGCCTGTGAAGACTTGGCGTCCTGGGTATCCTGAGCAAGTGAAGACGTGCCGATGGCGGCGAAAAGAATGGCGGTGCAGCCGAATGTTATAAAGATCTTCCGTTTCATGCACAGCTCCATGTCAGTCGTTATAGGGAATTTCTCGGAAAGAAAGAACCTGATACGTTACGGGTTGCTGCGCGGCTTTGACCCAACAGCTGTTGTAATACGTGCCGCTACCGCCGCCGCCAGATATGTCGTACTGAACCGGGCCGAAGGAAGAAAGCAAGTTGTGATTGCTGTCCCATATGGTTGCTACGTAAATTGCGCCGTTAAATGAATTGGTGCCCCCGCCTTGGCCGTTGTAAGTGGTGGTGCCATCGCCAATGACGAGCACAATCCCGTTCCACCCGGTGGTACCGCTATAGGAGAAATTGCCGGTAACTACCAGCAGGCCGTAGCCGGTAAAGTTTCCACTCATGCTGAAGTCTCCATCCACGACGACCGTCATCGGATTGGTCGCGGACATCGCATTCGGCATTTGTCCCTGAGTAGCATTGCCAGGAATAACGAGATCGGCTGAATTCTCTATGTTCTGCAGAGTGTTGTACGCATCCAAGGGAGTATCCAAACTGTTGGAAATTGAAACCGTACCGACATCGGGAGTGGTGCCAGTGGCCCCTGTGTAGTTGCCCGTTCGGTTCGAGGGAATACCAGCCTGGATGGCCGCGACATCTCCGGGATTGGTAGTTCCAATGGCATTTTTGACCGTTAGCGGATTTGTAGTGCAACCGGGCACCGCAGGCGCGGATGGATTGGAGCCATCCTGGCCGTTAACCTGATACTGACTGGAATTTGCTCCGTTGAAAGTCACGTTGTTGGCGCCAAGGGTAAGGGCCGAAGGGAAGGTGAGATTGAAGGTCCTGGCCGCGACGGTGTACTGAAGAAGTTTTTCGGTGCGGTTAGGCAGCACCGCGAGCGCGGTGATCTCAAAAACCTGCTGAGCGGTGGCGGGGGGAAGCGCGTTCACGATTAACCTTGGAGGGGTCAACGCTGAGTCGTAGAACAGCGGTGTAGCAGGGTCCTTTACGCCGTCGCCATTTAGATCTCTGCCAATGGATTGTTCCGTGATGGCATTAATGCGCACCCACTTGTAGAGCGGGGGTGTCACACCGCCGAGGGCAGCGGCAAGAGCCGAAGTGGAAGGGATCGTTTGTGTGACAGCGGCAGTAGGATCCGCGGGGGGAAACTCTTTCCTATATTCACTATCAGGATACGTTGCGGGATTTAACTGCGTGAGTGGTGCAACCACCTCGCCGGGACCGGGATTGAGAATATAACGCACCTGGCCTGGGAGGAGGGTTGTACCTAAAGCCGGCATGAAGGTTGGGGCGGTATTGTCGAAATATTTCGGATTTTTGGGGAGTAGACGACTGCGCGCTTCCTCGAGGCCAGCCGTGGCTGCATAGTATGAGCTGGTAGATGCACGGTAATTCCCCGCCAGTGCGGATTCCGTGCCACTGGCAACAATCATGGCAATGCCCACAACGGAGATCGCTAACAACACGAAAATTGACAATAGAAGTGCTACTCCTGCTTCCTGTTGCCTGTTGATGCGATGTGCGGAGCGTTTCATGGTTTCTCCATTTGCTCGAAGCCTACTGATTAGGATTCACGCGGTGACCACGTCCGTTCAAGGCGACCACTCGGAGCCGTCGCGTTTGCATGTCTGGTTGTTGAGTCAAAACGATCAGTGTGACCTCCACCTCGCGGATATTGTTGGCTAAATTGTAAGCGGCGATGGTGGGGTCGGTGCAGAGTTTCGTCCCGTTCGGGGAATCGCAATAATAGGTGAAGATCGGAACCGGCAAGCCGCCAGGAAAGGTGCCGGGATAGGCGGCGTTGATCGGAGCAATCTGAAGAACGGAGTTGTTCATCACGTTAGTCGCGTAGGGGAACATCCCAGCTGCAGCCGTCGCTGCTATAGGATCAGCGCCAGCACCAGCAACGGTTTTGTCCACCGTGCCCCTCCAAAGCGTGGTTCCCAGAAGTTGATAATGAATCCATTGCATGGCGTTGGTTGTAGGGTTGAGCTCTTCCAGAATCAAATCGAAATTGTTCGGAGAAACACAAGCGCCGATTCCACATGCGGTTGGTGAAAGGGGGCTCCATGGCACGGGAGTTACGGCGTAAAGTGTTACCGGAGTGGCCGCCGGAACCTGATTAATCGCGGGATAGCCGGAATCGTTGACATCGCGCACAATCATATCGAGAGCGAGCCGACCCTCCTGGAATGAGCTGAGGAGCTGGCCCTCGCTCTGAAAACGCTTCTGCGTCATATTCAACAGGCTCAACGCGGCGCCGCTGATAATAACGAAGAGAGACAACGAGAGCATCAGCTCGATTAGCGAGAATCCTGCTTGCCTGGCGCGGGACAATAATGGGCGGTTCATCGCGACACCGTGGTATCAAGAGTTACCGGAGGTAGAGGGGTATCTCCGCCGGATTTTTGGACTCCCAAAATGAATCGGCGCGAATAGATGTTATTGGCGGTGCCTGTATTGATGACTGCCCAGCGCACGTCATAGTTAGTTGTAGGGTCTGTTGGATCGGTGTAGTTGTAGCTGTATCCTGCGACCTTCCCGCCGGTGAAGTTGATCGCCACATGACCTCCGACGGTCGTGACCGGACTGCCTACCACAAGGTCGAAAACCGTACCGCCGCCCACATTGCAGTTGGGATTGCCCTGCTGGTCGGTGAAGGTATAGGGTGCCGGGATGAACGCTTGATTCACGAATTGATCCATCTCGCGCTGGGCATAGACGAGGCTGCTGGAATCAGACCGGTTTCGTGAGTTGAGAAAAATCGCTGCGGGAACCAGTTCGGCCACCGACACCACTCCGACCACGAGCACGAGGACGGCAATCATCAACTCGATCAGGGTAAATCCCTGTTGGCCCCGGTGCTTTCTGTTATGTGCATTGCGGTTACTCATTCGTATTTCCTCAAATGTCGCAAAGAATCAGCTTATTTGGTGCCAGGCGCTTCCGGCATTGCCGGCCCACACTTGGGTTATGCCGGAGGGCATGACCACCACAGCACGATAGTCCTGTGTGCTCTGAGAGGTCGGCCCGACGTAAAGCACGTAAACCGTGGCTACACCGCCGACGCTTGCCGCGAAATTAACGGCGCCTCGCGGATCGAAGAAGATTGCTTTTGCCGAGGCGCTGCCCGATAGAACAGTGATCGCTGGCACCTGCAAAGCTGCCGGAAGAGTCGCGGATGTGGGTACGCCGGCCGCGGTCAATAGTGTGACGTTTCCCGTAATTTCGTACTGCCGCTCCGAAGCCTGAAGAATGCCATCGCCGTTAGTATCGGTGCCCACTTCCCACCTTACTCCCGACCACCACGCCAGAAAGCTCATGGGGCTGTTACGACGAATGGCTTCAAAACGCGAGAATTTTATGGTGTCAGCGACCTGGGAGGCGGCTGAAGTGACTTGATAAGAACGCAACGTAAGTGTGATTTGTGGAATAGCAATACCAGAAACGACCATAACGATGGCTACCACCACCACGAGTTCAACCATGCTGAACCCTCTAGCGCGGCGCGATTTTCCAGCTACTTGCTGTCTTTTGCGTTTTCCGGTCATTTACACACACTCGCTATTCACGTCATGAATACCATTGGGACCTGTCCTCCACAACTGGCCGAAGGGACAGTTTCCGAGCACCGGAAAAAAACGTCCGCGCTTCCTACCGGGCCAGTTACTAACGTTTACTGGCCGAATACGCTAGAGAGACGCGGCCTTCCCGCTATCAAAAACGGTACAAGGCTCTTTGTCTGAGAGGAATAGAACTAGACGGGAACTGTCTTCGCCTAGTCAACAACTGACGAGACACATTACGCTGGGCGGTTGATCTAAAGGGTTTGGTTCTATCCTCGATAGTACTTTCAGTGCGCTAGTTCGGTGCCGTTCAGCGGTAACCGCCAAGCGTGCGGTGTGGAATTGAAGAAAATTATAGATGGCGGGGGCGTTGTTGAGTTCAACGCTAATAATTTCGTCGTGGTGGCGGAGGAGGAGGGATTCGAACCCCCGAGACCCTTTCGGGTCTAACGGTTTTCAAGACCGCCGGTTTCAACCGCTCACCCACTCCTCCGTTTTTAATTCTAACCGATCCGGTGACCTGGGCGCATTTAAGACCGCTTAAAGTTTCCGTCGCGGCCTGTTGGTGCAACTGTCATTAAATTGTCAGAAGGTATACAACTGCGGCTTTTTTCGAAACGAGATTTGTGTGCGTGCATGTAACGCAGCGTGACAGAAACAATGCTGTCTTTCGGATGCGATTTCTTGAGGTTAAGGAGAAAGCACACACGCAAAGAAGACGCGAGTACAACACGAGCTTAAATCTATTCGCTGGCGCGCTTAATCTCGTCGCTCAGCACGATGGCTTCGGCGACTTCGCGCATGGGCTTTCTCCTTTGGCGGCTTTGACTTTGGAGAGTTAAATACGCCTTTTCTTCGCTTAATTGCAAATCGCGCTGCAAGATTCCCTTCGCCCGCTCGACCGCCTTCCTGGTATTCAGTTGGTCAGAAAGCTGCGAGTTGGCGCTTTCTAAGCGCGCCAATTCGATTTCGGCGCCCACTAAAAAACCCGCCGTTGCGATCAAGCGCATTTCGCGCTGGCTGAAGACATACGGTTCACGCTGCTGCACATTGATTACGCCGACCACTTTGCCGCGGCTCAAAATCGGTACGGACAAAAACGCTTCGAAGCGATCTTCCGGTAATTGATGAAAGGCTTGGAAACACGGATCGTCGAATGCGTTGCGCTCAACGGCAACTGGTCGCTGATGCTGCGCTACCCAACCAGTAATGCCGTGGCCAAGCGGCAGTCTTAGGCGATCTAACACATCGCCATGCGAATTCCGCGAAGCCTTCAGAACGAGCTCGTTTCCTTCCAAAACGTAGATAAAACAGGAATCAAACTTGACGATCCACGAGACGAAGTCAATCACTCGTCCCAGAACGTCACGCAGCGAATCCGCTGCCATGATTCGGCTGGCGATATCGTGCAGTAAATGCACTTCAGTGGATTCGTCGACTAGTACGTTGCTACCCGAGCACATAATCTAAACTAGCGGCTAGCCGCATCTCCGTCCAACGCAAGTTTCTAGTAGTTCAGTTCCATATTTTCGCTGGGACCGATGAGAGAAAACGAGCGAGACTCTGAAACAGCCTCGCTCGCCGGTGTTTGAAATTAATCGTTTCCTCTAACTGTGGAGGGCTGCGGTGCTGCCGCTTGCAAAATGTGGTCGGTCCGATTCGTGGTAAAGATAACCTTCAATCCCGCGCTTTTTAAGGAGATAGAACGGATCGTCATTCCGGTTCCAAAGTCAATGGTGTCCGGTGACTGCGAATTGAGCGTGTCGGCTTTAAACGCATCGGCCATCAAACTTACAACGTGACCGTCCTTGGTCAAGCTACTTACAATCACTGCCACGCGGCTATTGCCCACCTGAAGAGCATCAGCCGAGCGGATATCTCCCAGTGATTCGACCGCGTAGCTGTATTTGCCCGCCGGCAAAGTGGTGTCACCCAAACGCGCTGTGACCGGCAGGGTAATTGTGCCACGCACCAAGTCTTGGGAACGCGACGCTGATGCAGTTCCGAGCAATGCTGCAACGGTGAAAGCCAGGCCCACAAAATGAATCGATAGTGATCGTTTCTGTGTTGCGTTCATTGAGTCCTCCAATTTAATTTTAGAATTTGGGCGCACTTCACCAGCTGCGCCATTCTCACTTATTTGTTAGGGCAGGACCGTGGGGTCCTGGGGCAAAGCAGGTTGCCCAGGGACATTGCAAGTAAGGCTAGAACTTCGTGGTTCTCGCCACACGTGATGCACGATGCTTACTGCACTTTTAAAGTGCCAGTGTTACACCAACAAGTACAACGCAAAGAATCTATTGCGCACATTTACCAAAATGCTGACCTGCCAGGCTGTTTGGGTCGGCGCTTCAGGCAGTTGGTTGCGCTTTCCGTCCCAGTTGCATATGCGCGCGAGCGCGAACTGAAAATGTCATCAAATTGTCACTAAAATTGTGCACTTGCACCCTTTAAGAGCCTCGCGCGTCCAATCCCCCTGGGTTCACGTAATATAAATGCAGAGTTCTTGTGCGTTAAGAGGAAAGATATGCTTATTCGCCGGCCAACCGATTTGACGTATTCCGACGTCACGCCGAAATCCGTGTATATCAAGCGCCGCGAATTTCTGCGGGCCATGGGAATCGCGGGAGCCGCGGCATTTGCGGGAACCGCTGCGTGGCGGCTCGGTATGCCTAGCGACGAAGTCCACGCCACTAGCAAGTTAGATGTAGCCACGAAGAGTCCTTTCAGCACCACGGAAAAGGAAACGCCATACAACGACGTGACGCACTACAATAATTTTTACGAATTTGGCACCGACAAAACGGACCCCGCCAAAAATGCGCAGAAATTCCGCACTTCGCCGTGGACGGTTTCCGTCGAAGGCGAAGTAAAAAAGCCGCGCAAATTCAGCATGGATGAAATTTTGAAGATTGCTCCTTTGGAAGAGCGCATCTACCGTCATCGTTGCGTGGAAGCGTGGTCCATCGTGGTGCCCTGGATCGGCTTTCCTTTCAGCGAACTCGCCAAGCTTGCTGAACCAACTCCCAAAGCTCAGTTCGTGGCTTTCGAAAGCTATTTCGATCCTGGGCAAATGCCCCAAGCAAAATATTCCGGACTGGACTATCCGTACGTGGAAGGATTGCGCCTCGACGAGGCCATGAATCCGCTCACGTTAATTAGCGTTGGCATGTACGGAGAAACATTGCCGAATCAGGATGGCGCGCCGGTACGCATGATCGTTCCGTGGAAGTATGGCTACAAAAGCATCAAATCTATCGTGAAGATCCGTTTTGTCGCTAAACAACCGCCCACCACCTGGAACCGCATGGCTTCTCAGGAGTACGGTTTTTACTCCAACGTGAATCCTAATGTTGATCATCCTCGTTGGAGCCAGTCGAAAGAACGCCGGCTCGGCGAAATTTTCAAGCGCCCCACGCTCATGTTCAACGGCTACAGCGAGCAGGTCGCGAGCCTGTACAATGGAATGGACCTCAAGAAAAACTACTAAAACTAGATGCATGCGCTGCTAAACAGTAAGTGGAGCAAGCCGGTAGTCTTTCTGTCATGTCTATTGCCCCTGGCGGCGTTGGGCTGGCGAGCGCTTCACGGCGAGCTGACCGCCAATCCCATCGAGTTCATTACCCATGCCACGGGAGATTGGACGCTGCGCTTTCTGATCATCACCCTGTGCGTTACGCCATTTCGTAAAATTCTCCGCCTTCCGGAACTGATTCGCTTTCGCCGCATGTTGGGCTTATTTGCTTTTTTTTACGCGTGCTTGCATTTTACTACGTACATCTGGCTGGATAAATTCTTTGATCTATCGGAAATGGGGAAGGATATCGCCAAGCGCAAATACATCACCGTGGGATTTACGGCATTTTTGTTGCTGATTCCGCTGGCGGTAACATCGACTGCAGGATGGATTAGACGTCTCGGCGGAAAACGCTGGCAACGGCTGCATCGACTTATTTACGTCAGCGCGGGGCTAGGAGTAATTCACTACTACTGGCTGGTAAAGTCCGCAGTAATTAGGCCCCTAACCTATGGAGCAATTGTGGCGGTTTTATTGCTGTGGAGATTATTCGCTTCGCTTTCAAAGAGAAAACAGTTAAGAGTTAACGCCGTTACCGTAAGACCGGTTGGCTAAACGGCGGAGCCGCCTGACGGTTCGTTAAATTCCAAGCCCCAAAAGTGCGGTGCAGGAGTAAGAAATTCGATGCCCACGCGTTGACCGCGGTCGTTAGTTTCCCCCACAAAAACTACGCGGCACTCCTGTTCTTCCAATGTCTCCGGGTGTGTGAGCACCAGCATTGCGCCGTCATCGATTTCGTGTTTGAGAATCAGTAATCCGCCGTGGCCGTTTACCACCAGGGTTTCGCAGGTCTCGCGGAATTTTTTCCCACCATGTGCGCGGCCCTGCGCCTGCACCCGCATTTTATGAAACATGCGACTGCTGCGGCGTTGCGAACTTGACGTGACTTGGCTCATAGATAAGTCTTGAATGCTGCAAGGCACAGCGTCAATCACCCGTTCGGCGCGGTGTGCTGCAAAGGCAAACGCGAACAACGCGCGCGGCTTGTACCCTGACGCCTATACGCCCTAGAATAGTTCCTGGCATCGGATCCTTTCGACCACTTCCGCTCGCCTGCTAGTGGCCCTTGTTTTGTTTTTAATCTCTGCACCATGATTGGATGGACCCGTGCGTTTCGAGGAATTTTATGAATTTGGCTGAATATATTGACAGCCGCCGTAGTGAACACCTTGCGGAGTTGTGTTCGTTCTTGCGCATCCCCAGCGTCAGTGCGAAAACCGAGCACAAGCAGGACGTGGAGCGCGGGGCGCGGTGGGTTGCCGATAGCCTGCGTGCTGCTGGCTTTAAAACGATTGAAATCGTTCCTACCAATTTGCATCCTCTGGTGTACGCCGAGTCTTTGGAAGCTCCCGGTAAACCCACAGTTCTCTTTTATGGCCACTACGATGTTCAGCCCGCCGAACCTTTGGAGTTGTGGACTTCTCCGGCCTTCGAACCGGCCGTTCGCGACGGAAACCTTTTCGGCCGAGGCACCGCCGACGACAAAGGTCAAGTGCATATTCACCTGAAGGCGCTCGAATGTTTGCAGAAAATCAACGGCAAACTTCCTGTGAACGTAAAGGTTCTGATCGAGGGCGAAGAGGAAGTGGGCAGCGTCAGCCTGTGGAACTATGTGCAGAAAAATAAAGAAAAACTCAAAGCCGATGCTTTGGTGGTATCGGACACTTCCATGCTGGCGAAAGGCGTGCCTTCCATCACTTATGGCTTGCGAGGCCTCAATTACTATCAAATCGAACTGACGGGCCCGGCGCGCGATCTTCATTCCGGCGTTTATGGCGGCGCGGTCCCAAATCCTCTGACCATACTCGCAGAACTTTTCGCGAAGCTTCATGACAAGAATTTCCGTGTCAACGTGCCGGGCTTCTACGATTCCGTGGCCACGGTTTCCAAAGACGAGCGCAAAGTTCTCAACGCTTTGCCGTGGAAACGAAAAGAGTTTGAAAAAGCTGTTGGTGCACCAGGTTATTTTGGCGAAAAGGGTTACACCATCGTCGAGCAACTCTGGACGCGCCCGACCCTAGAGCTGAATGGCATCTGGGGAGGCTATATCGGGGAAGGCGCGAAAACGGTGATCCCCTCCAAGGCTTACGCAAAATTTTCCACTCGGCTTGTTCCGGATCAGGACCCTCACAAGATTGCCAAGCTGGTCGAAAAACAGGTCCGTGCGTTGTTGCCTGATATGGTCACCTGCAAATTTGAGATTCTCAGTACCGGGAAACCGTGGTCGGCTTCCTTTCAGGCGCCAATTTTTAAGAAGGCGCAAAGTGCTTTGGAAAAAGGCTTCGGGAAAAAAGCTGTTTTCATTCGCGAAGGCGGTTCGATTCCTTTCGTTACGCAGATGCATGACACCTTCAAAGTTCCCTGTGTTCTGATTGGATTTGGATTACCGGACGAAAACGCTCATGCGCCTGATGAACACATCGCGCTCGAAAATTATTTTGGCGGAATTAAAGCCATCGCGCACTTTTACGCAGATCTAGCAACGCTGTGACGTTGTTTGCTAAGCGCGCTAATCAACCCGCAAAGTTACGCGGTGGAAAGTGTTTGGCGCCGGTCAATCGCATAATCGCTCAGCTCGGCATTCGCGCTGGTCACCACTTCGAGAGCGTCGGCAACCGCTTCCAAATCCTGACCGCGTACCACGAAGTGCATTTGATCTTCGCCTAGACCTGTGTACACCCGGTTTCCGATGCAACCTAGACTTAAGATTGCGCCGTGCTGCAGCGAGGCCGGCAAAGCCATACACGTCGGTCGTCCAAGCGCCGGAGCGCCGCTGGCCACACCGGCTCGATTGACAGCCTCATTCAACAGCATCGCGGCTCGTGGCTGGCAAGCAAACAACACCACATCCGGCGCTACCGGAGCTTCAATCGAGTGGCGAATAAACCACAGCGGCGGGCGCTTTCGCCAGACGCGGAATTTGCGGCACTTCCTCGGGTTTTACGTATCCCGGATCGAACATCATTCTCAATGTGATGCCGGTTTCCTGCTTGCGTTCGGGCGAAAGCGAGATGTTGTGGGTGTACGCTCCCACAGCACAATTAACATGATCTGCCGGAACGGTATAAAATGTTCTGCCATCCGCCGCGAGTCGCCAGAAGCTGCAGCCCGAAGGCTCGTCCTTCAAATTTTTCCACGCCGCCGAGGGCACTGTCGAGATAGGTTACGGCCACCGGCCTGCGTTCCAGTTTCACGGCGACGGCGAATCTCGTTTCCAGCACGTTCCACTTTCTAACTGCACTCACGATCGGTCTCCATGGCAATAATTTTTGCAGCATAGCACAGCGAGTAATTTCATTTTGGGACGTGTCAAATTGCTCAAAACCCTTGTTTTATGCGGTTATTCACACGTGAAATGAAAAAAACACGCTTTTTATCAGCATTTTCCCTCGTTTCCTCTTGCGTTCCAAGGACAGCTTGGCTATAGTGCCCAACGGCCCGGACTTTTTTCCTTCG
>Ga0209422_1000285_pt1 | contig 12580 bp, 8 predicted proteins | sample BlaSpr_A8_OM2_M3_FD_187983 | JGI IMG/M metagenome (GOLD analysis project Ga0209422, IMG submission 187983) | Forest soil microbial communities from Thunder Bay, Ontario, Canada - Black Spruce, Ontario site 2_A8_OM2_M3 (SPAdes) (version 2) | ecosystem: Environmental > Terrestrial > Soil > Boreal... | reverse complement strand
AGGCGTACGGCGCGCAACTCGTCCTGACGCCCGGCGCCGAAGGGATGCCCGGCGCGATTCGCAAGGCGCAAGAGATTCACGCGGGCAACCCTGGCAAGTATTTCATGCCGCAACAATTCGAGAACCCGGCGAACCCGGAGATCCACCGGCGCACGACCGCCGAAGAGATCTGGCGCGACACCGACGGCAACGTCGACGCACTCGTCTCCGCGATCGGAACGGGCGGGACGATCACCGGCGTCGGCGAGGTCATCAAATCGCGCAGGCCCGCGTTTCACGTCGTCGCGGTCGAACCCGACGCGTCGCCCGTTCTTTCAGGCGGAAAGCCCGGTCCGCACAAAATTCAAGGGACGGGCGCCGGTTTCGTCCCGGCCATCTTGAACACGAAGGTCTATGACGAGGTTATCCGCGTCACCAACGAAGACGCGATCGCGATGACCCGTCGCGCCGCGCGCGAAGAAGGGATGCTCGTCGGGATTTCGACCGGGGCCAACATCTGGGCCGCATTGCAAGTCGCGGCCCGACCCGAATTCGCCGGAAAGACGATCGTCACGATCGGGTGCGACACGGGCGAGCGGTATCTCTCGAATCCGGTGTTCGCGGAGTTGGAAGCAACCGTCGTCGAGGCAGCCCTCGTTTGATCCACGGCCTTCGTCGCGCCGTCGCGGCGGCGCTCGGCGCCGCCTTGCTGGTCTCGCTGGTTCCGGCTTCGGCGGCGGCGCCGCAGGACGTGTTGCGCGCGACGCTCGGCAACGGCTTGCGCGTCGTCATCGTCCGGGATCCGCTGGCGCCGGTCGTCACCGAGATGATGAATTACCTGGTCGGCGCGCAGGACGCACCGCCGGGTTTTCCGGGGATGGCGCACGCCGAGGAGCACATGGTCGCCTCGCGTTCGACCAAAGAGCTCGACGCGAATCAGGTCGCGACGATCACGGCGCTCCTGGGCGGCGACTTCGACGCCGATACGCAGGACGCGATCACGCAGTACTTCATCACGACGCCGGCCGACTACCTAGACATCGCCTTACGCGTCGAGGCCGCGCGGATGCGCGACACGCTCGACCTTCAGTCGGAGTGGGTGAAGGAGCGTGGTGCGATTGAGCAAGAGGTCTCAGGCGATCTCTCCAACGCGTTCTACCGCTATTACGAAAAAGCGCGCGCGAGGTTGTTCGCCGGGACGGCCTACGACCACGACGCGCTCGGCACGCGGCCTTCCTTCGACAAGACGACGGGGGCGATGCTCAAGGACTTCTTCAAAAAGTGGTACGCCCCGAACAACGCGCTCTTGGTGATCGCCGGCGATGTCGATCCGCAGAAGACGCTCGCTCAAGTGAAGGCGATCTTCGGCGCCATCCCGCGCCGTGCGGTGCCGAAGCATCCGGTCATCAACCCCGGCCCGGTCGACACCAAGGAAGTCATCAAGGACACGAGCGATTTCCCGGTGCCGTTCGCGATCCTGACGTATCGTCTCCCCGGATCGCTCAGCTCGGAATTTGCGGCGACCAACGTTGCGGTCGACGTGCTGTCGAGCCAACGCGCGAACATCTACGCGCTCGCAGCCGAAGGTAAGACGCTGGCGGCGGGGGTCCAATTCCAAGCGGCGCCGGCGGGGAGTCTCGGCTTCGCCTACGTCGCCACCGCGCCGGGCGCCGACACCAATGCCGCGCTCGGGCTGATGGATGGCGTCATCGCTGCCTACATCAAGGACGGCGCCCCGGCCGAATTGGTCGAGGCGGCGAAACGGCGCGAGGTCGCGCAGCTGCTCTTCTCGCGCAACTCGATCGACGGGCTCGCGCAAGATTGGTCCGAAGCACTCGCGGTCAACGGTTTGGACTCGCCCGACGACGCGGTCGCGCAGTATCAGAAGGTCAGCGTCGAGGACGTCAACCGCGTCTTACGGACCTATTTCCCCCGCGAACGCGCCGTCGCCGGAATCTTGACGCCGAAGCCCGGCGCCGTGCCCGCCAGCGGTGCATCGATCGGCGTCAAAGACACGTTTTCGTCGAAGGACACCAAGGCCGTCGCCCTCCCGGCCTGGGCGCGCCGCTTGACGTCGCCTCCGTCGATCCCGGCGTCCAACGTCAAACCGGTCGACGAAAATCTGCCCAACGGCATCCGTCTGATCGTGCAGCCCTTCTTGATCAGCCCGACCGTGACGGTGCGCGGCTCGATCCGTCACAACGTCGATTTGCAGACTCCGCCGGGGAAAGACGGCGTCGCCGATGTCTTGAACTCGCTCTTCACCTACGGCACGACGAGCTACGACCGGCTCGCGTTCCAACAGCAACTCGACGACATCGCGGCCGACGTCTCCGCCGGAACTTCGTTCGCGCTCTCCGTCCCGGCCCAAAGCTTCGACCGCGGGATGCAGCTGCTCGCCGACGACCTCTTGCATCCGGCCTTGCCGCCGCCGTACTTCAAGATCGTGCAGGGTCAAGAGGCGCAAACGCTTCAGGGCACGCTGACCTCGCCCGACTATCTCGCGGAACGCGCGCGGGCGAAAGCGCTCTTCCCCAAGGGCGATCCGCAACTTCGCGAGGCGACGCCACAGACCGTGATGGCGCTGACGCTCGACGACGTCAAAGCGTATCAAGCGGCGATTTTTCGACCGGATCTGACGACCATCGTGGTCGCCGGAGACGTCACGCCCGAAGCGGCCCGCGCGAGCGTCGCGAAGTGGTTCGGCCCTTGGACCGCTCAAGGCCCGAAGCCGCAAACCGACCTTCCTTCGGTGCCGCTCAATAAAGCGGCGGCGGCGACCGTCACGGCCCCCGGCCGAAAGCAAGCCTCGGTGACGCTGCAAGAGATCATCGGCGTCAATCGCGGCGATCCGGACTACGACGCGCTCCTCTTGGGCAACTCGATCCTCGGCGGCGCGTTCTACGCGACGCGCTTCTCGCGCGACTTGCGTAAGGAGAACGGGCTCGTCTACAGCATCGGCGCGAGCGTCAGCGCGGGGAAGACGCGCTCGTCGTATACGGTCGATTTCGGCAGCGATCCCAACAGAGTTTCGAAGGCACGCGCCATCATCGATCGCGATCTGCACGACATCGCGGCCAAACCGCCGTCGGATACCGAGATGCGCCAGGCGAAGACCACGCTGGTCCGCGACCTTTCACTCGCCGAAGGCAGCGTTTCGGCGATCGCCAACGGACTCGCGTCGCGCTCGACCAGCGACTTACCGCTCGACGAGCCCGTGCGCCGTGCGAAACGTATCCTCGCGCTATCGGCCGAGCGCGTCCGCGCGGCATTCGCAAAGTGGATCGACCCGACGAGATTCGTCGAGGTGATCGAAGGTCCGGCGAAATAGTACGGGCGCCCTGCTGGTCGAGGTTACGCGAGGTCCGGCGGTCGAATCGGTGCACGCGGTTGCCGCGTGCGCCGTCGACGCGCGCGGTCGCGAGGTGCTCGTGCTCGGCGACGTCGACGTCCCGGTTTTTTTGCGTTCGTCCGCGAAGCCGTTCATCGCCGCCGCGATCGTGGCTTCTGGCGTGGCGGCGCACTACGATTTTGACGACCGTGAGATCGCGGTGATCTGCGCGTCCCACAGCGGCGAGGCGTTTCACGTCGAGACCGTATTTAGCATCTTGCAGAAGATCGGGTTCGACGAATCAGCCCTTCGTTGCGGTGCGCACCCGCCCGCCTACGAACCGGCGGCGGCGCAGCTCGCGGCGCAAGGTCGGCCGCCGACCGCGATCCACAACAATTGCTCGGGGAAGCACGCCGGCATTCTCGCGATGTGCCGCCACCTCGGCGTCGATCATGCGAGCTATCTCGAAGCGGACAACCCGGCGATGCGCCGCATCCTCGCTTTTTGCGCGCGCTTGAGCGACGACGACGCGACGCGCTGGCCGATCGGCGTCGACGGCTGCGGCATCCCCGCGTTCGCGACCCCGCTGCGGCGCGCCGCGCTGGCGTTCGCCCGCCTCGCCACGCTCGAGGGGCTGGCGCGCGAGGACGCGTCGGCAATCGAGCGGGTCCGCAGGGCGATGGCCGCCGAGCCCGCCTACGTCGGCGGGACGGGCCGCTTCGACTCGGCGCTGATCGCGACCACCCGCGGCCGCGTCGTGTGTAAAGCCGGCGCCGAAGGCGTCCACGGCGACGCGCTCGTCCGCGAGGGCATCGGGCTCGCGCTCAAGGTCGTCGACGGTAACCGGCGTGCAACCCCGCCCGCGACGATTGCATTATTGGAAGCATTGCACGCGCTCGAGCCGAACGAACTCGCGGCGCTTGCCCCCTTCGCCCGAACCGAAGTCCGTAACGTGGCGGGGCGAGTCGTCGGAACAATTGGCCCCATGACTACACCGTGATCGATTTCTTTTTACGCCGCCCGATTTTCGCCGCCGTCTGCTCGATCGTCATCGTCATCGCGGGCCTGATCTGTATTCCGATTCTGCCGGTCGCGCAGTTCCCGAAAGTTGCGCCGCCGGTGGTCACGGTGCGCGCTTCGTACGTCGGCGCGAGCGCGCAGGCCGTCGAGGACTCCGTCACGACTCCGCTCGAGGAGGCGATCAACGGCGTCCAAGGGCTGCGCTACATGTCGTCGCAGTCGAGCAACGACGGCTCGACCTCGATCACGTGCACCTTCAACCTCGAGCGCGATCTCGACGCGGCGACCAACGACGTCCAAAACGCGGTCCAGACGGCGGTCGCGCGGCTTCCGGCGCAGGTCACACTCACCGGCGTCACCGTCGGCAAGAACGCCGGAACCTTCGTGATGGCGATGGGCTTCTCGTCGACCGATCCGAATATGACCGCGCTCTTCCTGTCGAATTACGCCGCCTTGCACATCCGCGACGCTCTCAAGCGCGTTGCCGGCGTCAGCGACGTGATCATCTTCGGCGAGCGCAAGTACGCGATGCGCCTATGGGTCGATCCCAAGCGGCTCGCCGATAATAATCTTGACGCCCAAGACGTCGTCAACGCCCTAGCGGAGCAGAACGTTCAGGTCGCCGCCGGCGCGATCGGCCATCCACCCACGAACGGTCGCCAACCGTACGAGATGAGCGTCCGCGCCGTCGGGCGCCTCTCGACGCCACAGGATTTCGAGAACCTCGTGATGCGCACGACGCCCGACGGCGGCCTGGTCCGGATGCGCGACGTCGGCCGGGTGGAATTGGGCGCCGAGAGTTACACGACCGACCTGCATTTCAACGGCCGCTCGGCCGTCGGGCTCGGCATTCAGGCGCTGCCGAGCGCCAACGCCCTCGACGTCTCCAAGGGCGTGCGCGCCGAACTCGACAAACTCGCGCCTTTGTTCCCCAAGGGTGCGTTCTACGACATCGCCTTCGACGGCACCGAGTTCGTCAACGAGTCGATCCGCGAAGTCGTCAAGACGCTCGCCATCGCGATCGTCTTGGTCATCCTCGTCGTCTTCCTGTTCTTGCAGGATTGGCGCACGACGCTGATCCCCGCGATCACGATTCCGGTCTCGCTGATCGGAACGTTCGCGCTGATGAAGCTCCTGAATTTCTCGATCAACACCCTGACGCTCTTCGGCCTGACGCTTGCAACGGGGCTGGTGGTCGACGATGCGATCGTCGTCATCGAAAACATCGCGCGCTTCATCCAGCAGAAGAAGATGGCGCCGCTGGCGGCGGCGTCGGCGGCGATGCGCGAGATTTCGGGCGCCATCGTGGCGAGTTCGCTCGTCCTCTTAGCGGTATTCGTACCGGTCGCGTTCTTCCCGGGGACGACGGGGCAACTCTATAAGCAATTCGCCTTGACCATCGCCTGTTCGGTTTCGATCTCGCTCTTCAACGCGCTGACCTTGACGCCGACGCTCTCGGCCTGGCTGCTCGGTCATGAAGAAGAGATCAAGCGCGGAGTTTGGGGGAGGGTCAACGCCGGGATCCATTGGTCGCGAGATACCTATCACGCGACCCTCGGGAATGTTTTTCGCTTCCGTTACGTGCTGATCGCGCTGTTTGTCGGCGCTCTCGCTCTAACCGGATTCCTCTTCAAAGTCTCGCCGACCGGCTTCACACCCGACGAAGACCAGGGCTTCTTCATCGCGACCGTGCAGGCGCCCGAAGGGACGTCGATCGACAAGACCGAGGAGATCACCAAGCGCGTCGAGGGCATCATCGCCGCTCGGCCCGAGGTGCGCGACGTCTTCGACGTCATCGGTTTCGGCTTCACCGGCAACGGTTCGAACAAGGCGACGATGTTCGTGCGCCTCAAGGCGTGGGCCGACCGGCCGGGTTATCAGCATTCTCTCTCGGCGATCCTCTACTACGTGCTCTATCCGCAATTTGGCCGCATCCCCGACGCGCAGGTCTTCGCGTTCGCGCCGCCGGCGATTCAGGGCGTCGGCAACTTCGGCGGTTTTCAGTTCGAACTTGAAGATACGAGCGCTCTAGGGCTCGACCCGCTGACCCATACCGCCTACGGAATCATCGGCGCCGCCAACCGCGATCCGAACTTGCGCGCCGTCTTCACGACCTTCCGCAACGACAGCCCGCAACTCGTGGTCGACATCGATCGCGAGAAGGCGAAGTCGCTCGGGGTTCCGCTGAGCAACATCTTCAACACGCTCCAGATCGATCTTGGGTCGCTCTACGTGAACGATTTCGATTATCTCGAACGATCCTACCGTGTCTACGTCCAAGCCGATACGCCGTACCGCTCGGTGATCGGTAACCTGCAGAATATCTACGTCCACTCGAACTCGGGCGGGATCATGCCGCTCTCGACCCTGATCCGCGCGCGCGAAAGCAAGAGCCCGCCGGTCATCACGCACTACAATCTGTTTCGCTCGATCGAGATCAACGGTCAGCCGAGCCAGGGGCACGGTTCCGGTGACGCGATCGCGGCGATAGGACGCATCGCCAAGCAAGTCGCTCCCGCGGGCATCAGCTACGAATGGTCGGGAATCTCGCTCGATCAGATCGAGTCGGGGCTGCTCTCGGTGTTGATCTTCGCGCTGGGCGTGATCGCGAGCTTCCTGGTCCTGGCCGCGCTCTACGAGAGTTGGTCCGATCCGTTCGTCATCTTGATGTGCGTCCCGCTGGCGATTCTCGGCGCATTGCTCGCGATGATCTTGCGCAGCCTGCTGGCCACGGTCTTCCCGGGAATCGGATTCGTGCTCTCCGACGTCTACGCGCAAGTCGGGTTCGTCATGTTGATCGGTTTGGCCAGCAAGAACGGCATCTTGATCGTCGCCTTCGCAAATCAATTGCGCGCACAGGGTCTCGATCCCGTGGCGGCTGCGAAACAAGCCGCGGAGACGCGCTTTCGGCCGATCATCATGACCTCGCTGGCTTTCATCCTCGGCGTGTTGCCGCTGGTGGTAGCGACGGGCGCCGGCAGTTCGAGCCGCCACTCCCTCGGGACGCCGGTCTTCGGCGGGATGATTCTGTCGACGATCCTGAACTTATATGTCGTTCCGGTCTTCTACGTGCTGGTCGTCAGCCTCACCGAGCGCCGCCGCAAGGGTGCTGGTACCGGACCGAACGGTCAGGGTCGGGTCGAACCCGAGGAGCGGCTAGAGCCCGCTTCGGTTTAAGCCTCGACGACGGCGAGCGGCACCCGTCTCTCGCGGGAATCTGCCCGAGGTCGATGAATCGTCATGGACCCACGCACATCGCGTGCTGGTTCTTTGCGTTTGCTCGAAAGGGGTAACCCCTTGAAGTTCCTCCGTCTTCCGGCGTCACTCGCCATCATCATGGCCATCCTCTTTACGCTCGGTGCCCCAGTCCGGACGGGCGCCGACAACGGTCCGGTCAAGATCGCGGTGATCACAGACATGTCCGGCATCTATTCCGCGCTCGCGGGCGAAGGCGCGGCCGTCGCGACCAAGATGGCCGTCGCCGATTTCGGCGGCAAGGTTCTCGGCCGGCCGATCGAGGTTGACGTGATCGATCATCGCAACAACGGTCCGGAAAGTGCCGTGAAGGCGCGCGAAGCGCTCGACGGCGGCGCCGATATATTGCTCGACATGACCAACTCCGCCGTCGCGCTCGCCGACACGGCCGTTGCGAAGGAAAAGCACAAGCTTGCGATCGTGACCGGCGCCGCATCGTCGGCGCTGACCGGCCCCGCGTGCAACAAGTATACGTACCATTACGCGTACGACACGTACGCGCTCGCCTCGTCGACCGGCCGCAACGTCGCGCGCCAAGCCGACGGCAAGACTTGGTATGGGATCGTCCCCAACTACGCGTTCGGTCAGCAGATGCTGGCCGACTTCACCGCCGCGATCAAGCCCGAAGGCGGGCGGTTCATCAAGGCCGACATGATCCCAACCGGCAATACCGACTTCTCGTCGTACCTGCTGAGCGCTCAGAAATCAGGCGCCCAGGTTCTGGGTGTCTTGAACGCCGGCGCCGATACCGTCAACACGATGAAGCAAGTCAAACAGTACGGTATCGACAAAACCATGAAGGTCGCCGTCGGCTTGCTCTTCCTCACCGACGTCGACGCGCTGCCCGACGTCTTCGCCGGCTCGCGCATCACCACGTCGTGGTACTGGAATCAGGATAAACCTGCGCGTGCATGGGCGGACCGGTTCATGAAGGCGCGCGGCCAGGGTCTGCGGCCGAGCGACATCCAGGCGTCGGACTATTCTGCCACGATACAGTGGCTCAACGCCGTCAAAGCGGCGGGTTCGACCGATGCCGACAAGATCGTCGCCTACCTCGATGGTCGCCAGTTCAACGACTTCTACGTGCACGGCGGTGAGTGGCGCGCGCGCGACCACCGCGTGACCCACGACATGTATGTCGTCGACGTCATCCCCAAGGAACAGATCAAAGAGCCGCACGCGTGGTTCAAGGTCGTTCAGACGATTGCACCGAGCCGGGCCTTCCGCCCCGAATCGCAATCGACGTGCAAGAAGGACTGGTAGGAGCCCTACTTCCTAGCGGCATAATCGCGAGAGGTCGGCGCTAGAGCAGCGCCGGCCTCTCGCATTTTCGGAGGGACCGTGCTCGCTCAGGTCTCGCTTTCATCGCTGACCCCGAGCTTCGTGCTCGAGCAACTCTTCAACGGCTTCGTGCGCGGCGGGTTCTACGCGCTCTTGGCGCTCGGGCTGAGCATCATCTTCGGGATGCTGCGCATCGTGAACTTCGCGCACGGCGTGATGTACATGCTCGGGGCGTTTGTCGCCTACGAAGGCGCGATTGTCCTTGGCCTGCCGTTTTTTGCCGCCCTGATCGTCGCGCCAATCGTCGTCGGCGCATTCGGCCTACTCATCGAGACGACGCTGTTGCGGCGCCTCTACAGCATCGACCCGCTCTACAATCTTCTCTTCACCTTCGCGCTCGTCCTCATCATCGAAGATGCGATGCGGCTCAAATTCGGCGCGCTCGGTTCACCGTACGAAATGCCGAAGGTGCTCTCCGGCGCAACGAATCTCGGTCTCTTTTTGTATCCGACGTATCAACTGTTCGTGATCGTCGTTTCCATCATCGTCTGCTTCGCGGTCTACTTTGTGATCGAGCGCTCCCCGCTCGGCGCGCGCATCCGCGCCGCGACCGAGAAGCCGGAGTTGACGCGTGCCTTCGGGATCAACGTTAGCCTCCTGGTCAGCGGCACGTTTGCCTTCGGCGTCGCCTTGGCGGCGTTTGCCGGCGTCCTGAACGCGCCGTACACGAACGTCGAGCCAACGATGGGCGACTCGATCATCATCAACACCTTCGCGATCGTCGTGATCGGTGGGATGGGTTCGCTGCGCGGCTCGATCTTGATGGGCTTCGCGCTCGGCATCATTCAGGTGATCGGCGCCGTCTTCTATCCGCCGATCGCCAACACGCTCATCTTCATCGTGATGGTGCTAGTGATCTTATTCCGACCGCAGGGCCTCTTCGGCATACCGGAGCGGCTGGCGTGACGCTCGCCCTCATTCGCGGGTGGCGGGGCCTCGTCGTCGGCCTCATCTTGCTGGCGGTCGCGCTGGCCTTGCCGTTCATGGTCTATCCTGTCTTTGCCATTCAGTTGATCTCGTTCGCGCTGGTCGCCGTTTCGTTCGACCTGCTGCTCGGCTTCACGGGGTTGCTCTCGTTCGGCCACGCGATGTTTTGGGGCGGCGCGGGCTACGTCGCGACGATCCTGATCGCCCGTGCCGGCTGGACGTCGTTCCCGGCCGTGCTCTTGGCGGGCGTCGCGTTCGCGCTCGTTCTCTCGGTGTTGGTCGGTTTCGTCGCGGTGCGCCGTAGCGGCATCTACTTCGCGATGGTCACGCTCGGGATCGCACAGATCGAATATTTCATGGCCTATCAGTTCAACGGCCTCACCGGCGGTGAAAACGGGACGCAAGCCCTCAGCCGAGGGACGCTTTTCGGCCTCTCGCTCGAAAACGACCGCGTCTTCTACTACTTAGCGCTCGCGATCGTCGTGCTGGGCGTGCTCTTCGCGATCCGCGTCGTCAATTCGCCGTTCGGCGCGGTTTTGGCGGCGATGCGCGAGAACGAGCCGCGCGCGCGCAGCATCGGCTACGACACGAATCGCTTCAAGTTGGCGGCCTTCGTCATGTCCGGGACGCTCGCCGGCGTCGCCGGCGCGCTCTACGCGGTCGGCAACCGGCTCTCCGGGCTCGACGGCGTCGACTGGCACACCTCCGGGAAGATCGTGATGATGACGATCTTAGGCGGCATCGGAACGATCTTCGGCCCGATCGTCGGTGCCGGTCTGTTCGAGTCGCTCGAGTTCTATGTCTCGAAGACCGCGATCGGCGACAAGACCAATCTCGTCATGGGCTTGATCTTCGCCGCGATCATCTTGCTTGCGCGCCGCGGCATCGTCGGCGAGATTCTCCACCGTCTCTTCACCCCGCGCCGCATTCTGGTCGAGGACGAAGAACATCCCGACCAGCTCGTGGCGGAAGAGCTGCCGGGGCAGGCTTAAGGCGGGTACTAAGGCTATGGAGGGCCGCTGCATATACGCTGAGCCGGCCTTAGAAGGGATTCTCTCAATGAGAATGATGCCGGGCCACTACCGGCATGCTTCCCTGGAACGGCTTCAGGACGCGCGGCAGTTAGTTGAAAACGAGCGGTTTGCGGGCGCAACCTATTTTGCCGGCCTTTCGGTCGAATGTATGTTGCGGTCGCTGCTTGTGCCCGGCTTGTTTGACGCGAAGCACGATCTGCTAAAATTGGCCCGAGGAGGGTTCTTTGCTGGCTTGGGAGACGAAGCAGCGCGGAAAGCCGGGGGTCTCCTCACCGAGGTTATGGCGCGTTGGCTCAATAGCCAACGCTATTGCTCGGAAGAGCGATTGATCGCCTGGATCAAGAGGGAGAAGAAACTCCCGTTGGCGACGAAGGGAAACTTGGTAAAGGAGCACTGCCGCCGACTTCTTGATGCGGCTGCGGAACTCGTAAGTATTGGAGACCTACGATGGCGAGAGATTTCAAAGCGGAAGTGACGGAGAAACTCGCGGCAAGTTTCCCGGGGATGGAAGTTGATTTTGAACCGATTGCTGGAAGCAAGCGGTTGAGCGGTTTACTCACGTGGAAAGGGTTCGAAGGCCTCGACTTCGTTGATAGACAGACGAAGATTTGGGATTTCTTGACGCAAGCGTTCGACGCGAGATCGACGCAGGTTAGCTCGATTGTTACCTTGACGCCGCGTGAACGAGACGAATACTCGGCCGCTGCCAACGAATGACGTGTCTAAGCTCCCTAGACCCCGAGGTGCGCGAGGAGGTCTTGTTCGCGAGCGATGACTTCGGCGTTGGTCATCGACTCGATGATGCGGCCGTGGACCATGAGATAATGCCGGTCGGCGACGCGGGTCGCGAAGCGGAGGTTCTGCTCGACCAGGAGCATCGTCACCCCTGACTTTTTGATCTCGAGAATCAAGTCGCCGATCGCATTAACGATCACCGGCGCGAGCCCTTCGGTCGGCTCGTCCAAGAGAATGAGCTTCGCGCCGCTGCGCAAGACGCGCGCGATCGCCAGCATCTGTTGCTCGCCGCCCGAGAGCATCGTCCCCATCGCCGCTCCGCGTTCTTTGAGAATAGGGAAGAGATCGTAGATGCGTTCGAGCGGCCAGGCGTTCTGGCCGACGACCGGCGGCAGCGCGAGATGTTCGGCGACCGTCAACGTCGCATAGATGCCGCGCTCCTCGGGAACGAAGCCGATGCCGCGGCGCGCGACGCGATCCGACGTCAGCCGCATGATGGGCTGCCCGTCGAAGACGATTTCGCCGGTCCTCTTGCGGACGATGCCCATGATCGACTTGAGGGTCGTCGTCTTCCCCGCGCCGTTGCGGCCGACGAGCGTCACGACCTCACCCGGCTGCACGTCCAGGTCGACCCCGCGCAGGACGTGACTTTCGTCGTAATAGGCGTTGAGGTCGCGCGTCTTAAGCATGCGCCGCCGCGCCACCGCCGAGATACGCGTCGATCACCCGCTGATCGGCCCGGACTTGCTGATAGGTCCCTTCGACCAGAACTTTTCCACGCTGCATCACGGTGATGCGACTCGAAAGATCGGCGACGACGCTCAGGTTGTGCTCGACCAGCACGACCGTTCGCCCTTTGGCGACACGGCCGATCAATTGCGAGATGCGGCCGACGTCTTCGGTGCCCATCCCCGCCGTCGGTTCGTCGAGAAGCAAGATCTCCGGCTCCGGGGGCAGA
>Ga0209422_1000284_pt1 | contig 12586 bp, 8 predicted proteins | sample BlaSpr_A8_OM2_M3_FD_187983 | JGI IMG/M metagenome (GOLD analysis project Ga0209422, IMG submission 187983) | Forest soil microbial communities from Thunder Bay, Ontario, Canada - Black Spruce, Ontario site 2_A8_OM2_M3 (SPAdes) (version 2) | ecosystem: Environmental > Terrestrial > Soil > Boreal... | reverse complement strand
GGGGGGGGGGGGGTGAGGAGAAATCCTCGTGCCTACCGCGACCTCCAAGGAGAGAGGACCGGTCGTGCCTGCATGGGAGCTAAGTGTTGCATAAGGGTGACAGAGTTCTTCGTGAAATTCTGTATGCTGCAGGAGAGAGGTATTCTCGATTCCGAGAATGTTGAGAGGATTCCGATGAAGAAGTTGCTGCTGGGAGCGGTAGGTCTTGCTGCAATGGGGATGGCGGCTCCCGCCTCGGCCGCTGATCTCGCTGTCGGTCCCTACACGAAGGCGCCGCCTCCGATGATGGCTGCGATCTATGACTGGAGCGGCTTCTACATCGGCGCCAATGGCGGATGGGGATCGAGCCGCAAATGTTGGGACGCCGGAACCTTTGGTCCTGTTTTCATCGGTGATGAAGGTTGCCATGATGCGACCGGCGGCGTCGCCGGTGGCCAGATTGGTTATCGCTGGCAAAGCAGCGCATGGGTCTTCGGGCTTGAAGCGCAGGGCGATTGGGCAGACCTTCGCGGCTCCCAAGTAAACAACGTGATATTCCTGCGCACTCCCGGAGACGTAACAAACCGTTCCAAGATCGACGCTTTCGGTCTATTCACGGGGCAAGTCGGTTATGCCTGGAACAACGTCCTATTCTACGTCAAGGGCGGCGCCGCTGTAACGCGCGATGTTTACGAAGCGATCACCACCATCAGCGGTACCGTAGGTGCCAGAGCGACCGAAAGCCGGTGGGGTGGAACGGTCGGCGCCGGACTTGAGTTTGGCTTTGCGCCGAATTGGTCCCTCGGCGTCGAATACGATCACCTGTTCATGGGCGACAGAACCGTTGGGTTTTCCTCAACCGGTATTATCCCGCTTGTGGGGCCCGCAGGCACTTTGGTCGGGACCGACCGCATCGTTCAGGACGTCGATTTGGTCACGGTGCGCGTGAACTACCGTTGGGGTGGTCCCGTTGCAGCGAAGTACTGACATTGTCCAGAGGTAATGCGCAAAGCGGACATTGGAATTACGAGCGCCCAAGTCGGGACCCTAAACGGAAATCAGCGTCATCCGCAGGCCCATTCGACGCGCGACCGACGCAAACAGCATGATGATCACTCCGGAAACCTCGCTTTTCGGAGGCCCTTGGTGAGCGTGGCAAGGTCCTGCGGCAGGCGAAACGGCGTTAGATTTTTCAAATTTGAAAGGTGCAAATCGGGAGCACATCTCAGCCTTTAGGCGACTACTTGCTCCGCGCGCTGAGCTGGCTGGTTGATGCCCTCCAATTCCAGCTCGGCTTGATGCCGGGCGGTCTCCAGGATTTGGACGGCATCGGCGATATTCTTCTCCGAGTGATTGGCCATCACCTGCATCCGGATGCGCGCTGCTCCCTTTGGGACAGCCGGGAATTCAACCAGATTGGCGATCAGTCCGAGTTCTGACAATCGCTTGCTCACGAGCCGAGCGAGACCTTCCGTCCCCATCTTGACGCAGACGATTGCGGAGGGATCGCCGTAATAGTCGAGGCCAGCCTCACGAAGCTGATGACGAAGGCTCAGAACGTTTGCCATCAATGCCAGACGGTGCACGCGGCCTTCGACCGAGTCGACGATGTCGAATGCTTTCAAAATCGTTGCCGCCTGCACGGGCGACAGCGCATTCGAGAAGGTCGCGGGTGCGCTATAGAAGCGGAGATATTCCTTCACCGCGCGGCTCTTGCAGGCGACGAAGCCGCCGTTTGACGCAAAGGTCTTGGAGAAGCTGCCCATCACGATGTCGATCTTGCCCAGCATGTTCTGGACGCCGATGTGCCCGCGGCCGTCGCGGCCAAGGTTACCCAGATCATGCGCAACGTCGACGACCAGGGTCGCGTTGAATTCGTGGCAGAGCGCCTGAAGCGCAGCCAGGTCCGGGGTATCGGAATCCATCGAGAAAAGGCTCTCGGTAACGACCAGAATGCCGTTCTCTTTGTCCTTCGCCCGGATCTTGGTCAGGATGTTCCGGCAATATTCATTATCGAGGTGGCGGAACAGGTGGATGTTGTTGGTGGCGGCGTTTGCTCCCTCCTGAAGACAGGAGTGCGACAGCATGTCCATCACCACATGGTCCGCGGAGCGGACAAGGCCCTTGATCACGCCGAATCCCGCGGCCCAGCCTGTCGGGTACAGCACAACTTCTTCCATTTTCAGGAACTCGGCGATCTTGCGCTCAAGCGCAATGGAGTGGGAGGTGTTGCCGACCAGTGCCGGCGAACCGGCGCTATGTACGCCGCAGCGTTCGATCGTTTGCTTGGCGGTTTCCTTGATTGCGGAATGCGACGACAGGCTCAGATAGTCCTGCGAGGCAAAATTGACGCCGCGCATCCTGTTGCCGCGATCGTCCAGCGCCATGCAAACCGTGTTGGGTCCGTCTTCAGTCGCACGAGAAAAAGGCCAAAGACCGTTCTGACGGCGCAGGTCTTGCCACTTGAAAAACCCTTCGGTGCGCCCGAGGAGATCCGCCCCACCGGGTACGCGGAAGTCTCTCATGCTGCCGGTCAACGCGGCCGGCGGAATATGGGCGTTGGTAATGTCTGACATCGTTAGCCCCTGTTCGGCGCTTTTTGAATTATGGCCGTTTGGGAGAACGATCGCTGAGTGAGATTAATATTCGGTAGGTTTCGGTTCCGTATCGGCCGACTTTAGATGTCTTGCTCGCCAATATGACTCCTTGGTTCCCGGCTCGTTAATTCGGCGAGTCCGACGATGTCTCTGTGCCCATAAAAGGAAAGAAAAGCAGTTAGGTGATCCTTAACCATAATGGCTGCTGCGCACGTAGCGTGTTGTCTGACGGATCGTCAGGCCGTTCCAAACGTTCGAGGATTCGATGCCCGGCTCACTGCAAACATTCGCCGCAGGAATTGGCTTTGGTGCGACATCAACCGCAACGCTCACGGCGCTGGCGCTTTCGCCGGCTCTGCAGCGCTGCGGATCTTGCAATGCCGATGAAGGCGCCCCCGCCTTTGCCGGTCTTCTGCTGGACCGGCTTCTATATCGGCGCTGACGTTGGATATGCCTGGGGCAAGGACACCCCGACCGAATATCTGACCGCAACCAACCACCGGCTTCAACCCGAGCTACAAAATAAACAGTGCAGTCGGAGGTCTCTACGGGGGTTACAACTACCAGATCGGGAGCGCGGTGCTGGGCATCGAAGCCGATATTGAGGCGGCCAATATCCGCGGAGGCTTCAACGATCCATTAGTGGGAGGGGCCGGAATCACGCTCCTCGATTGGCAGGGTTCTCCGGGGCCGGCTGGGCTTCGCGGCCGACAAGGTGATGTTCCACGGCACCGGAGGTTTGGCCTTCGCAGACATTAGTCACACCTATACCAATCTGGTTACGGGCGTCGCTGAAACCACCTCAGGACTTCGCGCGGGCTTGACCGCGGGCGCCGGCTTCGAAATTGCCTTGACGCCGAATTTACTGGCTCGCGTGGAATACCGATAAACGGACTATGGTACCTATCGCTGCGACTCGGTGACGTCGTTTCCAGGCTTTACCGGTCAACAGGAGCCTCGATTCAACGCCATACGCGTGGGAGCGGCCTACAAGTTCTAACGAGTCGACAAGCCGATGGCGCTGTCCTGGCAGAAGTCAGGCGACGGCGCTTTGGCGTCCTTTGGCGGGCAGGCAGGCCCGGATTTTGCCCAGCAATCGCTGCATATCGACCGGCTTGGTATCGAAATCGGAACATCCGACCTCGACGCTCCTGTCGCGATCGCTGGCCAGCGCATGGGCGGTCAACGCGACGATCGGGATTGCTGAGGTCGCCGGATTGGCCTTGATCAACTGGGTGGCTTCCCAGCCGTCCATTGCGCCCAGCGCGACATCCATCAGGATCAGATCCGGCATCTCGCTTGCGGCCATCGCAACGCCGGCTACGCCGTCGAGGGCGCAACAGACCGAGAAACCGTGACGCTGCAGACGCCGCGTCAGCATGTCCCGATTGATCTCATTGTCTTCCACAAGCAGGATCTTATGCATGGGCCGTTTCCGCGGTCGATTGCTGAGCAAAATCGGAGGCTGCAGGGACGAGCGTCGCGGAAGCCAATGCATCCCCCTTCCGCCGGCCGGTGAGCAGCGGAAGCCGGATAGTAAAGCGGCTGCCTTTTCCGACTTCGCTCTCGACGATAATCTCGCCGCCCATCAGTTTGCAGAGTTTCCGGCTGAGCGCCAATCCCAGCCCGGTGCCGCCATATTTGCTGGTGCTGGAGTCGTCGGCGACTGAGAATTTTTCAAAAAGGCTGGTGATCTGATCCGAAGCGATGCCGATACCGGTGTCGACGACATGGACCACAAGATTATCACTTGATCCATCTAGCTGGCGCTCTGCAACGACCTCGACCTTGCCGTTGTGAGTGAACTTTACCGCATTATCAAGCAACTGCCCGGTCATACTGCGAAATTTGCCGGCGTCACAGAGGGCCGTTCCGAGACCGGGAGCGATTGTACAGAAAATCTCGTTTCCGTTACTCTTGGCCGCTGGTCTCGCCGCGTCGACAATCTCGCCGAACAATTCGGCGAGGTCAGTCTCCTGCAGGTCCAGTTCCATCTTGCCTGCCTCGATCTTCGACAGGTCGAGTACCTCGTTGACGAGCTTGAGCAGATGCTGGCCGGCACCGTGAATCTTGTTGAGGTCTGCGATGCTTTGCCGGTCGCCTTCACCTTCAGCGTCTTCAAGGAGGATCTGGCTGTAGCCGATCACCGCGTTCAGTGGCGTCCGCAATTCGTGGCTCATCTTGGCGAGGAATTCGGCTTTCGCTGCGCCGGCTCGCTCGGCTTCCTCAGTCGCGAGGCGCAACGCCGATGCAGTTGCCATATGCTCCCGCATCTCGCCTTCAAGCTCGGTCTGCGAAGCCTGTATCTTGGCATAGTAGAGCGCCATCATGGCCACGTAGAGCGATGCGGCGACGGTCGAGACAAGGCCCAGCCCCTGCATTGCCGCAACCGGCAGATCGTCTTTGACTGGGTAACCAAACATGTAAAAACTGCTGAAGATTGCCAGGTTCACGGTAAACATGATCATAACGATCACACGGAGCGATGCGGACGAGCCCAGGTAGAAGAATGCAAGCAGCGGAATGACGAGTACCCAGGGCAACGTGGGGGAGGTTACTCCGCCGTAGAAATAGCAGCTCCACAGAATGCAAAAAATCAGGTTCTGAATCGAGACAAGTGCCAGCGGATTATAGGACGCGCCAGCCCGCAATACGAACGGGAAGATCCAGAATGCCGTGATCGAAATTGCCAGGACGGCAACTTCGTATCCTGGCGCCGGGTCAACCACATAGAGCGCTATCGGGACGGTGTTTCCAATGAACGGCCCAAGAATATGGCTGACCAGAAAGACGTGCGCGCGGTTACGCCCGTCGCGGTCAACCGCGATCTCCGGCGGAATGAAGTAATTCACGAGACGCTCGAGCGCGGCAAGCGCCTTTGCCAATTTGTTTCTCATGGAATTCGCGCCGTCCCTGGATGTGTGCTTTCGCTGCGCTTAAGCCTTCGCACGATACGACGCGGGCAGTCGGCAATCTCTTACCGCGCGGCACATTTTTCGTGTTTGCTTAAGGTCACGTTAATCCGAGGGACCGGGACTTAAACCAAATATTAAAAGCACTTACACTAGGCTCCGTCTACAAAAACAGACGAGGGCTGCGGCAAATGCGGATCTGGAATCTGCTTATCGGAATGATCGATTGGTTCATACCGGAGTCGGCAAAGGCCGAACGCTCCGACCTGAGCCTCTCGCGAAATTTCGTTTTTACGCATCAGTTCGGCCCTGCGCTGTCGCAATCAATCGCCCTGTTTCTCTATCTCAGCGATCCGCATCATGGCGTTGCCTGTTGGACGGTGATCATTTGCATATGGTTGTTCTGGGCGCTGCCGTTTGTTTACAAGCTGACTGCCAATCTGCAGCTGTCGGCGCTGATCTCCGTCGAATTACTCGCCTTCACCTCGTTGTTCGGAGCCTATAATTACGGTGGAGTGAGTTCGCCGTTCCTGCCTTGGCTGATCGTCAGCCTCCTGCTCGGCTTCTTCTACCTGTCCGAGCGTCCATTCCTTGTCGTCGGATTGTTCACCGTCAACATTCTTGGTTTCTGCCTCGCCTATCTTCAGTGGGGATTTCCCGAACTCGTTCCGCTGCAGCAGCTTTCGACGGTTGGCTGGATCTCCATTCTGTCGGCGACAATCTATATGTCATGGATGGCGATCTATTACGCCAATATGATCGCGATGCGATCCGACCTCGAACGCGAAGCGGAACGGCATCGCGAAACTGCAATCCGTCTGCGTCAAGCCAAGGATCTGGCCGACGTCGCCAATCGGGAAAAGTCGATTTTCCTTGCGAAGATGAGCCATGAATTGCGAACACCGCTGAATGCCGTGATCGGATTCAGTGAAATTCTCCTGGAAGGAGTCGACCTGGATGGCAAGAACGGCCACAAGAAACTCGACCTCGAACGCATTAATGCGGCTGGAAAGCACTTGCTGTCACTGGTAACCGACGTGCTTGATCTCTCGAAGATCGAGTCGAATTTCGTCGAATTGAAGATCGAGAAATTCGACCTCAATGGGATGGTTCACGAGGTGATTGCCAACGTCCAGCCGATGGTTGCTGAAAATCGCAACAGGCTGGTGGTAAAATGCCGCAACAACCTCGGGATCGTCTCGACCGATCAAACCAAGTTGCGACAGGCGGCCCTGAATCTGGTGAGCAATGCCGCGAAGTTCACCCAGGATGGAACGATCACGCTGTCCGTCGAGCGCCGAAAGAGTCCGGCCGGGGACTGGATCGAAATTCAGGTGCGAGATTCCGGAATCGGCATTGCTCAGTCGGATATCGGACGCCTGTTCCAGAACTTCGGACAAGCAAATCGTGGTACGGCGAACAAATATGGCGGAACCGGTCTTGGTTTGGCGTTGAGCCAGAAATTGTGTGCGCTCATGGGCGGCGGAATCTCGGCGACCAGTGAGCTTGGCCATGGATCGTGCTTCACGATCCGTGTCCTTGCATGGATGGGCGCCCTCGATGAGAACTCTTCCGATATGGCTCCCCAGTTCGCGAGCGCGCAAGCGGTGTAAAACCTGAAGGTCCAAGCTATGTCCGCACCAAATTCCTTGTCGCAGAGCGTGGCGTTGTTGCGGCCCATAGCCGAGGCACAGGACGTCGTTGATGCCAATGTTAATCCCCGTCTTCTCATTGTCGATGACATCGGCGATAACCGCGCCATCCTGACTCGGCGTTTTCAGCGGAGGGGCTTTGACGTCGTGGAGGCGGAGAGTGGACTGGTCGCCATTGAGTTGATCGAAAAGGATTCATTCGACCTCGTGCTTCTGGATGTGATGATGCCGGGGATAGATGGAATCGAGACACTCAGGCGCATTCGCAGGCTAAGGTCCGCATCCTCGCTGCCGGTGATCATGGTCACGGCGAAATCGGAAAGCGAAAATATCGTCGATGCACTTGAACTTGGCGCCAATGACTATGTTACGAAGCCGGTGGATTTCGCAGTCGCGTTGGCCCGCGTCAACACCCAGATAAGCCGCAAGCGTGCGGAACAGCAGGTTGTGCTGGCGAACGAGGAATTGCGCAAGGCCAATGAAGACCTGGAGCGTCGGGTAGAAGAACGAACCCATCGTCTTATTGATGCGAACCACCGGCTCAAGGTGGAGATCGCCGACCGTCAGGAATCGCAAGCGAGGTCGCAATACCTCGCCTATCACGACTCGCTGACCGGCCTTCCCAATCGTCTTTTGTTCAAGGAGCAACTTGAGGAAGCACTCAAGGATGTTTCAGTGACGCCACATCCCCTTGCGGTGCTGTTTTTGGATCTCGACGGATTCAAGGCAGTTAATGACACTCTGGGGCATTCCATCGGCGATCTGCTTTTGAAATCGGTTGCAGCCAGGCTGCGTGATATTCTTCCGCAGACGGACCGTATTGCGCGACTTGGAGGTGACGAATTCGCAATTTTGCAGATGTCAGCCGCCCAGCCGAGCTCATCGATCGCATTGGCCCAGAAGATCATCGAGATCGTTGGTCAGTCCTGCTGCATCGAAAGTCACGATATAACGGTAGGTGCCAGCGTCGGGATCGCAGTTGCGCATCCCGGCGAGATGAACACGGAAAGCTTCCTGAAGAGCGCGGATCTCGCAATGTACAGTGCAAAATCCGACGGTCGCGGGACCTATCGCATGTTCGATCCGGAAATGGATGCAGTCATTCAGGCGCGGAGAGTTATCGAGCGGGACATGCGTACCGCTCTTGCGCAAGATGGATTCAGGCTGTTCTATCAGCCGCTGGTCAATTTACAGACCAAGAAGGTGACCGCGTTCGAAGCGTTGATGCGATGGGAGCATCCAGAACGTGGCATGGTGGCGCCCTCCGAATTTATTCCGGTGGCGGAGGAAATCGGTCTGATTGTTCAGCTCGGCGAATGGGCATTGAGGCACGCGTGCGCAGAGGCGATGGAATGGCCTGAAGGCATTTGCGTTTCGGTAAATCTGTCACCGGTGCAATTCTCGAAAGGTAATCTCGTTTCCACCGTCATAAATGCCCTCGCTTCGTCGGGGTTGCCGGCGTCCCGTCTGGAACTTGAAATCACGGAGACGGTGCTGCTGGAGAAGTCGGAGCGCAACATTTCGATCCTCCGTCATTTGCGAGAGCTTGGCGTCCGAATATCGATGGACGATTTTGGTACCGGCTATTCGAGTATTGCTTATCTGCGCAGTTTTCCATTCGACAAGATCAAGATCGACCAGTCGTTCGTCCGGGACTTGCTCGTTGACGAAGGAAGCCTTGCAATTGTTCGCGCCATTGCCGGGCTTGGCGTGAGCTTCGGCATGACCACCACGGCAGAAGGTGTCGAAACCGAGGAGCAGATGCAATGCTTGAACCTCGAAGGCTGCATCGAAGTTCAAGGGTATTTGTATAGCAAGCCGGTGCCGGCTTGCGAGGTCATTGGGCTTCTTGAGAATTTGGAAAATCGACGATTGAAACTTGCGGATCTTCATCGCGGTGACACGGAAGCAACCGAGAGACACTTGCGCGGACGAAACTGAACTCAATGGCGCGCCGGCGCTGGTGCTTGGAGTGAATCGACGGCCTGTCGCCGCCATGCTCATGAGGTGCCGTCGCGAGTAAGGACACGCTGGTGGACGGTCTGGCGATGTCCGTTCGCGGAGGTAAAGCAGACCTGGCAGCCCAACGGTCTGACTTCCGAGTCTGGCCCAAAGCCGACGTGGGTCGCTGAACAACGGCGCGCCGCGGAGACTCGGCGGTTGTCGTCAGCAGCATCCTGTGACACCATCTGAGTACCGAGTTGTTATGACTTCTAGATGCCTATGCCCCGCCGGAAATATGCTTGGGAAAAGCTGTCGGATGAGCAGTTGCTCCAGCAACGCCTCAGTAGTCTGAGGGTTGCGGTCGAAGGCACTTGGCTGGAGGATTGTATCAGCACCCTTTATGAAGAGCTCGAAGAGCGGGGCATCCGGCTGCGGCCACATACATGGATATCGAGCGAATGGTTTAGTCCGGCAGATGTGCCCGGCATTGCCATCCCATTCTATCTCACCCATCCCCGCCTGATGAAGCTCGAGAAGAAAATGATGCTCGACGTCGAGGGCGGCACCTGGTCCGAATGCATGGCCATCCTCCGCCATGAGGCAGGCCATGCCATCCAGCACGGCTATCAGCTGCAGCGCCGCCGGCGTTGGCAGCGGCTGTTCGGCCGCTCCTCAAAACACTACCCGCGCTACTACCGGCCCAATCCGGCCAGCCGGCAATATGTCCAGCATCTTCGGCTCTGGTACGCGCAGAGCCATCCGGACGAGGATTTCGCTGAAACCTTCGCGGTGTGGCTGCGGCCGCGTTCGAACTGGCGGACGCGCTATGCCGGCTGGCCAGCGCTGAAGAAGCTCGAATATGTCGACGAACTGATGGAGGAAATCGCCGGGAAGCGGCCGCTAGTCACGACGCGGGAGCGTGTCGATCCGCTGCATGAACTCAGCCAGACACTCGGCGACCACTATAAAAAGAAGCAGGGGTTCTACGCCTTCAGGCCACCGAAGACTTACGACCGCGACCTCTCCCGGCTCTTTTCCGCCGATCCACGGCATCGCCGGGGGCAGCCGGCTTCTGCATTCATCAGGCGGCACCGCGCCCACATCAGGCAGCTGGTTGCGCGGTGGACGGGCGAGAACCAACTTACGCTTGATGCTGTACTTGACGACATGATCTTCCGCTGCCGAGAGCTCAATCTGCGCGCTGTCGGCTCCGATCGGAAGCTTGTGGCTGACTTCACCGTCCTGTTGACCGCCAAGACCATGCACGCGCTGTTCGGTCCTTCGCGGCGAAAATGGATCGCGCTATGAGACGCCTGCGCGTTCTGGTGCTCATGCATCCGGACTTCGTGCCCCCGGACTCCACCGACGGATACACTGCGCGGCAAATCAACGAATGGAAAACAGAATACGACGTCGTGAGCACCTTGCGTGCGGCCGGCCATGATGTTCGCCCGCTCGGTGCGCAGGAGGAAATCAAGCCGGTGCGCGAGGAGATCGAAAGTTTCAAGCCGCACGTGGTATTCACGTTGCTGGAGCAGTTTCACAACGAGCCCACGTATGACCAGCACGTCGCAAGCTATCTCGAACTGATGCAGATCCCGTATACCGGGTGTAACCCGCGTGGTCTGATCTTGGCGCGCGGCAAGGATCTGTCCAAGACATTGGTGCACCATCGCCGGATCGCGGTGCCGGCCTTCGCCGTATTCCCGATGCGCCGAAAGGTCAAACGCCCAGCGCGTCTTGCGCTGCCGTTGATCGTCAAGAGCCTGAACGAGGATGGATCCCGGGGTATCTCGCAGGCATCCGTCGTCGATACGGACGAGAAACTCGCAGAGCGCGTCGCCTTCGTCCACGAGCGGATCGGAACCGCCGCGATCGCCGAGCAATATATCGAGGGACGTGAGCTTTATGTCGGCGTGCTCGGCAACAATCGGTTGCGAGTGTTGCCAGTTTGGGAATTGAAATTCGGCACCATGGGCGGCCAGGCCATAGCCACCGAGAAGGTCAAACACGATCCCGGTTATCAGGAGCGCGTGGGAATTGTAGATGGGCCGGCCAAGAACCTTGCGTCGGAGCTACGCGCCCGCATTCAGCGAACAGCGAAACGCATCTACCGAACACTGGGGCTCGATGGATACGCGCGCATCGACTTTCGCCTCTCTGCCGACGGCACCCTGTATTTCATTGAAGCGAACCCCAATCCCGAAATCGCGAAGAGCCAAGAGTTCGCTACAGCGGCCCGGCATGACGGACTTGATTACCCGGGCCTCTTGCATCGCATTCTGGCGCTCGGAATAAGCCGGGCAAACGCCGGCGCATCCGTAGGCTGAGACGGGTATGCGGAAGAGAGATTCCCATGCCCGATTCATCTATGTCCGGCTGTTTTGGTCTGCTCGAAGACTCGCAGTCCTGAGGATGTTTTGGCTTCTGATCCGACAGCCCAAATTGAGCCCGTTAGGGTCGATTGGGCCAATTAGCCGGGATACAACCGCCTAACTACGGTCTCCTCGATAGGAGGCCTTTTTTCCTTTCCGATGTCGCCTGTTGGCACATTTGAGACATGCCGGCGGCCACTGAGAATGTCCGTTGATAGGGTGACCGGAAGTGGCCGTCGGAACGGATGACCATCAGCGAGATCGGCCCGCATGCACGCAGGATGGGTGCTACTTTCTCTTTCAATAAGCGGAGACATTCTGATTGGAATGAAATGATGATAGGAATAAATTCCTGGTGCCCCTGGCCGGAATCGAACCAGCACTCCTTGCGGAACTCGATTTTGAGTCGAGCGCGTCTACCAATTCCGCCACAGGGGCATTCGGACATCTGCCGCTTTGAGGAGAGGTCGCGAAGCCGGCGGAATATAGCGGGCGGCTGATCCCGGTCAACCCGCGCGTGCCGGGAATGACCGGCCGTCCGAACCTTTGTCCATCCGCATCCGTCCGCGGCGCGCAGGCCCAAGGGCAAGCCGCATCCGGCGCGTCATCGAACCGACAAAACACTCCCCTGTGATCGCGCCTCGCCTCGACAGCGCCATGTCGGCAGGCTAGGACGCTTTCGCTGAAGGAGATCGTCGTGACGTCCGATAGCATCGCAAACCAATCGCATTGGCGCGGCGTTGCCAATCCGGCGCTGACGGCGGCGCTCGCGGTCGCGGCGATTGCGGCGGCGACCCTGGCGGGGGCATGGTTCTTTCAGCTGGTGCTGGATATCCAGCCCTGTCCGCTCTGCCTCGAGCAGCGCTATGCCTATTATCTGGCGGTCCCGCTCGGCGTGGTGATCGCGATCGCAGCAGCTAAGGATGCGCCGCGCGTCGTGGTGATTGCGGGCCTTGCGATTCTCGCGCTTGCTGCGTTCGCCAATGCCGGGCTCGGCGCCTATCACTCCGGCGTCGAATGGGGGTTTTGGAAGGGGCCGACCGAATGCACCGGTCCGGTCGTCAATCTCGGCAGCGCCGGCAACCTGCTGGACCGTCTCGACACGGTCAAGGTGATCCGCTGCGACG
>Ga0209422_1000283_pt1 | contig 12618 bp, 11 predicted proteins | sample BlaSpr_A8_OM2_M3_FD_187983 | JGI IMG/M metagenome (GOLD analysis project Ga0209422, IMG submission 187983) | Forest soil microbial communities from Thunder Bay, Ontario, Canada - Black Spruce, Ontario site 2_A8_OM2_M3 (SPAdes) (version 2) | ecosystem: Environmental > Terrestrial > Soil > Boreal... | reverse complement strand
CTCTTCGTCTACCGACAGATCTCTATCGTCATTGCGAAAGAGGATCGGCTCATGTTCGTCATACTCAAACTCGCCCCATTCGATGGCAAGCAAAGCGTCGCGGCCCAAACGCTTTGAAGTTAGACGAGCCCACTTTGCGATAATCGTCGTTCTGACCAGCGCGTAGGATTTGCCCGCATAAAATAAGGTCCATCCGGCTCGCGCGAGCCACTCTTGCACCTCTGACATGAAGTCGTTGGACAGCCTATCAGGTTCAAGCAGCATTTTCTGCTTCTTGATCGCCTGGACGACGCCACGAGCTACATCTTCGATACCGCAATGCTTGAGATCGATTCGAAAGGACGGTCGGAGTGAGCTTTGTCTATCAGGCTGTCGAGCGCATAGCGTGCAAGGAAGATTGGTCGTCTAGTCAGCAGGAGATATTTGTTGCTGAAATATTGGCCATTATCTGGTTTTTTTCGAAGGAGCCAGAGGTCTGAGGTGCAGGTAGAGCTCTATGAGTGACTGCAAACTGATAAGCAATTGGCAAAAATGGAGTCAGTTGGCTGACTGATAAGGTTTGGTCGCAAGGCTTATCAGTTACGGAACAGGCACCGCTTTGCGGCTGACATGGTATGAAACGGAGCCGAATTTGGCGCATCTAGCGATGTGCGACGTTTCTGAGAACGGGAAAGCGCCTATCGTTCCCCCGTTGGGCTGGGTTCTTTCCGAGCTGATGAGAGATAGCTTCCAGAACATAATCGCGGATTGCGGTAACGAGGCCGAACTCGGCCGGGCGCGAAGGCCCTCGTAGCCAGAACAAAGCCTGGCCGTAACGGAAAGTGAATCCTGTTCAGCGGATAGAGAGATTGAAAATGCTTAACGCCCTTTTTGTGCCTCGGTGCGTCCGATCTCAAAGCGTCTTGAGGTACTCGATCAACGCCTTCCGGTCGCTGGGTGACAGGGCCGGTCCGACGCGGCCGTAGGCTTTCCCGTCATCGGTGAATTCGTGGCCCCTGTTGGAGTTTCCGCGTAGCGAGGTGTCGAATTCGAAGCCGTTGGTGAGCTTCTCATAGCGATAACCTAGCTTCTCGGGGTCGTACTCCCGGTGGCCGAGATAGAACGTCTTCGGTCGTTCGTCCGCAGGGCCAAGCAGCGCATCGATGGTCGGGACCGAACCGTTATGAAGATAGGGTGGCGTCGCCCAAATGCCGTTGAGCGACCGAACCTTATAGGCAAATTCGCCGCGGATGAGGTTGGGCATGTTTCCGTTGGTTTTGGCCCGTTCCTCCTTGCTCGTTGGCGGCGTCTGCTGATCGTACCAAAAATTCACGGTGTTCTCGACCAGATCGCCTAGCGCCCGTCCGAATGCGTACGGCTTGATTCCGAGATTTGAGGGAAGCTCGACGGTTCGATTTATCATGTCTTCCGCCTGGGCGGGATCGGTGCCGACGTGGCTGATCGGAACATTCTCCATGATCAGAATCGGCTCGCCAGCTTCGTTCTTCGTCCACCATTTCGGGTTTTCGAAGAATTCCCTGCTCGTCACGGGCGGCCGGTGGCATTCCTGACAATAGCTCTTGTAGAGTTGGGCCCCTTGGGCCGCGAGCGTGTCGACGATTGGCGGCAGTATATCGGGCCATTTCGGAGATTTCAGGCCGCTGAAGCCCCTGTCCGCGTTCGGCGGATCACCCTTGATCATGTTTTCTATACTGTGAAGTATGTCCACTTGTACGCTGGACTTGTACAACCCCTTCGACGGGTCGGTTAGATTAATTTGCGCCGACACCCCGAGGGCTTCGCCGGCGTTGCGCACCATCGGCTGCATGATGGAGCCGTTATATTGTACCCAGTCGAACCAAGGCGTATTCCATATCCGGGGGTAATGCACGGGCGCTGAAGCGGCAGCATAATTCTTCGGATTGTTGAGGTCGGCCGAGAATACCTGGTTGCCGATCCGGTTGAGCGCATCGAGGCGCCCGTAGCCTTCCAGGATACGGAGCGGCGCAACGCTATCGTCGAGTGCTTTCGACTCGCCGTATTGTTTCAGGACCAGGTCGAGTTGGTGCTTCAGCATTTTGCGGTCACCGTGAGATGCGTCGGGCCCGAGGATTCGGTCGGCGAATCGGCCGAAACGGAACGGCACATACCGCGTGAGGAGCAGCGACACGCCAAGCCCACCCTTCAGGTTGTAGAGATCGATGAGCGCCGGTCCACCGTCGATGACGACGGTCGTGTCTTTATAGGTGAACCGTCCAGTATGACATGCCGAACAAGTCAACCCGAAGCCGGTCATGTCCTGCTTCGAGCGCGGGTTACGCCACGGATGCCCCAACGGGTCAGAGATCGTGGCCCCGGCCGCGAATCCGATTGGCAGCGCTTGCTTCTCGGGTTCGATCGTATCCGGAATGAATCCATAGCGGTCCAGATAGGCCGGATCGCTGAACAAACCGACGGCTGTCAGCGAGATGACCGGTTGTTCGAGCGCCATAAACCATTCAAAGGGAATGCCAAAGGTTCGCGTCCCCTGGTCGGCGTGATAGAACCACCTGAGCTTATCTTTGCTGATGTTTTGGTCGAGCCAGACCGTCTTCTTCGTGGCTTGATATTCCGGCAGCTCTATTTTGATGGCGTTCAGGAACTTGTCGAGCTCGTAGACGCCGACGCCAATGACGACAACCACCAATGCGCCGATGCCGATAAGGATTTTGGTTTTGCGCCCCATGGTCTGCCCCTGATCCGCGCGCCATACGCGCAATATTCGCGTGTTAAAAAAGCGCCAAAGAGCTATACATCTTTGGCGTGCCTATAAATTACATTGCTATCTTACAGTGGCAACACTAATCTGTCCCTAAATCTGATTTTTCGTCTGATCGATCCATCGCTTTTCACAGAAACACCACTGTACGGGTACGCCGGTTCGAAAATCACCATCGTTTATATTTCAGGAGACCCACGTGAAATATGCCCAGAAATTCTGCGGCCGGGTTTCGGCTTGCACGCTTCTTTCCGTTTTCCTTGGGATGCTTTGTTTTGCTAATAGTGGAAGCGTTTTCGGACAAACGCCCTTATCCCCGGCCAATCCATCGCTTCCCGCAGACGCTTCTGCCGCGCAGCCTTCCGCCATGCCCGCGGTTCAAGCGCCGGTCGTTCAGCCGCCGGTCGTCGCGCGGGCTCCCGAGCAACCGCTCGCGGCCGATGACGTGTCCTGGCTGTTCCCCGCGCCGACAAAAGAATCGGATCTGGCGAACCTGATTGCGATGAGCGATCTGACCGTGCCGAATCCACAGGATCTGACGAAGCGGGATCGCGTCTGGTCCGATGCCACTTTTCAGCAATTCATAACGATTGCCGGGAGCGCGGCGGGGGCCGTGACCGATTCGGACAAGATCGGGCTTCCCGACGCGGCGAAGAAGATCGATGCCTGGCATATCGCCGGCGTGCGTTTCGATGCCGGCGCGCCTGGCCTGTCGGATGCCATCATAGAGGAATACGGCCAATCACCCCAGATCCGTCTGATAGTCCAGCCCGTCACTAGGGAAGCGGACGGGACGGTGACCGCGGTGGATACGACGGCGCATTTGATCTTCAGTTTTGCCAAGCAGGAGCTGCTGCCGCCCTCCAAACCCGGATGTTTCCCGCGTCCCGTTCCCGATCTCGTCGCGTTCAAGCAGATCGTCGTGGAGGTAGCCGCGCTGCGTTCCAAATTGCGCGACGGGGAACTCGGCAGCAATAAGATCGTGACCGCCGGAAAGGCGTTAGGCATCCACCCCGGTTTGGTGGATCAGACCACCGCGAGCAACGTGCGCGCGGAGATGAAGGCGATCCTAGAGCGGCATCTGTCCCCCGAGCGCCTGGGCCAGATGGCGATCATGGCCTTGCCGGCGAACGATGCGCCCGAGCCTTGGATTTTCCTTGCCATGCAGTTCCTGCCGCCGCAGTTCCTGCCCCCGCCGGTGGCTGCGCAAATGCCAAAGGGCGGATTCGTGCCGGTACCCAATCCGACGCTGGATGGCAAGCAATTCGCCCAATTGTTACGGCCTGAAGGCGCGAATCCGCGGGTAGTTCCCGAGCCCCGCACTAATAATCTTGCGTCCATCACCTGCATCAACGCGGCGGTACCGGCGAACGGGCCACCGATCCCGGAGCGAAAGGGCGTTGCGACCGCCGACCTTCCCACCGGCATTCAAAAAACAGCCGCGGGCAAGGCTAAAGTCCTGAGTGAGCTGAACACGATCGCCGATCCCAACATGAGCCACTTCTTCAACACCGATTGCGTCAGTTGCCATACCGAGACCCGGCGGGCACTCGAACTCCTGCTGCCGGGCGACATTCCGAAGATCGCCGCCGCGCCACTCCCTAACGGTCCATGGAACGTGCGCAATTTCGGCTGGTCGCCTCTGAGCGAGGGCGACGTCGGCGGCACTGTCTCCCGCCGCACCGCTGCGGAAACCAAGGCCGTCATGGACTTCATTAATGCGAAGCTTTTGAATTAGCTGACAGAGTTGACTGGCTCTAGTCGGCCGCCTGTGGCAGTCGCCTCGATTTGCTAAGGCTTCAACGGAGCGCTGCGACCGCTCCGTGATCTCAAACTGAACGTCGCCTTGTCTTCTTTTGAAAGATCGCTGCTCGATGCCGAACCCCAGTGTTGGAACCAATGTCGTCTAGTCGAAGTTTGACCAGGTCGCAGGCGCGAAGCTTGCTGGTTAAAAACGCCAAGGTCGCGCCACGACCGGAATGATCGCTCTTGGCGCGCAAAGCGGTCTTTCATTGCAAACAGCCTGCGGTGACTGATCAGGGGAAGGCACAAACTTAACAGTCAGCGGCGTAAGGGCCGCGGATAACTCGCTCGACGACGGTACCCACGCCGACGTAGGGGGGAAGATTGACCCGGCTGCGAATGGCGCAACGGTTAAGATCAATTAGACATCATAATACGCAATCCTGGTTTGGACAGCACTCCATGTAGAGTTCGGTCTTTGTCGAGCGCGTTAAATCAGCACCCTCAATTTGCAACAGCCGTGGATGGCGGCTGAGATGGTTTCTCGACGTAGTTTGGTATGGTCTGGCTCGACGTCGTAATATCGTCCATTACAAGCTGATGCATCGCGCAGATGAAAGATGACAACCGAAACCCGTCGTGCTTGGAAAGCTCGTTATCGAAGGCGCGTATGTTCCAGAAGGGATCGTTCGCGCGGGTGATCGCCGCGGTACCTCCAAGATTGAACCCATGCAGGAATTGCGCCGCCGGCGGTCCTTGTCCTATCGTACGGTCGCTCGCAGACGCGAGGTGCTTGCTGTCCCAAAATGTCCCATGCTGATCGACTTGCTTCATTCGCGCGCGCAACAGCCAGTTATTCGCAGTTGAACATTCGATAGGATCAGCTGCAATACGCGCATAATCGTGATGCCGTTCTTCGCCCCTTTTCGAAAGACCGATCAATTCGTGCGTGGTTCCAAACGGCGCCGCCGATGTCAGATATTCGGCAAGAACCCCCATCGCCGGTCGAGGCGGATCAAGGTTGCCAATCGTATGCGATAATTCCTGGTCCGTATTCTGGAACGGAAAGGTACGAAAGAACAGCGCCAAAGCGCGGGTCGGCAACGACAGGACCCGGCGGTACCAAGTCGACGCGTGCTGCCGGCAACTTTGCCCCGGGGGTGGCGCGCCCTCAATTTTGGCGCTCTTGCGGTCAAACCAGTGCGCGAGCGGCCGGAAATCATACTTGAAGGTTGGAAACAGATCGTGGGTCGCCCAGTCATACTCAATACCTTCCTCGAACATGCCTTCGTTTTTCGAGAGCGCGCGTTTGATCGCGTCACGAGCGGACTTATACTTGTCGTCGACGGTGAGGTTGATCCATTGGCAATCGCTCTCCCGAAGCCCGCCGGCCGGAAATGCCAGAGCCGAGGTGACCGAAATGATTACTGGCTTCTGTTCAACAGGGAAGAATTCATGGCCCCGCGTTACAACGTCGATTGGTGTATTTTCATCAGTATGAAATGCGATTCGATTCCAGACTTGGCGCTGTACAGCCGTCCATTTCGAGGCCTCTGACGCTGGATTTATCAAGACAACGAGATTGCCGAGCACTGACGGCAAACGTTCACGTGGATTGTGGCGCTGAACGAGCTTGATGAGATCATCCCTTAGCCCGGTCATTAGCAGATTGCCGCCTAAGCTGTGGCCGAACACAATCATCTTGTTGACGGGCGCGTCCGGCTTCAAGTTGCCGTCTGCATTTCTTGCAGAAAGGACGGATTCGATGGTGCGAAGCGCCGAAATCGCGCCGGGGGCAACTTGCTCGCTAACTGGCTTGCGGTCGAAAAGCGTGGCGGCAGCTGCAATATCCCCGAGGTACTCTCCAATCACGCCGAATCTGTTCTTCATGGCATTCTCATTGACGCGCGCGCCACGCCATCCGATGTAGACTGCCGTGACCCTGGTGTCACAATAGAGATTTTCGCTCTCGCATCTTTCTGCCAGAAAGCGCGCTGCGTGAGCTGCGTAGTGACGCAGATCGGCGACATTCTGGTCTCCTATGCTAGCGTCGTGACGCCAACCATGCACAAACGCGATTACGTAATTCGATCCTGTCGCGAGATGGCGTCTCAGGACATCGAGCTGGTCGATGGTTGGTTTGGCGTTCTTTCCCGGAATGGTCTTTTCCAGGAGATCAATTGAGACCGGCTCGTCGCCCTCTGTGCCGTCTTGCACGAGCGAGTAGGGATCGCCGTTTTCTTGGTACTCTAGGAAGCCCAGGTAATATTCGATCGGCTTCTTGACCTTCGGAGCCGCTTCGGCAATGACGGGAATGATGTGTCGCTGCAGCGAGCAGCGAAGTCGCTTCGCCCAAATTGGGTCTTTGACGATAGCAAATAGCTCGTCATTGCTCGAATCTATCCAATCGTCGGCTGGTGTACCGGCATGCCCGGCCTTTTCGGGATCAACCTCAGCCAGGATTGTCCAGCCGGTCGCAAGCCCCTGCTGGCACTGCGGCAAAGCGACGTGGAAATTGCGATAAGCGACATCTTTCGGAGTTGATAGAACAAATATCCCGATCAGAAATGGTATGAAGAAGAAAAGCAGCACCCCAAAACCGACCAGCATGGCCGATTTGATGAGCCATTTCAGGCCGCGCCAAATCTCGACGCCGGCGACAAAAACGGGATCGAAACCGCGGAAAATGCGGCGTGAGATGAAACGATCATTGTTGTCAGTGCCCACTGCTTCCTCCAATCCCGTGCCGTACTGACAGCATTACTCACGCGATTGTTGGTCCCAAGTCAGGACCAGTTCGGTCCTCGCCACGGTGGAGACTATGGTGGAAGCATAGCGGCGAGACGTCGTCGCGCACTCTTAGTAGGCGAGCATCGCAACCGCGAATTGCCTCTCTTAGATGCCAGCACAATTTCCAGCGACACATCCGGCACCAAAGATAATCGTCGCGCGTCGCTGAAAGGTAAGTGCCTGCCAGCGGCCACTTTCCCCTTGGGCTGTCCTGCTCCTAAGAAACGTAAGCTGAAGCAAATCCAGTTGTTCGTCGGTAAGCTGATTTGAGGAGATCTTATCGTTCCAGACTTTGATGTTGTCTGCGACTCGCGATGCGCCCGCTTGGTCTGGTGAGTTCGAAAGTCCTTCATACCATTTAATTAGCGAATGCAGTTTGCTCTGCCGCTTCTGTGAATCTAAGTCTCGCCACTCAGCTCGGATTCTTGCGACGTCGTTGTCGCCGGGGAAACCGCCTTGTTGGACCTTCGTGTCTATTGCCCACTTTATCCGCCGTACAGAAGCAAGCTGTTTGGGAAACAGCCGCTGCAAATCGTCGCTCACGCTTTCTAGAAGTTTGACAAATCGGTCCGTTTGAACCTGTAGCATTGCGTCGGATTCAAATAGTGCGTCGAACTCGCTCTTGAACGGGAGCTGGAGTTTCCCACCCGAATCCTGGTGGCCAAGAATTTGGCCCTTGCAATCGTCTGTAATATCTCGCCGCAGGCAACCGCTTGAGAAAATCAAGTTGCCATAAGTCGGCATCAATCGCGTCAGCTCATCTTTGTAAGCTCCGGTCGTCGCGAATTGATTTCGGAAGGCGATGAGCGCCGGCTGAAGGGACCCTTGCCCGTAATTCCATTGGAGAACACCCGCGGAAATAATTTGCCCATCAAAATTGCCAGTAGTGCCAGCCCAGCAGCCGCTCGTCTCGGGTATCGAGACGTCTTGCAGCGCTTTGAAAATCAAGTCGCGGGTTATACCGATCTTCGCCAACTTTGCTTGGGAGACGCTGTTAATCGAAATCTTGTCTGAAGGGCCAACCTTCCTACAACCAGCCGCCTGAGCTGAAAATTGGGTCGCGCTTAGGAGAAGTGAGAAAGCGGTCAGCGCCGTTATTGCAGTCGCATTGGGCATGTATTTCCCCTTGGAAGTGCAATTAGGAGTAAGACAACCACAATTATTATGATAAGGTCAAGAAAAAAACTACTCTGGAGCGAAGTTGATTCAACGAAGCCAATCCTTAGGGCGTGGCTGGTCAGGCAGCGATTTGCTTCAAGGGGGAAATGCCAATGTCGACGAACAGGGATGTGTGCCGATCGAAATTTTTCTGGTTGTCATCCAAGCTGATTGCAGCGGGGCTGACGGTGGCCGTGGGAACGGGAATGGCGGCAGCACAAACGGCGTCCGCGCCGCTTTCAACAACGACGTATCCATCCTGTTCCCGTCACCGCAATCGGCGGCCGACATGGCTAATATGATTGCGGTGTTCAGATCTCGCAGGTCCGACGGGATCTCCGCAGCGGCTCTGATCGGACGAGGATTCCGCGCACTTTCTCGCGAACGCGGAACACCCCAGTTTCGAACTGGCAAGGAAAGATAAGGCGAATCTTTTCTGCCCAATGGCAAACTAGGCCGCCTTTGTTGCAATCGGCTCGATTTTCGCAAGGTCTTTACCTATTTGCCGCATCGCGATCTGAACATCGTAATCGGTCTGAAGGTTCAACCAGAGTTCAGGTGAAGTGCCGAAGACCTTCGACAGGCGCAGCGCAGTATCTGCGGTCACACCAGTTTCTTCATTTGCCAATCGTTCAATGCGCGTCCGCGGAACGCCGCAGGCTTTTGCTAACGAACCGGGGGATAGGCCGAGCGGTAGTAAAAACTCTTCCCGAAGAACTTCACCGGGGTGCATCGGAGCAAGTTTCTTGGCCATTGTGACGCCCTCCTTGGCTTGAGGGCCATAGCCGACCCTCTCTTGGCTGTTAGTGATAGTCAGTTAACTCAACGTCTCTTGGCCCGTCTGGGGTCCAAACAAAGCAAATGCGGTACTGGTCGTTTACTCGGATCGAGTGTTGGCCGGCTCGATTACCTTTGAGAGCTTCAAGCCGATTGCCGGGCGGCACCCGCAAATCCGCCAGCACATGGGCAGCGTGCAGAAAACGCAGCTTGCGGCGGGCAACCTTGATCAGATCAGCTGGAAAGCCCTTGCGGACTACGCCATTAAATGCGTCCTCCGTCAAAGAGTTCTTGAAACTCTTGATCATAATCGTATGTATCAATACATGATACATCTGTCAATGGCGATGTACCACATACCGATACATGGGAGTGGCGTCAGGCCGCACGTTTCTAGGTATTTGGGCCAGCGAGGCTCTCGCGGTCGGAGTCAGTTATTCACTGATAAGGATTCGGCAGAAACCTTATCAGTTCTCGATTGGCCGTTATTGGCGCAAAGCGGTCGTTCGCATAATGGGCGGTTATGGAACGGTAGACGCGCCTTGCTGGACCTCTACGAACCACTCCGCACGCTCGCCCGACGCGCTCTGGCGTCTGCTCGCCGTCACGGCATCGGCCGCCGAAGAGCAATTCACCAATGCGAACGCCGCGCGCGACCGAACACCGCCCCCTCCACGATGACGAACTTCTTCCCGCGTGGCCTAGCGTAGCGGATCGTAGAAAGCCGCACATCCGCATCGCGCCCTCAACGATCGGCCGGCCAGCGTCGATCCCCGACCGAGCGAGCGTCACCCCGGCGGATGAGAGGCGCAAAGTTGCCAACGGCATGAACCGCCAAGGCGGCGCTTGAATCACGAATCTCGCCCTCGACGTAGGCGATCCGCCGGCCCGCGTTGATCACCCGCCCCATGCCTCGCATCATGCCCGACGCCCGCGAGAGTGGGCGCAGGTAGTTGACCTTGAGGTCAATCGTGGCGAACTTCTGGTTGGCGGATAGGCGCGTATGGAGCGCAGCCCCCATCACGGTGTCCAGCAAGGCGGCGAGTACTCCACCATGTATGGTGCGGCCCATGTTCTCAAGGTCCTCACGAGGCGTCAACTCCGCGCTTACTTCTCCTTCCGACACGGCAACGCAGCGGATGCCTAACACCCTCGAGAGGGTTGGCTCCGGGAGCCTTCCGTCCCGTATCGCCTCGTTCACCTCTAAGCCGGTGAGACCGTCCATCATCCCGCGAACCCGCTCGGGGTCGACCCAACTCACCACTCGGGCTTGATCATACTTGAATTCGTCACCCGCCTCGGCATGGGCCGCCTCGCCTTGCTTGTATGTCATTCCTTGTCCCTCGGCCTTCGGGCCGATTGGTCCGTCAAAGTCGTGCTGGACGACAGCCCCTACTTGGCGCGACACGGGCTCACTGTAGCGACGGTCGTTCTCTGTTGAGATCGCCTGGGCGGTCCAGAACGCGTCCACAATGCAGTGGCACTATCCATTCCGTTCGTAAGATCGGATCGTGACGAGCCACGAAGCGAAAGCGGCAATGCACAGCACGCCCTGCACCAGCCCCAAGGCGAGCGCGCGGCCGCCAAATGTTGGCGCTAATTGCGTTACCAGACCGGCCAGCAGCACCATTGCGAAGGCCTGACAGGAGGCGGCCAGACCACGCATCTGCGGGAATTGGTCCAGCCCTACCAGCATAAGGCCCGGCGTGGCGAGCGACATGCCAAAGGCGTAGAATCCGAGCGGAAGTACCGACCCCGGCACTGACGCGGCATGCATGGCGAGGAAGGTTACGTTGACAATGCCGGTCACCAACTGGATGGAAAATCCGACCAGGATCAACCCGGTTGACGCGACCCGGCCAGCGAGCCTTTCGGCGGCGAGCGAGCCGAGGACGATGCCGGCAACGATGGGCACGAACATCACGGCGTATTTGGTTGGCGGCACGCCCAATTCGTGCCCGAGGAAGGCTGGCACCGAGGCGACGTAGAGGAACAGACCGGCGAAGCTAAGTGCGATGGCAAGAGCAACAAGACGGAAGCGCCGATTACCGAACACCGCGACATACTGGTGCACCATAATGCCGATTCCGAACGGGCGACGTGCATGCCGCGGCAAGGTTTCCGGCAAGCTGCGCACACACAGCACCAGCATCGCAACGGCATAGGCGAACAGCGCCAGAAAGATAGCTCGCCAGGTGAACAGCGTGACCACCCATCCACCAAAGACCGGCGCCAAGGCCGGCGACAGCGAGAAGATCATGCTGACCAACGCCAGCAGTCTGGTCGCGGCGGCGCCTTCAAAGCAATCGCGGATAATGGCGCGTCCCACCACGGTGCCAACCCCGGCCGACATGCCTTGCACGAGGCGGAATGCGGTAAGCCAGCCGACGCTGGCTGAAAGCGCACATCCGAGCGCCGCCAAGCCGAATGCCAGCACGGCGGAGAGGATGACCCGTCTGCGCCCAAAAGCATCAGACAAGGGGCCGTGCACCAGGCTCATGCAGGCAAAGGCGAGCAAGTAGCCGGTCAGCGTCAGCTGCAGGTCAGCGGTGCTTGCTTGAAAATCGCGCTGGATGTCGGCGAATGCAGGCAGGTAGGCATCGATCGACAGCGGCCCGAGCAAGCTCAGGCCACCTAACATGACAGCCAGACTGCGGCGGCCGACTGCGGGCTCCACGCCTGCGGGCACGGCAGACGCACTCTCGCTGTGGCCCTCGCCAGATTCAGAATTGCGCATCATTCCTCGTCCAATGTCTGGTGCCGCAGCGGTGTATGGAGCACGCCAGTGGGCTCTGGCGAGCTAATGAGGTGCGACGCGCAGCAGTCTTCACGGGATGTCGTAGGGCTCGTGGCAGCGTAAGGGCCGCCTTCAAACCTGAGCCATGCCGCCGTCCGCGAAGATCTCGCTTCCAGTCATGGATCTGCTTTCGTCTGATGCCAGAAAGAGCGCTACGTCTGCGATATCGTCCGGCTCGCTCATGCGTCCGAGCGGGGTCTGCTCGATCAGGCCGGCGATCATGGCGTCCTTCCTGCCCGTTTTCGCCAAGCTGTTGAGCAGGCCAGGCGTTGCAGTGGCGCCGGGCGAAAGAACGTTCACTCGGATTCCGGTACCCTTTAGGTCCAGCGCCCAACTGCGGGCAAGATTGCGGATCGCTGCCTTGCTTGCGCCGTAGATGCTGAAAGCCGGCGTTCCCATTGAACCCGTCGTGGATCCCGTGAGGATGATGGAGCCTCCGTCCCGCATCAGCGGAAGCCCCAGTTGCACGCTGAATACCGTGCCTTTGACATTCACACCGAAAACCCGGTCGAAGGACGACTCCGTGATTTTGCCCAGGGGCTCGAGTGCACCCAATCCGGCGTTGGCGAATAGTACGTCGATGCGCCCATGATCCGACCGAACCTTTGCGAACAAC
>Ga0209422_1000281_pt1 | contig 12673 bp, 9 predicted proteins | sample BlaSpr_A8_OM2_M3_FD_187983 | JGI IMG/M metagenome (GOLD analysis project Ga0209422, IMG submission 187983) | Forest soil microbial communities from Thunder Bay, Ontario, Canada - Black Spruce, Ontario site 2_A8_OM2_M3 (SPAdes) (version 2) | ecosystem: Environmental > Terrestrial > Soil > Boreal... | reverse complement strand
TGTCGTTGGACCGCTGGTCGATTGCGTGAACCCGCCCTGCACCGTGAGGTTTTTGGTTTGCGCGAACTTCATGCCGAGGTTGAGCGTGCTCGCGTCGGGCGGTCGCAGCCCAAGATAGGGCCGGTTGCGCGAGGTCGCGACCGAACCCGAAAGTTCCATCGGTCCGAGCACGTAGCCGAGCGCGACGTTCGCCGCCAACCCTGAGGTCGAGGACGCCACGTTGGCGGCGACGCTGGTGTTGAGGCTCACGCTGGTCGAGAACGTCAGACCCTTGGCTGCGGCGCGCGAGACCGTTATGCCGTCTTGGGTCACATGCTGCAGGTTGCCGGAATTGTCGCGCTGGTTCGTATAACCGAGCGTGTACCCGAACGTATAATCGCCGCGCTTCATGTTGTAAGTGACGTTCTGGCTGTCGCCGGCATTGGCGACGTTCTGGGCGGTCGCCGAAACGAGGAGATCGGCGCCGAGATGCGACGTCGACCCGTTGAACGTGTAGCCCAGCGAGTCGCCGTTCTTGAACGGGAGATTCAGGCTGAGATTTTCGGTGACGGCGCGCGAACTCTGGGCGAGCGAGGCGCCCGGCAGATCGTCGGCGTCGGTTTGGATGCCGAAGGTCGTGGTCACGACGCCGAACGGCACGGAGACGTTGAGCTTCGCGGTTTCGCGGTCCGGCGTGACGCCGGGGGCGAGCAGGTTGGCGTAATTCGGCGTCGTGCGACGGTAGTCGAACGTCCAGGCGGTCTTCTTGACGGTGAGGTTGGCGGTCGCCGCGAACGCGCCGCCCGAGAGCGAACGCCCCAGCTTGTCGCGATAGGCCTCGAGCCCGTAGCGCAACATGTAGCCGAAGGTCGAACTGCCTGCGTCGCGTCCCAATGCTAACCCAAAGAACGTTCCGTTGTCCGGAATCGGTTCCGCGGAGAGGGCATTTGCGTCGCCGTCGACCTTATACGCACCCGCGGTCGCCGTCAGCGTGGTCGCGCGGCCGATGAGCGTCGCCACGTTTGCCGCGCCGACCTGGAACGGGTTCGCGCTGCCGGCGGCGCCCAGGACGAAGGCGGCTTGCAGGGCGTGCTTGTCATCCGGGGCGGCCCGATACGACACCGCAAGTCCGCTCGGCCCATCGAAGACCATCGGATCGAACGAGGGCGCGAACGTTCCGAGTTGCGTCTGCGCCTGTTTGGTTCGGAACGAGAGCAGCGGTTTGTTGCCACCGGTGCTCGTGGTGACGCCGCCGCCACCGGCAAAACTCATGTCTCCGAGTTTTCCGTCGAGGGAGAGCATCGAACTCTGACCAAGCTGGCCACTCGCCGAGTCTCCGTTTCCGGTCAACGTTCCGCTTAGGCTGAACGGGCTAGGCGCGCCGGGTGCCGCCGCCGGCTGCGCGGCCGGTGCGAGGGCGAGCGCGCCGACGGCCAGGGTCTGGGGATCGGAGCGATCGACGACGCTTCCGTCTTCGGAGAGAACGGCTTGGACCTGCACGGTTCCGATGATGCCTTGCGGCAGATCGAGCGGGACGACCACGACCACGGCACGATCGGTCGTCACGTCGGCGCCGCCGGCCAGCGCGTCGCTCGAACCGATCTGGGCTCCGTCGCCATTACGTAACTCGACGTGCACCGAGTAATGGCCGGCGCGAAGCCCGCCGGAATCGGTGCCGAGCAAGGCGACCTGCAGTTCGATGCGCTGCCCCGCTAGGGGCGCGCGTTCCTTGATGCCCAATTGCGCGATGTGGCCGCGCGCCTGGACCGGCGCCGCCACAACGACGAGCAGGGCAGCCGCTAGCGCCGCCGTTCTCCAAAGGTACTTCATTACTTTAGGTACGAGGCCTCATCGATGCCTGGGCAATGAGCGGAGTTACGTAGGTCACCCGGCGAACCCCCCTCGGGTCAGGATCGATGTTGTGGTAAGGCGCTGGAACGAATTTTTCTTTGCGTCGCTTTGCGCGGCGCTCATCGTCGCGTGCTCGGGAGGCGGGGGAGCGCCGTCGCTCGGAACGCCCGCGGGCGTCGGCTCGCAGCCCAGCACGTATGCTTTCACGATCTCCGTCCCGCCGCCGAGCGCGGCCAGCGCGTCTCAGCGCAAAGCGACCTATTTCTCGCCCAGCACGCAGTCGCTCCGAATCGACGTCAACTACGTCAATACGTCCTCCCCGCCGACGACGGTCGTCACGGACCTTGCGGCGGGCGCTTCCAACTGTAGCCCTTCCGGGACGGGCGGACTCACTTGTACCGTCAACGTCATCGTGCAGAACGGCGCTCTCAGCTTCACGCTGACGACCTTTGACGGTCCGAATGCAACCGGACATTTCCTCTCGACCGCGACCGTCGCCGTGCCGCCGCCGAGCGGCGCCGTCACGCCGGTCAACGTGATCATGAGCGGCGTCATCGCCGCGCTCAGGTTGACGTTTCTCGGCGGCACGCCGACCCTCGGACAGGCCGGAACGTTTACGCTCATCGTCACCGGCCTCGATGCCGACGGAAACGTGATCGTTCCGCCCGGCAATTATGCTTCGCCGATCTCGCTGTCCAGCGATTCGAGCGCGCTCTCGCTCGTGCCGGAGGTGGTGACGGCGGTCGGGACACAAGTCACCGTGTCGTACAACGGCGCGACCGTTCCCACGGCCCACATCGTCGCCGCGACGACCGGTCTCAACGGTTCGGTTCAGATCATCGCGACGTTGCCGGTTTTTAGCAGCCCCGTAGGTCCGACGCCGACGCCGGTTTCATCTGCGACCCCGACGCCAACTCCGACGCCAACTCCGACTCCGACTCCGACGCCAACTCCCACGCCGACGCCGGGGCCGTTCCTCTACGTTGCCAATCAGGGCACGAACACGGTGCTGAAGTTCACGCTGCCGCTCACCGCCGGCTCGAGTGCCGTAACGCAAACTACCGTTGCGGGTTCAGGGGTCAATGGCGTGGCCGTCAACGCGCAATTCATCGCGACGTTGAGTACCGTCGGTCAGGTAGCGCTGTTCGCACAACCGTTGGGCTCGGCCAGCACGCCCACGGTGCAATTCACCCTACCCCAGAACGCAGGCGCACTGGCGGCCTTCGACGGCTCCGGCAATCTTTGGACCGCAACGAACAACACCACCTTCGACGAATACCAGCCGCCCTTCAGTAACGGGATGGCGCCGGCGTTGAATACGGACAGCGTCTCCGCAGGCCGCGGGATCGTTTTCGACGCGTCCGGGAATCTCTACATTACCGACGGCGGAACGCTCAAAGTCTTCGCGCCCCCGTATACCGGTGCGCCGATCAGCGTCAGCTTGCCCGCGCCCATCGGAACTGGAGCCGCGACGGGGTTCGGAGACGCGATCATCGGCACGCAAATTTTCGTCGCGGATTCGTCCCACAACGACATTCTGGTGTTCAACTTGCCGGTCACCGCGACGAGCACGCCCGCCGTAACCTTCGCGGCGGTCGGACCACGGGGAGTGGCCGGTGACTCGTCGGGCAATCTCTATGTAGCGAGCTCAACGTCGCAAATCTTCGTCTTCGCTCCGCCGTTCACGGCCGCGAGCGTCCCCGCGGTGACGGTCGCGAACGGGATCAGCGGACCGGTCGGGATCGCCGTTGGTCCCTAAAACGAGATTCATCGTCGCTGACACGGTTGGGACCCGTTGCTCGGGAGTTGTCGATGGCGCGTCTGAGCGAGGTCCTGGAGTTCGATCCCAAGTGCCATCGAGGTACTGCCACGGGGTTTCGGGAGCCGATACGTATTCGCGCGATCTGGCTACAAACTTGGACACTTCCTCGCTGGCTGAGTTCGACTCTTGGTCGATTAACGTTTCCAAGGCCGCAACTGCCTCAGATCCCTCGTCAAGCCAGCGCAACGTTACCGCTCTCGCGAAGGTAACTTCGACGAGCACGTTTCGAGTTTTCGAGTCGGTCGTTGCTCGAAAGCGCTTCAGAGTATCGTCGAATACTGCAAGAGCGTCTTCCTTCTTGCCAAGGCGCCCAAGTGTCTCGCCCTTGTTGCAGAGTGCCATGGCGAGGTGCTTTAAGATACCCAGCTCGCTAGCGTCTTTGAACCGCGCGATCAGGTCATCGTACGTCGCGATCGCCTCGTCGGACAGCCCTGCCTCACCGAGCGCGACGCCCTTGTTAAACAGTGCTTTGGCGACGAGCTCGCGCAAGCCCGGCTCGCCGGCATCCTTGGAACGCGCGATGACCTTGTCGTACATCGCCATCGCCCCGTCGGACCGCCCTGCCTGGCCAAGAGCGACTCCCTGGTTGAAAAGCGCCTTGGCGACTTGCTCGCGCAGGCCGGGCTCGCTGGAATCTTTGTAGCGCGCGATAACCTTGTCGTACATCGCCATTGCTTCGTCGGATCGCGCTGCCTGACCGAGCGTGATGCCCTTGTTGACGAGCGCCCTGGCGACTTGCTCGCGCAGGCTCGGCTCGCCGGCATCTTTGAAAAGCACCAGCACCTCGTCGTACGTTGCGATCGCCTCGTCCGACCGCCCCGTCTGACCGAGCGCGACGCCCTGGTTGACGAGCGCCCTGGCGACTTGCTCGCGTATGCCCGGCTCGCTGGCATCTTTGAAACGCGCGATTAGCTCGCCGTACGTCGCGGTCGCCTCATCGGACCGCCCTGCCTGACCGAGCGCGATGCACTTGACGACGAGCGCCCTGGCGACTTGCTCGCGCAGCCCCGGCTCGCTGGCATCCTTGAAGCTCGCGATGACCATGTCGTACGTCGCGATCGCCTCATCCAAACGCCCGAGCTGGCCGAGGGCGACTCCCCGGTTGATGCTGAAGCGAGCGATCTGTTGGGGAGACGCGTCTTCCGCTAGCGCCGCCTTCTTGAGGAATCCCGCGGACGACTCGAAATCTCCGTTTGCGTACGCGGAAAATGCGCGATTAGCCCAATCGTCTGCCGTGTATTTGGCTTCGGGAGTTTCGCGAAGCGCCTGCTCGGACGTCTGGAGTGCTTGCCGTTGAAGCTCCGACAACGCTCCTTCGACGATCCGCGGCGCTTGTTGCTCGCGGATGGGAGGTTCGGAGGAAGGTACCTTATCGATCGCCTCTTGGACACGACTCTTGGCCTCATCGAGCTCCTGTTTTGCGGGTGCCTCAAGAGTCGCCTCAGCGTATCCAGCCTCTCCAGCATCTAGGGTCGCCTCGCTCACTGGTTTGGGAAAGGCCGAGATGCGAATATCGAAATATGAGACCACGAATATCAGCGCAACTGGCCACAGGAGAGTTTTCAGCAACTCCACGATGTCGCTCAAACCAGGCACTGACTGATCGTGCGGTCGCCAGATGTTGATAGTAGAGATTGTAACCGCAAGCAACACCAGAAGTCCGAAGATAAGCAATGCGGTCGGCGCGACCAATCGGTGCCAGCCCTTGCGCGATTTGCTCGCGTCGCCGCCGCTATTGCTTACTGTCGATCCACTCATCGTCCACCGGTACGAGCGACGTGGTTGCCGCACGATCACTGCGGGTGCGTCACGGCTATGCTACTGGGACCGGTGCCCGCCGCAAACGGCGATCCCGCCAGCGGCGTCAGCGCGCCGCTGAGCGCGTTGATCGTATAGGCGGAAACAGTGTTGTCGCCACCGTTGGTCACATAGGCGAACTTGCCCGTAGGATCGACCGCCGCGCCTTGGGGATTGGTGCCCGCCCCAAATGGTGACCCCGCCGCCGGCGTCAGCGCGCCGCTGGGCGCGTTGATGGTATAGGCGGAAACATTGCCGCCGACGTTGGCCACGTAGACGAACTTGCCCGTAGGATCGACCACGATGCCAACTGGAATGGCGCCCGCCGCAAACGGCGACCCCGCAACGGGCGTCAGCGCGCCGCTGGTCGCGTCGATGGTATAGGCGGAAACATTGTTGCCACCATCGTTGGCCACGTAGGCGAACTTGCCGCTAGGATCGACGGCCATGCGAAAGGGAAAGCTGCCCGCCGCAAACGGCGATCCCGCCAGCAGCGTCAGCGCGCCGCTGGTTGGGTCGATGGTGTAGGCGGAGAGAGTGCTGTCGCTGGCGTTGGTCGCATAGGCGAACCTGCCCGTAGGATCGACTGCCACGCCATGGGGACCGATGCCGGTCACAAACGGCGCCGCCAGCGGCGTCAGGGCGCCGCTGGTCGTGTTGATGGTATAGGCGGAAACGGTGTTGTCGTTGGCGTTGGTCACATAGGCGAACTTGCTCGTAGGATCGACGGCCACGCCAAAGGGAAAGGCGCCCGTCCCAAACGGCGATCCCGCCACCGCGGTGAGCGCGCCGCTGGTCGCGTTGATCGTATAAGCGGAAACATTGCCGGAGCCGAAGTTGGTGACATAGGCGAACTTGCCCGTAGGATCGACGGCTATGCCGCCAGGGCTGCTGCCTGCCCCGAACGGCGACCCCGCCACCGGCGTCAGCGCGCCGCTGGTCGCGTCGATGGTATAAGCGGAAACATTGTTGGAGCCTGAGTTGGCCACATAGGCGAACTGTACGAACGAACCTATCGGAGTCTGAGTTGGAGCCGGGGTCGGCGACGGCGTCACGTCCGGGGGATTCTTTCCGTGCGTCGCAACGTAGCTGACGCAGTCGCCCTGGTTCTTGAAGATGCCGAAAGTTTGCCAGCCGCCGTCCTTGCATTGATCCTTGCTGGTCGGCATTTGGAGCGCTGACCCTTGAGCTTGTGATTGGGTTAGGCCTTGTGGCGTTGGGTTGACGTTCGCTCCGCCCGAGCATCCTGCAAGCGACAAAGCCACGATGAGGAAACCAAGCCGTGCGGCGCGGGAAGCTGAGCGCATACGCTCTCCAACGACCCGAATCTGAAAAAAAGGTCCGAGTCGGATGAAACGACCTAATGGGTCAGTTTAGACGCACCTTCCGCTTCGGTACATTGCCGTGCGACGAAGTCCGTTTCCGCACCCTTCCTGTCAGGGTTACTCAACGCACAATGCAGCACATTTTCCGAAAGTGTGACTTACGGCGAGAAACGTTCTTTAGATACTCAGTGCCGTTGACACGGACCAACCAGAGCCGGGCCTCGAACGGTGCAGACCGAGTTGCCCATCCTGTCGTGGAGGGCGCTCTCTAGCACGCGAAGAGCTACTGCCTGCGCAAAGATGAGGCCGCCTGAGATTGTACAGAGTGGGTCACCGCGCACTGCGAAATCAGTCGCTGTTATTCCTGAGATCTGCAAACCTGGGTTGAGGCTCAACTGGTTGAGAGCCCCTCCGGGATTCTGGCTCGTGAACGTCAGCGTGCCCGTGACGATGGCTGGGGAGCCCTGCGCCGTATTGATCGTCAGGAAGCAACTTGTGCCAGAGTATAAAAAGGGAATGTCCGTGAGACTGGCTGCCGACTCGGTCGCGGAGAAGGAGTAGCTGCCCGCCGGGTTCTGCGAGATTGCAACAGCGCTTCGCGCGATGCGAATTTTTGTACTCTGTGGCGTCCCGTTAGGACAATTAAAGCTTGGGCTACTGCCGCAGCTCGAGGACGAAACGGCGTCTCTCGAGCCGGTCAGCAGGTCGACGGCCGCTTGAACCGTCGCGGGCACAGGCGGTGGCGGCGTGGGGCTCGCCGTCGGCTTCGGCACGGGGCTCGCCGTCGCTTGAGCGGTCTGGCCGCAAATTGCCGTGAAATTACCAAGGTTCTTGCTAACCGAACCTCTGCCCAGAGCCAGAGGTATATAGGAAGCAACGAGGCTGAACGAAGGGCTGCCGCCATTACAGAGCGGCGGCACGGTCAACGTGTATGCTCCGGCGCTTCGTCCGACCATTGCGGAATAATTCGTCATTTTGCTGCCGGCGCTTTGTTTGAACAGAAGCCCCACCGGGGTTATGGTGCTTCCGAGCGTCAGCGTCAGGTGTGTCCCCGGCGCGCCGCTGCACGACGAAAGAAGAATGTCCGTCGACTTGGCCCCCGGGCACGCTGCCGGCTTCGGCCTTGCGAGAAGTATTCCGGGAGCGACCTTCAGCTCGGTGTTGATCTTCGGCCCGGGAGTCGGCGGCGGGGTCGCCATCGGATTCGGCGGTTCCGCGGCGGCGGCCACCGGAGCGGCGAGGAGTATGACGCTCAGCAGGGCTACGTTGCGTATCATCTATCTCAACCCCCATTCCCGGACGGTCTCTACGCCGCAAGCACCGTCCGGATCAGAGACTACGACGTCTCGATGTCGCAGAGCAGAAACTTCACGCTGCGGCCTACGGTCCGACTACGATGACGCCAATCATGCCGTTGCCGAGATGATAGGTGCAGCCGTAGAAATAGTGTCCGACGGTCTTCGCGACGAAGACTTGTGACTTCCCGCCATGCGCTCGGACGTTGCCCGTGCTCCACTCCGTGGCATTGATAATGCGGCCGTGTGGCTTTGTCGGATCGCCGTGAAACTGATAATGTGCCGGGACAACTTGTCCGGTATAGGACATTCCGGTCGCGCTATGCGTCTGATCGTCCACGTTTATGAACTGAATTTTATCATTCTGGTGCACGTGCACTTCAACCGGATCGTAGCCTTGTAATTTGCCGAAACTCGAACGTGTATGCGGCTTAAAATCAAGGTCCATGTTGATCTTGACCAGAGCATGCACCACCTGTTGGTTACCGTGCTTGGCCGGGGATGGACTCTTGCTCGCGAGCGCCGCTCCGACGAGGAAAGTCAGAACGAAAGCCGTCGCCATCAGGGTTGAAGAAACTTTGTGCATTGGCGCCCCTTGCCTGAAAGAGATTCTTAGGAGTTCGAAAAAGCGATGTTTTCGGAATCGATGCCGTTGACCTTGTCTGCGCTAGTTTCTGGGCGCGACCGGAAATGAATTTTGCCGGATGTTTTCAAAGAGAGCCTCGATTCTATCTTGGAGACCCGCCTGGTAGAGAGCCGCAAGGAGCTTCACCGTTCCATCTGCGGGCCCGTCAAGCTGAAAGGTACACGTTGAGTCTATCGTTGCGCCCTCAAGAACAAAGGGCGTCATCGCGCCGTATTTCAATATGCTGCCATTCGTGAAGTGGCAATCCCTGAACGTGTTTCCGTCTATCGTAACGCTCTTCCCGGAGAGAGTTTGTTCTTGAAAATGACTCAAGTGCCGCTCCTTTTCAGGATGTTTTTTGATCGCTCTCGGCTGCCCTCACAACGTGACCGTGACCCTGTTCCAGTCGGATGCGCACATGCTCGTGAAGGTCTGGATCGTGGTCTAACGTGCGGCGCTCGATGATCGCGAACGACGACGGCCCGGTCTCGATCGCGATGTGCTGGTCGCTTTTTGCCAGCACTCGCCCACCGACGCGCTGGTGGTTCGAAATGTCTTCTTCAATGGGTGCCGGCAAATACGGGCGCGGTTGCAGCTGAATCGTCGCTTCTCGCACAACGCTTGCCCGATCCTGGGCCATTACGATCGTCAAACCTTCCGTAGAAGTGGTTCTCTGTAGGTCATTCTCGCTGCGAAACGTCTGACGATCGTCCTCTTCTAGAACGTCGAGCGACAAGCGCAGGTCGGGACGTTCAGCGAGAAACGGATACGCAGCGATCGCTTCCGCGCGATTGCCGTTTCTGGGCTCGCGCGCGAGAACGTAGGCATGCCACGCTTTGATCCCGTCCGGCCGCGCGTGCTCGCGCACGTACGCCGCAACGTCGTCGTCGCTCGCCGCAGACCGCACGGCGGCGGTCACGTCCTCGAGTGCGATGCCGAGCATGTCGAACATCGTCGCCGTGAATCCTGAGATCGTGTAGGCACCGAGCTCGCCGCCCGGCAGCGTCGCGCGGATCTTGTCGATCGAACGCGGCATGAACACCACGCCCGCGAGTTCGGCACGCGGTCGACGCGGGGGCGCTTTGCGGAGATCGAGTGCGTCCATTCAGCGAAGGCCCACGATCCTAGAATAAAGACTCGGCGTCGACCGCCCTAATGGCACGCCGCGTGGCCGCAGTGACAATGACCGTGGCCGGTCGCGGTCTTGCAGTCGTCGCTGCAGTATTCGCCCTGCGAAACTTGGCAGTTACAATCAGGTCCCTTGCATTTCATCGAAATTACCTCCGGTATCCGGATATGCCCGATATCATGGTTTCATGCATCTCGGGGGACGTTCCCCGCCGCCTCGCAATTCGCGGTCGCGCTGGACGAGCCCCGGCGACGGGCGCGTTAGCCAGCGCCCGGACCGAGCATACCGCGTTCGACGACCCGTTGTCCGCGGCAGTGTTCGAACACCGCCATGACGCCTTCGCGGTCTAGGACAACGAAATAGTGGTCCTTCCGGCCGGCCTCAAAAAGGTGCTCGAGCATCTCCGGCAATTCAGCCGGGTCCTGCATAACGGCCGTGCGCCCTTCGTACTCGTCCAGGCTCATGAGCGCAACGCGACAGGGCACCGAACAGAGAACCTTGAGGCTGTCACCAGCGAGCATATGGAGGCGTTCGCCGGGCGATTTGGTCGATGACACGAGAGCCCAAACTTCGCAGGGGCGCCCAAGGATTCATGCGGAACGATGCGGCTCAACCGCCACGAAACCGCCCTCGCAACGACCAGACGGGAGCTGACGAATGGACCAAGACAGATTCAACATAACGCTCCGCAAGTTCCTCAAAGAGGTCGGCGTCACGTCTCAACGCGAGATCGAGAAGGGAGTACGCGAGGCGCGGGACGGCGGTCGGCTCCCGCACACCGAACAGCTCGAAGCGAAGATGACCCTCGAGATCGGCGCGATCGGCCTCGTCCACGTCGTCACCGGCCACATCGACGTTTGAATTACGGGAACGGCGCAGCGCTCGTCTTCGACGGAGAGCGAGGCGGGCAGATTCGGTCGCCGCGGAACGACTTCGAAGGTAGCGCGATCCGCAGAGCCGCCGGCGCAGGCGCGCATCGTGCTGCCGATAAGCGTCTCGGTGTCGCCGCCTTTGCGCAGAGCGGCGGCGACATCGGTCCGCGTAACTTTTGCGAAGTCGCGACCGCGTTTCTCGACCGCCTGTTGAACCGCCGCCAAAGCGACGTGCGCGGCGGCTGCGCCGGACGCAGCGTCCTCGTCACGTGGAGAGATTCTGTTTCCGGATTCTTCTGAGACATATCGCGCCGTGCGTCGAATCCACGCGCACGACGGCGGCAGCGTCCTCGAATCGTAGCCGCGGTGTGCCATCGCTGCGAATGCGCGGGCGGTGAGCAAGCCGGCGGCGACCGGGCGACACAGGAGCGCCCCGCGCTCCGCCGGGCCAAAATAGATCAATGCATCGGGCGAATTCGCTCCGAGACTGCGCTTGGGATCGACCTCGAATGCGACGCGGTGACGCGCCAGTATCCCCCCGAGGCACGTGCTCTGTCGGGCGTGCGCCAGGGACCGATCGGTGAGAATCGCGACACGGTGCGGCTTCGACATGAACAGCAGTTGCGCGACGGCCAGACTTTCGAGCGAGGCACCGCCGGCGACCGAGACGGCGTAGGTTGAAGCAGCGGCTTTCGGCCGGCCCGAAGGCGCGGTCGAGGCCACACAGGCGTCTTCGAGCGGCGCCAAGGTGACGAGCGGCAGGTTCCCGACGTTGGCGACGAGCGCGTCTGCGGCGGCGATCTCGGCGCGCAGACCGCCGATTGCAATCAGGAACGATCGATCTGCGCCGAACGTGCGGACGATCGCGGCGGCTTGCGACGGCAACCTCGAGGCGTCCGTTCCTTCGTCCTGGTGCGGGTTCGCGAGACCGCCGTGCGCGGTGTCGTGAACGTCGGCGGTCGCAAGCAGGGCGCCGAGCGACTCGGTAGCCTCCGAGCGAAGTTGTGCCTCGATTCCGTCGCGCGCGCGCAACCCCTCACCGCCGGCATCGCCGGCAAGCGGGAGTTCGACGGCGATCCTCACGCCGATCGTACCGATCGGACGTTGCCCTGTATCGCCGGCGGCGCAAGCCGCGAAACTCGCGATCGCAAACAGCGCGCAAGCGCTGCGCGCGCCGCAGTCTATGCGATCCAAATCGTCTGGATGTTGACGAACTCCTTGATCCCGTAGCCGGAGAGTTCGCGCCCGTAACCGCTACCCTTGACGCCGCCGAACGGGAGGCGCGGATCGCTTGCCGTCATCCCGTTGATGAAGACGCTGCCCGATTCGAGGCGCGCGGAGATCTTTTCTGCGCGGGCGATGTCGCGTGTCCAGAGATTTCCGCCGAGGCCGAATTCGGAGTCGTTGGCGAGTTCGACCGCGTGCTCGACGTCGCGCGCGCGGATCACCGCGGCCGCCGGCCCGAACGTCTCTTCGCGGAACGTCGGCATCGAGGGCGTCACCTCACTCAGAATCGTCGGTTCGTAATAGAAGCCTCGCCGAGCGACGCGCTTTCCGCCAAGATTGAGTTTCGCACCGCTCTTCACGGATTCGTCGACTTGACGCTCGAGCGCTTCACGCAGATCCTCGCGCGCGAGCGGGCCAACTTGGGTCTGATAATCCTGCGGATCGCCGACGATGAGCGCTCTAGCCTTTGCGACGAAACGCGCCAAGAAATCGTCGTGGACGGGTTCTTCCACGATGAAACGCTTCGCGGCGATGCAGCTCTGCCCGGCGTTTTGGAAGCGTGCCTTGACCGCGGTTACCGCGGCGGCGTCGAGATCGGCGTCGGCGAGGACGATGAATGCGTCGGAGCCGCCGAGTTCGAGGACGGTTTTCTTCAACGCCTTGCCCGCGCTCGCCGCGACCGAACTCCCCGCGCCGGTGCTGCCGGTCAGCGTCACCGCCGCGATGCGCGCGTCGTCGATGATCGGCCCCA
>Ga0209422_1000280_pt1 | contig 12691 bp, 8 predicted proteins | sample BlaSpr_A8_OM2_M3_FD_187983 | JGI IMG/M metagenome (GOLD analysis project Ga0209422, IMG submission 187983) | Forest soil microbial communities from Thunder Bay, Ontario, Canada - Black Spruce, Ontario site 2_A8_OM2_M3 (SPAdes) (version 2) | ecosystem: Environmental > Terrestrial > Soil > Boreal... | reverse complement strand
TCCCCCAGCGCCACATTGTTGTCGAGCTTGGCGCGATGCGACAGGCCGCGGGTCCAGGCGAAGATCGAGGCGATCGAATTGGTCGAGGTCTCCTTGCCCTTCTGGTGCTCGCGGTAATGCCGCGTCACCGTGCCGTGGGCGGCCTCGGCCTCCACGGTCTTGCCGTCCGGCGTCATCAACACCGAGGTCATCAGGCCGAGCGACCCATAGCCCTGTGCAATGGTGTCGGACTGCACGTCGCCGTCGTAGTTCTTGCAGGCCCAGACGTAGCCGCCGGACCATTTCATGGCGGCCGCCACCATGTCGTCGATCAGGCGATGCTCGTAAGTGATCTTCCTGGCGTCGAACTCCGCCTTGAATTCCTTGTCGAATATGTCCTGGAAGATGTCCTTGAAGCGCCCGTCATAGACCTTGAGGATGGTGTTCTTGGTCGAGAGATAGACCGAATAGTTCTTTGACAGCCCCATGTTGAGCGAGGCGCGGGCGAAATCGGCGATGGAATCGTCGAGATTGTACATGGCGAGCGCGACGCCGGAGCTCGGCGCCTTGTAAACCTCGCGTTCGATCACCTTGCCGTCCTCGCCGACGAATTTCATCGTCAGGGTGCCCTTGCCGGGATACTTGAAATCGGTGGCGCGGTACTGGTCGCCGAAGGCGTGGCGGCCGATGATGATCGGCTTGGTCCAGCCCGGCACAAGCCGCGGCACGTTCCTGCAGATGATCGGCTCGCGGAACACCACGCCGCCGAGGATGTTGCGGATGGTGCCGTTCGGCGACTTCCACATTTCCGTCAGGTGGAATTCCTTCACCCGGGCCTCGTCGGGGGTGATGGTGGCGCATTTGACGCCGACGCCGACCTTCTTGATGGCGTTGGCGGCATCCACCGTGACCTGGTCGTTGGTCTTGTCGCGGTATTCCATCCCGAGGTCGAAATACATCAGGTTGATGTCGAGGAAGGGGTAGATCAGCTTGTCCTTGATGTACTGCCAGATGATCCGGGTCATCTCGTCGCCATCGAGTTCGACGACGGGGTTGGTCACCTTGATTTTTGCCATGGGGAAGAGGGCCTTTTGGAGATAGCGCGGGGAAAGGGGGGTGATGTATCCGCGCTATAGCACTGCAAACGTCCTGGCGAAAGCCAAGGCGCCATGCACTTTCCGCCCATCTTTTGGCCTGCAATGCCGCCCTCTGCTGGTCGCTCGCAGGCGCGGCGATACAGAACCCGGGCAGCGACGCCGAACGCGAGATTCCGTTCGCCTTCCGGCGGCATGAGCGACCACGGTCGCTCTCGCGTCCGGGCGACGGACAGGGCGACGCCCGCCGATGACGCGTCCGGGCGCCGTTGAAGCGCCTTTCGGCTTTGTCGAGATTGTGATTGATACGACATGACAGCCGGACCGCGAACGGCGCTTCGAAAGACGCATTTGAGGTTTGGAAGAGCATTAAAGACCGTCAATAACCCATTATTTTGCTTGAGAAATTACGTTAGTCGAGCGATCGAATTCGCGATCACCGCTCGAAGCCTTGGACTGGTTTCTCGGAACTTGATTCAGAATCTTCAGAAGTTGAATCAGAAAGTGAAATGAGATGTCCGGTTCGGGCACCGACAAGACCAAATCAGGCTTTGCGCTAGAGGGCCCCGTCGTGATCCTGGTCGAGCCGCAGCTCGGCGAGAACATCGGCATGGCCGCGCGCGCGATGGGCAATTTTGCCCTGACGCGGCTGCGCATCGTCAACCCGCGCGACGGCTGGCCGAACATCAGCGCTCAGCGCGCCGCTGCCGGCGCCGATCATATCCTGGACCACGCAAAACTGTTCGACACGGTCGAGCAGGCGGTTGCCGATTGCACGCTGCTGTTCGCCACCACCGCCCGCGCCCACGACCAGGCCAAGCCGGTGGTGGCGCCGGAAGCAGCCGCCCGGGAGATGGCCCGCCGGATCGAGGCCGGCGGCACGGTCGGCATCCTGTTCGGCCGCGAGCGCTACGGATTGCAGAACGAGGAGGTGGCGCTGGCCAACCGCATCGTCACCTTTCCGGTCAATCCCGGTTTTGCCTCGCTCAATCTGGCGCAGGCGGTGCTGCTGATCGGCTATGAATGGTTCAAGCTCAAGACCGCGGGCGCGCTGCCGTTCGTGATGCCGGAACGCTCCGAGCCCGCCTCGCAGCACCAGATGCAGGCGTTCTTCGACAATCTGGTGCGCGAACTCGACAAGGTCGAATTCCTGCGCCCGCGGGAAAAGCGCGAGACCATGCTGGTCAACCTGCGCAACATTTTTGCGCGCATGGACCCGACCAAGCAGGACATGCACACCCTGCACGGCGTGGTGATGGCGATCGCCGAGGGACGCAAGGGGCCGGCCAAGGGCGGCGTGCTCGACGGCGAACAGGCCACCCGCCTGCGCGCGCTGCTCGCCGAGCACGGGCAGGGGGCGTCACCCACGGAAAGCGGCACCGTGCGGGGACTGGCGCGGCTGTTGCGGCGAAATCCTACCGACGCCGAGCGCATCCTGTGGCAGGCGCTGCGCAGCGATCGCCGCTTCGCCGGAAAATTCAAGCGGCAGACGCCGGTCGGCCGGCACATTCCGGATTTTGTCTCCTTCGTGCACAGGATCGCCATTGAGCTGATCAATCCGGACGAGTCCGACGCCATCGCCAACGACCGCGCGGCGCGGCAGGCATGGCTGCAGGCGCGCGGCTACCGGGTCGTCAACATGCCCGTCGCCGACGTCGAGCGCGATCTGGCGAGCGAACTCGACCGGCTGGAATCCGGCTTGCTGGAGCGGCGCTAGCTGACGGTGTGAAGCAGGATGGGTTGAGCCCACGGATTTCGTCCGTGCGCGCCGGATTAAACCAGGCCGTTGCGTGTTCAAAGGATCGACCTGGGTGGTCACAACACGCGTCGTGGCGCTTTCGGCGGCATGGCGGACATGGCCGGATTTGCTGCCGGCTCGACCCAGCCGCGAAAGACCCTGGCTGTGTGAAAACGCGAATGCGCGCGTACGAAGCAGAACGTTTTTCTCGGCTGCGGGAATAGAGCAGATCTGCATGCTCTTGATGCGCGCGGACAGAGGCGTCCAAAGAATCTTGTTCTCTTCAATTTCCCGGCTCGCGTGTTTTCACACAGCCAAGACCCGTTGCGGAAGTCGGCTGGCCAGATTTGCTGTGGCGCACACCGAGAGGCAGGGCCTAGAGCGGGATGACTTTTCTTCGAAGCGTCATCCCGCTCTATCTTTTTGTTTGAGCATGATCTTTTCGGAAAACCGGCTCCCACTTTTCCGGATCCTGCTGGTCCTTGAGGCGGCGGGAGCTCATCATATTGCTCGGCGGTGCAGCAGCCGCGTGGCCGCTCGCGGCGCGTGCACGAGCGCCGCCAGTATCGGGAGGCGCGCGAAAGATTCCGATTGACTTGACGATGGAACAAAGTCCGAATCGTACTCGGCCCAATCTCGCTGGATCGTGGATCGTCCGCGCGACAGTCGGATTAGGGCTGAACCTTATGGGAGGATTTTTCATGTGTAGCGTTGGAAGTTTGCGAGCGAATCTCTATGCGTACGCCGCGGCCGGGGCAATCTCGGTTGCGGCCACCAGCGCCTTTGCGGCCTGTACGGGCCCGGGCGCGCCTACAGATACGCAGACCAAATGCCTGACGGCGGTCCCGATCCCTGGAAACCCGCTGCGCTCATTCGACATCAGTTGGGTCAATCCAGACCGGGCCGAGTACTATCTGGCCGACCGCTCCAATTCCGGCATCGACATCATTGATACCCAGCACAACACCTTCAAGCGGCGGCTGGGTGGGTTTGTCGGCGTTGTGCTGAACTCAGCGGGGACCGCGGTCAATAATAATGTATCTGGACCTGATGGCGTCACCTCGCACGGCCGCTGGGTTTATGCCGGCGACGGTAACAGCACCCTCAAGGTCTTCGACCTCGACGCGCTCCCGGCGTTCGCCCTCAAACAGAATATCTCCACCGGCGGCACCACGCGGGTCGACGAGATGGCCTTGACGACCGACGGGAAGCTGCTGCTGGCCGCCAACAACGCGGAAGACCCGCCTTTCGGGACGCTGTTCCGGGCCAACGGCGACCAACCGGTGAGTTCGGTGGCGATCCTGAGCAAGGTCACGGTCTCGCCTGCCATCATCCCACCTCATTTCGGGCTCTCGCTTGAGCAGCCAGCCTGGGATCCTAAGACTGCGCGCTTCTACGTTTCGGTCCCGATCATCGCGAACAACCCGACGGGCTGCAATTTCGGCCAGTTATCCGGCCCGATTACATGCGATGGCGGACTTCTCGTTGTCAATCCGGCAACGCTGCACGCCGGCACAAACGTAATCGGCGCGTTCGACCCGACAACAAACACCGGTGTCGGGCCGCTGAACAAATGCAGCCCAAATGGCGCGACCTTGGGGCTGCATGACAACCTGCTGCTTGGGTGCACGCCGCAAAATAATCCGAGCGACAGGGAAACGCTGGTCATCAATGCCAAAACCAAGAACGAGACCTTGATTGAGGACATCACCGGGTCGGACGAAGTCTGGTTCAACAAGGGTGACTTCCGGTACTACACCGGATCGAGCCGCGACTGTGGCACCCCCGGCACCTGCCCTGCCCCTGGCTTTCCAGGCTTTGGCGTGCTCGGCGTCATCGACGGGACCAGCGTATTGATCGAGAAGATCCCGCAGTCTTCCAACTCTCATTCGGTGGCGGCAGACTCGATGCGCAACTTCATCTACGTTCCGCAGGTTGCGCCGGTCAGTATCGTCGGATCAGGCGGCGATATCACAACGGTCGGCCAGGGCATCTGCGGCGGCTCCAGCGGCTGCGTCGCCGTCTACAAGCACGACGTCGATGATGACGAGGACGGCGAGCACCACCATGACGACACTCATTAAGGATTGCCCGGTGGCACCCTAAACTTGCGGATCGAGGACGGGAGCTTCTGATCCGGCCCACTAAATGAAAGGCCCGCCCCGGTGTGCGGCCACCGGGGCGGGCAGCCGCTTTGCGAGTTGATCACCCAGTCCTGCCACTTGACGCTGACCGAACAATTCTTCCATCTCCAAAGCCCCGGCCAATACGGCTGGGTTTTCAGTTGCTTGATGTCTGCGTTTGGCCCTTTTCGGACCTGAGAGAACGGGCTGAAGATGTCCGTTCACGGGGGTGGAGCGGACCCCAAGCACCTCAAGCTACTTTAAAGGCGCGTCAATACCCGGCCCTCATGATCGCGAGTTCCACGTAGGCGCATTCGTTAACCAGAAGATTCTTGAGCGGGCAGTGATCGAATTGCACGGCTGATCTTTACTCAACTTTAGAACGATCATCCTAAAGCGACGAGTGTTTGCATCTCACCATGCAGACCCAGGAGCATGCAGGGCCCGCAGGAGGCCCGCTTCGATCGTGAGGGGCTCATTCATGGACGCGCTGGAGGTTTGGGGCGAGTCTAAAATTGGAAGAGGGCCAAAGACGATCGACTCTGCCTTCCAGAGGTCCGGAATTTATGTCTTCCTGATTTCGTTCGCGTCCTTGTATTACCTTTCAAACACGCCGCTTCTGCTCGGGCACTGGGATTTGGGATGGCACCTGGCCGCCGGAGACCTGATCAGAGACCGAGGCCATGTTCCTTTCCAGGACCCATGGTCATTCACCCTCGGCGACAGGCAATGGTACAATCTTTCCTGGCTTTGGGACGTGATCGCCAGCGTATTGTTTCAATATACGGGCTTTAGCGGTCTCGTATTTTTTACAATTGCATGTGGCGCGGTCATCGTCGGATATCTTGCGTCCGTCTGCCTGCGCAGCGGAGCTTCGGCCATCGCGGTTTGCATTTCGGGTTTTTCCGCGTGCATGCTCTACCCCTCTTTTGCGACGCCCCCCAATGTTTATCTCGCCGCTTCGCCAAACACTCCCACGATGTTGTTTTGCGTCATTTTCTTCGGCGAATGCCTGAAGAGAACGCGATGGTTCTTGCTGCCCGCGATCATGGTCCTTTGGGCCAATCTGCATGGCGGCTTCCTGCTCGGGTTTCTTATTGTCGGCATTTTTGGCGGCCTGGCCTTGCTCCGGCGGGATTGGGCAAATCTGAAAATCTACAGCTTCGCGGCAGCCGGATGCTTCATTGCAATATTCATCAATCCACTCGGCTGGCATATCTACGATGGCGTGACGGCTACGCTCGGCCACTTCGTGCAAGCCAACATCACCGAGTGGCAGTCTTATTATTCAAACATAACCGTGCCGGGTAACCTGCTGCGAAGCGTTCCTGGCATCATCTATATTCTGATATTTATCGGGTTTGAACTGCGCTACCGAGGCTCGCATCCTGTTCCCCTGGAGGCACGGCTGCTGTCCTGGCTGTTTTTGTTGTTGGGATTTTATCAATTCAGGTACATGTCGTTCTTTTTTCTGTTCTCGACGGTTCCGTTGGCACTCCACATCGACCGGCTGCTGCCCAAACAGCTGAATAATTTTCAAGTCCAGAAATCGTTGCTGGCTGCCGGCATCGTTGGCGCGTGCGCGCTGCCGCTGACTTTTATGCAAATAGAGCCGGCTCTCGGACTTCCGGAAATGCTTTCGGAGCAGGATGCACAATATCTTCAAACACACTTTTCGCATGCGCGGCTTCTGAACAACTGGAACGTCGGCGGCGTTTTGATTTTCCACACCCGAGGCACCGTACCTGTGTTCGTGGACGGTCGGGGAGCTACCGCTTATCCAGATGCGTTGCTACGCGACTATTTCAAACTGGCCGAATGGGAGATTGATGAGACTGCCTGGGACGAGGTGCTTGAGAAATACCAAATCGATACGGTGCTTTGGGTGAAGGCGCATGAAAATTTAAGGCGGTTTCTCGTGGACAAGAGAGGCTGGAAGGAGGAATACGCAGGATTGTATGAGAGCATTTACGTCAAGCCATAACGCTGCACCATGTTTTGCGCGAAACCGATTATGACGAGAAAAGCGAAAGCGGCCGCCTCAGACCGCCATCAGCTGCGCCGGCGCGGCGGCCGCGCGCCTCTGCTTCTTCAGCTTGGCAGGCGGCAATAGCGAGTCGGCCGCAAGTCCGGCGGTGTCGGCGACGCCGGGATCGCCCGACACCATGGCGGCGACGATGGCGCCGTCGATCAGCAGCGCCAATTGATGGGCGAGCACTTCCGGCTCGGCCGCACCCATTTCGCCGGCGAGTTTTTCGATGTGCGCGAGCACGACCTTCTTGTGCCGCAACGCGATGTTGCGGAACTGCTTCTTGTCCTTGTCGTGTTCGGCGACCGCGTTAATGAAGGGGCAGCCGTAAAAGCGTTCCTCGCCGAACCAGCTCTTCAGCGCCGGAAATATCCGCGCCAGTTTGGTCTGTGGATCGCCGCCGCCGGCCTCGATCGCCGCGATGAACCATTCGCGCCACTGCTTGCCTTCGCTCTCGAGCACCGCATGCACGAGATTGGTCTTGGAGCCGAACAGCTTGTAGAGCGTGGTCTTCGCAGTGCCGGCCTCGTCGATGATGGCGTCGATGCCGGTGGCGTTGATGCCGTTCTTGCAGAACAAGTGCGTCGCCGCGTTGAGCAGGCGCCCGCGCGCGGATTCATCGTCGCCGGCGGCGAGCGCCGCGGTCGATTTCTTCTTCGAAGCTGATTTGCCCATGCGCCGCAGTTAATCGGACCGCAGTGAAATCATCAAGTCGCATCTTCGTTTGCCCAAAATAATCGCGCCGGGGCGGCAACTGCATCGCGATTGAGCAACTCGCGGCTGACCGATTCCAGGGCAGCGCAGGCTAACCGGTTTCACCGCTTCAGGTTTTCTCCGGCGCGGTCTCTGGCACGGGTTATGCAGAAAACAGACCGTTCGGTATCCTACCCCCCAGGGAGAAGACAGATGACCGCGGTCGCTCAAAAAACAGTGCTTACAGGCTGCCTCGCCCCGATCGACAAAAACGGGCTGGAGCAGCTCATCGCGAACGGCAAGGCCAATCCGAAGGTCATCAAGACCTTGAAATGCAAGACGGTGGCCGAAGGCAAGTTCCGCCACGCCAATTATATCCGCAACCTGCCGCCCTATATCGTCGACGAGCCGCCGGGCCTGTTAGGCGACGACACCGCGCCCAATCCGTCGGAGGCCTCGCTCGCCGCGCTCGGCTCCTGCCTTGCGGTCGGGCTGCACGCCAACGCCGTGCATCGCGGCTGGATCGTCAACAAGCTCGAACTGCAGCTCGAAGGCGACCTCAACATCACAGCGGTCTGGGGCACCGGCGACGTCAGCGAGAAGCCGGTCGGCTTCACCGATGTGCGGGTCAAGGTCGACATGGTCTGCGAGGGCGTGCCGCAGAGCGAGATCGATGCGCTGGTCAACCATGTCAAGAAATGGTCGCCGGTCGCCAACACGTTCACCCGCCCGGTCAATCTCGAGGTCACGGCGTAAGCGACGGCGGGCGTGCAAGCGCCCCCTGAAACAGCAATCGTTCGGAGCATCCAATGAGCGCACTGGCCGCATCGCGTCTTTCGCTCGACGAAGATCAACATCTTCCGCCGGCATCGATCGTCGATGCGGTCTCCGCCATTGCACGCAAGGAGCTGGCGCCGCTCGCCGCCGACATCGACAGCGGCAAGCTTTATCCGGCCGCGCTGCTGCGCCGGCTCGGCGATGCCGGCGCCTGGGGCAGCCATCGGCCGAACCAGGGCGCGGCCGATCTTTCCTGCGCCATCCAGTCGATGGCCGCGCTTGGCGAAGTCTGCGGCGCGACCGCCTTCATGGGATGGTGCCAGAACACGCTGGTCTGGTACGCGGTCAATTCCTGCAATCCGGCGCTGGCGGGTTTCGCCGGCGACGCGGCGGCGGGAAAAATCCTCGGCGGCACCGGGCTTTCCAATCCGATGAAGAGTTTCTTCGGCATCGAAAAGCTGAAACTGAAAGGGCGGAGGGTCGACGGCGGTTACGCCGTGCGCGGCGCGCTGCCCTGGGTATCCAACCTCGGCCCCAATCATTTCTTCGGCACCATCTTCGAGGTCGAAAATCGTCCCGGCGAGATCGTGATGTTTCTCGCCGATTGTTCCGATCCCGCGGTCACCCTGCAGCCGTGCAAGCCGTTCCTCGCCATGGATGGCACCGGCACCTATGGCGTGCAGTTCCGCGACGCCTTCGTTCCCGACGGCCTGATTCTCGCGGAATCGGCCGGCCCGTTCGTGAAGAAAATCCGTGCCGGATTCGTCCTGCTGCAGGCCGGCATGGCGATCGGCCTGATCCGCGATTGCATCGCGATCATGAAGGAAGTCGACGGCCCGCTCGGCCACGTCAATCGTTATCTGCCGCAGCAGCCCGGCGATTTTCAGGACGCGCTGGCAAATCTTGAAGCGCGGACCATGGAACTGGCGCGCGACCCCTACAACACCGGCGACGACTATTGGAATCGCGTCGTCGCCCTTCGCCTGCAGGCCGGCGATGCCTCGGTCGCCGCCGCACATGCGGCGATGCTTCACTGCGGCGCCCGCGGCTACCTGATGAGCCATCGCGCCCAGCGCCGGCTACGCGAAGCCTACTTCGTCGCCATCGTTACCCCGGCCACCAAACAGCTTCGCAAGATGCTGCAAGATTCCTGAGTTTGCGCCTGAGTTTTGAAGGGATTTCGGTTCGACCCACCACCAACCACAAACAGGAGAGGCCTGCCATGACGGACGTTCTGATTTCTGCCGGCGAACTCGCCGATCTCACAGCCAAGGAACAGTGCGTGATCATCGACACGCGAAATCCCGATGCCTATGCCGCCGGTCACATCCCGAACGCGGTGAATGTGCACGAGATCTTCACCTACCTTGCGACGTCGACGCCGGAAGGCATGAACGAACTGAAGACGAAATTCGCCGATGCGTTCGGCAAAGCCGGCCTTTCCGGCAAGGAAACCGCCGTCATTTACGAGCAGTCGATGAATTCCGGCTTCGGCCAGTCGTGCCGCGGCTATTACCTTTTGACCATGCTGGGCTATCCCAAGGTCAAGGTGCTCCATGGCGGGTTCGACGCCTGGGCGGCCAAGGGCCTGCCGGTCACGACCGCCGTGCCGAAGCCTGTGCCGGCGTCGTTCTCCATCGTGCCGGAGGCCGGCGACATCCTGATCGACGCCAGGACCATGCTGGCGGCGGTCGGCAAGCCCGGCATCGCGCTGCTCGACGTCCGCGACGTCGATGAATGGATCGGCGACAGCTCTTCGCCCTACGGCAAGGACTTCTGCCCGCGCAAGGGACGCATCCCAGGCGCGGTCTGGCTGGAATGGTACCGCATGATGAAGCCGACCGCGGAGGGGCCGCGCTTCAAGTCGAGGGACGAGATCCTGGCCGAATGCGCCACCGTCGGCATTTCCCAGAATACCCCGGTCTACCTTTATTGCTTCAAGGGAGCCCGGGCGTCCAACACCTTCCTCGCGCTCAAGAATGCCGGGGTGAAGGATGTGCGGATGTATTTCGGATCTTGGAACGAATGGTCGCGGGATCCGTCGCTGCCGATCGAGGAAGGCCTGCCCACGGAGGCCAAGCTGACCGAAAAAGCGGCATAAAAACTGCATGCTTTTTCACCGCCTGGCCGCGTTCTGTGGCCGGGCGGTGAAACTGCTGAAAATGGCGGTTTTGCCCTTGGGTTTCTCGGCGCCACGTAAAGGAATGGGGCATGTCCACCTTCGACGATCCGTTTGATGCCGACCGCGGGCTTTCCCGGTCGGGCTGCGTGTGCGGCCAGCATCGGTCCGCGGCCGAGCACGACCAGGCGGCGCCGACGTTGCGTTGCGAGCAGGTCACCTCAGAGGAAAAGCGCTACGAGGGCGTGGTGGCGTCGGCGGTGATGCGCGCGATGTTCCCGAAAGACGCCGCGCGGCGCGCGTTCCTGAAATCGGTCGGGGCCTCCACCGCGCTTGCCGCGCTGTCGCAATTTTTCCCGATTCAGACCGCGACCGAGGCCTTTGCCGAAGCGCGAGCGCCGGAGAAGAAAGACCTCAAGGTCGGCTTCATTCCCATCACCTGCGCGACGCCGATCATCATGGCGGCGCCGCTCGGCTTCTATGAGAAGCACGGTGTCAACGTCGAGGTGGTCAAGACCGCCGGCTGGGCGGTGATCCGCGACAAGACCCTGAACAAGGAATACGACGCGGCGCATATGCTGGCGCCCATGCCGATCGCGATTTCGCTCGGCCTCGGCGCGCAGGCGATCCCGTTCACGGTGCCGGCGATCGAGAACATCAACGGCCAGGGCATTACGCTCGCCGTCAAGCACAAGGACAAGCGCAATCCTGCGGACTGGAAGGGCATGAAATTCGCCATTCCGTTCGACTATTCGATGCACAACTATTTGCTGCGCTATTATCTCGCCGAGCATGGCCTCGATCCCGATACCGACGTGCAATTGCGCTCGGTGCCGCCGCCGGAGATGGTCGCCAATCTGCGCGCCGAAAACATCGACGGCTTCCTCGCGCCCGACAATATCTGCCAGCGCGCGATCTATGACGGCGTCGGCTTCATGCACATCCTGTCCAAGGAGATCTGGGACGGCCATCCCTGCTGCAGCTTCGCCGCGAGCCGGGAATTCATCACGACATCGCCGAACAGTTTTGCGGCGCTGACGCGGGCGATCGTGGACGCCACCGCCTATGCGTCGAAGGCCGAAAACCGCAAGCAGATCGCGGAAGCGATCGCGCCCGCAAACTACATCAACGCGCCCGTCACCGTGCTGGAGCAGGTGCTCACCGGCACCTATGCCGACGGCCTGGGCGGCGTGAAGACCGACGCCAGGCGGGTCGATTTCGACCCGTTCCCCTGGCAATCCTTCGCGGTCTGGATGCTCACCCAGATGAAGCGCTGGGGCCAGATCAAGGGCGATGTCGACTACAAGGCGGTGGCCGAACAGGTCTATCTCGCCACCGACACCGCCAAGGTCATGATCGAGATGGGGCTGAAGCCGCCCGCGACCGCGTACAAATCGTTCGCGGTGATGGGCAAGACCTTCGATCCGGCCAAGCCCGACGATTATCTCAACAGTTTCAAGATCAGGAAGGCGTCGTGACAGTGGTGGCTGCTTGTCTTCCCGCGTGCGGGGCGAGGTCGGATTGCGCGCGCTCGCGCGCGATCCGGGTGAGGGGGACTCACCGAGACCTGAGCTCGTCGAGAGAGCCCCTCACCCCGACCCTCTCCCCGCAAGCGGGGAGAGGGAGATGACCGCCTCCCCTCGCTTTCGCGCGGGCGTCGTCTCGATCGTGCTGTTCCTCGCCTTCATCGGCATCTGGCATATCGCCACCCGCGGCACCGGCGCGATCGCCAATATGAGCCCCGAATACGCCAGGCTGATGGGCCAGACCGCGACCCAGGGCAAATCGGCGATGCCGAGTCCGCTCGATGTCGGCGCCAAATTGTGGGACCACCTCAAGCGGCCGTTCTACGACAACGGCCCGAACGACAAGGGCCTCGGCATCCAGCTCGGCTATTCCATCGCGCGCGTCGGCCTGGGCTATCTGCTCGCCGTGCTGATCGCGATTCCGCTCGGCTTCCTGATCGGGATGTCGCCGCTGATCAACCGGGCGCTCGACCCGTTCATCCAGATTTTGAAGCCGATCTCGCCGCTCGCCTGGATGCCGCTGGCGCTCTACACCATCAAGGATTCCGGATTATCCGCGATCTTCGTGATCTTCATCTGTTCGGTGTGGCCGATGCTGCTGAATACCGCATTC
>Ga0209422_1000279_pt1 | contig 12715 bp, 16 predicted proteins | sample BlaSpr_A8_OM2_M3_FD_187983 | JGI IMG/M metagenome (GOLD analysis project Ga0209422, IMG submission 187983) | Forest soil microbial communities from Thunder Bay, Ontario, Canada - Black Spruce, Ontario site 2_A8_OM2_M3 (SPAdes) (version 2) | ecosystem: Environmental > Terrestrial > Soil > Boreal... | reverse complement strand
GAGCCATACCGAAGCCGCCTGCGCTGAAAGGGTGGAGGTAACGTCTTCGGCGCTTGCTCGAGCGCCCGTACCGAGCAATAGCCCCAAGGCTAGCAGGCTCGTTGCGACCAACGTCGCGGGCTTGTGACCGATCAACGCAGCTCCTTTCTGGATGTCCAGCACGTCGCGTGCCGCAACTTCGTTGGCGTTGCGGCGCATGCGAGGCGCCGTTCAGTGAGGTAGCGGGTTGAGAACTCTTAGCGAGGAAGCAACCCTACGGCTCCACCACCCTGCGTGGGGCCGAGGCCTCGGGCACCTTAGCACAGGGGTTTCGAGGCTGTCAACTTGACAAATCGGAAAGGAAGCAGATAGGCGCCGCACGGCTAATGCGAAGACTTCTCAAATGAACAGATTGCGTATCGGGCTCTTCACCGAATGTTATCGCCCGATTCAAAACGGTATCGTCGCGTCGATCGATGCTCTCGCGCTGGCGCTTCGCTCGCTCGGTCACGACGTCATCTGCGTTACGCCGAGTATGCCGGGCTATCGCGAGGCGCAAGAAGACGTCGTGCGCATTCCGTCGTTGCCGCTGCCGACGAGAACCGCCTATCGTCTGACGATTCCGATGTTGGCGAACGGACGCGTCACTCGCGTGCTTCAACATCTTTCGATCGTGCACACGCATTCGGCGTTCGTCACCGGCTGGATGGGCGCGCGCGTCGCGCGGCGCTTCCACGCTCCGCACGTTTTCACGTACCACACGCAACTGGAAGAGTACGCTCACTACTTTCCGTTTGAGTCGCGTTTGACGCGCAACGCGGCGGCCGGCTTGACGCGGGGCCACTGCAACTCGGCCGACGTGGTGATCGTCCCGACGCGCGCGATGGAGCAACACCTGCGCGAGCTCGGCGTGCGCTCGCGGATCGAAGTGGTCCCCTCCGGGATCGACCTCGGTTTCTTCGCCGGAGGCCGGTGGCGCGAGGATCTGCGCCTCAGCTTGGGGGTCTCAGCCGGGGGGAAGATGATCGTCGCGGTCGGCCGGCTCGGCCGTGAGAAGAATGTCGAACTCGCCCTCGAGGCGTTCGCCCGGCTCGCCGTCCCCGAGGCTCGCCTTGTCCTGGTCGGCGAGGGTCCGCACCGTGAGGCGCTGGAACGCGCCGCGCACCGTCTGCACGTCGCCGACCGAACGACCTTCGCCGGCGAATACACGCGCGAGGCGCTGCCCGACGTGTATGCCTCGGCCGACGCGCTCGTGTTCACCAGCCGCAGCGAGACGCAGGGGCTGGTCTTGGTCGAGGCGCTCGCCGCCGGGCTTCCGGTCGTTGCGGTCGACGCGCCGCAGACTCGCGACGTCCTCGGCGACGCTGGGACAATCGTCGCGCCCGAGCCCACGGCCATCGCGGCGGAGCTCCGGAGAATTCTCGCCGAAGGCGGTCGGCGCTCGGGCGCCGCGGCCGAGGCGGCCGCGCGCTTCGATGCCGCCGGGATCGGCAGCCGCATTCTGGCGGTGTACTCGTCGCTCATCGACCAGCCACGGGTCGCTGCCGCCGGCTGATTGACATCGAACATACGTTCGATGTAAAATGCGGGTAGCAGAATGGTAGCTATGAACGCACGACGGCGAGGAACCCCGCTCACGATCGTGACCGCAGGCTTCGCAGCCGACGAGCGGCACGGCATTTGCTACGCAACCGTCGGAGGCGGCGGCCGCGAGACTCTCGTCAGGGTCGAGTTCGCATGCCGGCCGCTTCCGGTGTTGCGCGGCCGCGACGTCGCCTACTACGCGCTCGACGCACTAGCCGGCGAATTGCTTCGGCGCGGCGTTGAACGCGTCGAGATCCACGTCGATGACGAGTATCTGTCCGAAGATCTCAAGCAACGGCGCGCGCTACCGAGTCCGTTGACCGTGCCCTACGTTACGCTGCGCTGCAGGCTGAATCGCTTCGATCAAGCGACCGTGCGCCGAGCTGACGGCGCTGCGCGCGATCTTACGGCGCGTGCACAGGCCGAAGTTTTCCTTAACGTCGCGGCCTAGACTCAGGCGTCTGAAGCGCGCCGAATTGCCGGCCGAGACGGTCGCGCTGGCGCGCTTCTTGCTCGGAAAGATTCTGGTGCGCGACGAGCCGCGCGGGCGGATTGTCGCTCGCATCGTCGAGACCGAAGCGTATCTGCCGGAGGTCGACGCGGCGTCGCACGCCTATCGCGGTCCGACCAAGCGCAACCGCTCGATGTTTCTGCGACGCGGCCACGCCTACGTCTACTTCATCTACGGTACGTGGCATTGTCTGAACGTGACGAGCGAGGGTGAAGGGACGGGGGCGGCCGTCTTGCTGCGCGCCGCCGAACCGCTCGAGGGGATCGCGAGGATGCAGCGCCGGCGCAAGACCGCGAAGCTCTCCGATCTCGCGCGCGGACCAGGCCGTCTCGCGGCCGCGCTCGGGCTCGACCGGCGCCACGATGGGCTCGATCTCTGCGCGCCGCGCTCGGAACTCTGGCTCGCGACTGGAACGCCACCGCCGGCCCTCGGCGAAAGCATCCGCATCGGTGTATCGAGCGACGCGCATCGGGTCTTGCGCTTCTTCGAGCGCGGCAGCGCGTTCGTTTCAGGAGCCCGGCATCTGAACGCCTGACGGCGAACGCGGGAGCGTGCGGCTTCAGAAATATCTCGCGCATGCCGGCGTGGCGTCACGGCGCAAGGCGGAGGAATTGATCGCGGCCGGACGCGTCCGCGTCAACGGGCGCGTCGTGCGCGAACTCGGGACCAGCGTCGCCGAAGGCGATCGCGTCCAGGTTGCTGGCCGAGCCGTCGAGGTGCCCGCACAACACCGCTACGTCGTATTGCACAAGCCTGACAAGGTGATGACGACGATGCGCGACCCCGAGGGTCGCCGCACCGTCGCCGATTTGGTGCCGCGCGAGTTGGGCCGCATCGTCCCGGTCGGCCGGCTCGATTACGACACGTCGGGCGTGTTGCTGATGACCGACGACGGCGAGCTGGCGCACGTGCTCATGCACCCACGCTTCGGCGTCGAAAAGACGTATCGCGCCGTCGTGCGCGGCAAGCTCGGGCCCGACGACGTCAAGAAATTTCTCGCCGGCGTACGCCTCGAAGAGGGGAATGCCCGGCCGGCGAAAGTGCGCGTGGTGAGAACTAATTCACGTGCTTCCGAGATCGACATCACGATTCACGAAGGGCGCAACCGCCAGGTGCGGCGCATGTTCGAAGCGACCGAACATCCCGTGAGCTCGCTCGTGCGGTTGCGCTTCGGACCGATCGCGCTCGGCAGCCTCGCGCCCGGCCACTGGCGCGAGGCGACGGAAAAAGAAATCGCCGCGCTCCGCACGCTCGTGAATCAGATCGGGATATGATGGGAATCTCGATCATCGTGCAGCTCGTCCCGTTCCTGTTGATTTCGCTGCTGTTATTGTTCATATTGCGACAGGCCCAGAAGGGGACGGCCGTCAGGCGGTCGGGCATCGTTCGCGGGATACGGGGGGCGACGACGGTCGGCGAGGATACGCCCGAAGCGATCCTCGATGCGACCGAGGAACTCGTAAAAGAGATCGTCGCCGCCAATGGGATCCGCTCGGAAGACGTCGCCTCGGCGCTGTTTACCGTTACGCCGGATCTCCGTGCCGAATTTCCGGCGGCGGCGGCGCGACGGATGGGTTGGACGATGGTCCCCCTGCTGAATTTCACCGAAATCGGCGTGCCGGGACGCCTCGAACGCTGCATCCGGGTCCTCTTGCACGTAAACACCGACCGCGCGCAGAACGAGATGATCCACGTCTATCTACGCGACGCCGTCTCGCTGCGCCCCGATCTCGTCTCCCGGAGTACGACCCCCCAATGATCATTGTGATGCGTCCGCATGCGTCGGACGCAGAAATCGAAACCGTCACCTCGCTCATCGCCGCGATGCGGCTAGCCTCGCACGTGAGCCGCGGCGCCGAACGCACGATCGTGGGCGTCGTCGGGGTTTCGGAAGACAAAGAGACGCTGCTCGCGCAATTCGCGCAACTCGACGGCGTCGAATCGGTCGTCCCGATCTCGCGCTCGTACAAACTCGTCAGCCGCGAAGCGCGCAGCGAGCGGACAATCGTGCGTTTGAAGAACGGCGCGGCGTTCGGCAGCCGCGAATTGGCAGTCTGCGCCGGACCGTGCAGCGTCGAGTCACGCGAGCAGGTCGACGCGACGGCCGTCGCGGTCGCGCGTGCCGGTGCCAATCTCTTGCGCGGAGGCGCGTTCAAACCGCGCACGTCGCCCTATGCGTTTCAGGGTCTCGGCGAAGAGGGCCTCAAGTATCTTCGCGAGGCGGCCGATCGAACCGGGCTGGCGGTGGTTACCGAAGTCCTCGACACGCGCGACGTGGCGCTGGTCGCGCGCTACGCCGACATGCTTCAGATCGGCGCGCGCAACATGCAGAATTTCGGATTGCTGCGCGAAGTCGGCGCGGCGCGCAAGCCCGTGCTCTTGAAACGCGGGCTCTCCGCGACGATCGAAGAGTGGCTGATGGCGGCCGAATACGTCTACGCGGCCGGCAGTCACGACATCGTGCTGTGCGAACGCGGGATTCGCTCGTACGATCCGCAGACGCGCAACCTGCTCGATCTCTCCGCCGTCCCGGTGTTGCTTTCGCTGACGCACTTGCCGGTCATCGTCGATCCCTCGCACGGCACGGGCGTGCGCAGCCTCGTGATGCCGATGAGCTTCGCCGCGGTCGCCGCCGGCGCCGACGGTCTCTTGGTCGAGGTACATCCCAATCCGGCCGCCGCGTTCTCCGACGGACCGCAATCGCTCACCTTACAAAACTTTTCCGATTTGATGGCGCGCTTGGCGCCGATCGCCGACGCGGTCGGACGTTCGCTCCCGGCGCCGGCGCTTGCCGCCTGAAACGATCGGGGTCGTCGGGACCGGGCTGATCGGCGCGTCGATCGGCTTGCGGGCGCGCGCGCAGGGTGACCGCGTCGTGGGCTGGGACGTTGATCCGAAACAGGCCGCGCTCGCGCTCGAGCGCGGCGCACTCGACGCCGTTACGCCGGATGAAGCAGCCGCGCTGCGGGACGCAGAGATCATCGTCTTGGCGACGCCGCTGGAAGCGACGGTCGCGAGCCTCGAGCGACTCGCCGCCGATCCTCCCAAAGCGGCGTTGATCGTCGACGTCGCCTCGCTCAAGCTGCCGGTCGTGCGCGCCGCGGCGAAGCTCGCCGCCTTCGTCGCGACGCATCCCATCGCCGGCTCCGAGCGCAGCGGACCCGGCGCGGCTCGCGCCGATCTCTTCGAAGGCCGCGCCTGGACATACGATCCGAACGCGAGCGACGAAGCGCTCGAGCGCGCGCGAATGTTCATCGCGCGGATGGGCGCGCGCCCGGTCCCCGTTCCGTCGGCCGCGCACGACCGGCTCGCGGCCTTAACCTCCCACCTGCCGCAGGTGCTGGCCGTCGCGTTGGCCGGTCAATTGGCAACTAGGCTGGGGGACGAGGGCGTGCTCGAACTGTGTGGGAGCGGGATGCGCTCGATGACGCGCCTGGGCGCGTCGTCATGGGCGATGTGGGAAGGAGTTCTGCGCGCGAACGCGCCCGCGGTCGCGCAGGAAGTCCGGGAACTCTCCGCCATACTGTCGGGCATTGCCGACGAACTCGACGCCGATCGGACGCACGTGCTGCGTTCCCGTTTCGGGACGGCGGCGGCGGCGGTCGGTAGCTTGGCCGAGAACGAGAAGCCGCCGCCCCGCGTTTGAAGAGGTACCATGAAACGAACCGCGCCCATAGCATCGCTCTGCGTCCTCGCCATCTTGGCCCCAACGGCGGCGGCACTCGCGGCCGATGCGATCACGAACTATTACACGCCGCCCAAGCTGCTCAAGCGCGGCACGAACACTGCGCCGATCGACGGCGCGGGAACAGTCATGGTCAAAGTCCTCGTCAACAAGGACGGAACGTTCAAGGTTCAGGGCATCCTGAGTTCGACCAACCACGGCGACGACAAGGCCGCGCTCGAGATCGCGAACAGTTCGACGTACCGCCCGGCGAAAAAAGGCAATAAGCCGCAAACCGCGTTTTACGACTTCCGCCTGAATTTCACGTCGAGCGGCGCCGCCACCGAAGTCGATCAGTCCGAGCTCGGGCAGATCGAACGCATGATCCGCGCGGGAAACTTCAGCGGCGCGAAGACCAAGGTCGACGCATACTTGCAGGCGCATCCGGGCGAGGCGCGCGCCGAAGTCGATCTCGGATTGGCCGATTCGTTTCTCAACGACTTTGAAGGAGCGGCGGCGGCGTTCGACAAGGGCGGCCCCATTCCGCAGAATTACCGTTCGGTCGCCGGCAAATCATATGCCGAAGCGGCAGTCTCGTTCGCGAAAGCCAAGGATGGAAAATCTGCCATCGCCGCGGGACGCAAGGCGGTCGATCTCGTGCCGAGTTTCGGCACGTATAATGCACTGGGCTTTGCGGAGTTTGCGGCGGCGGACTATGCCGCGGCGGCTACCGATCTGGAGAAGGCTCGCGGTTTGGCGATGGCGGAGAGAGTCTCCGATAAGACGCGGGCGCTCGTCGATACGAATCTCGCGGCAGCTTACGTCAATGCCGGCAAGATCGACGCGGCGCTGAAGGTCGCCGCCGAGGCGAAGCAGCTGGATCCCTCGACCACGAAACAGGTCGACGTCATTTTGACGAATTATTTCGGAGGCCAAGCGCGCGATCTGTTCGCGGCCAAGAAATTCGCCGAAGCGGCCGCGATCTTCGAACAGGGCGCCGTGGCAGTGCCGGCCTCGGCGTCGTTTCTGTACGCACAAGCGGCGAAGGCGTATCTCTTCGCCGACCATCCCGACAACCTCAAGGCCAAGGCCGACGCCGATCAGGCGATCGCTCTCGATCCGGCCAACGGCCTCGCGTACTATGCGGCCGCCATCTCGCTGGCCAATCAAGGGAAGACCAAAGACGCATTAGATTTGCTAAAGAAGGCGGACGACGCAGCCAAGAAGGCCGGCGACGCGGACCTTTCGGCCCAAGTCCAGACCGCGATGAAACGGCTCAGCGGCGCCAAGTGAGGCTGGGAGCAGCCATTCGCCCGAGCGAGGAATACCCCCGAAGCGGGGAAAATAGCCTGACCTCGCGACGGGACTCGGCGTCGCTTTCGTCTGTTCAAGAACAACGCAGGACTATTGGAGGCGGCGCAAAGCGTGGACTATTTTAGCGGTTTCATAAGCTTCATCGAGCGGGGCGGACCGGCGATGATCGGTTTGCTCGTGTGCTCGATCATGGCGGTTGCCATCGTCATCGAGCGACTCGTGTTTTTCGCCCAGCAGCACGGTGACAGTAAGGAATTGCTGCGCCAGCTCGGCGGCAAGATCGCGCAAGACGACATCGCGGGTGCCATCCAGGTCTGCCGGCAGAACAAGGGCATGCTCCCTAAGATCCTCGAGTTCGGCTTGCTGCGTGGCAACAAGAACCGGGCCGACATCACAGACGCCCTCTCGATAGCGTTGATGGAGCATCTGAACACTCTGGAGCGGAACTTGGGCATCATCGGCACCATCGCGGTCATCGCGCCGTTTGTCGGCCTCTTCGGAACCGTGCTCGGCATCATCCGGGCCTTCGACGACATCGCCCTCAAGGGTAACTCGACCCCGGCCGTCGTCGCGGCGGGCGTCAGCGAAGCGTTGATCACGACCGCGGCGGGCTTGTTCGTGGCGGTCATCGCGGTTATTTTTTTCAACTACTTCCGGACGCGCATTAAAGGGTACAATCAGGAGATGATCGTCGCCGCCAACCAGCTGGCGGAAATGTTGCATTTCCACAATGTCGGGGAGCCGATCCCGACCGATCTGTACAAACCCGTCGGGGGTCGGCCCGCGCCGGCCGGCGCGAAGTAACCGCCCGTGTCGCTTCTCGCGGCCAAGCAAGAAGAAGGAGTCATGGCGGAGATCAACATCACGCCGTTCACCGACGTGCTCTTGGTCCTGCTCATCATCTTCATGATCTTGGCGGCGTTGATCACCCCGCCGGGCTTCGAGAAGCAGTTACCCAACAAGAACACCAATCCGGCGACGTCGCAGCCCAACCCGAAACACGAGATCGACGTCGAGGTCAACGCAACGGGCGTCATCTTCGTCGACGGTAAGAAAACCGATACGACCAACATCTACTCCGTCATGAACGACACCGAGCAGAAGCGCGGCAAGCTTCACGTATCGATCACGGCCGACGCGAAGGCACCCTATGGCGTCATCATTCGCATCCTCGACGCCGCTCGGGTAGCCGGCCTCGAAGACGTCGGGTTTGTTACGTCAGCATGAGCGCGGGTCTTTTCCGTCGACTCATCGGCGAAAAATTCGTCGCGCGCAGAGATATTCTGTAGATGGCTGTCTCGACGGGTCAGGGCGAAGATGAGGTGATGTCGACGATCAACATCACGCCCTTCACGGACGTGCTGCTGGTCCTCCTCATCATTTTCATCATCCTCGCGGCGGTCACCAAAGAGCCGCGTCTGCCCGACGCCAAGAACACCGACAAGGTCAAGGCGTCACAGATCGTCGTGATCATCGATGAAAAGAACAACATCCAAATCGGTTCGAAGACCGTATCGATCCAAGAGGCCGGCCCGGCGTTCAAGCTGCTGCAACAGCAAACCAACCACGTTTACAAGAGCGTCATTATCAAAGCCGATCCCAAGGCGAACTACGGGACCGTGCTTCAGGTGATGGACGCCGCCAAGAATGAAGACTTGACCGACTTTGGCCTCGCCAATCACATCGAGGGCCTGAAGACGCCATGAGCACGAAGGCCCCGGTTCCGCCGGTCCAGATTCAACCGGCCGCAAAAGTGCGCTCGTTCCTTGGGTGGGCGTTCATTATTTCCGTCGTGGCGCACTTCGTCTTCGGCGGCCTCATGCCGTACAAGCCGTATATCACGAGCGAAAAGGAAACCGAAAAAGTTTCGGTCACGAAGAAGACCAAGGTCGTCGTTCCGACGCCGCCTCCGACCCCGACTCCGCCGCCGCCGACCCCGCCACCCAAACAGACGCCGCCGCCGGTCACTTCGACCGTGCCGCCGCAACAACCGAAACTCAAGCTCAACGTGCCGAAGACGACGAGCAAGGGCGACAACAGTCAGTCGTCGGAGCACACCTACGTTCAGCCGAAGGTAGGCAGCGAACAAGGTGTGCCGCAGGGAACCGTCGCTTCCGCTCCGCCGGCTCCGACGTCGGGCCCCGCCACCGCACCGCCGGCGACGCCGACCCCGCCGCGCTGCGCGCTGCCGCACAAGGACGCAACGACGACGCGCCCGGTCGAGCCCGATTATCCCGACTTAGCTCGCCAGCAGGGTGCGGTCGGAACCGTTCAGGTGAAGATCGTGCTGAACTCGACGGGCGGCGTGACCAACGCGAGCGTCTATAAGTCGTCCGGCAACGCGCTGCTCGACAAGTCCGCGGTGGCTGCTGCGCGCGCGAGTTCGTACTCGCCGGAGATCGAGGACTGCGCGCCCGTCAACGGCGGGACGTATCTGTTCCGCGCCGACTTCAACTCCCAGTAATCCTCGCGGCCCTTTTTCGCCATGGCGTCGTCGCTCGTCGCTTAAATGGGTTCCGAACCATTCTGCGCTCCTCGCTTCTCGCCATGACGAAAAATGGCTCTCGAGGAGGTTTTAGTTTTTGACGTTTCTGCAGGCGATGCTGCTTGCGATCTTGCAGGGCGTCAGCGAATTGTTTCCGGTCTCGAGCCTCGGCCATACGGTGTTGTTGCCGGCGCTGCTCGGCTGGCGTATCCAGCGCAGCGATCCGACGTTTCTCGCGTTCGTCGTCGCGCTGCACTTCGGTACGGCCCTTGCACTCTTGGTGTTCTATCGACACGATTGGATGCGGATCGTTTTCGGGCTCGCGCGCAGCCTCGTACGCGGCCGCGTCGAGGATGCCGACGCGCGTTTGGGCTGGTTGCTCGTCGCGGGGACCGTGCCGCTCGCGCTCGCCGGCGTCTTTCTGGAAGGGCCGGTTCGAAGTCTGTTTGGCTCGCCCGCGCTGGTCGCCGCGTTCTTGGTCGTCAACGCGTTGGTGATGTTCGCCGGCGAACGTTTGAAGCGCGCCTCCGCGCTCGCGACGGCACGGCCGTTGGCGAAGCTTCCATTTCGGAACGGTGCGCTGATCGGCGCTTCGCAAGCCCTCGCGCTCTTGCCGGGAATCTCACGCTCGGGCGCGTCGATCGTCGCCGGCTTGCTTTCCGACATGACGCACGACGATGCGGCGCGCTTCTCGTTCTTGCTCGCGACGCCGGCGATTTTCGCCGCGTCGGTTCTGGAGTTTCCGAGGCTGCTCGCGCCCGCCGCGCACGCCGTCCTGCTCGAGTCGCTTCTCGGCGGGATCCTGGCCGGCCTGACCGCGTACGCCTCGGTCGCCTTCTTGACACGTTACTTTCATACGAATGATTTACGACCGTTCGGCTGGTATTGCTTGACCTTTGGAACGGTTTGCTTCACCCTAGCGATAATGAAGGTCATCACATGAGGGCACTGGCCGTCGTCATCGCGCTCGCCTGCTTTGCGCTCGCCGTCCTGTACTGGAACGGCGCGCTCCAGCTGGCCGTGTCGCATCCGGGCCCGCACCACACGCACGCGATCGTTCTGGCGATCGTCGGCGTCCTCGCACTGGTATGGCTACGCTTTCAAAGCGGCGTATCAAGCCGCTAGCGAAGCCGAGCCACATCCGGCCGGACGGGAACCTCGTCATGGTCGACGTCGGCGCGAAGGCGTCGACCCTGCGCTTCGCGCACGCGCGGGCGCTCGTGCGCATGGCGCCGGCGACCGAAGCGGCGCTTCGTAAAGCGACGCTGCCCAAGGGCGACGCGTTCGTTGCCGCTCAGCTCGCCGGAATCATGGCGGCGAAGCAGACCGCGCAGCTCATCCCGCTCACCCATCCGCTTGGGCTGTCGCAAGTTTCGGTCGACTTTGCGTGGGCCGCAAAGGGTCTGTTGCAGATCGACGCGACCGCTCAGACGACCGGTCAAACCGGCGTCGAGATGGAAGCGATGACCGCCGCCGCGGTTGCGGCGCTGACGATCTACGACATGACCAAAGCGCTTGAACGCGGCGTCGCGATCGAATCGCTGCACTTGATCGAGAAACGCGGCGGCAAGAGCGGCCGATGGCGCGCCGAGTAACGCATGGCATATCGCACGGCCGTCGTGATCTCGTCCGATCGCGCCGCGGCGGGGACGCGTCCCGACGCCTGCATACCGGCGATCCGCGAAGCGCTCGGCGCAGCGTTTTCGATCGAGCGCACGCGCATCGTCCCCGACGAACCCGCGGTTTTGCAGGCCGAACTGATCGAGTTGTGCGACCGCGAAGGGATGCAATTGATCGTGACGAGCGGCGGCACTGGCCTCGCACCGCGCGACCGAACGCCCCAAGCGACGGCGGCGATCGTCGACTACGAAGTTCCCGGCATCGGCGAAGCGATGCGCGCCGCTTCGCTCGCGATCGTCAAGACCGCGATGCTCTCGCGCGCTCTCGCCGGCGTTCGCGGCTCGACCTTGATCGTCAACTTGCCGGGCAGTCCAAAAGCGGTCCGCGAGACGCTCGCCGTTATTGCGCCGGCCTTGCCGCACGCGCTCGATCTTCTCACCGGAAACACCACTGACGGATGACGTACCAAGCAGCGACCGAGTACCTCCTCGGCACGATCAACGAAAGCATCTCGCGCCGCTACCCGCGACGTCTAGAGCGGATGGCCACGTTGCTGCGACATCTCGGCGAACCGCAGTTGCGGTATCGGACCCTACACGTGGGCGGAACGAGCGGCAAAGGTTCCACCGCGACGATGCTCGCCGCGGCGTTGACCGCCTCGGGAAAGCGCACGGGACTGCACACCAAACCGCATCTCACCTCGATGACGGAACGCGCGCGCATCGACGGTCGGGCGCTCTCCGAAGAAGAGTTCGCCGGCGTGCTGGAATCGATGCGCCCGGCCATCGAAGCGACGGCGGGCGAGATGGGTCGGCCATCGTATTACGAAACCCTGCTGGCGCTCGCGTTTGTCGCCTTCGAGCTCGCGAAGGTCGACGTCGCCGTGATCGAGGTCGGCGTCGGCGGTGCGCTCGACGGGACGAACCTCGTCGCGCCGGATGTTTCGATCATCACCAACGTCGGCCTCGACCACACCGATATCTTGGGCGAGACGCTTGAGGAAATCGCGCGCGACAAGGCCGGCATCGCCAAGCCCGGCGTTCCCCTTATCAGCGACGCGCGCGAGCCGGGGCTCGGCGTGATTCAACGCGTCTGCGAGCAAGTCGGCGCGCCGTTCTTCGGCGTCGCCGATCACACGAGCATCGATCCGCGTCCGAGCGAGCGCTATGGCCAATCGTTCGCGGTACGAACCGACGAAGCGACCTACGAACTCTCGTTGCCGGTGCTCGGACGCTTTCAACAACGCAACGCCGCGACCGCGCTGCTCGCGCTGGAGCGGTTACGGCCCGAGTCCAGACCCAGCGTCGAAGAGGTGGAGCGCGCCTTCGCGGGGCTGGTCATCCCCGGGCGCATGGAATTCTTTCCGGGGTTCCCGGGCATCATTTTCGACGTCGCGCACAATCCCGACAAAGCCGAGAATCTCGCCCAGGCTCTCGCCGAAACGTTTCCCGAGCGGCGCTTCTCGTTCGTCGTCGCCCTTTCGGAGATGAAGGACGCCGTCGGCGTGCTGCGCCCGTTCTTCGAGTTGTCCGCTTCGTTCGTCTTTACTTCGTTCGAG
>Ga0209422_1000278_pt1 | contig 12717 bp, 9 predicted proteins | sample BlaSpr_A8_OM2_M3_FD_187983 | JGI IMG/M metagenome (GOLD analysis project Ga0209422, IMG submission 187983) | Forest soil microbial communities from Thunder Bay, Ontario, Canada - Black Spruce, Ontario site 2_A8_OM2_M3 (SPAdes) (version 2) | ecosystem: Environmental > Terrestrial > Soil > Boreal... | reverse complement strand
TGGTAGAGGCGACGATAGACCTTACGGTGTCGAAACCATCCAAAGCGAATAAATACCGGGATAGCGGCTTTCAAATGTTCTGGGCCGGCATAACCAAGTCATGAGTCCGTGCATCGTATAAATGAGTGAGTAATCACAATGGTAGAGGACAAAGGTAAAGGAGTGGGTATGCTGACCGAGCAAAAGCCATTGCCATCAGGGTATGGGCCAAGGACGACTGCTGAGGAAGTGCTAGCTGGATGCGACCTTCGAGGGAAGACCGCGATCGTGACAGGTGGTCATGCAGGTCTTGGGCTTGAGACGACGCGAGTTCTCTCAAACTCAGGCGCAACCGTTGTTATCGGCTCTCGCGATCCCAAGAAAGCTCAAACGGCCGTTGCAAAAATGAAGAACGTGGAAGTGGGCCAGTTGGATCTCGCCAATCCAAGTTCTATCGATCGATTCTCCAATGAATTTCTAAACTCAAATCGTGCGCTCGATCTTCTCATCAACAATGCGGGCATTATGGCCACTCCGCTGATGCGCGACGACCGCGGCTATGAACTCCAATTTGCAACCAATCACTTGGGGCATTTTCAGCTTACGGCAGGACTGTGGGAAGCGCTTAAGAAATCGCGGAATGCGCGGGTGGTGGCGCTTTCTTCACGCGGTCATGCCAGGTGTGGAGTTGATCTCAACGACCCGAATTTCAACAAGAGGCCGTATGACAAACGGGCAGCTTACGGGCAATCGAAGAGCGCAAACTCGCTGTTTGCCGTCGAGCTTGATAAGCGCGGTCAAAAGCATGGCATTCGCGCGTTTGCCGTGCATCCAGGCGGAATCCTCACCGACCTTGTTCGGTACCTGACGGACGAAGAATTAAGCGCGTACGGTATCTACCGAGAAAATGGTGTCCCCAAGGTCCCCGATGTCACCAAGGGCTGGCCTACAACCACCACAGGCGTCCCTGAGCGTTTTAAGACTGTCGAGCAAGGCGCGGCAACGACAATTTGGGCTGCCGTTAGCCCGCAATTGCGTGGCAAAGGCGGGGTTTACTGCGAGGACTGCGATATCGCGCAGTTGGTCCCGGCAGACAGCGAGCTTAACAGTGGTGTCCGCCCGTGGGCCGCTGATGAAGCAGCCGCCGAAGCTCTTTGGACTCTTAGCGAGAAGCTAACCTCTGTAGCGATTGGAGTGATTGCCTAAAAAAGGTCGGCTGGCCCCGGCCTTTTGACTCGCGAGGCCGGTCGTCGGGTCTGAGTGCCTATAGTTTATCTAAGAGGGAGAATGGAGGATTCTCATGGCGAAGGTTTGGTTGATTACTGGAAGCGGAAACGGATTGGGGCGAGATATCGCTGGGGCGGCGCTGGCCGCGGGTGACAGCGTGGTAGCCGGAGCGCGTCGCATTGAGGAATTGGCACCTCTTGTGCAGCAGTACGGTGCGCGAGTGAAGCCCGTTACGCTGGAAGTGCGCGATGAGGCCGCGGCAAAGGCCGCCGTGCAACTGGCGGTGGACACCTTCGGTCGCCTGGACGTGCTGGTCAACAACGCCGGCTATGGGCAGTTTGCGCCGTTCGAGCAGATGAGTTCAGCAGACTTCCAGGCTGTCGTGGACACTTGCTTTTACGGAGTGGTGTACACAACGCGCGCCGCCATCCCGGTGATGCGCAAACAGAAGAGCGGCCACATTTTTCAGGTGTCTTCAGTCGGCGGGCGTATCGCGATTGGCGGCAATACGCCCTATCACGCGGCCAAATGGGCTGTGGGTGGTTTCAGCGATTCTCTGGCAATGGAGGTCGCGCCGTTCGGGGTCAAGGTCTGCACTCTGGAGCCGGGAGGTATTCGCACCAACTGGGCGCGGCGTGCCGGTCAGAAGGCGCCGAAGCTGATGCCGGAATACGAAGCATCGGTCGGTTCGATACTCAAGATGTTGCGAGGGCTCGAAGGGCGTGCGGAAGGCGATCCGCGGAAGATCGCGGATGTAATTGTGCAACTGGCGAATAGCAACGACGTACCGCTTCGGCTGATTCTCGGTATCGATGCGGAAAATCGGGTGCGACAAGCGGAAGCTGCGCGCGCGAGTGAAGCCGAAAAATGGCGCCATCTCACGGTGTCAACGGTCTTTGAAGATGGGCTCTTTGACAGCCGATTGTATACGGCAAAGAGCTGAATCAATTCCTGAGTTCCTGAATCCGTCGATTGCAGTGACACAGCAAATGAAAAGGGCACAAATATGAAATACAGATTACTCGGCAACAGCGGACTGCGGGTCTCCGAAGCGTCTCTAGGCACGATGACCTTTGGCGACGAGTGGGGATGGGGATCACCAAAGGGTGAAGCGCACAAAGTCTATGAGACCTACCGCGAGGCAGGCGGAAACTTCATTGACGCAGCGAATTTCTACACCAACGGCACCAGCGAGAAATTTCTTGGAGAATTCATGCAGGGCCATCGCGAGAGCGTCGTTTTGGCCACGAAATACTCCCTCGCTGTGCCCGGCAACGATCCGAATGCGGCGGGCAATCACCGCAAAAGCATGATGCAAGCAGTGGAAGCCAGTCTGAAACGACTGCAAACCGACTACATCGACCTGTACTGGGTGCACGTCTGGGATGGGATCACACCGGTGGAAGAAGTCATGCGCGGCCTAGACGATCTCGTTCGCCAAGGCAAGGTTCTCCACGTCGGCATCTCGGACGCTCCCGCTTGGTGGATCGCTCAGGCAAACACTCTGGCGGAGCTTCGAGCGTGGACACAGTTTGTCGGGTTGCAAATCGAGTACAGCCTCATGGAGCGAACGGTCGAGCGCGAACTGATTCCCATGGCGAAAGCTTTGAACGTGGGAGTTGTGGCTTGGTCTCCGCTGGCAGGTGGCGTGCTAACCGGGAAGTATCACGGTGAGAGCAAAGCCGAGGGCGCGCGGATGACCAACGAGGGAACGAAGGACTTCCTTCCAGACGAAAAACGCGCGGCGCCGATCATCTCGGCGGTGAAGGCGGTCTCCCAACAGACCGGTCGCAGCATGGCGCAAGTCGCGCTTGCATGGCTACGCTATCGAACGGTGCCAGTAATCCCGATCATCGGAGCGCGCAAGGTATCTCAACTCCAGGATAATCTCGCCAGTTTGGATCTGGAACTCCCCGCCGAGCAATTGAAATCCCTAGATGGAGCAAGCCGAATCGAGCTCGGATTCCCCCAGAGTATGTACGACAGAGAAATGGTTCGTGCGGTTAGGTATGGCGGCACGTCGGATCGCCTACTGCTTTAGTACAACAGTTTTGGGGGTGGGTATTGAGGTGCGATATCGAAACCACTTTTCCTGAACTCCAATCTTCCATGAGACCGCCGAAACTTCACAGAGTCTCTGGTTCTGCGCTAAGGATCCAGCGTTCAACGCCCCGACTAGCCCTTTAGGACAGGTTGGCTTTTGGCATCAAGACACGCGCCTGAGCAACGACAGGATCAGTTCGCCCTGATACGGTATTCACTTATTAACTTATTCCGTGAGGTACGGTCATGGCGAAGTCATTGCCTCCACGAATGGCAATGTTGGCACTGCTGTGCGCCGCCCAACTGAGTGGCGCGGCTGCAGATTCGACCACCCATCCATTGCGAGCGAGTGAATTGCTGGGCCTCGTGGCTGGCAACGCACTGCCCGAAAGTGTGGTCCGCGAAATCGCTATTGATGGACTGGGCTTCCGCCCCGACGACCGCTACCGCGCGTTACTTAAGACCGCGGGCGCCGATGCCAAAATTCTATCCGCCTTGTCTTCAGCCAAAGTGCTTGTCGAGCAAGCCCCAGACGCGGAAGCTAAAGATTTACTGCCACATCTCGCTACCGCCGGGAAATTGATCAACGAGAAACAATACGATCAGGCTGCGCGCGAACTCTCAGATGCGCTTACCATCAGTCCGCAGAGTCCCGAGACTGGCTTCATCATGGCTCAATTGCTTCGCCTGGTGGAACAGTTTGATCAGTCAGCCGCCATATACACGCAGGTATTGCACGAAGCGCCGGATTTCCCGGAAGTGCACACCAAGCTGAGCTACATCCTGCACCGCATGGAAGACTCGCAAGGGAGTCTGACGGAGGCCAAGGCGGCTCTCACTCTGAACCCGGAAAATGCGGAGGCCCACAAGAACGCTGGTCTCGCACTGGAGGACCTGCGCAAAGACGATGCTTCCTTAGCTGAATACCAGGTTGCATTGCGCTTGAAACCGGATTACGAGGCTGCGCGCCTGGATCTAGGTCTTCTATATTGCAATAAACGAGACTGGGCTAACGCCAACGCCGAGTTTCAGAAAGCTGCTCGCCTCGATCCTACGGATATCGATGCTTTGTACAATGTTGGCTTTTCTTACGACAAAATGGGCGATTTTGAATCAGCCATTCGAGTCTACCGGGAGGTCAAGAAACTCGATCCCAAGCGTTTCGATGCGCGGCAAAACCTGGGCGCGGACCTGATGAATCACAACCACATCGCCGAGGCCGTTGCGGAGTTTCGCGAACTCGAGCGGCTCTATCCGGACGCGCAAATTTGCGCCTATTGCCTCGGGCACGGTCTGCTTTACATGAACGACTTCAAGGGAGCGGTGCCGGAGCTTCAAAAGGCTGCACAGTTGGATCCCACCGATCCCAAGCCCCACGTGGATCTCGGGGCCATCCATGAAGAACAAAAGGAATATGACAAAGCGCTGCAGGAATATGGAAACGCGTTGAATCTGGATAACACCAACGCTAATGCTCACCTGGCAGTCGGAAGAATTCTGTTGCTGCAGAAAAATATTCCTGGAGGTTTGGATGAGCTGAAACAGGCGGTCGATCTTAAACCTGCGGACGCCAGCTTTCACGGCCTCTACGCGCGGGCACTGGCCGTGTCAGGAAACGGGGCAGCAGCGATCAGTGAGTTTCGCCAAGCGGTTTCTCTAGATCCCAAGGACATTCAGATTAGGCTGGAGCTGGCGTCTGCACTGGAGAAAACCGGAGACTGGGCCGGAGCCATCGACGAATTTCGCCGCGCCGCACTAGGTGATGCCAGCATCCCTCTGCAGGGTAAAATTATCCGCAGTACCGACCGCGATGCGCAACGCGATTATCTCGACGCTCAGGAAAGATTTGACGCTCATCTCGCGCAACTCAAAGCTGCAGGAAAATCTTCAGAGGCCGCGGATTTGCAAAAGCGCATCCTGGCCACTCAGGCATCGTCAAGCTTGTCTGATCAGCTGGATGCCGCGCTGCAGGCCGGCGCGGCTGCCAACAAGCTAAGACAGTGGGACGAGGCTGCACGTGAATATCAGAAAGCCGTGGATCTTGCTGAAAAGCTGCAGCCCCACGACCCGCGCCTAGTTACGGCTCTCGACCATTTGGGGTACCAGCTGCTAGGTCGCGGTCCCTCGGCCGCACGAGATGTCTTCGAGCGCGAACTGAAAGTGGCCCAGGAACTATATGGCCCTCGGTCTCCCAACCTCACCACATCTCTAGAGTCACTAGCCAGAAACGCACTTTTTCAGAAGGACTACGCCTCCGCCGAAAAATTCTTTTTCCAGGCTCTAGACCTGAACGAACAAATTTTTGGCGAGAGCAGCAACCAAGTGGCCACCAGCCTGGTCCAGGCTTCCACCGTTTACTTCGCGAACCAAGAATTTGCCAAGGCCGAACCCTATCTGGTGCGCGCGGTACATATTGATGAGTCTTTGTACGGGGCGGATAACGTCGGAATGCTCCTTCCTCGTGGGGCCCTTTGCGGATTGTATGATCGCTGGGAGCAATCCGGTAAATCGGCCGCGTGCAACCGCCAGTTACTTGCCGTCCTCGAGAAGCAATTCGGGGAGAGCAGTCCTCAGCTGGTGACCACGCTGGCCAGCCAGTCCAAAGCCCTTCGCAAACTTGGACAAACGGCCGAAGCCGACAAGATTGACCAGCGTCTGGGACAAATCCGTGCCACGACCATTACTCCGAACTAACGTCTACGGATTGGCAGCCATCAAAACAAAGAATCTAAAATACCGACGCTTTCAGCAGCGGTTGATAGCGAGACGTCTACGGTGAGAATCAGAACCAAAATCGTCGCCGGTTTGCTTGCTCTTGTACTCGCCGTGATTGCATGCTGGCAGACTGCCGCATGCGAGCTCGCCAATGTGGAGTTGCGCGACGACCTTCACGACCTTGCTTCACAAGTCTCCGCACGAATCGGGTTGGTGGACTTCAACACGGATAATGACTTCCGTTACGCGGTCATGCGCAAAGCCGAACAGTATGATATCTACCTACAGCCTGAGCAGATGACAGTGCGGCGCATTGGAACCCTCAAAGAGCCGATCATCTACCTCGCCGCAGACTACAAAACCCATGTCCGAGTACTTGGATATTCGTTCACTCTGCACTTCACTCCGTCGAGTGAGCAGTGATCTCGCGCGACCGGGTAACTTTCTTCGCCGAGTAGCTCACTTTGAAAACGCCTGACCGTCCCTACTCAAAACTTCCCGTCGCGCCCTGGAAGCCATTCATCGCCTGTTTCCAGAGCCACTTCATCACGCGAGAAACGTCGTAGCAGTACGCCACGTTGTAGCCCAACGTGGAGAAGCAATTAGGCTCGCAGCCTTGTTTCATGTCAGCGAGTTGTTTGAGATCGAAATTCTGCTTTTCCACCGCGCCCCAATCATACTTTGCGTTGTACATCGGGAAGCACGGAGCGAGCGTTCCATCGGTGCGGATGATCAGCCAGTTTTGTCCTGCGCGGCAGCCCCAATGCTCTCCGACACCGCGCATGAATCCCTTCATGTTTTGCAGGCGTGGAATGGAGTCGACCATCTTGTAGCCCTGACGCTGCTTATCGATTAGCCAATCCAGCAAATCATCCACGACCGGAAAATCTTCGGGACGAATGTAGGTGTCGTTTTCGCTGAGATGCTTGAAGTGCGGCTGCTCCATCATGGGCGCTTCATTGATATGAAACGTGAGCGAGATGCCGTGGTCGTGGGCGATTTCGACGAGCTGTTTGACGTCATCGATGTTGGTGCGGCAAATATTGGTGTTGAAGAAAACTGTGTAGCCGTAGCGATATTGGCGCTTTACCAGGTAGTCGAAGTTGGAGCGCACGTGTTCGAAGGCCTTTGGCAGCCCAGGCCTCTCCTTAATCGTGTCCACGGCAAAATTGATGGTGGCGATTCCCGCATCAGCGAGACGATCGGTGACTTCCGGGCGCAGCAGCCGAGCATTCGTCGCAAGATAAACCCAGAAATCTTTCTTCGCGGCGTAGTACATCACTTTGTGTACAAAGTCGGGACGTAGGAGAGGTTCACCACCAGTAGGAGCGAGTACGCGGCAGGGTGTGCTGGCAAGCCAGTCAATCGCGCGCCGCGCGGTGTCCTCCGTCATGCCTTTGATGCGGTTGTCGTAAGACCAGCAGTAGTGACAATCGAGATTGCATTTCCACTCAGTAAATAGGTACGCGATGATTGGTTGAAAATCTCCGGGCATCACCCGTGATTTGAAATACGGAAGCATCCAACCGCGCATGGTCTGAAAAATCTTGGAGGCCGGCCAGTACCTCTTGCCGGTCTCCAAGACGTGTTCGTGCGCGGCAATATCGTCAGCATCCAAATCATGCATGAGCTCGGGATGTTGCGGAAAAACAGGCGTCGGCAAGGTTTGTAATTGCTTCGAATGATCCCGCGAAGGTTTTTCTGGCGGTTGTTGAAGCAAACTGTGTAACGGTACATCCAGTCGAAACGCAGAAGAAGGAACAGTTGGAAGTGCTTGGTGCAATTCGGACATAAGTCGACTCCTTGACGCTCGTGAGACGACGCAGCCGCTGCACTGACGGCTACGCTAACCAAAACTCACTATCCGACTCCGTCATTACCTGCCGAGGGCGGCCAACCCATTTGTAGCGACTAACACTACCACGCGTGATACATCATTCGTGGTACACCGGCTTTGATTCAGGAGGTGGCGGGAGAGTTACAATCGGATCGACAAAAATGAAAGGCACGGTAGCGCAGCGGGAAAAGAATTGCTGAGAAGGGTGTGTCTTTCTTGTGTTTGGGCGCATCTACTGTCGTGGAAGAGGGCCTTCCTTTGTCAGGGAACCACGGCACTTTTCGGTCCCGGCACGCTTGCCTGCAATTCAGTGCCTATTGCGTGGTGTGGTTCAGTTTCGTTCTGACGCCTTTAGCATTGAGGGCACAAGAGTTACAACTCGCGCCCTTACCTCTCTGCCGCGAGAATCCAGTTTCCAATTCAACAATCGCACCAGTGCCGCAGCTCGATCCGGCGGACTCGGGTGACGAAAAAACCCTTCCAAAGCAAACAGCTCCCTTGCCGCAGGAGTTACAGGAAACGAAAAGCGCCACATCGAACGATCGTATTTTCTGGACTATGCCGAACTTCCTTACCGTTGAGAATGCCGACCGGATTCCCGCGTTAAGTTCGGGGCAAAAGTTTAAAGTGGTGGCGCGCGGCGTTTTCGATCCATTCGAATTTGTTCTGGTTGGATTTGTCGCCGGGCTGGGACAGGCAAGCAATAGCAATCCGACCTATGGGCAAGGCTGGCAAGGTTATGCCAAGCGTTACGGCACCTCGTATGCGGACAATGCCATTGAGAATTTCATGGCGAGTGCCGTTTTCCCCTCTCTCCTTCATCAGGATCCGCGTTATTACCAACTGGGTCGTGACGGCTTCCGGAAGCGAACTGCTCATGCGGTCAGCCGAGTTCTAATTACACGCTCCGATTCCGGCCGCACACAACTCAACTACTCCGAGCTGATGGGAGGAGTATCCGCCGCTGCTATTTCGACCTACACCTATCATCCGCAAAGTGAACGGAGCTTTGGCAATGTGATGAGTGTTTGGGGTACGCAAATGGCCTGGGATGCAGTCACGTATATGATTAAAGAGTTCTGGCCAGACCTGCGAAAGAAAAGAAAAAGTAGTCACTAATTGTGACTTGTGTTCCGCGGTTTACTTAGGAGCTGGCGCATTGCATTGGACTCAAGTCACGACTTGGGTGAAAGCGACGTTGCCGGCGCTAGGTGGCGTGGGAGTATTTCTCTCGGCGTTTCTTGATTCGTCTTTCGTGCCACTACCGTTAGTTACAGATCTCATCGTCGTGGATCTATCCAGCAGAAATCCCTTGAGGATGCCGTATTACGCCGCAATGGCAGCAGCGGGTTCGGTGGCGGGCTGCATCTGGATTTACGCGTTAGCGCGGAAGGGCGGGCAAGCTCACTACCGCAATAAACAGCAACAGCCTTCAGGACGAATCCGGATGTGGGTGCAGAAATATCCGTTTACATCCGTTTTGTTGCCCGCGGTTGCGCCGTTCCCCGTACCATTCAAGCCGTTTGTAGTTGCGCAGGGTGTCTTCCAGGTGCCTTTCGCTTCGTTTGTAGTGGGAACGTTTGTTGGGCGTGGAGCGCTGTTTTTTATGGAGGGCTTCTTAGGCGCCCGCTATGGAGCGGCGGCGAGGGAATTTGTATTTCATCAAAAAGCCGCTTCCATTCTGATCGTTGTGGCTCTGGTGGCAATTGTTGTGGCGATTCGCAGGTTCCCGATTCATCGTAGAAATCAACAATCACCGACAATCTAGAGTTCTCTCACGCGGCGCTCAAGCTCCCCCGCAATCTCGTTTGCATCCTGATCCGGGTAAAAGCGAACCGGCTGCCCAATCACCACTTTCACGTGCCCTGGGCGCGCCAAGATGCCATTTTTCTGTTTCAGATCGTACAGTCCTGCGAGACGCACGGGCACCGCCGGGATGTTCAGTTGTTTTGCCAACAGCCCGATGCCAGATCGAAATGCAACCATGTTTCCGTCTACCGTAGTCTGTCCCTCGGGAAAGACCAAAATATTCCAGCCACGATCCGCTAGATCGCCGGCAAACGAGAAACTTTTCAGGAAGCCAGACTGTTGGGGCAACGGAAATACATTGAAAAGCGACAACGCCAGATAATAATCGAGTCGTTCGTGAAGACGTCCGAACACGTTCATCTCTTTGGGCGGGCGGCGCATTCGCGCCAGTCGTTCGCCGCCCATAGCAGTAGCCAGGCGGTTCCGAAAACGCGCGGGCAGGGCCGGAAGAATCCAGGCGATATCCAGATAGGTCACGTGGTTGGAGATAATCAATACAGGGCCGTGAAGTCCGCGCAAATTTTCGCGGCCTCGCACGCGAGGCGCCGCAAGAAGATAGGTAGCGGGCCAAGCCAGCAGGTAGTAGACGGCGAGACGAATGGTCGTCGCGAGCCAGCTTTGCGGCCAATGTGGATAGGCATGCTCAACGGACGCCGCACGAGTCTCGGTGAGAAGTTTCTCCAGCTGAGCGATGCTTCCCGATTCACTAAATTTTACTTCGTTGAGTTCAGTTTGATAGCGATCTTCGAGAGCGCTCATCAACTCGACGCGATCGAGCGAAGTCAGTTTCAAGTCCGTCTCAAGACCGGCATTTCGCGAGCCGGAGGCGACGGGGCGCCCCGTGATTTTGGTGATCATAGCAGCGAGGGCGCTATCTCCATCCTGTGAAGGTGATGCGACACCGATTTTAGCGTTCACAACTTCGCGAATACGCGGAAGCAGCGGTTTCAGAGTTGGCGTCCGTGGGAAATCGGGATCGGGCCACGCGAACCAATTCCGAATCTGCTGATATTCCGCTAGCGAACGATTGGCGTTCTTCACCGCTGATTCGGGATTCGAACCTGCGCCATCCATCAAGAGCACGGCACACGGCTCGGCGTTGCCATCCGGTTCGAGTCCGATCACCACGCAATCCCGCACGCCTGGCTGCCGGCGCACTGCTTTTTCCAGATCTTCGGGATATACATTCATTCCGGCGGGCGTAACGATTACGTTTTTCTTGCGCCCTTTGAAATACAGCAGGCCGTCCTCGCCGGTTTCCGCCAAGTCCCCAGTGCGAAACCACCCGTCAGTTTCCGCGACAGGTTGCGCTCCATCCTGCCGGCGATAGGCCTTGGCAACATTTTCACCACGAACCAGAATTTCACCGTGCTCGTCAACGCGAACTTCCACCCCGGGGAAAACTTTGCCAATCGATCCTTGAGCCGTATGGAATGGATGATTCAGGCTGATCAGTGAAGTAGTTTCCGTCATGCCGTATCCTTGAATCGCTGCATATCCAAGACGCGTCCAGAACGCTTCGACCTGTTCGGGCAGCGCGGCTCCCCCGGAGATAAAGGCCCAGAACTTCCAGCCAAAACGGGAACGGATGCGTCGGAAACGCCACCAGCGCCGAAGAAAATGCTCTTTCGCTGCGCGGGCGAAATCTTCATTGAATCGCCGCGTCCGGCCGTCGCGTTCCACTTTGTTTTGGATTTCGCGTTGAAGAGATTCGATAAATCGAGGGACGGCTACCAGGACAGATACGCGCTCACGCCGAATGACATCTACAATCTCGGAAGGCTTCAGAGAATCGATAAACACTACCGTCCCTGCCAAAAACGGCGGTATAAATATGCCCAGCATTTGACCAAACACGTGACTCAACGGGAGCAGGTCCAGGAATCGCAGCGGATGAACGATGCGCTCGTAGCGAAGATACTTCCGGATTTCGCGCTCGAGGGGTTCGACGTTAGCCAGCACGTTGCCATGAGAGATCACCACGCCGCGCGGTTCCGATGTCGTGCCGGAAGTGAACATAATTTCCAGCGTGTCGCCGCGTGAGAGCGAGGGCGCGGGATAAGGCGAGGGGTCGCGAGCTGCCGTAACTTCGGAAACCGATTCCAGGACGACGGTTTGAATCGGCAAGCCAGGATCCGGCAGTGTGCGGGAGCGAAAGAGCAGCTTGGCGTTAACCTCTCGTGCGATGCGCGAAGCGAACTCCACTGTAGAGCCATGGTCTACGGGCACAATCACCGCACCACGAAGAAGGCATCCGAAGAAAACAACTATCCATTCGGGCGAGTTTTCGCCCCATAACAAAACGGCGTCGCCTTTGCCGATACCGCGAAACTCCAATTCGCGGGCCAGACGGTTGGCTCCCTGAACTATTCGCGCGTAGCTCCAGGTTTCCATGCGGTATCCGCGCCGGTGGCGCACCGCAACTTCGTTCCCGTTCGCCGCATACTTCCCGACGAAATCGACTAGCGATTCCACGGCCGTCCTCGAAGCAGATTTGTCAGAAACTCAGTCATCGCTGCCGTTCACCTTCGCGCCAAACTCGCAACCATGCTCATTAAGATAAAATTACATGCTGTGAGGGACATACGCAAAGCAGTGGTGATCGGCGCGGGCATCACCGGACTCGCGTGCGCGTTTCGCCTGCAGCAGCTGGGAATCCGCGCATTAATTCTGGAGGCGGACGCTAAAGCCGGTGGAGTAGTCTCCACGGTCAGAAGAAACGGGTTTTTGTTTGAAGCAGGGCCGCAATGTCCCCGATTTCCAAAATCGGTGTGGACGTTGATCCGCGAGCTAGGACTGGAAGACCAATTCATCGCGGGTGATCCCAGGGCGAAGCGCTACATTTTACGAAACAGCCAGCTTCACCGGGCGCCTTTCTCTGCAAGTGGTCTGCTCACGACCAGCTTGGTTGGTCTCAAGTCGAAATACCGTGTGCTCGGCGAGGTATTTCGCCACTCCCACCCGCCGTCTCGGGAAGAATCACTGGCGGAATTTGTTGACCGCAAATTTGGCGCAGAGGTCTTGGACTACCTGGTCGAGCCGTTTATTTCCACGATCTTTTTTGGCGACCCCCACAAAATGGGCATGCACAGCGCGTTTCCCGCACT